>Ga0209489_100696_pt1 | contig 65622 bp, 31 predicted proteins | sample SiratrowhiteBW_FD_187527 | JGI IMG/M metagenome (GOLD analysis project Ga0209489, IMG submission 187527) | Root nodule microbial communities of legume samples collected from California, USA - Siratro white BW (SPAdes) (version 2) | ecosystem: Host-associated > Plants > Roots > Nodule | place... | reverse complement strand
AAAAAAAAAAAAAAAATACAATACTTTGAGATCATTGAGAAAAAAATATTTCAATTATTTATTTTACAGAGAAAAAAAAAAACAAATCATTGCTTATATGTATCCACATCCCAACTACCAGTATATAGTTGTCTTATTAATTAATGATTACTCTATATTTAATTACTATTTAATATATTTAAATAATTATTCATTATATTAAAAAGTAAAATCCAATAGCATAATTTCTTAACTATCTATCTATCTATATATATTACGGTTACCTTACCAGTCATTACTATCTTTTTTATAGAACTATTTATTCGCATCTTTCCTATAATTATATATTCTATAAATAAAAACAATTAGCTGTATCCCTTGCTGTTACTTTTAATCTTTGGATTTTTTGAAAAAAAAAAAATATGTTTTCAGTTTTTATTTTCAAAATTTACGATAAAAATAGTTATTTTATTAAATAAATATTTACCCTTTACCTTATTTTTAATATATATATATATATATATATATATATATATTATGATATAGAAATAAAATATAAAATAAAGTAGCATTATAACTGAAGAAAATGTTGTTTAATATTTCTTAAAAATCTTAAAAGTCTGAAGAAAATAAGTAACAAGAGAGTAATTGATAATTAATAACTGATTATTTTCATATTGACCCAAAATCTTACGTTGACTTATTTTACATTATCATTCTTTTTCTTATTAATTGAATTAGACTAACTAATACATTATTCATTCATTCTTCCTCACTGCCCTGCATTTTCATGGTCTCTGAACAACCTTGAATTTACCAAAAAAACAAAAAACAAAAACAAAAACAAAAACAAAAACATGCCTTTGAATTCGATTCTGTGGTGTCAACTCAACTCGATTCTTCTCAGTGCGTTGTTTCTCTTTTGTTGTTCTCTTGACCTTGGTGAATTTGTTGGAGCCAGTGATGATGTCTTCACTGTTTCAAGCTTCAGCTACCCTCAGACTACTCTCGGACCCTTTGATTTGCGCTACATCAGAGGTTGGTAATGGCGACCCTTTTTCTTTGTTTGCTTCAATTCTTCTGCTTTTGTTGGTCGTGAAGCATTTCACCGTGTGGTGTTTAATGGGTCGGAACTGAATTTTGAAGGGTATAGGTGAATTAGCATGACAACAATTTCTCTTTTATGTTTATTTTTTGTTGATTGACTCAGTCAATTATCCCTAGTCTTCAAATTGCTATTGGTTTAAAGAATTTAGGTAATTGTTCTGATTTTGTATCTTGATGTTTTCTCATGTTTCAGTTGATATACCACCATGGTTTTCTGCCGTGTCCATAGCATTGAACTCAGATGTAGACCTTGTAAGTAATGTCTATGATATATCTTCTAAATAGGGGCATTTTAGAATAGCATCTACATTGATGTCTTTTGACTGGGAAAATTTGGTTCCTTCAGATTAAATTTCTTTCATGTTTTTCTATGTTGATATTATTATTTTTTATAATGCCTGGTCTTGCATGAGGTAATATCAGCAATATAGTGCCTGATAAAACTCCTTTATTGCTTATTATATGCCTTCTTCACTTAATTTTATCTCCCTGTTTATTTATTCATTCAAATTATTATCTATTTAAATTGCTTCGTTTTATGTTTTGCTAAAGAAATTTCACGGAGAACCGAATTTCACAGCTTTGACTTGTTTTGGCTCCTCATTGGTTCATAATTACTTTGTTTTTAGGATGTGTCAAGAGTTGAAAAGATTCCAAAAGGCTCACTGCCCATCATATGCTTTAGAGATGGCAGCCCTCCTCTGCCAGATGCTTTAAACATATCTCTGAAGGATTCAGCTGTCACAGGTAGAAGCCCCACCAAAATATATATAAACTCTAATTAATTGAATTGTTTTTTGAACTTGATATCTAAGCACATAGATTATATCTTCAACTTTGTTTTATGATTATTCTAGACTTGTTGAAACTTCTTTTGTTCATCAAGATAAAGCCTTGGAGCCATACTAAATTCCCACCATTTATCAAACAAGCATTATAGGTTCTATTCTATAGAATATTCTTTTGATTCATTAGTATATGCTTAGATTTCTACCCGTAATTTTACATACCCTGCAATGATGGTTTCTCTTGGTGTAATGGATGAATGTCAAACTCATGGAAGTGTAATGTTTGTTCATTTCTTAGTGTTTCACTTTGTTTTCAAGCACCATGACAGGAATTGATCACTTATTCCTTCTTCCTCTTCTTCTCTGACTCCTTCTTAATGAAGAAAAGGACTACATTTTTTAAACTGTCATGTGTATTACCATTGTATAGTGACTTTTCATCTCCCCTTTTTTCATCAGGAATAAATGGTCTTGACAACGAGCAGTGCTTCCCTGTGGAGAAAAACATCACTATGAAATTGACAAACGAACAGGTATTACGAAAGTCTTCTTTTTACTCTTTGCAATATCTTTATTGCTTCTTTAAGCACAATGTCTCCTTTACTTTGAGATCTATGATGACGCAGTTGTATCTGCCTTAGTATGAAAATTCCTACATTAGTAATAGGGAAGGATTAGATACAACCAATTTTTCTTATTGTCGCAATATCATAGCCAATAAACATATGAATTATTTCTCAGATATCTCCAGGTGCATGGTATATTGGTCTTTTCAACGGAATTGGAGCTGCAAGAACACAATCGAGGATGGTATGGTTTATTGCCCAAATATTAATTTTATCACAAAGAAAACTGAATATTTCTACTGTTTTTCAGCATGTGTTGCAACCATTTGTTATCCTTTTTGTGCTGTCATTTGCATATTTTTGTGCTAGAAGGGCTGCTAATAGGTTGATGCAGTTACTACCTTTAAGAATCACTGTGCATAGAATTCTTTAGTCCTGATTTTGATTGTGCATTGTGGAATTTGTTGTTATCATTTCTCTTTACTCTAAATTGTAATGTTAAAATTTTTATATCTATTGAAATACTTATACAATGATTATCTGCTAACTACTGCTCTTAAGTTATGATGTAATAATTACACCAAAAAACAATATAGGTACCCCCTTGATTTTCTGTAGAGCTAGTGAAAGAAATTAAACTTCAATATACCAGTGGGTTCTAAAGCCAACGGAGTATCTTTCTATTGATAGTTGTGGTCTTGTACAACATGTGTATCTAATAAATTCTCTATCCAGAATGTCAGACTGTGCACAACCTTGTACTGATTTCTGCCTTTATTTTTGTATCTCGTTTCAAAGCAAAAATTACTTATTTCCCTTTGGCTCAACTTTAACTCTGAGCCAAGTTTCTTATGCAATAATAGACATGGCAGAATAACAGTTACTTCTCTACCTCTACAGATTATTCGTGGCTCATCATACTCCTTCAGTGCCAATATAAGTGTGGAAGCATGCTCAAATTCAATGATGAAAGGGGAGTTATGTAACAGTAAAGTCTACCCACTCTCATGCACAGTATCTGAGGTCTATAATTCCGTGAAGGCTACAGTGACTAAGCCAATGATGGAAAATGTGATGAGCTGTAAAAGTAACCTAGATACAATTTGTGCACAGGAAGGTGAGCCAGAACTTTACTCCCTGGACGTAACAAATATGGCAGAAGAATTGACCTTTATGGTAGCAAATGTTAAATTCAACACTACAGCTTCAAATAACACCTCTAGTGCAAATGAAGTCAGTTTAATGGCTTTTGTTCGCCATGGTGCAATTCCTTCAGAAACTTTGCATGATTATTCTGGTGATTTGAATAAGGCCCCTTTGATTATCCGTTATCCACTGATTGGACGTTTGTACATTAGTATACTACCAGTTAATGTTTCAAAAACGTTTGGAGGGACTTCGGATGGCAATTTAAAAGTTTGTTACTCCATGGAATCACAAGTACTTCAGTGTGCACCTGGAAAAGCGGGACCAAATTGCACAATGGACAGTTACAAACTTCAGGTAGTATGGATTGCTAGATGCATCTCTGTCTCTATATTCTTTTGTAGCTGGTGCTCTTTTTTGAATGCAAAGGTTCACTCTAAATTATGTTAGTGCAACATTTATAGGAGAGCAAACTTGTGCTTTGGGTTATAACCTAGATAGAATGGGGATATGATCACATGTGATGTAGACTTATCTTGATGGTTAAGAAAAGCATTAGCTATAACAAGTAGAAAGAATAGAATAAAAGAAATTATATACAAACATAAGCCTTCCAGTAGCAAACAAAAGATTAAGCTAACATCTGAACTGTACAGTTCAAAATCCAATCAGATGTTTATGATTTGCAGAACTAGAAACTTGTTTATAGTCAGCACGTGTGTGGTGCTTATGTCTTAGAGGACTTGTTGATTTCTTTCCTATGGTAGATTGAATTTGTTTTCAGTGCAGAACTATTTTGTTTGCAATGCTGTAATGTATGGATTGAAGACTTGTCAACGCGCTAAGTTTCCTATTATAAGAATTAAAATATTGGATTTTTTCACTAAATACTATATCCAACAGGAATGTTGAAGAATATCCCAGGATTTTAAGTCAAACGGAATCAGTTCTATATATTATTGCTTAAAGATATTTCCTACCTGGAATAAGTTATTGACAAAATAAGAATTATTGTCTGCAGACAGTTCTAAGGAGAGGAGGTCCAATTCCCTTTGAATCATATTTTTTACCTGTGGCCGTTGGTGAAGGAGCATCTTCTGCCAATTTCCCTCTTGATCCACTTTTAAACAAGTCATCAAATGTTGCAAAAACTGATGACATTTGGACTTATTTTACCTTGGATATTCCCCGTGGTGCAGCTGGACGGAATATTCACATAAGATTATCAGCAGATGTCAAGATCAATTATGAAGTGTATGCTAGATTTGGTGGATTGCCTTCTCTTGATAGCTGGGACTATTATTATGCCAACAGGGCAAGGAAGAGTGATCAGTCCATGTTTTTCATGCTATATGATTCAAGTGATGACAAAATTGATTTTTACATTATTTATGCTAGAGAAGGAACTTGGGGTTTAGGTCTAAGGCATCTTCATAGCAGCAGTGATTCTATGAAAGCACAAACAGTCATGTCTATTTCACTTGAAGGATGCCCAAATCAATGTTCCTTTCACGGAGACTGTAAATATTCTTTTGATGCCAGTGGATTGACATCATTCAGGTTTACATTAAGCCCTTTTTGCATGTTTTACATTTATCAATTTTGTTTACATTTTAGTTGTTTTCTTTTAAATTATTAGAGAGGAACCATACAAATATTTGGTATTGACCGAACCGTTTTTTGTAAAATCGTCAGATACTAAGTTACAGACTTACAGATTACTTTATTTGTAAACTTTCTAAATAAATTACCATTTTTATTGTTTACCTTTGCGCCTCAGCTTCTGCTCCTGTGATCGAAACCATGGTGGCTTTGACTGTAGCGTTGAAATTGTATCGCATAAAGGTGAGTGCTAATTTTAGAAATTGATAATTTGTTGTTTTGTTACATGTATCATGGTTCAACTGAATACATATTATATGATCAACGTCCCCATCTTTTGTTGTGTTATTGTTATTATCATCTGATATCATAGGTACTATTTTACTCAAAAATAGTTCTAACTGTCAGCATTCAGTGAGAACCCTTACTAAATGGTTTACATGTACGTATACATACATAGATACATACATACATATATATATATATATATATGTGTGTGTGTGTGTGTGTAAGTACAAAGATAGATAGATACATATATGCATGCATATACACACACATATATAACATATTCTCGTTAACTTTCCTTTTGGTTTTTCTTTTTTCCATTTGTGATGTTATATACAGTGATTTGTTGCAACCAATATCAATGTATGTAAATTTTGTTAGCAATATGCCGACTAAAGTGGATAGACAAGTAAGTTTGAGTTGAGTTTAGTGCTGCAATTTCAGTCTAGATGTCAAAGGATAGAAATGAAGTATGCTATACTCCTGTTTTTCTCTATGGTTTGTTGAATATATAGATATGGATATGGATTTGCTGATGTGTTTATCTTTAGGACGTGTTGGCTTCTGTTTCTTTAATCTGGTTGTTGAAAATTTGTTGCAGGGCATATACTGCAATCCATTTTTCTCATTGGATCAAATGCTGCAGCCATACTTCCTGCCTATCGGTCCCTTAGGGAAAAGGCAATTCTTGTTCCTTTGTCATCTATTTTTCCTCTAAATTATTTTGTTGCATAATGATTCATCTACCTGCATATGGAAATTGATGGAACTATTTACAATTATATATTAGTTTAATGTATAGGATAAACAATTCTACATATTTAAGTTAACTCAATGAGAAGGAGACAAATGATTTGGATTCCCAAGAAGTACATGATATATACATTTCTAACAAAATAAAGTGACTTGTTAAATAGATTGGTGTTAACAATGGAAAATGTAATTTTGTATTTGCAGGCATTTGCAGAATGGGTTTTATTCACATCCAGTGGAATTGCTAGTGCGATATATCACGCATGTGATGTTGGCACCTGGTGTGCATTGAACTATAGTGTTTTACAGGTTACTGCTCTGCCTTTACTGGTCTCTCTTACTATATCTTAAAATAAATAAATAAATAAAATAAGAAATTTGGAAACTGAAGATGTTATTGAGAGTCCAAGATGGGATACAGAAAGATGTTATCACTTGCATACCACTGATAACCTTCAACAATCTTCTGTAACCTGATTTCTGAATAAGATTCTCATTCTTAATTGCATGATTTATGCTGTGAATTCCCAGGCCTTGGGGTGTCAATCATAGTAGAAAGTTGTTGGGCTCTGTAATACAACTCAACAACAACTATAATTGTTTATCTCTGGCATTTATAGTGACTTGATATTTCAACATTTCAGTTCATGGATTTCTGGCTCTCTTTCATGGCTGTGGTTAGCACTTTTGTATACCTAGCAACAATTGATGAAGTATATAAGAGGACAATCCACACAGCAGTTGCTATCCTCACCGCCCTCTTGGCTGCAACTAAGGCAACTAGGTAAATTGAACTAGTGGACAACAGCTTTGTATATATATGCTGCCGAAGATGTTTAAGTTGTTCACCTGTATCTACACTGAATTGTGCAGGTCCTCCAATATTGTTCTTGTCATTGTGATTGGGGCTCTTGGTCTTCTTATTGCATGGTTGGTAGAAATCTCGAAAAGATACAGATCCCTCTCCTTTTCATTTGCATTATCACTAAGTTTCCTTCAGAGGTAAGGTCTCCGTGCTTAGTAAATTTTGTTGAGCATGGCATTTTCCAGAAACAGAATAGTTATAGATGGTCAATATGTGCACTTTTTTTATGGCTGATAGAATCATGATCTGGCTGTAAGATACTATTTAGCATGTATTCATGAAACCCTTTTGTAAACTGCCAATCTGACACAATACCACTGTTTTCTTGTTGGTTGAATTGATAGTCTGGTTCTGCATGCAATCCCTGATTTTGTATTGAAGTAGGGATTTTTGTCATACACACTGATGCTGAAAAGCTCAATAAGCAGTCAATTCAACCTTTAAATATCTTTTTGTTTTGTTCATTTTTGTAACATGGTGGTGGGAATTCAGGATGAACCATATTCAGTTCCTTCAACAAATACCTTAAATCTTTCACTTTAAACTTAGACATGCTTGAGGATGAACAAATCCTTAGCTATCTTATGCTACTTCTTAAATAAATCCAAACTGCAGTTCTATATTTTACTTTAAACATAGATGTTCTTAGAGATGACTTTCCACTGCAGCGTGCAAACTATGAAGCAATGGTTCTGCAATTTGGTAAAGACACTCTTGAGACGGTTTCGCTGGGGTTTTATAGTGGTTGGTTTCATTGCATTGGCCATGGCAGGATTAAGCTGGACGTTTGAAACCAGTGCAACCTACTGGTTTTGGCACAGGTATTACTATAATCCTCTCCACTGTCTCTTCTCTGGCTTCTCTAGTCTCATGTTTTGCTCTTTCAAAATGGTTACAGCTTCTGGCATGTTACAATATACACATCTTCATTCTTATTCCTTTGCTCAAAAGTAAACATTGTTGATGAAGAAATTTCACCACCTTCAAGTGGAGACTATGCACTGACTCGTCAGGATTCATTTACAAGAGGTGATTCTTAGAAGAACATATATGGCATTGGAGGGTAAAAAAAGGAAAGTGGTGGATATTTTGGAGTTTAATTTTGCATTGATGTGACACAAGAATGTTAGGTTACAGTATTGATAGGTGAATGATATGGCTGCTTCAACCAACCTAAGAGTGAATTATGAGGCCTAAGATGTTAACAGGGATCAACAAAGTAGTGTCTTGTAAATTCCTTCCTCACAAAGTTTGCATTTTTACATTCATTTTAGGGAGTGTGTTCAGCACCACTACCCTTTATGCCATAAGATAGGAGAAAGAAATTAAACCATCTAGTCATCATAGGATAAATGGTTTTGGCTTTGGTTGTGTAATTATAATAAATTAGAATATTAATATTGATATATGGATAGTTCTGCTGCTAAAAGCAGTTCAACAATGCTTGGTGGGTCTTGTTTTTTAATTTAGCTGTCTACTGTTTTTAAAAGTAATTTAGGTTAGCTATCCAATTAAGTTTGACTTTTTTTTTTCTTTCTAAATGAATATAAATAAGAAACTTCAAGAAAAAAATTTTAAATTGAAACTAACGTGATATTTTCTGTATAAGTTTGTTCATAACCGAGTAGTTTTGAATCTCCTTCCAAAATAATTTAGAGTTTTCAAAACCTGTGTTGAAATTTCTTTTATTTTTGTTTTAACTGTCATTTTCAGTGTTCAGTATAATTTTTGTGATTGTAAATTTTACACGGGTTTGAAACCAATAATATAATTGCTTTCTGTTTTTAAAAAATATTATTTATGTATTTATTTATTTATTCATTTTTATTTTCTTTTAGATCATTCAATTTTTAATAATAACAAAATTTTGTGATTGGATTCTTAATTTTAAACATATTATTATTATTATTATTATATGTGTATATATATATATATTCATAATTTAATATTTATAATATATAAACAGACTAACTATTATAGTAAATATTGAGAAATTAAGTAAAACCATTATAAAACCAAGATAAAGTATTAATAATTTGTAAAATGATAAACATATTCCCCTCTAACGAAAAATAAAATTGACAAAGATAGTACTTATGGTTTCGTCACTCACACCCAAGGATACCATAGTCAGCAAATATGTTATTGATTTTAAAATCACTATCCATATGGAATTATAATATTGTCATAAAGCTATGAAATTAGTATTATAAAATAGCTAATTAAGGTTGTTTAAACAGAACTAAATTGATAATGAATTGAATTGTATAAAAGACTAACAAAAAAGCATTGAACTGACTTGTTATATTAATTTAATATTTAAAAATTGAATTGCTTCTAAATAAAAATAAAAATGCTTAAAATAAAGTGAACTATAAGGTATAAAATTGAAAAATACACTTTAAAATAAGATGCCCATAATAATTTAAACAATTCAAATACTTTAAACAACTCAAAGTAATTTACTCAAATTATAATTAAATTTAGTTCAATTAATTTAAATAATTATATAATTCAGTTTAATTATGCTTTTTAGAATTTAGTTTAATTTTAAAATGAATTTAGTTCAATTTATTCATGTTGTTTTGTTCATTGCTAAAACAACGCTTGATATCTTGTTATAAATACAATATTGAAAAAACAAGCCTGAATATGGTGGAAAGTTCCTTCTTGAAGTGCATTATATTTCTTCATGATTATAGTTTGAATTGTGATATAAACAACAACAAACAGTTAAAAAAGTATGAAAAAGAAAAACATTAATTTTAGAAAAGGATTGATTAGAATTTAAGAGCGTTTTTCTTAAGACAACTTGGGGTGATATCTAAGTAATTTAGAGAGAGATATTATTATAGATTTACCTAATACATTTATTTTAAATAAAATATATTAATTTATCAAATTTACACATTATCCGTTATAATTAAAATTAAAAGTCATATAGAACATCTCTATCTATGAAAAATTAGAGTGTAGTGACTTAGACACTATTTTAACATAAATAGTTGAGTTAAAATTGTTAAATCATCTCATCTTATAACTAGAGTGTCTAATTCTAAATTAGTACTTAAAAAATACGTACAACCGTATATAATACAATTCAGTATATTATGATAAATAAGATTTAGTTCAACATACTTGTGAAACCATTGTAGCCCACCTTGACACAACAATACTATAGTCTAAACAGTTGCACCAAATTATAGAACTAATTACATTAATTTCATAGTCTAAACAGATGCACAAAATTATAGAACCAGTTACATCTAAAGCTTTCAAGGTTCCCATGAAATCTTTCATACCAAGATGCAGAACATGAATATCAAAACCATTAATTAATTTAATAAGCCAATGTTTAGCATACTTTTCAAATCAGACAAAGCAAATATTGATACTTGTTATTGTATTAAGCTCTGCAAATGGTAAGAGCAACTTTATAAAGGTTGTTTATAGTTATACACTTTGCTTAAAACATAAGAAATAGACAATAAAATACCAAGAGATAAATGCTAAGATCTACTCTGCAATAGAACTTTTAAGTTCCAATGTTAAATAATAATTTTCTTCAGCCACATTCACTATAGTAGTCAATGGTAGCATTTGATGGCTAGACCAATTTATCTATCAAAAACTGAAAAGATAAATCTTAGCAATTAAGTGCAAGTAAATGTTCCTAATTTTAAAGAGTTGAGTTTAGCTTCAAAAGAGTTTTGGTGTTTCTATTTTGTTAATCTTGCTCTATTTTTCTATTTCCTTTCTAGTAGTAGTTAGAGTGAAAGTATATGAAAACATTTGAAGTTAATATTTAATGGTTGAAGTATTTAATGTTATTGAAGATATAATTTTACTTTAATGGGTTAACCTATTTATAGAAGTGAGTAGTGTTTAAATTAGCATGGATTACTTTCAAAACTAATTTTAATTTAACTTAATAGTGTGAATTGATTAATGTATTTAATAAATTTTAATCATTTTTTATTTATTTGTAGTTTTAAATATATGACATGCTTGTTGAAATTTTTAAAGATTGTTGAAATTTTTTTTATTTATTTGGTCTTGTTGCTTTTGGTTTGATTTGTCAAAATGATGTCCATCAACCATGATCTCAATCAGATTTATAATATTTATATTGTCATGTGTATTATATTGAACAAATTTCAATATATAAATAGTTATTTCAATATTTGAAAATTAGAATCAAGAGAGAACTCAATAGGTAGATAATTGCTTCAATTTCTTAAAAATTGTGAATAAGACTGAAAAATATGTAAATTACTTGTTATTTACTTACAAATAAATCTTTTATAAATATTAATATTTGACACAAAACGTTATATATGTTAGGTATATATAGATACTCAAAATAATATATATTGAAAACTAAGAAATAAAAATATTTATCTACTATCTATGATTGAACATCTCCTCTCCTAATATATATAATATTATTTTATCTCACTATCAAGTATAATTATAGTAGTTCTTTTAAATACACAATGGTGTGTGATAATTAAAAAAAACTATCATACAACTAGATATACATACCATATAAATTAATCACATCACATTATTTTATTAACATATCATATAGATGACAAACTTTAATTGAATTACTTTTCAATAAAAAATAAAATATATAAATTTTCAATTACATCTTAATCTTAATATCTTAATAATAGTGTAATTTGGTACACTCAATGTGTTCATATAACACCTTTCATCTTATTTAAGATAAACCAAAATTGTTTTTCAATAAAGTAATAATAAATAAAGAAGTAAATAAAAGATAAAATGAAAAATTTCAAACTTCTGTTTCCTTAATTGAATTTAAAACTTTCAGTTCTATTTAATTATGATTTTTAATAGATTTCACGATAAAAAAATAGTAAACTTATCTTTATTTCATAGCATAAAAGATTAATATAAAAAATGACTTAAATAACCTTTAAATAAATAAATAAGCCTACATCTTTTTATATGACTTTAGAAAATTTTCCAAAATTTGTAGAGAACTTTCATAAAAATTAACCATAATATTCTTAAAGGTCAATAAAAGAATGCCCAGTATGAAAAATAATTCAAAGTTGATAAAAACTTATAACTAAATTTGTGTATTCATTGAATTAAAATGTTTTTTATTAAATATTGAAGAAAAAAATACTAGAAAATTATGAAAAAGACGAAAAAAATTGTCAGGAAAAATGTGTACGTGTGATGTGTGTGGAGAAGAAAAAGAGGTATGTTCTCTCATTTTCTCGTACAACAGGGTATTAGGGGGAATAAGGAAATGATTTTACTTTGTTCATATGGTGAATTTTTATTATGTTCATTGATTTTAAATCGCAAATATAGATTTTTTTTTCTATATTGATTTTTAATATTATTATTATTATTATTATTATTATATTGACGCTTTTGGCTTGATGTTTATATGCTAAAACTGAGGTGGATGTCTACACATATTAACTAAGTACCTTTGATTCAACTACTGCAGAAGTCAGATACTATTCTCACATATTACTAGGCACAAAAAAAGTGATTTAAATATTGAATATATGGATCATACTCATAATCAACATGTGAAAATTGTGCCAAGGGATGTGGTGCTAATAGTACTTCCCAAGCTGGTGAAAAAGTGAGTTGTGTATTAATTATTTGGTTCATTGGGTTAGTAGAAGGTCGAAAATATCATTATATATACATTTCTTATACTTGTTATCTGATGTTCAAACATAACCCTTAACCATGTGAATGATGAATCAATAATGATATTATGTTGGAATTAACATAATTCCTTATCCTCAAAACTATCCATAAAAAGAAAGAAATAGCTAAAAGTTTATGTTCTTAATGAAAGGACTAACTGAAGACTTAAAAAAGGAGATTAAACATAAAAACGAGATGTCCACAAAATCAGAAAAAAAAAAAAAACATTTTAAAGTTAGATCCAAAAAAAAATTAATAGAAGAACCATCAAAGAATAAATGAGAAATTCTAAGCCTCCTTATTAGTAGGAAGCCTATTGTACAAGACTTTCTAAAAATCTAAGAATTCACCAAAAAGGGACGAAATTAGACCACACTAAGTTGTTCCCAGAAAGTTAAGAACACTAGAATCCTTAAATATCCATTCTTCATAATTTTATATTTATAATTTAATTCTTTTTTTTTTTTTTGTCTCTATCGTAAAGCGTTCTACCCCTATCATTACGTAAATTAGACAGTAAGTGTTCATATTTAAAAAAAAAAAAATCTAAATCAATCATATTTATTTTCATCTTCAGTTCCTCAATAATAAAACAACAGGCAGGTAGTTTTCTATCGCACCGGTAATCACGTCTTGATGAAGGCTTTTTGAACATTCAAGGCTAATTTCTTTTCAAAAGTTATTGAAATTTATAAATGAGGCTAAAACACTGTTTTCATTAGAAAGTTGTATTTCATTATACAACTTTGACATTTATATGCATATATGTTTTTCATGTATATAAAAATTTTTAGACATAAATAAATTTTTTATCTCAAAAAATGACTTTTGTTGTGATTTGTATTTTCAAAAATATTTTTTAATATTCAACCTTTAAAAAATATATTAGTTTATTCTTGGTAGCTATTATATTATTTTTTGTAGTTAATTATGTTGACATGTTAATTTTCATAATGTCGTTAGTCAATATATATGGAAGTATTTGACTGCATAATTATATGTCAACAACACAATTACTTCTAAGAGTATAAAAAGTATCAAAGCTAATGAGAGGATTATAGAACATACTAAAAAAATTAGGAGACAATTTTGAATATATTGACAACTTATTATCCCTATCATAAGTTTCAATCCAATGAATGTACCTATCATTTTTGTTACAGCACCTTTCTCATCATTTATGTACAATGATTATAACTAATTTAGAAGCAATGCATAGTATTCAAACTTCTGTAGTAAATTATCTACCATATCATTTTATTCTATTAAAAGAAGAATGTTAGGAATTACTAATTAGTACTAGAAATAATGAATACATCGAAAGAAAAAAAAGATAACATCAGAAATAATAAATATTTTTTTATTAACATCTGAAACATAACTAACCATTCTTAGTAGAATCTCTTATCTGGATTAGATTTTATATTACTAGAAACAATTAATAATTGAAAGTATTTGTTAAAAGTCGTGTCCAATATATATTAAAAATCAGTGAAATTCTTGACGATAATTTTCTAAAGTAAAAGTTGATTTAAATATTTAGCAAGAGTGTGTTAACATATAAATATATTACTGTTGCATTCATATTTAATTCAGTTGTGAGAGAAGCATCACACTTGCAGTTGCAGTGGTCCAGCCAACCACCACTTGTTGCACTACCAAACCTGGTTCAATATAATAACGTGGCCACTTTGCTTCTCATGAATATAAATAGGATTAAGATCATTACCACTCACCTACCTCATAAATGATTAGTGTACCAATAGGGTCCAACAAAAAGTGAAATGAAACAAATACTCAACTGCAAAATGGAATATTATACTCAAATAGAATACACCAATCAAGTTTTCAATCAATAGAATACAAGTTTTCCTCGTATATACTAAGAAGAACAAAAAAAAAATGCACAATTAAGGAAAACAATGCACTTATCTTTAGTGGAAGTATGCTCTCTCATTCCTATACACAAGCCAAGAATCTCATGTACAATTTCCACAAAATATGAACATCAACATGCCACTCTAAGACCAAACATTCCTAGTGCCAAAGTTTCTTATAGTATAGAAGAGTGGTTTTTCTCCGAAGGCCATTGTTTGTCCCCACCATGAGTGTTAGAAACCTATTCTCTATCACACTCACTCTTTTCTATTGATTGAAATTTATTGAAAACTAATAACCAGGACAAAGATTCATTAATTTCAACCAATGAAAAAGAATGTGTTCAAAGGAGTCAATCTGAGAGTGTGTTTCTAGCACTTTTTTGCATTTTCTTATGCAACTGTTGCAACTAGCCTTGTCACTCTCTCAGTGAGGTGCTCCTTTGGGAAGTAGTGGAAAATGAGCGAAATTTTGAAGCTGATAACTCCTCTCTGAAATCCTTGCGGATGGCCCAAAGGATCTCGGCACATCTTTTCATACTAGGCCTGTTTTGTCTATGTGGAGCCAAGCACTGCAAAGCTAGCTCCAGAATCTTTTGTAGTGCCAAAGTGTTTGCAGCAGTCTGATCCAGTCTTGGGTCCAAGACCGAGATAGCATCTTCCTCCATGAACCTCTTCATAGCCTGCACTTGTACCCAACAAGTTCCATTGAAGAGTTTGGTGTGTCAGAGTAAAGAATTAATTAATGATACATAGTGATATAATATATAGATATGTGTCCTAGTGTCTTATATTTTAGAAATTAGTGTCTATGTGTCCGTGTTGTGTCGGTATTTGTGTTACATTTATAGAAATGTAACATTTGTGAACATTATTGTAAGCTCTTTCAAATGCCCTCTCAATCCTCCTTAACAAAGAGTTGAGCAACGGATTGAGAAGGAGTAACCAGGAAGAGAAGGTGCTGAACTAATAAGCAAAAAGGGGTATCATAAGAAGATATTGTTTTTTCATGCAATCATGAAAAAGTACTACATAGCAAACAAGAAGAACAAAATGAAGGAAAATAGTGCACAGTACTCACCCACTTTGCCGTTATTCGCTCCTTGAGTTCAAATTTTGGTTCAATGGGGCGTCTGCCGGTGACAAGTTCAACAAGCAAAACTCCGAATGAATACACATCACTCTTTTCAGTTAGTTGATAAGTTTTCAGGTATTCAGGATCCAAGTAGCCAGCTGTTCCTTTGACTTGGGTGGAAACATGTGTCATGCCAGAGTCACTGTCTGGGGCTTGTCTAGCAAAACCAAAGTCTGCTACTTTAGCTCGAAAATTTTCAGTGAGAAGAATGTTTGAAGATTTTATGTCTCTATGAATGATAGGATGATCTACAAAGCGAACACAAAATACAATAAAGTCAGATAGATTCTTTTTCATCATTCTATGTATCGATAAAGCATCAATGTGGTTACCAAAGTATTACTCTTTCTCAAGAAACACTAAGGTAACAATAATGTTCAACAACCCATTTGAATAGTTTTCCAATTACTTGAACGATTACTTACATGATTTCTAATACTTTGGAGATTACTTAGACAGAGTTTTCACTTTATTGAATAGAGAGGAGAATACTTTGAGGACAAAATTGATGGTTTACTTTCTTAGGGACAAACAAATATGCACTTTGCCATGACAAAGTTGCTTGATGAGTAGAGTTGTACCTATATACATATGAAGATAGGTGATAGCATGAGAAACATCAATTGCTATATCCAGACGTGCAGCAAGGTCCAGAACGCTTCCATGAATGCCTGTAACAGTTCAATGATCAAGCTGTAGTAGGCACAAAAGGCCAATGCTGGATGCAAGGGCAAATTACAAATAGACAATAGCTAAAAGACTAGAGAAACTCACAATCTAAATGTTCTCTGAGGGTTCCATTTGGAACATACTCCACGACAATGATCCTTTCATCCCCTTGCTCCAAATATCCATAGAACTTGACCAAGTTCAAGTGTTCCACCCGGGATAGTGTTTGGATCTCGCTCTGGAACTCCACCCCCAAATGTTTCTCATATAGACTCTGCAAAGCAAAAGCAATTAACCAATAGCTTTTGGGTGTTCGTAAATTGTTATCACTAACATTCTCATTCCATGCAAATGGTGACACATTTGAGCACCGTAATAGGCTAGAAATAAACCTTCTTAGCACGCTTTACTGCAACAACAGTACCATCCAGGAGTTTTGCCTTGTACACAGCACCAAAACCACCTTGGCCAATCTTGAAAGGAGGGGAGAAATTTCTTGTGACTTGGAAGATTTCCTCCATGGTGAACTTCACAATGCCAGGTTCTTTCTTTGGTACTATGTTGTATGAACTGATGCTCATACCTCCACTTGAGCCACGCCCTCTCTGACTACCAGCTCTTGAACCACCTCTTAAACCATTCGATGAAGCTATGAAACAAACACAATAGTTCATTTTAATTTCTCCACTCCATTTATAAGCTTAAAAGATAAATCTTTAGTGTTTTAGCCTAAAACACTAAAGAAAAACTACGCAAACTAGTGATCTGAATGCAAATGCATTGATAAGGAATTAAGAAATTCCTTAACTCAAACTTTTAGCAACAGAACTTCAAAACCTGTAGTGTTTCGGATACATGTATAGATTCTAATCGTATTCTAAATCTTTTTTGGTTACACGTACTACTTTTTTATACAATAAAACCATGCAAATCATGTCCTAAATGCAATACATTAATGAAAAATTCAAAAGTGCATTCTTAGTTCAGAAGTTACCCTGCACACAGACAAACAAAAAAAAAATGCAGATTTACAAAATAATTTATTCCCAAAATAGAAAGCCATGATTATCGGAACCGGGAGTTGACCAAATTCTTGACCCATAATCAAAATTCAAAATCCAAACCCGGATCAATATATCACGATTCAGACCAAAACCTCAAATTCTCTTGACACCTCTACCCTTCTTCTCAGCAGCTTAAAAATGCAAACTTCCCGTGCTAAAACACATAAATAACTTCTCCGAAATCCGAAACAACATAGAAGAAGGCGCGTGCACATACACACGCGTCCTCCCAAAAGCTAAAGACCAAACTTACATGATGTTCTTAGATTAGAATTGAGGTTTCACCTTAAAGCTGACATTTAAGGTGAAAATAAATTGAAGCAAACTCTAACTTTAACAGGAAAAGAAAACTAGAAACTTAAGATATTTTATCAAAGTTTTCTCCTAAAAGAAGGGGAAATGGAACTAGTACTGGAAGAAGACTTAAACTCCTCGGAATCCCCGATGCTCTTGGAGATGTCAGATTCCGGCGGCGAGAAGCACGCGGCGAACATTCCTGCGAAGGACCTTGCGGCGGCGGCGACGGGGTTCTGGCGCCCTGAGACTGTGGAGGTGCTGAGCTCGGAGGAGGCGTACCCCGGAGAAGGGGGCACTCTTCCCGGCGTTCTGCTATGGTCGGAGCCTGATCGCCGGCGAGGGGGATATGCAGAAGTCATTTACGCTTTGGAGAGAGAAAAAAAATGGCGGGTTGGAAAGAGAGAGAGAGTCAACTGAAGTGAAGTAAGAAAAATGAAGACTTTTCAAATTTGTCTGGTGATTTTAAAGGGTGGGTGATGCTAGTATGCGCCGGGGAGACCAAGCTACATAAGCTAAGTCTTATATTTCGGTGGTTCTTTTGATTCTAAGAACGTTGTTTTGCTGCCACACTTAGAACAACTAACAAAGCCACTCTTCAATTATCATATATTTTAGATATAATTAAGCTATTAGTAGTTAAAATGTTTGATTCACTATAATCAAACTATTCTTTTTATCACAACATAACTTAAATATAATGTACAATGAATAATATATTTAATTATCTCATACATAATTTTTATAAATGATTTAATAACAATTTGATTAAGAATAACATGGTATCATCCTAAAAAAGTAAAATTTTAAGTTTAATTAAATTTTGTAAAACCAATTTATATTTATGAATTCACGTTATATAGTTGAGAAAATATTTACTCACGGATAATTTGAATCTGAAAGTGCTTTTGAAAATAATTTTGAAAAGTCCTCAATGATTGGTGAAGAAGATAAGAATGTTTTAGGGGTTTAGGCAAGTGGCTGGAGATGCAGAAAGAAACATTTTGTGCATTGACTTAGAAAGGTGCTAACTTTTAATGAACCATAAGGTTCTCATGAACCACTTTTCCAGGCAGGGTACAATAGCCAACTTTTGATGACACTTTTTTTGGGACCAAGACTTGAAAAATAACATGTTAAATTAGAGAAAATAACAAATTATTTTAAGAATAGTTTCAAAAATACTTTTTTGTATATAATGGTCGGTGGTAATTTTCCATTAAAACTTTTACACTAAGAAGAAAACACCTCCTTTAAAATTGTTGACGTCATCTTTATTCTATAAATTATTATTAATTTTACAATTGACAAAAAGCTAATAAATAGGAAAATATCTTCTAGAAAACTTTCTACCCAACTCATACGTTCTCATTATAAACATAATTATATATAATCAGACTTCTAATCTTAATTCAGACTCAATCAGATTAAAATAAAAATGATAAAACTGTCACCCACAAAAATTGGAGTTTCTTGAAACAATGACATATTTTAATTATTAGTTTTTGAGTCTAGTTTGTATATATTATTAATAAAAATTTTATACTATTAATTAATTAAAATTTATAATTAACATAAGTTTTAAAGTTATTATCATAAAAACCAGAAAATTACTGTAAATAGGAAATTATAGTTATTTTTTTTATAGCTTTATTAGGTTATTAGTCACGTGATGGTTAGTCTTTATTAAAAGAAACCTAATTGGTCATCTTTAATAATGTTTTTGTATCTAATTAAACGGTGCCGTCTAGCATAAAGGGGTTTTATGGCCGTGTTGCATCGGTCAACGCGGAATTTGGGGTTTTATAGTTATATTATTACATGGGCATTGATTATTTATGAATTACTAATTATTAATTATTAATTATTAGTTACAATATGTTGTACGTAAGTGGTACTGAACTACACGCAAGTTAAAATAAAATAATATTTTCGTTATTGAATTGAAAAGTGCGACTGGGCATGTATAATTTCCGGACAATTGCCTTTTACTAAAATTCACAAATCTTCATAAACAAAAAATAGGTATAAACTTTTGGTCGTAATATTGTATTATTATTGTTGTTAAAGAATTCATTTATGCATAAATTAGAGCTCTATGCATCTGATAAAAAAAAACAGCTTATTTAATCTCTTTTAATACGTTAAAAATGTATTTAAAAAGCCCCATCTTGATCCCTTAATAAGAATCTATCTAGTGATAATTTTCTCTTTTCTAAATAATCGATTCACCCACAAAATGACTATATTTTGATGTAAGTTAATTAAAAAATATTATTATTTCAGTTATTAAAAAAAAGTTAAGGAAAAAAATATTCATTCAAAATAAGTTGAAAGATTAAGATTGAGGTAAAAAAAAAAAAAAATAAATAAAAAAAAAAATAAAAAATAAAAATAAAGTAAAAAAAAAAAAAAAAAAATCAAACTAGAATTGAATAAAAAATTCTTCGATACAAGTCTAACTTAAAATATTTAGATTGAGATTAATTAAAAAATTATGAATGTGGTGTGATGTCCTAACTAATGTCATATGATAATTAAAGTTGAGTCAGTATTCTATATACCAAGTAAAATTAAGTTGATCAAATCATTCTCTATACCAAGTTAACCATGTTAAAAGTTTTTAAAATAAATTTAAGATTTTATTATGAAAAATAGTTTAATTAATTTTAATTACTAAATATCAGTGAAACGATCCATTAATTTTTGAAAAACAATAAATAAATTACTGATTATGTATACAAAATAAACAAGGAGTTTGCAATATTACAGCTCTATTGAATTTGAAGGTGGTTAACATCTAATTTTCTTGGTCTTTGTTGGTTGTTGACTTCTCACAATGTAGAAATCCCAATTTCAAATCAATTTCGAATGTGATACAATTTTGTCATAGTTACAAACTTCAACTCAACTTTATACGATAATCTTAAGGAAAAATCCATTTTCAAAGCATGTGATTAGACTTAAGTTGTCAATTTAGAATATCCTAATCTATTATTCAATGTATGAGTCAGATTAATTCAATTTAATTACAGGTGGGTAATTTTATGACCTAACTTAGTTCTTTATGGGCCATGAATTAAATGTATATGCCCACTACTTTTTTTCTTGTTCTGGAAAATAATTGCTCATCACATCACAATAAACATTCAATGAATTTATATTTTTTTTTATCTATACATGTAATGAACATAATGCTTATAGATAATAATAATTTTAACCACAGCATTCTATTTTTTTTAAGGGAATGTTCATGAATTTAGATATCAACATTTTATAATTGATAATTTCGTATTTAATGGAGTTCAATTTTTAAAATGTTGAGAATTCTATGAGGTTTTTCTTTTCAAGCAAAATGAAGAGATCTCAGAAAATACTAAAATGGTTTTTTTCCAAATAATACCTAAAATGAAATTTGTATTATGAAAATTAAAAACTTCACTAAATAAAGAACTTGAAACACAAGGAATTTGAATTGGTTCATTCAAGTAAAATATTTGAAAAATTTGAAAGCAATTACATTCTCATGCATTTAAAATATATTGAAACTTTGAAATCACTAATCAATGTTTTAAGTGGATTAAAAATACTAGACATTATAAAGACTTGTTTAGTTATCAAATGTAAAGAAAATTTGTAAATGATAAAAAATTGACAAAAGATTTTTCTTTTCAAGCAGAATGAAGAAATTTCAAAAGATATAAACTTTATGCGGATATTGCGGGTTGACTTCATGATTATTTTATTCGATAACACATTCAAACCTGACGAATACTAAGTTTCAACTTATTACATAATGTTGAGCTCCCAAAATACACGTTGAAATTGTCATAAGTGATCATATAATATTTTTGTAAATTAAAACGTCATCAACGAAAATTTAAGTAAATGACATTAATAATTAATTTCTTTCTACACCCATAGTTTTCAAATATACATTACGAAAGAATTTTTGTTTGAATATTTAAAAATATATTTGAAAAAATAATATATCAAAATCTATGTATTATTAGAAGAAGAATAAAGAGTCATGTTTATGGAATGCAGAACGAAATTGTGGAGGTGCAAAAAGAAATCCCTTTTAATATCCCAGTGAACGATCCAATCTAACGGACTAAACGAAAGATTCTCATTAGTTCGTCAGTATACAAAGTCAATAACTAAACTAAATTTGTGTTCTCCAATGGAAGTTGAAGTTTGATTTCAATAACCTATACTAATACTTAATATAATTTATTATATTGTTACACAGATTATCAAAATAAAACTTCAATTTTAATCAGAGAATAACACCAAAAGCACCTAACCAATTTCATGTATTTGTCCCATTGGATAATCCAAGTACACATTAAGTAGATCATAGACTGATGCATCCTTCACAAATTCATACCACATTTTTCCTTCATTGGCCGAAGTAGCATTTTCAATGTAGCATACATTTCTAAAGCTTTAGGGTGTGTCTTATCATTGGATACAAACGAATGAACTTGGTTACCAATTTCTATCCAGCTGCAACCAGGGACTCTTGCATCACCCTTGTTCCCCATCATTCCACGAACTCTTTCTACATCACACCAATGTCTATGGGAAGCATAAATGTTAGACATGACTGCATAGTTTACACTCTTCTCTGGTTCTATCATGAAGAGCTTTTCTGCAGCCCATTTAGCCAGTCCTATATTTGCATGGACATTGCAGGATCCAATAAATGCTCCTAATGTGTGTGATTCAGTTTCCATTGGCAGTGACCTTAAGAATTCAAAAGCCTCATTTATAAGACCATATCTTCCAAGAAGGTCAACAAGGCAGGTATAATGCTCTGAGTCAGGAACAATATGATACACTCTGGTCATCATGTTAAAGTAGTGAAGTCCCTTAGCCACAAGCCCTGAATGGGAACAAGCTGAGAGAACACCAAGAAAAGAAATTCGATCAGGAATCACTCCACAAGATAGCATCTTCTCAAATGTTTCAGTTGCTTTTTTGGCAAGACCATGGAATGCAAATGCATTTATCAATGAAGTCCACGTAACAAGATCAGGTTCTGCAGTTAATCTGAAGCATTTACATGCATTAGTTATGCTACCACACTTGGAGTACGCACTGATCAGAGAATTAGCAACAGATACAAATTCTTGAAATGATGATTTAACTGCAAAAGCATGCACTATCATTGTTTCAGTGATGGCACAAGCATAGCCACATGAGCTAATAGTGCTGGAAATAGTTAGTTCATCAGGGGGAACCCCTTCGTGAAGCATCTCTCTGAGAAGCTTCATAACCTCATTCCCTTCTCCACAATTCCCAGACCCAACGATAATGGTGTTCCAAGCCACAACATTTCTAATCACCATTCTATCAAATAGTTTGTGTGCGTCACTTATATTTTCATTTTTCGCATACATGTTAATCAGTGCACTAGCTACTAACACATCTGAATCAAATGACTGTTTCAGAATATGACCATGAAGCTTCCTTCCAAAACCATAACATTCCAAAGTATCACATACACTAAGCACACTGCTAAAAGTGAACTCGTCTCCATTTGCACCCTCTGATCGCATCAAGTTGAACATTCCCAGAGCCTCTTCCGGTGAACGATTCAAGGCATAGCAAGAAATCATCACATTCCACATAACCAAATCTCTTTGAGGAACAACATGAAAAACCATCCTTGCATTCTTAACCAAGTCACATTTAGCATATAAATCAACAAGAACGCTTCCAACAAAACAATCCAAATCAAGTCTCAGTTTCACTGCAAAACAATGCAACTGGAGACCCACGTCAATATCATGAAACTTTGCACAAACACCAATGAGACCATTCAAAGTGGTACCGTCCGGAACCACCATTTCCAACAGCATCCTTTTAAAATAAGAAAAACAGAGCTGTGGATTCAAGTCATTTTCAATTGCACTGCCACATCCAAGAAAGCCCCGAATCAGAATGTTCCACGAGACCACATTTCTCACAGGCAATTCCTCAAACAGTTTCTGTGCATCTTTAGTTTCCTTACACTTAAGATAAACACTCAAAATCTGATTTTGCAGGGACAGAACATGGCAAAATCCAAACTTTATCAAATGGGCATGCAACTGTTTTCCTTCAGGAAGAAGGGCCCATTTGGCGGAGACTTTGAGGGCATTAGCACAAAATAAATGAACAGTGCGAGGGTCTCTGAAGTGGGTTTTATCAGGAAATGGCACAGAAGCTCTGCGTGTGATCCATGAATGGGTGCATTGAGTGGCAAATGAATAAGCGTTTGGAGGGAAACGAAGCTGCTTTTTGAAATGGAATTTGCAAAGCATGAGATGAGAGGCTAAACACAGTTACAGTAAGACTTGTCATGTTAAAGATTTGACTCAGTTTTAACTGTTAATGCCATGATTTTGTTTCATTTTATCCAAATTTGGAGTTTGGATTCGAACATCACAATGTAATCTTAATCAAACAACATTTTTAGTCTCTGTCAAAGTGAATTCTGGTGAGATAAAAATGCTTATAACCGTTACATATTTAGTTAGATTTTTGTTACTGTAAACCATAGGAGAAGGTGTATATGTACACATTTTAATGGTGATAAAATACATTAAACATAATTAAGTTTTTTATATAACTATTATTACAATAAAAAAGTGATTACTAAAATATAAAAATTAAAAATTGTAATAATATATATAATAACTATTTATGTTTTTTTTATTTGTCTAAATTTTATTTTTTAAAAAACAAATATGTATACATATTGTTAAATAAAATAAGAGTTTAATTTTATAGATTATTTTTAATACAGTTTAATTTTAAAAACAATTATCACAGTTTTAAAGAAAAAAATAGGAAAAGAATGTACATACACAAAATAAAGTAATTAAAGAAGTGTATTATCTTTATTAATTCTTCTAGGTTTTAAGAGTAAAACCATAAAAAAAATGTATACATGAGCCCTTACAAAAGTGTATCTATTCATTAATTGTTTATTATAGTAAATAATAATCTAGACTTAAATTTATAAAAAAAAATAAACGTATTTTCTTTAAAATTATGCTAAATGATACTTATGGTTTTTTAACTTTAAAATAAAAATCACACATTTTCTATTTTTAAAACCTCTTATATGATTTAAATAATAATAAAATAATATATATTTTATATTTTTAATAACATATCACTCATTTTTTTATCTTATTTAAAAATCTCATACTAACTAAAGTTTAATTAAAAATTAAAATAGAAAAATATAAAAATAGAAAGTTTCTGTAAATAAAAATTCAAAAATTTATTTATGAAAAAATTACATTCAACTTTTCCAAGGCTTCTTAAAATTATATTAATATTTTTCTAATTTTAAAATAAATATTCCGTCCATTATGTTATTAATAAAATAATACACATACTCATTATTTTACTTATATTTATACTTGCCTCATTTTACAACATATTGAAATAGTTAATAAATTTAATCATACATTTTTTAGCTATTTACTTTTATATTGAAATAATTTTTCTCAAACAAATGTTTTTTAATTTTACAAAATAATTTATAATTGGGTGATAATATAAATTTTTATATTTTTTAATATATAATAACTAAACTATTTTTAATAAAAAAATATTTATTTTTATATTCCAAGCTTTAATTTTTATTTGAGTTTTGGTCAATAATTTATTTTTAAATAAAGTAAAATAAGCAATTATTAGTTTTACATCAATGTCATTTTATTAAAATGCGTAAAGGAGATAGATGTATTTTAAAAATTAAAAATAAGTTGTGATTGTTATTTTATTAAAACTTAACGTAGGTGAGTATGTGTTTAATAACTAAGTGTAATTTCCTGTAAGTTTAACAAAATAGCATGTAGCGGTAGAGATATTTATTTTAAAAAAATAAAATTTAAAAATTTATTTATATCTTGACCTAGTTGATAAGGGATTATATAAGTTGAAAGAGTTTTTAAGACAACTCTATGACCTGAAGATAAACAAATTCTTTATCATATTTACTTATTATTTAGAGAAGCCAAAATCTAATGGATATGCATATAACATATATGATATTATTTAGAGAAGCCAAAATATAATGGATATGCATATAACATATATGATGGAAGTTAAAGTAAAAGTCTTCATTGGAATAGTTTGCAAGATAGAATTTTGGGAGGGTATTTTTCATTTTGCAAATAGAATATGATATATTAAATAAAATAGGAAGTACTAATTGTGATAATTATTTGAAATTTTTATGTTTTATTAGAGAGAATAAAAAATGTGAAGATTTGAATAAGAAGGTGATTAGATCACAGTTAATAGAGAAAGATAAAATTGTGTTTTGGACTTGTTTGAATGGTTGAATTTGGTTTTGAGTGAATTTATGATTTATATATAAATTATTTTTTTCTACATATCTCAGTTTGAAAGTCAAATTGTAGCTTAAACAATGTTTAAAAGAGAGTTTAAACTTTGAACATGTAGGATTATTATTTAAATAACTAATTAATGTTTTAGTGATAACTTTTATCAATTAAGGTAAGAAAGAGGTAATAATTGTCTCGAAATTCCTAATTCAAGTGATAATTAATCATTTAAGTGATGAAATCTTAAGAGTTTTGGATGAGTTTTTGGTTTTGTTTTTTTTTTTTTTAAGATTTTACAACTAAATATTATTTGAGTAACATGTTGTAACTTCAGCAAAGAGGGATATAAGAATAATTTATGTTTTATCTAAATTTATCACTTAAGCATTGATAAGGTGTTTAAGTATATTAACCCACTCTCAATAACTTGAGTGAAGAGATTTTAATCATACATATTTAATATTTCTTTTACAAGTTGTTAAAGTAAAATAATTTTGTTCAAACGAAATTATTAGATGTTTAGGTCATTAGTATTTCAAATATTCAATAGGATAATAATGTGATGTTGTGATAGAATTTTTAATTTGTAATTGTATATAATAAATATAAATTCTTACTTTATCCGGTATTTCCTTATTTCTTGTTTTATTAATAATCAATCTAAATAAGAATAGATTAAGATACGTTAAAATGCACTGAGCTATTTGTGTAAAATGTTGTCTTGTTACTTATTTATACTACACTTTTTTTGTTTGTTACGTTTGAAAACTATCATGATCGTATCTCAGGTAAACAAATAAAGGTACACAAGTCAAGAAGTTGAATCTGGAAGTCAGTAACAGAGATATAATAAAAGTAGTTAGATTCTACGAATGAATGCAAATATACACGTACACATTTAGTATTTTGAAACACTACAACCTTCATATTAAATGTCTGAGAGTCTTAGAAGGGAGTGTTACATTAAATATGCAATAAATTTGTTGCTGAAATAATGGAGTTGACTTTGGCAATGGAGTTGTATTGTACACTTGCAAATCCAAATCCAAAGCCACGACAAAGCTCCTTATGACACACAAACGAGTGGAGCTGTGCACGGACAACCCCACCAACACAACACAGTAACATCAAATCAAAACTAAGTACTAAAACAACTTACCTATGCAGATGCTAATGCTATGCCTATCAAACAATGCACACATAACAATAATCCAACTTCCCAATTTCTCAATCCCTCTCTATCCCTTTTGGTGGAACCAATTTCCCACCCTCCCTTCCAATTAAGGTACTTTTCTTTATGCCCTCCAAAAATTAACTAGAAAGCTGTGTACTTTTTCCACCTCACACTTTAGGGTTTATGCCATGGATTTTGATTCAAATGGATCTTTCTGTTCAACCCTTTTCTTGGTTTTTGTGGTATTATTCTGTTCTGGGTCAGGGTGTTTGCTCTGTTTTGTGGTGGCGGCGGATGAATCTGACTTCGTTGTTTGTTTGCTGCCATGTTGTTATTGATTGAATGGATTGGTTTCATGAATGGAAAGTTTGTCTCTTTTTGAAGTTTGAGTGCTGATTTAGGAATATGTAACTGGGGTGATCATGAATTAGGGTGTGTCATTTTCAACTTTTTTGCAGCAGTACTGAGACTACATGCAACTTGATATTATGTTATTTATTGCTCAAAATGAAGGACTTGGCTGTTCCAGCTGTGTAAATTGATTGTTTCACTTTGTGGTCTTTGCTTATTTTAAGTTGGCATTGATTTCATGCCATATAAGTTGGTTTCTAATGTGATATATGTTTTTATGTACACTCTTTTTACTTGTGGTTGCAGAATGGAAGCATAAAGTGTTGGCCTTTGATCCTCTTTCGATCCCTCAAAAAACCAGAAGAGAATGAGAGTGTCAGTAGGTGGTAGGTTTGGTTGTCTGACAGAAAATGACAGCTGAAAAATGGGAGGTTGCTGTTGTTCTGCCAGGAAAACTCACCTGCATGGGACACCAGTGTATTACTATGTCAGTAATCTTCTACCCTCTCTTACCTGCTTAGTTCCCCATCTTTCAAACTCAGAAAAAAATGGTCCATAAAAAACATGTTTAGATTTCATTATGAAAAGATTGAATATTGGAAATTCATTCAGTTTGTGGTTTATTCTAGTAAGTTGCCCTCTTCAACAAATGCATGTCAGAATTGAAGTGTAATATCAATCAAGTTACTCTATTGCTCCTCATTTCCCTTGCAATTTTTAATTCAAACAGCTTCCCTCAATTTATGCTTGTAATAATTTTTGTCAGTATTTTTTCAGTGAGTTACTCGTTGTTGAAGGGTCAAACCATTTCAACTCAACTTGCTGTTAAAAATCACTATGTCGTTTTATTGTTGTAATGTCTATGCAATTTCAAACTGAACATCATTTTCATGCACTATGTAACGTTTATGAAATGCAGTTGCTGCAGATAAAAAGATTTTCACATGATGTAAATGCAAGTTAGCTATCAAATCCTGAACAAAAAATTGTTCGGTAAATACCGATGATAAATAATATTTTACCTTTTTACCAATAGAAATCATACATTTAGCTCTGGTACATCAGGGGGGTTGTAAGGGTTATGATTATTATTACTTCTTTAAATATAGACATGCATCAAAGTTAATTCCAGATAATCTATGAACTTTGTACCAGTTGTGTTTTTATTTTATTTCTTACACAGATTAACAGCAAGAAAGTGAAACGAAACCATGGAGGGTCAGATGAGAAGGTGGTGTCTGAGTTGTAGTTTAACTTGAATGTTTTCAGTGTTTCCTAGTCCAGTGTTTTTAGTGATGGTATGTTTTTTCATGAACACATGATGTGATAACTAAAATACTCTTGCTTTCAGTGCCCTCCAACTCTAGAAGAGCATGAGTCTGCAACATCTAATGATGGTACAAATACTTCACTCACTACTGGATTGCTGGTAGGCTTGAACCTGGAAACTTCTTCCCCTGATACATACCAGCCACCACCTGCTCCTCTACCATATGATATGGTCCTGGGAGGTCCAGCATCATCAGAATCTGAATCAGGCAGAGAAACAGTTAGTGCTACTAGCTTTGAGACATTAATTACATGTGAAGATCTTGAAGAATCTGACTGCAAAGCTAAAGCTCTTTCAACACCTATATCTCCAAGCAAGGGAGAACTGTCAAAATTAAAGGAATTTCATGCATTAGTGACAGAAGAAGAGGACGACTGTCCAATTTGTCTTGATGGTCAGTAAGATCATCTGTTAAACTTCAACAATGTCAGATTTTCCATGTTTCAGTTGAGGTATTTAGGCCTTCTGATTATCTCCGGAAACTATTGCTTGATGTATTTACTTTTATTTTTCATGCAGAATATGATGTTGAGAATCCAAAAACTCTGACAAAATGTGAACACCAGTTTCACTTGTCTTGCATTCTTGAGTGGATGGAAAGAAGTGACTTCTGTCCTATATGTGATCAGGTTTGGCTTTCTGCATTAATTCCTTAACTATGTAATGAAAAGATGATTTTTTTTGTGCCATTTTTAGTAAAAGTTTCTTTCGAATGTCTATTATTGGTTATTGTTGACAGTTAATACCCTCTTTCTCAGCCTTTTTTTTATCTTGTTTATCTCTTATGCTGAGCTATAGTAAAATAATTTTCCCTCTATGCTACAGGAGATGATATTTGACCAGACACTGAACTAGTCCTGCTGCTTAAAAAAAAGAGCTTCTTATAAATGCCTGAAAGATAGATGAAACTCACTGTTTGATAGCTGGTTAGAAGATAATACAAATTCATTTTCAATTCCTAGAGCATTTAAAAGGTCTTTGTTTTAGTGCAATTACCTATTACCAGTGAACAGATGAAGGCTTTTCTCAAGATGAAGAAATTCATGTTCACAGAATGGATGTTGCTTTGCTCCACTCTCTCCATATTCTTCTACCAATTTCTCAATATTTATTTGTTTTTCTATGTCATTTTCTTTGTGAGAGAAAAAAAAAAATGCATATTAGTCTTGTAAATAAAGTCTGCCTTACATTTTAGCACTTTCTCAATGTACATATTGTGGTGAATGTTGGGAATCCCATCTTTTGTTGTACACACTGAACCCCTTTTGTTTTAAATTGAAAACTCTTCTGAGGGTGGCAAAAAAAAGGGTAATTTGTGAACATGGTTAACAAATGTTGATTCTGCTACTTTTCTGTTTGATAGTGATCTCCATTTGTTGTTTTGCCTTTGCTGGAAGTGAGGTGCTGTAAAGAGTAAGCTATAGCTATATTAAACATTCTAGTTGGCTTGGTCTATATTAAACAAACAGCACAATCTGTTCAAAATTTTCAATGGCACCATTAATGTCACCCTACCCTACTTTCCCAACTCAAATATTGATTGTACCAAATCAAAGTCCTTCAACCTTTCCCTTTAAAGACCCCCCTCTTAACTTCCTTGTCATGGATTGATTGTTTATAGACTTTTTCTTCCATGGATTGTTTAGTACTGTGAACTTCCCTACTCTTTCTACATTTATTGGCAATCATAACACATGATGCAAGATAATTGTTCTGAACCCAAGTGTAATGGATAATGGCAGTACCAGATGATCCATCATTGAAGTAATAAATGTCAGGGTGCTTGATTTAGTTAAATATTGTAAGATTTTACATTTTTTAAATTGAAAAAGTACTCTTGTTAAAAAAGACTAAACCAAACATGGGGTGTCGTAACTTGTTTTGATTTGTCAAGAATGAAAAGGGAAGAGACAAAAGAGGTAGTGATTGTGAAAAATAAACCTCATGATGATGTTTTGATCATAGAATTTTTTGAATTGATTGATAAGCATGCCCAATAACAGTAATTTTTCTTCTTTGAGGGCCTATTATCATTAGAACCATTTTTCTTAATAAAATATTAAAAGAATCTTATAAATCTTAATATCTTCAATTAAGTCTTTATTATTCTTTGATTGAGTACTCTAATTAATTGGGTGTTGATGTGACTGGTGTCTTCTTTACTTATGGATAAGTATTATTATCTTAAAGAAACGTAAGATTTTGTGAATTAGTATGAAATAAGAATATTGTTAATGAAAAATGAAATGACTTTTATTGTTTCTAATAAAATCATGTTGGATAATGTAGTTGTTAGTTGTTAGGCTCTTTCATATCTTTCTTATAATAATTAATAACTATTAATAATTTATTAGTATCCAACATATCTTAAGTAAAAATAATAGAAAATATTTGTTATTTTTTATTTACTATAATATTATTTTATATTGGTTATAAAACTTTACATTTTTTAATACATGAAAATAAGATTACATTCACCTCATTCAAATAATAAAAATAAATTAAAAAATGTAAAAATTTTGAGTAGTCAAAATAATAAAATCATCTGATAAAAATTTAATTAAAAATAGAAAACTTAATTAAAAATACCCAACTTATCTTAGACACTTAAATAAGAAAAAAAAATTAAAATTCAAAGTCGTTTCCTAATAAAAGCCTTTCACTGACTTCGTAGGTAATGTGGGGCTGACACACAAAATATATAGTCATAAGTCAAAACCTGAATTGATTGATTCCTTTACCAAAAAAACCTACAATCTGCCAATGGGCCTCCTAGAGTGGTTGGTGAAGTTGGACTTTGGTGCCTAAAACTTACACCTTGTGGAAATTGTAAACAAAATTAATTTTAGGAAAATAAATATTATAATTATCTTTTGTAAAACCCATAATTAAATTGAACTAATGGATAAAAAATTTAAACTAAAATAAAAAGATATTTGATTTTCTAAACTGAAAAATTGCATAATAGTGAACCGACAATATTTCATATTTGAAAAAGTCCAGAAGCTACAAGGTCACTTTGTGGGGTTCTTTCAAGCTCCAACTCTAACACAGTGTCATATTCTACACAAATTAATTACTTTTCTGGGGCTTGGAATTTATCTGGATTTTTACAAACTTCACATTTACTACTAAAAATGGTTAATTAGTGTATGCTCAGGTTTATTTAATTAATTTTAATAATGTCTGAAAAATAAATTAAAATAAAATGTGGTTTTTTTCCGAAAGTTGCACGGCGCAGTGATTTACGCGTTTCTGTGTAAGAATAACAAGTTTTTGGTTTGGTTGGGTCTAACATGCTTCTCAATTTCTTCCCATTTTTTAATGGTCCCTTTATCTCTGCGTTTTGTTTTGATTTTTATTCTTTTTTTTTTACCTATAAATAAATGGGACAAGATATTTCACTTGATTAAAGAAATATTACTTTTTTTTCCTCAAAAAGCCTTTTTTTTTTCTAATTTTTTTCCCATCTCCTTAGTTGAAAACAGATAACTTGATGAGTGGACTTCAGAGCATTTGTCTGCCACCACCCTTTCACTCTCCATTTTGTCTTTTACCAAATTACCCTTGATCTTTCACTTTCAATTTCCCTATACATATATAATCAAAATATAAATATATATCTATATAAAATGAGTTTTCTTCCATCTAGATTAATGTTATAATCAACAAATAAACAAATATAATGCATAATTCAACTTTTCAATTCGTTTGACAATAGAGGCGAAAGATCATTATCTAAATCAATATTCAAGTACATGTAACTTTCTTGAATTAACAAATTAACTTTGAAATGAAACATTTCATAATAAAGTATATAAAATGTAAATTTTATTACTTTATTATTATTATTATTTTATAAATTTTATTACTTAACTTTTCATATATTTTTACCGTTATGTTATCAAATTTACATATTTGATCTCTCCATTGAATTTCTAACATGCCAATACGTCATTAAAAAAAAGCAAAACAAGGTTAACACAATTTAACTTTTTTTAATGAAATGTCAACATCATTACACATTTAATAAAAGGACAGAGTACAAAACAATTATAAAACTCACAGAATGATAATTTAACTAGTGAAATATTGCTCAGTAGTATGTTTGAAACGAGTTATAATAATCAAATCCTTCAAATTTATCGGTGATGGTTTAACAGAATATAAAAATATTAAAAATAAAAAACTATGTTTTATATCATTAAATAAATTTGGATAAAAAATAAAATTAACTTGAGTACAAGTTAATGTGTAGAAACTTTTTCATAAATTAAATTAAATTTATAAATAGCTTTCTCCTTAAAAATTCTTACAAAATAATATTCAGAAATATATCTTTAATCTTCCACTGATAGAAAGTATCTTATTTATATATATACAAAAAATACCCTTTTGAGCCTATGTACTGAGCAATAGAACCTTTCTTAATGCTGTGTCACCAAACTATTGGTTATTTTAGAGGTAAAATTATCTTTCAACACTATAAAGAGTTTGAATCATTTCAAATTATTATTCCTCAATCAGATAAAGGTGTGGCTTTAAAAAATCAGAAAGCATAATTATTACATGTTAAACTAAAACAGATATCATATCATATCATATCAAGATATTAATTATTACTAACCATCCTAATAAGGTAAAGTGTTACACAAAAAAAAAAAACAGCTAAATTGTTAATAAAAAATTGATGAGTTATCAATTGGAGCAAAAGGAATAGTTTGAATATTCCTATGAATCACGATGACATTATGTTTCTTTTTTAGACATCATGTTGTTTTCATTCCTTCAATATATGAGAAGAATTCCAATATGGAAATGTTTGTCTCTGTTTCCAAAAACATATATTTTTTCATTTCATCACTTAACTATTATTATTTAGAAATTATTTATCATAATTTTCTTATTATTTAATAGGTGGAAGTGTGATGACATCACATAAGAAAGCATAAAATCTGAAAAGAATTGACGACAGAGCATAGAGAGAGAGAAAGAATGAAAAAAAAAAAAGGAAAAAGGATAATTTGGACATTTAAAAAACAAAACAGCGACCAAAGGTGGAGAGTTTAGAAACTGACATGGGAGAACACGAACACAGATATAAACACAGTGTAACTCCGAACACTCTTTCTTCTTCTTCATCTTCATCTTCTTCTACATGCAATTCCACTTCCTTAACATAACAAACCAAAGACAATGTTCCTCTCCTTTCTTCTCTTCATTCTCATTCACAACCGTTCCTCCTCCGCCGCCACCATCATTCTCCAAGGCAACAACACTCTGCAAAGCCCCAACAACACTTTCCAACTTGGCTTCTTCAATTTCATCCCGGGCCCAGGCCCGCCCAAATTCTACCTCGCTATCCGCCGCACCAGTTTCCCCAACCCCAACACCGTCTGGGTCGCCAACCGCCTCCACCCCTCCCCCTCCCAAGCCGCTTCATCCCTTCAACTAACCCCAACCGGGCAGTTACTCCTAACCCACTTCAACACCACTCTCTGGACCGCCGCCGCCGCCGCCAACACCACCACCAATCTCACCCTCAAGCTTCTGGAATCCGGAAACCTCGTCCTCCTCACTTCCGACGGCGTCGTTTCGTGGCAGAGCTTCGATTCCCCCTCTGACACGTGGCTCCCCGGCATGAACCTCACGCGCTTCAACTCCCTCACCTCTTGGCGCACGGACACGGACCCCTCCCCGGGGCTTTACACCCTTCGATTGAAACCATCCTTCTACGGTGAGTTCGAGCTCGTCTTCAACGACACCGTTTCGTACTGGTCCACCGGGAACTGGAGCAATGGGAGATTTCTCAACGTCCCCGAGATGTCCGTCCCCTACCTCTACGCCTTCCACTTCGCCGCGCCGTTCTCCCCCGCCGCGGCCTTCGGCTTCTCCGAACGCGCCATCGATACGGGCTTCCGGCCGCCGACGATGTTCCGCGTGGAGCCCTTCGGGCAGGTGAAGCAGTACGCGTGGAGCAGCCAGGCGGGGTCCTGGGAGATTTTTTGGTTCAAGCCGGAGAATGTGTGCGAGGTTCAGGGACTCTGCGGGGGATTCGGGGTTTGCACCGGGGAAGATTCCAAATTGTGTGAGTGTGTGAATGGGTTTGAGCCTTTGGATGACCATGGGTGGGGTTCTGGTGATTACTCTCAAGGTTGTCGCCGTGTGGATGCGGGGTGTGATGGAGGTGATGGGTTTAAAGATCTTGGTGCTGTGAAGTTTGGATTTGGGAATGTGAGTCTGGTTAAGGGGAAATCTAGAAGCTTTTGCGAGCGCGAGTGTTTGGGTAATTGTGGGTGCGTTGGGTTGAGTTTCGACAAGGAGAGTGGGTTGTGCAAGAATTATTATGGGTCGCTTTCGGATTTTCAGAATTTAACCGTCGATGGTGAGGGTGGGGTTTTGTATGTTAGGGTTCCGGGAGGGGGATCTGGGAGGAAGGGGTTTGACAGGAAGGTTTTGAGTGGGGTTGTTATTGGGTCGGTGGCGGTTTTGGGGGTGGCGGTGGTGACACTGATGGTGATGGTGAAGAAGAGGGCTGGAAGAAAGGGGTTGGAGGAGGAGGATGGGTTTGTGCCTGTGTTGAATTTGCGGGTGTTTTCTTACAAGGAACTTCAGTTGGCGACTCGGGGGTTTTCGGAGAAGGTGGGGCATGGAGGGTTTGGGACTGTGTTTCAGGGGGAGTTGAGTGATGCTTCAGTTGTGGCTGTGAAGAGGTTGGAGAGGCCAGGGAGTGGGGAGAAGGAGTTCAGGGCTGAGGTCTCCACAATTGGGAATATTCAACACGTGAATCTTGTGAGGCTCAGAGGGTTTTGCTCTGAGAATTCTCACAGGCTTTTGGTTTATGAGTATATGCAGAATGGTGCTCTTAGTGTTTATCTGAGGAAGGAAGGGCCTAGTCTGAGTTGGGATGTTAGGTTCAGGGTGGCTGTTGGCACTGCTAAGGGGATTGCTTATTTGCATGAAGAATGTAGGTGTTGCATCATACATTGTGATATCAAGCCAGAGAACATTCTTCTGGATGGTGATTTCATTGCCAAGGTTTCTGATTTTGGGTTGGCAAAGCTCATTGGGAGGGACTTCAGTAGGGTGTTGGCGACTATGAGGGGAACGTGGGGGTATGTTGCACCGGAGTGGATTTCTGGTGTGGCAATTACAACCAAGGCAGATGTTTACAGCTATGGAATGACGATGCTGGAGCTGATCGGCGGTCGGAGGAATGTGGAGGCGGTGCCGTCGGGCAGCGGAGGTGGAGAGGGTGGAGCAGAAAGTGGAGGGAAGTGGTTCTTCCCACCTTGGGCGGCGCAGAAGATAATAGAGGGAAATGTGGGGGAAGTGATGGATAAGAGACTTGGTAATGTGTATAATACTGAGGAGGCTAGGAGGGTTGCTTTGGTGGCAGTTTGGTGCATTCAAGATGATGAGGCAATGAGGCCTACTATGGGGATGGTGGTGAAGATGTTGGAGGGGTTGGTTGAGGTGAGTGTTCCTCCACCTCCCCAGATGCTTCAAGCGCTGGTTAATGGAGATTCGTTTCATGGGGTCAAGGCTAATTCAGGGAATGGTATGTCCACTGGTGGAAGCTTATCTGATGGCAACTTGGAAGTGTCAAATGCTGATTCTGAATCATATAGAGGGAATGCTTTTTCTCCATTGGATGTGAATGTCAATGTCAGTGTACGATAACAAAGTTCTGGCATTGTAACTTGGTACCCCTTCTCTCCTTTTTTTTTTTTCTCTCCAAGGAGAAGATGGGGGAAAAAATGGAGCATTTGATATGGTGGCTGAGTTGTAGTTTAACTTGAATCTTGTCAGTGCTCTCTTCAGAATTAAGTAAAACTTTTCTTAGTCCAGTGTTTTTGGTGATGGCATATTTTTTCATGCATACATTTGCTGGTAGGCTTGAACCTGGAAACTTCCTCATAACAGATTCTGAATGAGGAAGAGAAACAGGTAGTGCTAGTAGCTTTGAAACATTAGTTACATGTGAAGATCTTGAAGAATGTGACTGTAAAATTAAAAGCTAATTCAACACCATATCTCCAAGAAAGGCAGAACTGTCAAAGTCAAAAGAAGAGGACTAGTGTCTAATTTGTCTTGATGGTCAGTAACAATGTAAGATTGCCATGTTTCAGTTGAGGTATCTAGGCCTTCTGATCATCTCTGGAAACTATTCTTTGATGTATACTTATTTTTATGTTTAATTGCAGAATATGATGTTGAGAATCCTTAAACTCTGACAAAATTTGAACAGCTCCTTTCAATTGCCTTGCATTCTTTTGTGGATGGGAAGAAGTGACATCTGTGCTATATATATGTGATCATATTTGGCTTTCTGCATTATTTCTTTCTTTCTTAACTATATAATGAAAAGAGTATTTTGATTAACAGTTCCTTTCGAATACCTCTCTGAACATTTCTTTTCATGTTTATCTATAATGTTGAACTATAGTAAATGATTTTCCCTGTTACAGAACCTGACACTGAATTAGTTCTGTTCTTATGAAAAAAAGAGCTTAAATGCCTGAAAGAATAGGTGAAAACAAATTGTTTGATAGCTGGTTAGAAGATACCAAATTGAAGACGGTTTAATATGTTTTTTTGTTTCCCATAAAATAACACGTATAATCTTTATAAAATTTTACGAGTAATAACAATGTTGTTCTTGCGGTTAAATTGATTTTTTTTTAAGTATTTTTAGTCTTTATAAAATTGTCATTTTATTGGTTTAGTCTTTGGAAGTTGGAACCAAAACAATTTCAGAACCTAAATGAAAAAAAAAAATTGCAATTTTTTTTAGGACTACATGTGTTCACAAAATTTTTGACATCAAACAAAGTTAACAACAATAATTGTATTGTTAAGTGTACGTAAAATTTTATATGGAGCAAAATGAAAATACCTTATTTTAAATAAATTTTGTTTAATTAGCATTTTTAGTTTTACTATTTATTTAGTTTTACCAGGAATGAAGGGCACATTAGCAGTTGCTGGTATTATAAAGTCTAGCCCACAGAGTCCATATTGAGAAACAACCTTTTTTGATTTGTTAAGAATGGAAAAGAAAAAAAGATATTCATTGTTTAGAAAATGAATTTTAAATTTAAATTAACTTCATAAAATGAGATTCTAAAACAAAATTTAGACCAAGTTTAATAGATAATTATATGATAGGTCAATTATTTTAGAAAATGAATTTTAAATTTAATTCCATATTATAAAATTAACAAATAAAAGATTTTCATTTATTTATGTACTATGATTTCATTATACTAAATGTATTGTATCTTAGGTATAATCTCCAACTAATTGTAAAAAATAAAAGTCTTAGAAGATGTTTTGATCATACAATTTTATTAAAACCATTTTTCCTTAATAAACACTCTAAAGCTCATTCAAATGAATCCACGAGTCTTGTGGATTTGAAGTCAATGTATGATAGTTGGTGACAGCTAACAATGAAATAAAATCTTTCTAAAGTTGTTTACCAGATTCTATTGAATTTTTTTTTTCTTTTGATTTTACAGAATACAATTTGACCAGCCAATGAATTTGTTAATTCGTTTTATAATCACATTTTCCTAAACAACCAGTGAGGAGTGGGGCTCGTTGGATTTATAATTGGTTAATTCATGCCACAGTCTAATATTTTTTTAACAATCTTCTTAATAAAGATAATTTATAAACAGTTCATAATTAATTTCATCAAAACATTTGACTGATAGTTTCTCTTCTAATTTTTTATTCATAAAACTAAAATACAATACTTTAGTTAAGGACCGAGTCTTGTATCACTAATGCAAATGACTTAAAATATTTTATAAATTCATTTTTTTTTTTTTTGTGTACCTGTTATTATCATTGTGTTTGTGGATCATCTTTAGGTAGTTACGAGAAAAGTTGTAGTTACGAGAAAAGTGAGATTTTGACTGTTACTTCATAAAAGCATAAAAAGCAAAGATCACAATTAGTGCCAAAAACATGACTTACGGGAAAGGAAGAATTAAGAGCTTTGTTAACGAATACTTTAAGAATACTTGTTAAAAAATCAGTATCAGAACATTAAAAAGTAAAATGACAAGTATATAGCAAAATTTTTCTGTAATCACTTATAAAATAATATATATTGTTACAAAAAAATATAAATCATTTTGTTCCTATAGAAGCTGAATGGAATTGTTGGAGGTCGATTGAGAGAAATTTTGAAAAAATCAAGTTTTGGTTAAGCTGAATTTTCTTTTGAATGGTTATTAAATTTTGAATGGATAATTTGTAGAAGAGTTTTCAAATTAATTGCGTTTTGTATGTAGTTTTAACCGTGATTCTTTAAGAGTAAGTAATGTTAATTCCTTAAACTTTGATATTGAGTGGTATATAAGCCTTCTAAATTCAAGAATCATATGTGAAGGATGATCAAATTTTAGTTTGAAATCATTTAGCTTGGAGTTTATTGCCATTGGAGCTTGGAAAATAAGTTTAGATAATTTTAGGACTAGTTTTGAGTCTAATTTTGAGATCATTTATAAAGTCTAATTTATTTATTGTAATATATTTTAAAATTGTACAAATCTCCATAAACATAAATGAGGAATTTTCGTAATTAATAATGATTTTCAATTATTTTGAGGTGTTACATTATTTGGGTGACTGACATTTTATTCAACTTGTCATGTTGTCTTACGATACGACCCAACATTTAAGAGTTGTGATTTTTCATGCTTAAAAAAATATGATTTTTTTTTTAAAACGCTTCACCTACCATTTGCTTTATAAATATCAAAATCCTTTACTTACTTTGTTGGTGCTTTTGGTCAGTAGAAGCATTTAGTTTGTTTTTTTCTTTTTGCCTTGTTTTCCTTTCGTCTAAGTACTTTTTTCTTCTTCTTTTTATGATTCATTCTTCTTCTTCTTTTTATGATTCAATGGAGGTAATTTTCTAGTAAGCAGAGTGGTTATTTCCATAAAAAATGAACCTTCTTTGATTCGAACTGATTTATTCTCTATTGAGGGTCATTTCAATAAAGAAATTATTTTCTCCATCCATTAATACTATTGTTATGGTTGTTTCCATTGCACTAGAGGGCAATAGAGCTATCATTGTCCCATTAAAAAAACGTAAAGCTTCTTCCTAAGAGGTTTTGGAAACCTTAGAGCCAAATTTGTCCAAGAGGAAAAGAAAAGATAAGTTTCCTCAAATCATCAATCTAGAGTACTTCTGGATACTTGGGGAAGTTGTCGCTTATCCCTCTGAGTTCATCTCGAAAGAATCGGTTGAGGAGTTTGTATCCTCTTTCAACGTGTATTCTAATTTAATGGATGAGTTTATCATGGTGGAAGCTTGTGATAACTGGTAATAATTTATATTAAACTTTTACCAAACAACGAGAACTTTACCTTCTTGTATGAGTTCTTCTTCAAAAGTCTTTTAAGTTTGTGTTATCCTCTTTTGAGAGTAGAATGCTTATTAGCATGAATGTGAGTCCAAGCAATTTTACTCAAATAGTTGGACATTTTTAAAAGTCTTTCAAGTACTTTTTCATTACCTTCATATAAATCTGGCTATAAATAAATTTATATATTTTTTTAACCACTAAAGAACAATTCTAAGATCGATTTTATTGAACGGAGCTCAATATGGTTCTTTTTTTCACCATATACACTTATTCTTTCAAAAATTAAAAAAAAAAAGTTTTTCAAGTTGAAATGCTTGTCCCAAGACCTTAAAAAAAGTCTTTTCTTTCACTCAAATCATACACCCAAATTTTATTTGTATTGACAAAATCCTGATAAATTTAAATCATAATCAAGTACCTTTTTACCATTGAGGACAAAATAAACATAGAAATTATCAAAAAAATTCTCACCTCATAAGTAATAAAGGTCTCCTTAATGTGCGCCCTGTCGAAGACCCTATTTCCTTGTTTTGGGGTAACATTTACTTTGTAGTTAAATGTCATGTTATATTGGTTTCTAATTTTATCTTTTGCTTTGTTGTGTAGATATCATGGACAAAAATTTTGATTACAAGAAATATGTACTAAGGATGGAGCTATTGCACTAGAAAAAAGTAATTTCATCAACTTTCAAAATTCGTCCAAAAAAAATAGTAAAATGAAAAAAAAAAAAGCCGAGACTTCATCAACTAATGCCTTAAAAAACTCCACCATTTTCGCTGGCCGAGGCAGCAACTCAAACATCCGATCAAGCTGCAAGAGTTAAGGCTACTCCTAATATACCTCGTCCTCCGCCACCTCCCAGGCATGAGGGACCTGCTTTGCCCAGGTTGATAATTCAAGGAAAAGAAAGCCTCTTAATCTGAGTAGATCATGTATAATGCCCTCCAACTCCAATTCCCTATGGCATATAAGCATGAAGACTGACCAAGTTAGGGTCAGAGGCAACACAGGCTTCCCTATCCCCTATGATGTCAAACTTTTGAAGACAGTTGATCTAGAAGGATGCCTTGATTTCGTCGAAATAATGCTGACGGGATGTATGACAATCATCTAAATATTGGAAAGAGGTGACTGTTGAAAATGCCGAGATGATTGTCAAAATTGATTTGGAGTGAAAAAAATCAAGATTTATTGAAAGAAAATGTTGAGTTAAAGTTTGCTATATTTCCTCAAAATCGCTAGAAATTTCTCAAGGTTAAGGTAGAATCAAGACTGTTGAAGTCGAGGTAGGGCTACTCAAGAAAAGCTTAGAAGGTGTTGAGGAGGCTATAAGCAAACTAAAAGAAGTTGAGGCTCGTGTTTCTATTCTCCAAGGGGAATGGAGAAAATTCAAAATAGCAAAACAAAATTTAAGCCTGAAAATGTCAAGCTTGTCACGGCCGACCTTCAAGGTTACATCGAGGGGTTTAAGAAGGTCATGTGTCAATCAATGCATTTTGGTCCTGCTTTAGATGTAAATCAATTTTGATTTTGGGAAAAATATCATCGATGGTCACTTAGTTTATGACTAAATTTATGTATTTAAGCTATGTACTTGAATATTTAGTATTTTTGTAATGAAAGCTTTGTTTCTGCACACTTTGTTTGGCCAAACTATAGGACCAAGTAGTCTTAACTCAGATGTAATCATGTTAACTATAAGACCGAATAATTTAACTCAATTGTAATCATGTTAGCCATAAGACCGAATAATTTTAACTCGATTGTGATTGTTTTACTAAATATCTTCGATTTGATAAACTTCAAGTCGAATTTCTTTGATTTGGCTTAAACTTGTCAAATAACTTAGCTTTGACGTATAATTTGTTCATTTTTTAACGTGTTGATTAATTGAATTACTTTGATTCGATTTGGTCATTTATTTTCAAATTATTGTTTAAAATATCCAATATGCTTAGTTTTAAATGAATTTCTTTATTAAAAAACGTGTCTTGTTGAAATCTTGCTTGACAAAATTCTCCTTAGGAATAAAATTCGAACTAAAAAGAAACAGTACATCGTTCTTGTTATAAAAGACTTACAAGTTAACAACATTTTAGAAGGTAAAATTTCAATTAATAATCATATCAAGTCAAATAAGGAATTACACTTGTAAAATACACCTTAAAATCCTTTCAATTTAATTTAAATATTGAAACACTTTCTTATATATAATGAAATATTACTTGAGCAAGATCCCGTGTTCGAGCAACGTTCTTTTATATAAATAAGGAAAACTCTTTGCCACAATCTAACTTGAATGAGAATTTTCTTTTTTAAACAATTTTCATTCATAACTTAACTAATACTTCATAACTTAAGCAATTTTTTCATCAAGTTAATCCTCAATTAAGCAATAAACCTTGAGTGATATTTTTTAGTAGCTCTCTATCTAAATATCACTTAAGAGAGAGTTGCAAATATTAGCAACTTAAAATTTGGTAAAGAGATCAAGGGTTCCTAATTCCATTTATCTCACATCTTACTTGACTTAAGTTTACAACAATATTTGAAAAGTGAATAATTTTTTCATACACAATCTATCACCAACCAACTATGCTATCCCATCTAAAATCTAAAAGAATAAAAGAGACAACTCTCAATAAGGATCTAAATTTTCACCAACTTAAGACATTACAAAACAAAATTTTAAATTACTGATATCAATTCTCAATTGTCATTAAGTCTAAAATCATATTAATCTTTGTAGCTCGTGAATACAATTTAGGACCAAAGTCTACTACATTATCAAAATTAGGCCTGAGTGCATTAATTAACTAACAAGTTTTTCTCAACACAAACAATTTAACAAAACACCAATTTGATTCTCATTTAATTTATGAGAGGATCTAAAACTTAACATAACATTAGATTATCAATTATAACTAAAATTGAGACGTAAACAAAACTAGTTTCCTTTAGCTTGACTTTGTCTTATATCACAAGGAAGATAGAATTTGAAGAAAAGGAAAAATTAAAAACACTAAAAAGATTCCCTAATCACCTTAAGATCCCCGTCCTAATCATCAAAAAATTCATAATTAAATTTTTAAAAAATTTTCAAAACTTCATAATTATGCACTTCCTAGAAGAAGAATAAATGGAAGTTAAAGAAAAGATGAAGGAAAAGGAGATTACCTTAGGCAAACTTAAAAGTAAGGTTTCACATTTTTTATAGGTCTTCTTTATAGATAGCTTGTAGATTGAGAATCACAAGGAAGGGGAGAAGACAACTTTAAATTTTTTGAGAGGACGAAGAAGAATGGAATGAAAAAAATGAAGAAAATTATTCTTTTGAGGTTGAAATAAAAATTTTTGCATTTCTAATTGCATGCCTTTACTCTTACTAAACTCCCTCCTTGTAAGAGTTTTTTTTTTTTTTTTCTCTTATGGCCATCAAACTAAAGTCCAAACTATTTTTATCATATGCAACACTCCAAATTTACTATTTTCACCCACTCAACTTAAACACGATTATCCCAATTCATTTAAATCCATAATTAACCAACCTAGATCATATGCATATCTTAAATACATAATTAAAAAAATAAGATACCTTAAATTTAATTAGGTCTCACTTATGCTAAAAAGATCCTTATAGACTTCATATAGTTTTGTATCATAATTTTACTTCAGCAGCACATGAATATACAAATGAGATTTTTTTAAAAAATATTAATTATTATTGGGTTATATTTGAAGTTTAAATTACATTGTATTGACCATTACAAGATTTTATAGAATAAAACTCAATTATAACATCATATTAATAGGAATAAAATTATTTAATGATTAGTTTTTTTCTATATATCCTCCTAATTATATACATTTTAATCAGAATACAGCACTAATAAACTGACATAAATTATTAAAATAAAATTTGATCAAATTTGCATAAATTATGGCCAACATGTGATTGATCAAATGAAATATTTTTGTATGGTTGGCAATGGAACTTGTTGGCGTCCCCAATGACTTAGGAAATGAGGAATCGTTAGCAGCGGTTTCAAACGTTGTATACATTAAATATGTTTTTTTTAAGGAAATGACTATTCTTAATCAGGAAGTTATTTCAAAATTACAAATTTTGAGTCTAAAAAAACTATTGGAAAGATTTATAAAAAAAAAAAAAAAAAAAAATATAAAAAAAAAAAAAAAAACATCTCTTAGAAATCAATTCAAACGCTTTTTAATATTAAAAAACAAATAATTAATTTAAAGACGCTAATGTTACATTTTGTTAAAATATATTTTATTAAAAATCTAAACGTTATACACGCATTTTCAAAACTAAGAAAAAAATGGAGCTAACTAAGTAATTTTGAATTTGCTGGTTTTAATTATTCTAAATTCTTATACACGTTTTTGCTTTGAAAAATTTAAACTTTAAAAAATATCAAGTTTAAGAGTTTTTTATAATTTGAAAATTGTACTTAGTATTATTTTGAAATTCAAAGGCTTTTTAATATTAAAAAAACAATTAACTAAAAAACATTTCTTAGAAATCAATTCAAACGCCTTTTAATATTAAAAAAACAAATAATTAATGTAAAAACGCTAATGTTACATTTTGTTAAAATATATTTTACTAAAAATTTAAACGTTATACACGCATTTTCAAAACTAAGAAAAAAATGGAGCTAACTAAGTAATTTTGAATTTGCTGGTTTTAATTATTCTAAATTCTTATACACGTTTTAGCTTTGAAAAATTTAAACTTTAAAGAATATCAGTTTCTTATAATTTGAAAATTGTACTTAGTATTATTTTGAAATTTTAAATTTCTAAAAAAATAAAATTATTTATTGAATTTGATAATTGTTGAAATAAAATAGTTAAACTAAAATTTGAATTATTGAATTTTTTATATGTTTAAAAAAAATTAATTCAAAAATTTGTACAAATATGTTATTTAAATTGTGAATAGTCGACATTCAATTATTAAAAAGTGCTTTATTTGAATGACGAATAACTGATTTTAAATAATTAAAACCAAATGTATTAGTATTAAGTATTTAAAATTATCTTAATTATTTTATTAAAATTTAAACATTTGGAAAAAAATCATTTTCGGTTAATTTAGTAATTTCCCATTTACTATTTTCATTATTGAAAAGAAAAAAATACTTAAAGTGCTTTTTTAAACTTTTTAACAACCTTATAAATGCCTCATTGGAACTTTAATATCTTGAGATTGTAAAGGTAAAATTTAAATTTTAAACTTTAATTGATTACAAGTTACTGTTAAGCTTTTGGAAAATGTTACTTATATTGAAACAAGGAATAGTTTTCATTAATCAATTAAACTCAAATTTATTAATTTTTTAAAAGTTATTATTAAAATGAAGCGTATTTGACCATATCCGTATTTCTATGCAGAAAATAATATAATTTTAAAAAATATAAAAAATATAAAAAAAAGACTTAAAGAATGGTATGATTATTTTTTTATTCAAGAGTTATACAATTATTTTTTAAAGAGGTACAGTTAAGTACAGTTAAGTATTCAAGAGTTAAACTAATGAAATTATTTTAATTTGATAAAAAAGAAATTGTCTAGTTATCAATATAGAAAACAGTTACATAAAATTATTATATAATGAAATTGAAATTTTAAGCATAAGAAAAAAATTATGAATTGTTAGGTTAATTTAGTAAAAAATAAATGGTTAAATTGATATTTTCTTTTTAAATTATTCTCAAATTTATAACTAACTTCTTCAAATATTAAATTTTAATTATAATATTTTTTTTGAAAAGATAATAGTTTTAAAAACTAATTATAAATACTAATTATTAACTAGAAAAACTTTAAACATAACTCATTAATAAATATTTTAATTTAGGTAAATAAATTATTTTATATATTGTTAAATAGAAAATAAAAACATGAGTTCACCTTTTATTGATAATTCGTTTCTTATTTCATTGTAAATTTTATCTTCTTATAAAATTTTTATTTAAATTCTTTCGGCACTTTTTGTATATATCTAGAATTCTAAAAAAAGTTAAAAAAATTATATCTTCTATATTAAAATAGTCCATAGAAGTTTTTTATTAGAATAAATATATATTGCCTCTACTATTATGTTTAATTCCTCTCATCCCTTTTTATGGAACAGAATATCAGAGTACCGTTAATTTGATTAAGAGGAAATATGAAGTTGTTGAAATTTGAAGTTAGTTGGATTTTAAAGCACTTCGGTATCGCTTTAGATATATAAATGGTAAATTTTCTTAAATATTGTGTATGTCAGAACATACATCATTAGAAATATTGGAGAATCCTATTATCAATACAACATTTAAGAATTATTTATAATAAGTGTTATATTCAAATTAAGATGAGGTATGTATTGGAAAAATTAGTATTATAATGATGATAAATCAATAATTATGAACTTATATTGCTTAACTATTGATGAGCTTATAAAATTATAATATAAATGATAGATTTTATTTTTTAAAATATTATATATACATATATATATATATATATTTATTTATTTATTAGTAAAGAAAATAAGTAAAAGAAAGTATTCAAGAGATGTTATATGAGAAACAAAAGAGATGCACATTAAAATGTCTTAGTTTGATTTTATTTTAATTGAAATTAAAAATTGTTTAATTTATCAAAAACATCAACTGCATAAAAAAAACTCTTATCTCTCAAATAAATTTAGAATTTGTTTTAAATTTTAATTATACAGATTATTAATTTTAATTGGGTAATAGTTTTAATTTAATTGAAATTAAAACTCATAGTCAATTAAAAAGGTAAATGATGTAGCATAAAATATCATTATTTTTTAATTGGGTTTAGAAATTGTTTTGAATTTTATTTGCATTAATTTTAATTGAGTGGTGTTACGGCTAACAACACACATAGTAAGAAAAAACATTGTGTTTTTACGATTTTATTCCACGATCCTTATATGACGTGTTGTTCTACGATATTTTGTGGAATTTGAGTCACATATACTATATATGATCCTACAATCCTATGATTTTATGGTTAAAATCTCGATTTTAACTATCTTAAGTGTAAGTATGAGCATTCAAGTTATGACTTGAAGTTTGAGCGAAAGAGATATCAAGACAATTTTATTTTTCATAAAACAGTCAATGTTTAAATGAAATTGTGATCACTCATTCGTTTAGATGAAATCATGGTACATGACGTTTTTTAAGAAAATGTTAGACCATGAAAACAAGTATTATAGCCTAATGATAATGGAATTATTCAAACATTGATTAGATGATGTGTTTCGTATTTTAGAATTTATTGAATTATACAATAGGTCTCATCTTGATGCTTAAGCAACAAAAGACGATGATAGTTGTTTATATGATAAGTGAATGCTGGAATGAGAAGATGACCAAATCAATTCTTTTCCTCTAAAGCATGTGGTTAGGAATCTAAATATGAAATTCTAACTTGAATAGAAATAAACAAAATGAATAATATATAAATTAAACATATTTCGATTTAGACCGTCTAACATAATACTAAACCATCTAATACCAGATAGATTATAGTATAGAAAGGGAAAATTTAATCAAAGTTATCTCCCAACAAATCCAATAATGAGTGTTCAAAACTCGTTTGCAAGTAATGAAAGTACAGTAGAGGTGTTGCAACTGGAGACTTTGGCAACAAGATCAACACAGAAAAACACACGAAATTCTACAAGAAACTTTCTAAATAAAGGTAAGGAAAAGAATATATATATATATATATATATATATATTTTGCTACTTATTTTCAATCTTTTGATGAGATACGCCTAAGCCTCACAAGTTTCTAAATTAAATATTAATTTTATTTATTTCTTTTCAAGTTCAATATTATTCTTTATACTGATTTCTAATTATAATTTTCTTTTACTGTGATCTTTTGTTATATATTTTCACACATGATCATGTTGTGATTTATTGGAATAATTTTTATGGCTGGAGGATTTATTCCTTGAGAATTTAAATGTGTAGAAGTTATATATTGTTGGCTGGAGGTTGATATTGTGATTGCTCATCTATCCTGATTATTCACTCTATTGTTATCTCCATATTACTTACAAGTCATTGAAATTGTTATTCTCCTATTATTTATATATTTATGGTGATTTATTCAAAAAAAGAAAAGTTTGATATTCCTAAATTATTTGGAATATTCACCATTTACCACTTTTATTGTTTTAAAATGCAATTATTTGAAAACTATGCGTATATCACTTTTCTCTTTCTTTTCTTATTTGTTGAATATGAAATAAATCAAATGATAGATAGAAGATAAATGGATTCCCCTAACACCCCATTTCTTTTACGGTAGACATTTATTTTGAGCACCAATATAGTGAAGAATACCACAACTTTTAGGGGAATTGCCCATTCTATTCTTACATTTGTTAAGTTTGAGGACTTCCCTCTAGTATTGGACGCTCCTCTAATTGTAACTTTCTTTCTTTCTATCTCCTACAGTGTATAATAATCCGATAATTAATCTGTTTTCATTGTAGATAAAATAAGATTAGAATAGTATAATATGTAGTTAATATTATAAAAAATATTGTACAATAATCTTGTACATTATATATATAGTTTAATGTAATGATGTAATCCAAAGAGTTGTATAAATTAAAATTATGTAACATAAACTTGCGGTGAAGTAATGATTTTGTACAGTAAATTTAATAGTCGTGTAAAATATATGTATAGTCTAAAGTGATTATGTAATGTAAAATTTTGTACAAATTAATGGTATGAAATATAAATTTGAGCTTTATTGAAAAAAAAATATGACTATATATATTGGAAATTGGGCCACTCGGCGTCTCGGCCACTCGGTCTTTCATCTCAGTACATTAAAAAAAAATAATAATTTATATCTACATAAGTATGGTGCTTGAAATTTATTATATTAAATTCTCATATTTTAATTATTGAATATTTTTTCAGTAGCTAAATTTTAAACATTTATTTATCCTTCATTATATTTTAAATTAAGTATATATCAATTATTTGTTAAATAAAAATAGAATCTTTTTGTTTTATTAATTAATTTGGGGCGTCGCGACACTAAATCCATATTCACAAGAAAAAGAATCAAAAGGAATATGTGATGAAAAATAATTAAGACACTTAGTCTCTATCAGCAGAAAGATTAAGCATACTAAACAATTAGACGCTCCAAAAACATTTATATTAGGCGCTTTTAGAAAACATCCTCTTTCTCTTTTTATGATGTGACCACTACAATAATTTGAAAAACTAATTAAACAGCATGAACAAAAGGAAACAAAGTTAGGTATGTAGAAAATAAAATAAAAAAAATAAAAATTATGCAGAAAAATGAAAAATGCAAAAAGAAAATACATATGAATAAGAAAACTAATAACCAAATTCAAATTTGATTCTCTCTCTAGCAATGATGCCAAATTTGAGCGTAGTTATTTCATGAGCAAATTAAATATATTTCAGTTTCGATAGTCTAACTTAGTTTTGGACTATCTAATATTAAAGAGATAGTAGTATAGAAAGCGAAAAGTTAACCCCAAATCTTCTCCCAACGAATCCAATAGTGAATCCATAACTCATGTACAAGCAATGAAAGTTAGTAATCATAGTAAAGGAAAGAGGAGTTTAGGATTGTTGTGTAGAAAAATATATTAAACAATTAAAATATTGAAGAACTTAGGTTCATTCATAGTGCATCATTCCTTGATTTTTTTTAAGATTATTATCTTTCAATTCTCTTTTATAGTTGAGCTTAATCAAACAAGCGTTAATAAAATTCAATAAAATCTTATCAGCAAAATAAGTGTATACTAATGTTTTCCATATCTCACCTTATCTCTAACCATCTACTCAATGAGATGTATGTATATCTTTTATCTGTTGACTAAATATTTATTAAGACTAAGTGAATTTGTCAAGAATTCTAACTAAAGAAAAATAATTGAATTCTCAATAAGCGTTAAAAATAAAAGTCAATTATTTTTCAAAAAATAGATTTCGAAAAGATCAATAGTAAAGCATAATTTGTTACTGAGAATTAAAAAAGAAAACTTTATTGAACAAAAACCTCATACTTCATTGCAAAATCATAAGTAAATCAATCCAAAAGAGTTTAACCTTCCATTAGAAAGACAAAAGAAAAAGAATTACAAAAGAGGAAATAAAATTAGGTTTAGAGTGTGTTGTGTGGCCCAGTGGTCCAATTCTCTTCATGTTTTCTCCAATTTTTATTTATTATCTCATATTCTTTACGAAATCAACTTAGATTTGATTCTCAAATATTATTCTTGCAATTATCATATGTTTCCTTACACGTCAAAGATTAATTTCACAAATAGTTATAGACTATTGTTCTTTCAATTTCCTTAAGATATTTTTTCCAAATTTTGTTCTAGATAAGCACATTTGATTTTTAAACGATCCAACTCATATTGAATATGTTGCAAGAGATTTTGTAAAATACTTGAAAGAGATTTGCTCTAAATTAAATAAGAATTAAACTTTCTAGAAAATCTAAAGAATATTTTTGCAGAATATTTAATTAAGTCTCGAACTCAATACAAATACTTAAAAACAAGAAATATAAATGAATATGCTTAAAATATAACTTTAACAAATAATATTAATTAAGGTCCAATTAATCATATTAGATAAATTCTATTTAAAAAAATTATTTATTCTTAACTATAATATAAAAACCAATGTTAAAGAGTCTAAATTTGAATATAAAAATGTACTCATTAGTTGCAAAACTTAGTTGTCAAAACTTTTAAATAGACTTGAATTTAATTTTATTTATTGTATTTAATGAAAAAAAATTAATTGTTGATGTTAATATTATTTACATATAAGTTTAATAATTAATGTATATTATTTATGATTTTGTAGTATGAAGTAATAATTTATTTATTACATAATTTATTATAATTAATAACATATACTAATTTATCATTATATATTAACATACTTAATTCAAATCTATATAATAGTATTTAAGATAATTAAAAACAGGTAAAGTAAGAAAATATGTTTAAAAGTTATATTTAAACAATAATCTTAATTAAAGCCCAATTAATGTTGATTAGGTAAATCATATTTAAAACAATGATTTTGTTCTCAATTACAACGTAAGAAAGTCAAGCTTAAACACTTTTAAGTGTGAATAAAAATGTACTAATCAAATACCTCCAAACTTATCTTTCTATACTCATGAGAAAAACACTACTGATTAATAGAAAAGAGAAAAAAAAAATACACGCCTAGGAGATTAACAACAAATCAACTATATACTCTAAAAAAGTATAGGAGATAGCACACCACAACCCTCTAAAAATCAAGGAATCAAGAGAAGTGTGAATGGAAAAACTTTGTATCTCAATAAACAAGAAGGTAACTTAAATGAAAGGGTGAATCAATAATGATAGAATTTTCATTAGATGGTGTCTAACTCTCCAATGTTTAGGTTTATATTTTTCACTCAAGGCACTCATGCAAGCAAACACTATAGGCTTAACAAGATTCTAATATATACAACAATTGAATAACATGCTTGTAAAGATAAAGATGACTTCATAAGGGTATAATGGGACCAAGGTAAAAATGAGGAAAAAATAAGGCTTAAAACTATAGAAAATTAAATGAGTATCGGGAGAATGAATCTAGAACAATTGTAAGTAGCATATATCTTCAAAATTATTATAAACTTCTTCTTTTATTTCATAACTTTATTTTTTCTATTTCTTTTTTCATGCAATGGACGATCTAACCTATGTATTAGACAATCTACTATTTTGTTTTTATTTATTCTTCTTTTTTGTGTTTTTTATTATTTTTTTCTTTGTTTTTCTTTTTTCAATAATGAGTCGTTCAACTGAGGAGACAATGTATGAAAAATGAGGTGCATCCCCTCACTTATTCAAGAACATATTTCCAAAATGATTCCAAAACTCCTTTATCCTCCAAGGTAGAGACAATCATGGTTTTTCTGTTTTTAGGACTTATAATGAGGTTAAAAGCAAGAAAAGGCTATAGGTTAAAATGGGCAAGCAAGTGGATTATCATGAGGATAAGTTAATATGGCTAAGTGGTCTAAATTAACAAAAGATGTCTCGATTATAGCAATTTATATATATAAACATAGTTGCAGAATAAACAATAAAGTTAAGTTCTAGAGTATAAGCAAACATGAGTGACAACACACTAGAAAGAGTGGTCCATTAAACGATATATCAATAAGGCTCAAAATCTCACTTGGGAACGTCTAATAAGATTCAACCCACCAATTTTCAGAGCAAACTTATTCAACAATTTACATATAATCCAGACAACACAAATCAAGAAACCAAGTTTTCAAAAATTACAAAACTGCTAGCCATTAGACGCTCCTTCAAATCTACTTCTCCTGTACTGAATCAAAGTCACCAGGAATTATTGTGATGGAATTTGTACATTCTAGCTTAAGTAACTTTGTTGTAATATCCATATCAGACCCTGTATAACAATCTACACAATCAGTGGTTAGAAACTGATTTATCTCACCACATATTTTACACATAGAAGAATCAGAACATAAATCACAAGTGAAATTAGTGCTAGAATCAATTAAAATAGGAATTAACAATGGTTCCAGCTCCATCAGTGGTGGATGGAATGATGATAATAGTCCAGAGATTTCATCAACCTACAAATTAATTGGGCCAGTTGTATGAACAACCGCTATGACTACATTTGTGCACTCTAATTTAAAAGACGATGTTGATGCATCAATACCAGCATATTATGTATTAATAACCGAAATAGCTTCAGTTATTTCATCAGGTGCCTTAGACATAAAAATATCACAACAATTTAACCCATCAGAGGTGCATCAGACAATATGAACTCACTCATAGAAGATGATTATTGAGCATATGACAATGAAAGCACAAGAACATGAATGGGTGTCTCAACAACTACTATTATCTCCTCATGTCGAAAATGATCTACACCTAAAAGAGGGTCTATGCTTGGGAGAGGGTTTGTACCTATGAGTGTAAAGGAAACTGGAGATATAGAAGAATTAATCTCATCACACATATTAGAATCATAAGTACAAACTATATTAAACTCTGAAAATTTCGTTAATCATGTTCTAAACTAGGATTATGAAATGAATTCAACTCTTGCATGGCAAAAATTTTGAGTCATAGTGCAATCTTCCATGTCTTTAGATGTTTCTCCTAGTTGTAAAACAAACTCATCAACCTGTTTAGCCATTTGACCAATTTGTTATCCTAATCTTATAAGTCTATTCCTTCCACTTTGTTGATATTTCATGCTACTTTCTCACATTTGTCTCATAAATTCTTCTAAAAATGGTTAACTTTGTTTACAATCATTATAATAAAGCTTTTGAAAACATGACTCATGAGGTTGTAGTGGTTGTTAAAAATATGGATCATATAGTTGATATGACTCGTGAGGCTAATATGGATGTTGAAAGTAGGACTCACATCGCAATTCATAATTATTCTATTGTGAAGAATGATTTCCATATGAAATTTGGTTAATCATAGGTGTTAAATCCATATTCACAAGAAAAAAAAAAATCAAAAGGAATATGTGTTGAAAAACAATTAGACGCTTGGTCTCTATTAGTAGAAGGATTAACCATACTAAACAATTAGACGCTCCAAAAGAATATATATTAGACGCTTTAAAGAAAATCCTCTCTCTTTTTTTTTATGATGGGGTCACTGAATAATTTGAAAAACTAATTAAACAACATGAACAAAAGGAAACAAAGCTAAACATGTGAAAAATAAAATAAAAAATAATGAAAATTATGCAGAAAAATGAAAAGTGCAAAAAGAAAATACATATGAATAAGAAAATTGATAACCAAATTCAAATTGGATTCCCCCCCTCACAACGATGTCAAATTTGATCGACGAGCAAATTAAATGTATTTCATTTTAGATTGTCTAACGCATTTCTAGATCGTCTAATACTAAAGAGATAATAGTACAAAAAGGAAAAACGTAACCCCAAGTCGCTTCTCAACGAATCCAATAGTGAATCCAATGAATTAGTGTTCATAACTCATATGCAAGCAATGAAAGTTAGCAACGATGTCAAATTTGATCGATGAGTAAATTAAATGTATTTCATTTTAGATTGTCTAACGCGTTTCTAGATTGTCTAATACTAAAGAGATAATAGTACAAAAAGGAAAAAGTTAACCCCAAGTCGCTTCTCAACGAATCCAATAGTGAATCCAATGAATCAGTGTTCATAACTCATATGCAAGCAATGAAAGTTAGTAATAATAGTAAAGGAAAGGGGAGTTCAAGATTGTTGTGTAGAAAAATATATTAAACGATTAAAATAGTAAAGAACTCAGGTTCATTCACAGTGAATTTTTTTTTTTATTTTCTTAAGATTATTATCCTTTAATTCTCTTTACATAGTTGAACTTAATCAAACAAGCATTAATCAAATTCAACAAAATCTTATCTACAAAATAAGCATATACTAATGTATTCAATATCTCACCTCGTCTTGAATGAAATGTATATCTTTTACCTCTTGACTATTTGTACAAAAAATTGATTAAGACTAAGCGAATTAGTTAAGAATTCTAACTTAGAAAAATAAATTAATTCTCAATAAGTGTTGAAAATCAGAATCGATTATTTTCCATAGAATAGATTTCAAAAAGACTAATAGTAAATCATAATTTGTTACAAAGAATTAAAGAAGAAAACTTTATTAAACAAAAACATCATCTTCATTGTGAAATCATAAGTATATCAAGTCAAAAGAGTTTAGCCTTCCATTAGAAAGACATAAGTAAAAGAATTACAAAATAGGAAATAAACTTAGGTTTAGAGTGTGTTGTGTGGCCCTACGGTCCAATCCTCTTCATGCCTTCTCCGATCTCTATTTATAATCTTATTTTCTTTACGAAATCAACTCAGATTTAATTATAAAATATTATTTTTGCAATTATCAAATATTTTCTTACATGTCAATGATTAATTTTGCAAATAGTTATAGATTTTTATTCTCTCAATTTTGTTCATATTTCCAAATTTTGTTCTAGATAAGCACATTTGATTTTTTTTTTAAAAAAAATCCAGCTTATATTGAATCTGTTGCAAGAGATTTTATAAAATATTTGAATGAGATTTGTTCTAAGTTAAGTAAGAATTGCACTTTGTAAAAAATATGAAGAATATTTTTACATAATATTTAACTAGATCTAAAACTCAGGACAAATAATTAGAATCAAGAAAACAATAAATGAATATGCTTAAAATCTAACTTTAATCAATAAATCAATTAAGATCTAATTAATCATATTAGATAAATCTTCTTTAAAATAATTAATTTATTTTTAATTATACTTTAAAATAATTAATTTATTCTTAATTATAGTATAAAAAAATATTAAAGACTATAAATATAAAAATGTACTCATTAGTTGTCAACACTGTTAAATGGACTTGAATTTAATTTTATTCACTATATTTAATGAAAAAATTAATTGTTGATATTAGTATTATTTACATATAAGTTTGATAATTAATGTTAATTATTTATGATTTTACAGTATGAAGTAATAATTTATTTATTACATAAATTTATTATAATTAATAACACATAATAATTTATCATTATATATTAATGTACTTAATTTTAATCTTAAATACTTTTATATGTTATTATAGTAACTATAATTGTAATTATAATAATAATAAAAATAATAATGTGCTATTTTTACAATTAATTAGTCTTTGAAAGAAATATTTGATTTTTTTTATTTTATGGTATTTAACTCTTAATTTTTTAAATATATAAATACTATAATAATAATTACATAGAATATTAAATAAATACCATGACAAGAAACACAGATAAATAATAATTGATATAGCATAATTCATAAATAGTTAAATAATATATAGAGAGAGATAGAGAGAGGGGGTGGGGAGAGAGAATTTTTATTAAAATAAAATTTGAAACATCATAATATTCACATAAATAATTCATTTTAAAATAGAATATATTAACAAACATATAATAATAGTTGGATTGGTGTGTATGATAAGTTTTTGGTGAAACATAATCATGTTATTCAAAAAATCCAACAACCTTGAGAAGGAAAGCATTGGAATCGATTTTAATTATAGTAATAGATTTAAACTTATATATGAATAAAAATATATAAATTTTAATATTAAAAAGAAGGACATGAAACAAAAATCCCCACCATTTACAATTATAATATAAAATGAAATAAAAAAAAATAAAATTACATTGAATGTGTGAAATGAATTTGGTATGTTCTTGGGTAGAAAGGGGTAAGATGATAATAAATCTTGAAATCTTAGAAAAACCATTGACAAGGGCAACATGTGTTGATGACAACAACTTATCTCATGCCTCTTCATAACTTCTTCCTATAAAAGCCCCTTTATTAATTAAATAATTTTCCCCACCTAGTTAAAGAAATAATTAAAGTCCACCAATAATAATATTAATAATATTAATAATTATAATAATCCAAACCCAACCGTGATGTGGTTAAAATACTAACCAAGGTTAGTGGTTCCCTCAAAGGCACCTATATAGGGAGAGGTTGATGCTGTGGATGCAAGCAACTTCTTCTCATCAGAAAACCCTATTAAATCCCTATTTTTTCAGATTTATGAAAATGGAAGTTGTAAATTCTCCCAAAAGAAATTGAGGGGAGAAAAATAGAAAAGGGGGAAATAGGAAAATTAATAGGCACATAGTTTAGGCAAGGTCAAGGAAGTCACAACACAAAGACTCATCATAGGGTCCATTGAAACCCTTTCTCTAATAACTGGTACGTCTCTTCCTTTTTTCTTTTTTACTTCCAATGAAAATTCAGATATTGAAGAAGAGGGTCTGCGTCTGTTGAAAACTTGAATTTTAGCCCCTAACCATTTCTCTCTCTCTCTCACACACTCACACACTTTCTCTCTCTGTAATTAACATCACTGTAGAGAGAGAAAGAAAGCGCGGGATAATGAAAACATTTCTTCCTCGCACACAAAGGTGGTAGACCAAACAAGCCCTAGACAGGACCGGATCCTCACCCTTTTCCATTTTCCCGCCAAAATCCACTTTTGACCCCGACCCGGATTCCCAATCGGTGCCAATTTCAGAACCCTTGAAACATTTTTCGTCGATTTTTCGGAAAAAAAGAAAATCTAAAAAAAATACCTGTTTTAAAAATTTGAAAAAAATGGGTCATTGGGAGTGTGATTATCTGTTTATAGGGTTTGAATTCGATGTCCATGGCAGGGCGGTTGCTGTTCGACGGCGGTGTTCGCGGAGAAGATAGTGGTGGCATTGTTGGAGGCTCGAACGACGATTCTTTGTGCCGTTTCGGGAGGTTGTGTTCCAGAGTTGTTTAGTGAGATCTGTGTGTTTAATTGCGTTTTGCATTATCCTCCAATGCTGGCTGATGGGCAGGACGTGGATTTGTATAGGTTGTTTTTGGTAGTGAGAGGGAAGGGTGGATACGATGCCGTTTGCAATGGGAAGTTGTGGGATTCGGTTGGGGAGGAATCTGGGATGGGAGTGAGTGTTGGGTCCTCTGTTGAGTTGGTTTACAGTAGGTACTTGAGTGTTTTAGATTCATGGATGAAGAAAGTTGCTGAGAGTAAGGTGTCTCCCGAGTTTGGTGTGGTGGATAATAGGGATAAGTTTGGGAGGCGGTTGATGGAGTTGCAGGCTGAGGTGGAAGGGTTGTTGTCCGGTTGTGCCGAGGATAGGGTGGTTGTGGCTGGAGAGGGTTTCCAGGGTGGACTTGATAAAGATGATCACAAGTTGAATGGGAGGGAGTTATGTGGTGCTAATGGGGTGAAAGGTAAGGGTGATGAAGGAGGTGAACATAGAGAATGTTTTGATTCGGAGATGCCGGACCATGACATGCATGAGGCGGTTCTTGGAAACTCGGATAAGGGAAATGATGCAGTGGGGGGGCAGGAAGGGTTTGAGGGAGGGAAAATGTCTGAAGAGCAGGCTGTGGATGTATCAGATGGGGCTGGATTGGTGAGTGGAGGCAAGAAGTGTGAGGACTGTGATGATAAGGGCTTAGTGTTGGATGCATCTGGTGGTAATGGTGATGGTGATAGTTCTGGTCACAAGAGGAAGAGAGAGGGGTCTGTGTTGGATTCATCTAGTGATGATAGTGATAGCCCTAGTCGTAAGAGGGTTCGAGAGTCTGCAATGGATATGCTGAGCTGGCTTACTGGTGTTGCAAAGAATCCTGGTGATCCTGAAGTTGGTTCAATACCTGAAAAGTCAAAGTGGAAGTCTTGTAGTAGTCAGGAGGTGTGGAAGCAGGTGCTGTTGTTTCGGGAGGCTGTGTTTTACAGAAGAGGTTCTCAGGCAAGCAATGAACAACGTAATTGGCAGGTAAATTTTAAATTATGAAGTTAGCTTACCTTATATTGCTTTGTAATGAACTTGTTTCTATTACATGCTTAAACATTAATAATCTCAAAATGAGTATGTCTGATAAAAGTTTTTCTATAATTGTACATATTTTTCATTCTGTTTATCTTATATTCTTATGTGCTGTGAAACTTATTTGTGCAGTAATGAATGTGTAATGATCATTGTGTGCACTTGTTAATTTGAACATCCTTATCCCTTTGATCCCTACTTGTAATGTCAGCCTCCTTATCCTGTTTGAGGGAAATGTATATTTTGGTTGCCATGCATAACACCGATGAAGTATGAACTATAATGTTGGACTGCATGCCATTGGTTTGTGCTGAAACTGTATATTCATATTATTGATCTATTTGTTTTGAGCTACTGTATGCATCGGTGGATGTCAAACTCGAGTTAACTCTTCTCTGATGATTTTACAATTCTAGATAGACAGAATATGTTTGCATTTTATCAAACTGTTTTTGGGGTAAACTTGTCAAATTAGTGTAAAATTACATAAACTCTTGATTCAGAAGGGAGACAACGAGTTTGAAATCAAAAGCAAGGTTCCTCCCATTTACCCCAAATGACAATGTTTTTATCTTGAGTAGAATGATTTGAAGAATAAACTCCTTTTTAAAAGTTCACTTTAATAGCTTATGTTTTTATGAATTTATAAACAGTTTGGTTGTTTATATAATTTAGTATTATTTATTACTAATATGCTAACACACTTATTTTTGTGATTTTCTATGTTGCTTTATTATGAAGTTGAAATGTTAAATTCTTATTGTGTTATTAGTATTTTGTTAATCTTAGATAGTAATAGATTTTTTTTATATTATTTTTCCTATTACCTAAACTATTAGGAGTTTCCGAGTCAACTTTGGAAGTAGATTTTTTGTAAACTATCGACTTTTACAAAAGCATCTGTAAATTATGGTGTGCTTGAATTCTGTCTTCATATCCTCCATATTTTAAATTCTCTGATCATTGTTTCATTTTCGCATGGAAAGCAAATCTATTGACATTGAATGCTCTTCTATAACATAGATGAAAACAGAGCTCAATAAACAAGAAAAGCTTGATATTTGTGTACTAATCTTGAAACTAAATGTGTTGATCATTTAGGAATGGTTAACTTGTGTATTTGAGCCTCCATTTTAGGAGGATATACTCCAAATTGCATATTAAAAATTAAACCATAAAAGCAGAATTCAGTTGTCGTTAGTTTATCTAATAAGTGTCAAGTATATAATTACCATCTATAGGCAAGTTTTTGGTTTGTTGAATGCTTTTTAGATTATAAATGTCTTTTTCTTTTTATTAGCTGGTTCTGTAGATTCTTTAATATTTGTCCTAATGCTGCCATTTTATATATTCGAGTAAACAAATTTCAAATATTATTTTGATGCTATACTCAAGCCTAATATCATTTTACAGAATCAGAAGATGCACCCTTGCTTGTATGACGATCAACCTGGGACAAACTACAATCTCAGAGACAGGAACAAGAAGCTTTTATTTGGAAAATCTACGTCTATTCGAAGTTCTTCTGATTCATCTGGGGCGACTGAGAACAGGACACCAAGTCCTCGTACTGAAGATCAATCTGAGTTGCTTGATTCCTCAGATGCAAATTCAGGTCTTGACAAAGGTGCAACAGTGCGCATTCCTTTGGGGGCAAATCATCAAGCTGAAATACCAGAATATACTGGTGTGACTTCTGAAAGTGATTCCAAGTGGTTAGGAACTCGAACATGGCCACAGGAAAAATTAAATTCCAGACTTATTGAAAGGGACCCCATAGGAAAGGGGAGACGAGATTCATGTGGCTGCTCCGAAGAAGGTTCTGTTGAGTGTGTAAGATTCCACATTTCAGAGAAAAGGACTAAAGTTCAGCTGGAATTGGGTAAAGCATTTTATGATTGGAACTTTGACCGGGTTGGTGAAGATGTTAGGCAAATGTGGACGAAAGAAGAAGAGAAAAAATTTGAGGATGTGGTACGATCAAACCCTCCATCACCTGAGAAATATTACTGGGACTATATCTTTAGAGCATTTCCTGATAAAAGCAGGGAAGATTTAGTTAGCTACTACTTCAATGTCTTTTTGTTGCAGCGCAGAGGATACCAGAATAGGCATACTCCTGATGATATTGATAGTGATGACAATGACGACGAAGCCGGACCGTTGAGGAATGTTTTTGGACAGAGTTCACGAGGCTCCATCTTGTTAACCCCCAAAAAGGCACATAAGAAGGGAAAATAACTGGTGGATGTTTGTCAAAAGAGTAGGAGCCTTGTCAAGGATGTGAACTTTTACAAATTTGTGCATCTAAACCAGCATTGAGGGTCTAAGGATCTTTCTCTCCTTGTTTAGAAGGTAAATCATTGGTTGAGGAGTAGAATTTTGGACCTTAAATATTGGTTATGTGGGGGTCAATTTAAAAGAGATGGTGTATTTGGTGGTGGAAGTGGGAAAATTTTGGACAAGCTTAGAAGTTGATTACTAATCACATGCTTCATCTTCTTATGTCTGTCCACAGAGATGATATATAGCTGTTGCACATTTTTTTTTTCTTGAAAAAAGTTGTTTTTGACTACTTGAAACAGAAGTCTTAGGGAATATAGGTCCACATTTTATTGTAGAGGGTCATGAACAAATACGCCAAAGTGCAATTCAAATTGTAGCTTCCATTTCATGCGACTTTATATTTTGATTTCATGCTTCTTTCCTTCAAAGTGGTATAGAATTTGTTTTGGCTAAGGTATTTTCATTTTGGTACCATCAATGTTCTTATTATGCAAAGTAATTGTCTGTTCTATTCATACTATACCAAATTTACATCATCTCCACCTTCCAGAGTTTGTACTTCGTTACTGCATTTTCTTTAAATGGTTGTATGGATTCATTTACTTTGTCTTATCCAATCATTACTCATGAATTCTTTTTGAATGTTACTTAATTTTGGTTGGCTGTGTAGATTTAGCACTATATATGGTGGTTGAACACCTACTTGTACCACTGCATAGTATTCGTAATCATGTAAATTTATTTTGCCATGTTTAGATGTTACCCTTTTTATTTTAATTTTTGTATCCAACACTGTTATGGATAAAATTTATGTTTACGGCTCTGTTTTTTGTTAGTTTTTGAATAATATTGTCTTCAAGACCCGTCTTTTAAAGTGCAGTTATATCTAATGCAAAGTGATTGCAAACAATATTTTGTTTGCCATTAGATTTTTTTCTTAGCTTTGTAACTGGTTTTGAAACTGAACTCGTACAAAGTTAAGAGTGCAAAACTATTATTTTAATCTTCCAATCATAAATGAAAAGAAAATCAGAATATTCACGTCCAATTCATTAACATACAATATACAATTCACTACACTACACCCTTTTCATGACCATTAAAACACTTCCATTATAAAAAAGAACAAATATATCTTTTAATCAATTATAATTATAAATTATTTATATAAATTTGCTCGTTATTCGTGAAGCAATAGTTCAGAATTCATTACAGTCACTTTAAGATGACATAGAAGCAACAGTTTATAATAAAAGTAGGACACAACTACTAATCTTGAAAAGTAAACTATTAAGAGTTGTCCAAAAAAAACATGGCAGTATCACAACTCATGACAAATGACTTATATTCTCAAAGTTTCTATACAGTTTACATAATTCACACTAAATACATATAAATTTTTAACATATTCAAATTTAATTAACAATAAGAAGGTATATATCTTATATCTTCAACAATCGTACAAGTAACTTAGTAAAAAAAATTGCCATGGCTAACTACCAAGAAATGGAGAAAAGGAGTGAATAATTTGAGTAAGAGATCACACTTCTAGTGTAAACAAGCAATATAGACTACCAAGACATGCAAGGCTTCTAACTTGTTAGACTCTTAGCATTTATCTATTAAGATAGCAAATCAAAAAAGGTAGTTGCTTTCTTGTCGATACAAAATGCTTCCTGTATTTAAAAAATTTCCAAAATATCAATAATGTTCTTGTTATTTTATATATTAAATAATTTTTCTTTTTCTCATATTTACAAAAACATCTCTATTATATTTTTTTTAAGAATAATAAAAATAATGTTAGATGTTGTTAAGATATTTACAAAAATTTAAAAAATTCAGTTTAACACATTATTTTCAAATATTTAGTTTTATGACAACTAATTATTTAAAAAATATAGATATTTTTTAATATTTATTAGATTTTTTTATTATTTATCAAGAAAGTTTGTTAATATTTATAAGAAAAGTTAACAGTTTTTACTTAATTACGAGGTGACTGAGTATGAGAAAGAAAAAAAACTCATTTAATAAATAAATTTTAAAATAAAAATAACAAGAAGATTGATTACATATTGAAAATTTATTAAATATAAGAAGCAATATATCTTGCAGAAAGAAGCAACTGTCATAAAGAAAGATAAAAACATTATAACTTTTAATGATTGATAAGTAAAAATATCAATAAAGTTTCATCTTCAATTCAAATAAAGATAATTATCAATATAAATCAGAATCACCAATCAATATAAATCAGAATGAAAATAAATTTGAACAAAAGTCTTAAATATGAAACATTACAAATTAACGGCTCCCTCAATATAAAGTATTTGTTGGTGTAATATGAAAAACGATAGTGACTGAATTACTGGAATGTTCAAGAATGACTCACTTCCTTATTATTATAAAATTTTATCAATTAAAACTAACAAAAATGAAAATATTAACGGAAAACAAACCACCAGGTACAAATGTATAATCTCTTTATGTTTCAAACCAGAGATAATTATAAAATCACAAGAAAAGACTAGGACAAGTCAAGAAAAAAAAAAGGATTAATCTTAATATTTTACGAATGCTCCTATGTATTGTAAAATATCTATTTTTATAGAAAAAATCAGATACAAAATATGGATTGTAAAAGGAACTAAAAACATGAATTAAGCTCCAATCATCACGGACTTCTTCCTAACACAGATGGGAAAGATATTGTAAAAAATCATTATCAAGTCTTCACAATTGCTTAGCCTTTTTCACAGTCAAGCAGTAGAATGGTGTCAAACTTCTATACAATAGTTACTTATTGAAATTTAAAAAATTACTACATAGTTATATATATATATATATATATATATATATAACTCATTCATAAACTTCAAAATATATCTCTCTTACACATGAATTTAAAAAAAAAATATTTACAATATAATTAAAACACAAACTAATATAAAAGTAGAGTAAGCTAACAATATTTAAAACATTATCATTATAAACTTTCAACTAATACAATCAAATTAAAGATATTCAACGTGTATCATTCATTCCATTCAACCAGACATTCAATTATTTATAATTAACTTAAAACCAATATGATTCACATCGAAATCTACTAACCAATTATATTAATACACTTATACTTTATTTTTGGAAGACTCGTATATTGAATCTGACTCAGAGGTTTGTATTTGTTATACAACTTTCAGCTGTGAATCCACACAATCCCCACATAATGAATCAATCGTTCTTGTATGACAAGGTTAGTCCATATGGTCTTTTCTGATCAGCTATATTTCAAATCATAGTCACCTAATCTGAACCTCTCCTTTGATTCTCACTACTTGTAATCTTCGTCTAATTGATTCCAATACATTAGTAGAGTCAAGATACATTCTTCTTGATCAAATCTTTAGACAATATACATCATAAATAATCTCAACACGAGTATTTTTTTTTTTTTGAAATATTATATTTTGATCACAATGTATTTCAACTTCATATATACTTTACTTTCAAACTGAGACATCATTCATCTCAAATTCATTCAAAATATCTCCATATTTTCATAAACATTTCATATATTTCCAATCATACCTCATTAATTTTACAAATGAAATTCAAGCTTTCATTTTAATTCAATAAAATCTAATTATCATTTAATTAAACAAGTAAAAATATCTATAAATGAATAAGAACAACAAAAGTCTAATAAAAACATATATATTACATGTACAAGAAAAGAAAATAAAATACTCACAATAAGACCACACTAAAGAAGCAACCACATGCGCCACAAACCTGAGAACATTTCTAAAAACAATGCGGTCATTAATTCACAATTTTATTATTGGACTAAAATTGAAAGAGAGATGCTTCATTAGCAATCAAAGTCGAAAGTTGAATGAAATCAAATAACTTAATTAAGGTTAATTTATTAATTGTGGTTAGATATAATGAAGTTACCATATACATGTGTGGTGGAGGATGAATAATATTTTATAAACCTTCGGATTCCTTTCAATTCCTTTACAGCTGGAAAATGTCTGCAGGAGGCAAAAGTTAAGCATACTAAAATGTATAACAATTAATAATAGATTTCGGTAAATATTATTATTTTTTATATATTTCTTTTATCGATTGTACCTTTCGAATAATTTTGTCATCACATTCTTATTTTTATTAACTATTTTTTTCGCTTATACAATACACATTGACGATAATTTTTCTTTTTTTATTTACATATTGATAAGATAGGATCAAAATATAATATATATATATATATATATATATATATATATATATATAAAATATAAAAAAAATATAATATATATATATATATATATATATATATATATATATAT
>Ga0209489_100695_pt1 | contig 65674 bp, 44 predicted proteins | sample SiratrowhiteBW_FD_187527 | JGI IMG/M metagenome (GOLD analysis project Ga0209489, IMG submission 187527) | Root nodule microbial communities of legume samples collected from California, USA - Siratro white BW (SPAdes) (version 2) | ecosystem: Host-associated > Plants > Roots > Nodule | place... | reverse complement strand
AAAAAAAAAAGAAAAAAAAAAAAAAAAAAAAAAAAAAAAAAAAAAAAAAAAAAAAAAAAAAAAAAAAAAAAAAAAAAAAAAAAAAAAAAAAAAAAAAAGATGAGAGAGGATTGTGAACTACAATTAATTTTTTTTTTAATTTTGATAAAATTTAGATATGGATGAATTGGGGTTTCAGTTTTTTTAATCGAGCCTAAATTTATTTTTGAATGCAAGGGCTGCTCGGGACTCTGTTTTTTTTTTAAACAGTTAGGGTTCCGTTAACCACCGTTTGATACGAGACAACGATTCCTGTTAGGCGTTATACGTGTTGCTTTTGGTGGTCTCGCGTGTTAACTGTGGCCACACGCGTTCAATTTTTATACAACTTGATTATTTACGTGGGTACGTATTTCCCTTACATTTCCTTTTTCTTTTGAAATTATTTGGATTATTCTTGATTTATATGTTTCTTGTTGAATTTGTATTTCTTTTTTCTTTTTAGTTGGATTATTCTTGATTTATATATTTCTTGTTGAATTTGCAGGTCGATACATGACGGAGACATTGTAGCGTGAATCGTGGGGATTGTGGAAAAGGACAAAACCTTGAACCTTCTTGAAATTGGGGATTCAGACTATTACAATGAAAAGCCATATTATTTTGAAAGTTATCGTAAAAAGAAAGGTCCAATTATAATTAGAATTAAAAATAATGAATGGTACAAAAATTGCAATAATATATTGAGGACCAAAACCTGAAGATAGGCGCTTGTGGAGCAAGTCGGCAAGTTGGTTAACTGAAAATGACATGATTGAGGCATATTTCTGGTAGCCTTTTGATAGGTTCAATTCAACAGCTCTCAACTTTATCCGATGATTGGATGCGGTTCAGGAATAAATAGAAAAATAAGCCTGAAGTAAGAATCTGCCCCACCATTGCAGGAGAAGATGCAAACTTAAGAAATAATATATACATGGAGAAAGAGAAGGCCATGGCCCAATGGTCCATGAAAGGGTGACCATTAATTTGGGCACAAAAGTTTGGTCGAGCTGAGGAATAACTAAAAACATGAGAAGTGCTAAGCAGGTGGCGTTAAACTTGAATGTCAAACAAAGGTATCTATTATTTTTTAAAACAAAATTAGACTAATATGCTTTTATAAAGAAATACATTTTTGAAAAGGCGAGCATCTTCGTTCTATAGGAGTATGATGACATAAAATTCTTAAAATAAGAATCTATATCATGAAAAAGAAAATCTACTTTAAAAATATATTTTCCTATCAATAATCAAATAAAAAAATATTGAAATATAAAATCTATAAGTTATAAAAGTATTATAATCTAAGATAAACTAAAATATTATCTTCCTTTATCAATAAATAAATCACCAAAACCATCAAAAGTGTTTCTAACTTTTTTATATAAATATAAACACTAAATTACATTACCTTCAATATTTTCACTCTACATCAATATTTTGACTCATATTTTGATCATCATAGTTTCAGACTAAATATTTTTTTCAACAATACTAACATGTCCAATTGTGATTTATCTTTCGAAATTGTAACACGTTAGTTTGAGTATCATTTTGACAACTTTAAGATTAATCTTTAAAAAGTTTGAGATATAACAAAATTTTATAAGTCTTCAGATTTAAGTTTTTTTTTCCTGTGTTCATGATAACCTTTTGTGACAATAGTCAGGGTTTTATATATGTAAGCTAATTTATCTTTATTACCATATTTGATTGTATTATTCATCACGTGTAATCAAACTTGTAGTCTCCTGGAATATCTTCATTTCATCATTATGTTTATTATTTTGTGTTCATGTAATTCTACTACATTCGTCCCCAATGAATTCACCATTGAATTAGGTTGCCTTCACCATTGTATCAGTTGATTATTTCAAGTGTCCCTTTTGTATTATTAGGCGTGTATTAAGTCCTTCTTGCAAAATAGAATTTACTTTTAGGCTATGCAAAATGAATAAGGTTACCTCACAATAAGTAAGACTTCCATCAATTTATATATTAAAGATGACTATTTCTACTCTTCTAATATCGATTCCATACACATCACCATTTGTCTATTCGTACTTTGATGGACTCTCACATAAAACCTCATAGTTGGTACGTTCTAAACTTACTAAGCAAAACATTCCACTATGTTTCTACTGCCCTTTTTCTATATTCTTGGTAATCATACTAATACATATACTTGAACAAAGACACTAATTTAGGAAAGAGAATGTAGTTCTACTGAAGTTATAGTGCAACCAAGCCCAAAATTTTAACTGTGTGCTGCTAAGGATTTTATCAACGTCCATTGTAGCATCTTAAAGATAAATTCATTCCTTTGATGCTATATATAGTAGATCATAACTATCCACATACCTCTCAAAATCTTGTTTCCGCACTCATCAAAGTTAGAGGTATTAAACTACTAAAAATAAGATCTAAGAGTAAACTCACCCCAATTCACTTATAACACTTATTTCAAACCTAAACAACTAAGTTGCATGTAAGAAACAGGTGACTACCTGATTCATTTCACTCCCCACACCCGAAGCATAGGTTGTTTTCTAAAACATCTTTTGTATGCCCTACTGATTTGTTGACTCTAATCTCCACTTTCACTTAGCCAATAGAGCAATATTGAATAGCTTGATGTCCTTAACCCCTAGACCCAATCTCTCTTAGATTTTTACATATGTCTTCCCACTTTATCTATACTATTTTTCTTTCCTCTACACTTGAACCCCACAAAAAATCTCTTTGGATTTTCCTAATCTCATTTTTAACCCGTGTTGGTATTTTATAAAAAAGATATGTAATAAAGGGGTAAAGTTGTGATAACAACTTTTATCAAGCGTATTCTACTTGCAAAAGATATCGATCTCCTTTCTACCTACCTAATTTCTTCTTGATTTTATTCTTTGTTTTGTTCAATACCCCATGCTACAACTCTTGTTTTCTCGGGTTCCCACCTACCACCATTCCCAAGTACATAAATGGTACTCCCATACGGTTGTAGTTCATCACTTTCGAATACCTTTCCATATCATGTTGCTCTATACCTAACTCTCCTATCGTACTTTCATGAAAATTTATCTTTAATCCTGAGACAAGTTCAAAACATCCAAGAAGACTCTTAACAGTGAATATATTCTCCAAACATGTCTTAGTTATGAACACAATATCTTTTGCAAACTCTAGGATACGTACTTGCACCTTCTTCTTTCCTATTTTCACTCATTCCAACAAGTTTTTTGCTAACTGCTTGTCTCACAATTCCTAAAAGTTCCTTTGCAATTATTGAATATAAAAAAGCTGTAAGAGGATCCCCTTACCTCCCGTCTTTCATCAATTTAAACTCTAATTTTAAACTCCTATTAACCAAGATCAATATTGTAGATGATTGTAAGCACCCATTCATCCACTTAATCCACTTCCTATCTAATCAAAGTCACCATATATTATAGAAATTCCCATCTCACATAGCCCTAAGCTTTCTAAAAATCTACCTTCACTATTACACACTATTTTTCCTTCTAATTTTCTCTACCACTTCATTGGCCACTAACACATTATCCATCATATATCTACCTTCAATGAATGCAACTTAGGATGGATCAATAATCTTATTTAAAATTGTCTTCAATATAATGGATAGAAGTTTGAGTATTATCTTGTATAAACTACATACTAGTGAAATCGGTCTATAATCATTTCTCCACTTTAGACACTACAAGAAATTCTTGATTTACATACGAATTTTTATCAAAAGACAAAATTTAGTATTATAGATGAATTTTACATACGAATTTATTATATATGGATTTTATATATGAATTTATTACATACGGATTTTACATACGAATTTATTACATATAGATTTTACGTACGGATTTTACATACAGATCCAAATCCGTATGTAATTAATTACCTACGAATTTTTCCGTAGATAATATTAATAATTGATTTTATTAAAATTACAATTATTATTACTTTTAATATTATTACTAATCATTATTATTATTAATTACATTAACATTAATAATAATAATAATAATAATAATATTATTATTATTATTAAAATTGGTAAAAATATATTATTATTATTATTAACTCATATAATTAATAATATTATTAATATTATAGTTAATTTTAGTTTATTACTTTCATTCTTCTTATTATTATTACATTTAATATTATTTTTTTAATTATTATTATTAATATCATTAATAATAATAATAATAGTATGATTAATAATATTATTATTTTTAATATTGATATTAATGTTATTAAAAATAATAGTATTAATATTATTAATATTGTGATTAATATTACTTTGATATTATATTTCTTAATATTATTATTATAATTAATATTAATATGATCATGAATATTATTATTAATATGATTACTATTATTATTAATAATATTATTTTTATTTTATACTATTAATATTATACTTACTAATATAGATCAAAATAATAATAACAAGAGTCATAAACAATAATGAATATATGATCGCAAAGTTGATATTTGTGTAGTGGTTATGACTTTTATATGTCCAAAAATTTAGGCTCAAATCCTTCTCTCAATATTTTGAAATTAATAATAATAGAAATTTGTTGTAAGTAAATATGATTTTTCTTATATCATTAACGTTATGTGATTTTTCTTTTCTCACTTTCTGTAATTCTAACCCTTTAAACTCTTTTTTCTATCCAACTGACCTATTGATCAATAATATCCCTTCTATTTAAGTTCATGTTTCCAAATACATCCATATTCCATATTTATTAATATTTATTACACTTGATATTTTCTTTAAAGATAGAAGTTAACCTTAATTAATCAAACAATTTTCATGTTAAATCAATATTATTTTCGAAGAATCGAATTCCCTTATCACCTTCTTCAACTCCTTGGTTTTATACATATAATGAGGACTACACTATCCCACAATATCTCAAAAACATTGTTTCCTATATTGACTTGATATTCAATTCAATATTGGTTACACTTGATAATCCATTCATATATTCCATCTTGATTCTTGGCTATTATTTCTAGGGTTGGTGGGTATATAATTTTGTGGGGATATGGTTTTTTAGAGTTTTGCATGTGAAAGGGAATTATCTAATTCTAAGGATGGGATTAGTAGCAAGTCTTTGAGAAGAGAATAAGAACAACGTACCATTTAAGGAACTTAGATATTGAAGTTTTCAAAATGTGTGTTCAGACTTCTCTTAAAGACTCATGACACGTGTTTTGGTACATACAATAGAGTCAAAATTGACGGAACTGGAGTTCATTTTAGTTTGCAATTCAATAATTTTAGAAATGTCCAAGTCAATATAATTATATTAATTAGTATTAACAAAACACGAAGTTAGTTATTTTAGGTTAATAGAATAATAAAATGAAGTATCTTACAAAGATAAAAATACAGAGAGACTTTGTATTTTTGTCTCATTGCATCAAATAAATCTTTGTTTCGTAGGCCTATATAATATAATTTATAATAAATAAATAATTATATTATAATTGAAATTTATAATAAACAATATTTTTGTACATGTAAATTATTGATAATAAATAATTTATATTCTAGCATAATGTTACCCTTTTAATTATTGATAATCTTTTTCTAAAACGTTAAAAACAAGTTAGACTTAAAGATATAAAATTTTTGAAGGAGGTTAAAGACTTAGAAATTTTTCTAAAAATGCTCTTGTTTAAAGAAAAATTCCTAAAATCACTCTCACTTCTTTTTGTTGTTGTCCCCCCTTAAAGACCATGAACAGCATAATCTCAGCTATAAGAACCGTTTGTTGTTTTTTGGACTGAAATAATGATGTAGTAAAAATCCTTAGCAACCACAACAAAGAATGACCAATTTGATAGTAAAGTTGTAAGTGCTTAGACATCTTGTGATACAAAGAATACCCAAGTTTCTTTGCCTCTTCAATCTATTGAATCAGAACAGCAGTGCATATAAATGAAACAGTTTATTTTTGTAAGAAAAAGTAATCAACAAACTTACATTACACACTTTCTGGTGGCAAGAGAAGCTGAGTGCACAAAGAAGGACAAATCCTTGTGTTTTTGTAAGGTTTTTCAAAAGTTTTAGTTTCATAATGCTTAGTTTTACTTATTTTGAAGAATATATATGTTTATACCTGTTCAATTGTTTGTTTCAATTCTTTATGCAGTTTAAGTTTTAACAGCTCTCTACTCTTCAGTTAAATTCACCAAAGTGAAGTGAAAGCTCAGAAAAATGGAAGGGGGCAGACAACTAAATTTGACTCATCTTTTCATCTGAATTTAGCTCATGCTATTGTTAAACATTGTTTATGCTACTTGAAGGTGTTAAAAAGGAACACATATAATACAAAGTTCTATACGAATGAGAAGCCAATGCTCAATACTAGGTCCAAAAACCGAATAGAAAAGAAACTCAATTCAAAGATTTGGCCTAGCAGTCCCACATCATACAAACAGAACATAATGGGCCACTGATTTGCAGCTTTCTCAACCAGTTTCTTGCTCAAATTCTTCACCCTCAGATTCCTCTACATTGTCAGCATCATCGTCATCTGCCTCATTGTCAAAGTCTTCTTTATCATTTTCGTTTGTGGTTTTCCCTATCACAATGAGGTTGCTGTTCATCTTCCTAATCTCATTGCACTGCAATGATTCATGACGCAATGACAGGTATGAGTATGAGGCAATGAACAATATGAAAGAGAAATTCAAAGAGCACACTGAATTGCACCTTGTAACCTATTATCTTCTTAAGTGAAAACTACCTTCTGTCATGGATAATCCAAGCCTTCTTTAAATGTCATGATGTATATGCGGAGTATTTACTTTACAGATATGCCTACTAGTCAAGCAAACAGCTAGATGCTAATGTGGCAAAATGATAGCTTTCCCTTTGAGGATATTTTATTTGTTTTGTGTGTTTGGTATGGCGTTTTCACGCCACATCCTTTGCAAAAATCACATCCGCAGGCCTCAATGATGCAGAAGCTACTTTTTATTGGTTCATATAGATGTAGTGAGAAAACAACTATCCATGTTGCAAACTTCATTCCAAACATACCCTTAAGCTATGTTTGGATTCAAGTTTGTAAACTTAAGTTAAGGCAAAATTCATTTTGCAAAGTGAGTTTATAAAAACAACTCTACCTTCTCTTCTATCTTAAATTGAGTTTCAAGACAAAATTAATAGAACAAGACGTTCTTTAAATTGAGTTTAAAATCAGGCTCAACTGAAAACCAAACAGTATGTTTTTCATGTTTTCCTTAGTGAACATACTTTTTGACCATGAAACTAAAAACCAAACATGCACTTAGTATAGTTGGAGGATATCTCCTAACTTAATGTCCGGGATTAATTCCTTTAACAAGAGATAGTGATCCTTAAAGTAGACTTTGTTTCTCTCCACAAAGCTTTTATTATATACATAGCTAATAATCAAACAGTGGTCAGATTAGCAAGTGTAAGGCATCCAACCATCTTTTTGGGCCAAACTTAGTTGGCAGATTTTATCCTTATAGGATGACCAAACTTTGTTGTTCCCTAAAATATGAAATCTTAAGAGAAAGATGCTACAACCTAAATATGCGAACAAAAACTAAGAAACAAAATGTTCCACCTATTATACCTCTCTAGAAGGAGAGAGGATAATTTTGACATTAATTTCAGACACGTGTGTTTAGATTAACATATCTGCAGAAGATCATGTATAATATTTCTCATTTTGTGAATTCCCAGTTATGACCATTCATTCACACTCCAATTTTCATATTATATGTATGCTGCTACAACCGTAGGTAATCATGTTCAAACTGTGCGACAGAAATTCAAGGAAGAAAAAAAATCTAAACTTTAATCATCATAATTCATATGCACCATGTGATCAAATCCCTACACGCCTCTAAAATCCCAAATTCCGAATCATTTGATTAGATACATAAGAAACCTAGAAATAAAAAGTGTATGCAAAGATGTGTATAAAAGTGACAGAGTACAGCCCAAAAGATAGCGTTTTGAAGGAATTTATACGGCGTTAGAAACAGAATGTAATGAAGAGAGGCAACAGAAGAAAAAGGGTGGAGGGTAGAGCCAAAAGAAATGACCTTTTCTTCGAAATCGGACTCTTCCATGGCGAGGAGGAGTTCTTCGTTTTGGGGGTGGGGCCACTGAGAGGGTAGAAGAAACGACGTCGGAATAGTCCTGGTGGAGAGTGGGTACTGCGTCATGTATGCCGGAAACTGTAACATCTTTTCTGCTTCAGCACTTAACCTCCAACGTCTCTATTTCATCCCCCTTGTTATTTATCAACAAATAATAAAAAATGTGACGTCATTTTTTAAACTTTTAAATATATTATTAATTTTTGATATATCTAATTTAATTTAACTAGGTTGAATTGGATTAAATCCCAGGTAACTTATTATTGTAGAAGTTAAGTGATGAGTTGAGTATAGAGAATTTGATATTAATTTTTTTTATTTGTTTATAATGTGAATAAAAATTAATAATTTTCTTTCTAAATTAAATACTATTAGTTTTGGAATTATTGTTGTAGAGACTGAAAATATTAAAATTTAGATAATTTCTTCTATAAAACATTTTTTTCTTTAAATTTTGTATACTTTTTTTTGTAAACTTAATCTTAATAATAATTACTTATATTTTTGTTTGTTTTAGTGTTTGACATTTTCAAAAAAGACTTTGAGAAAACATACTAAAAGATAAAAAAGATATGGATTAATTGTGATCTAAAATTTTTTAAGAAGTCTTTTTAATAACTTTTGTTTCATACATGCTAACAAAGTCTATATTTAACAAATAATTTCTCAAATAATATTCACAAAAGTATTGTTTTATTATAATTGTCACACGCACCTTTAAGTTTGATTGACATACTATCAAAAGCGATTTTCAAAATTTATTTTTTGCAAAGCTCTCATTTTTAAATTAAATGAAGACTAATAAAATGCAATCTAAAAGGATAATGAATAAGAGAGATTTACAAAGTTTTTTTTTTTATATATATTGGTTTATTTATAAATAAGATTTTATGTTTAATTTTCGATCAATAGATCAAGTTTTAAAACAAATTAACAATACAAATTAGTATTATTTGGATTTTATCCACTCTTAAAACATATGAGTATTATTTGAGCATGTAACTTGGTTTCCTATCTCAATATTGTTTGGACCCTAATCACTTCTAGCTAAGCAATTTTTTTTTTCTTTTTTTTCTTCTTTCTTCTTCCCTTCTATTCTCTTAAATCACTTGAATATGAATACTTTTTATAAATGAAAAATGAATATTAATTTGTATATTTGATTGATTCAAGATTTTTGTAGAAATGATTTATATTATACCATAATACTTACTGAAAATGATGAAATCATTATGAACTTAGGGTCACACATTTAAATGATGTTTGAAATTCTATTTGAGTAGTGTATTAAATATTGATACATATGATGTAACGCTTTACTTCACTAATAGTTTAAGTTACATATACTAAAATATCAAATAGTAGAAAGTTGAGGAGGAAGTTCCTATATATTGTGACATATGTAGATACACTACTTGAGTTATAGAACTTATCCTGATTTATTATTATTGGTTTTTTTGTGTTAATCTCATGGAACATACTTCTGAAAGGCATTAATTGATATTTTACTTGTTAAATATCCTTTATGTATAGATCTGTGTGATTTATATAATTGTTTTGTATAGTGGTATTTTAATGAAATTAAATTATTATTATTATTTGTTAACTAAAATATCTTCTTTTATATATATTTGTTCTTATGTTAAAAAATGATTTTAATAGCTTAAACTTTTATATGGTATTTATTTTGTAAACTATAATGTTTGTAATGAATATAAATATACGAGAGCAATATCTAGAAAATATAATTTTTTTTTCTTTTGACTCTCCTTATATAACTTTTTATATAACTATTTGTACTTAAATATATAGACTAGTATGCTTAAGTTATATTTTTAATTATTTTCGGTTTTTTTTAATTATTTTCAGCTTTCTACAAGTCGTTTAAAAAGTTTACATAATAGTAAATAGTCTTTTTAAAGTATTATGTTAAGATATTATAGTTATTCGTCTTTATAACGACATAAAAGTAATAGATTTATTTATTTCTTTTTTGTATAGATATTTATTTATGTTCAATTTAAAGATATAATTAAAAGTTTTTAGTTGAATGTTTGACAATAACTTTTAAAATCATATTTATATTTAAGTTAAATAATTATTATTAAGAAAGAAAATCTTAATAAAGTAGATGATTTTCTATCTTAAAAACTGAGTAGCATTAAATATTAAACATTCCTTTTTTACCAATTCTTTATATTTGTTTCTCATAGATTTCTTTGGATTCAGTGACAAACCAATCTAAATTTTTTCGATGTATATAATATTAATAATTTAGTCTTCCTTGGCTGCAAAATTCGTCTTCCTTGCTGCAAAATTCCACTGCCAATTCGTATAATTTAATAGGAAAAATGATGAGAATCCTATTGACAGAAATAGACATACACCTTTATTTTATAAGTACTTATTAAACACTTATTCTTTCTATAACTCCTATTTCATTATATAATAAACTCATATCTTTTCTTTGCTCTCTGTGTGTATCTTAGGTGTTTTTTCTCGCTAATTTGGATGTAGAGGAATCATTTTCCCTTATCCTATATTGCCCTTCCCTCTCAAACAATTTTGGCACCGCTTACACAACACATAACAGACAACAAAAACCACGTCAAAACTAAACTTTAGGGAAACTTTGACCCCATAATAACAACAACCAAACCTGACAACTGAGTGAATGAAGAAACCATCACCTATAAGGAATGTCTAATTATAACTATCAGAGTTTCCATTTTCAACCAAACCTCGTGTCATGTCCCTTCATTGTCCACGTATTCCTCTAACACGTGACTCACCCTCTTCATTCCACGAAAATAAAGAACAAAAAACCACTCTTTTCCTTTTACTGTAACACCCTTTCACACCAACATGCCACCCTGCTTTTGCTTTATGTGTTAGGAGTTGTAAAGAGCCAAATTTATTACACGTTATGTTGAGGCTTTACGTGTGTGTTTTGGAGGCCAAGGACCTTCCCGTGAAGGATACTTACGTGAAGCTTAGACTTGCCAAGTTCAAGGCCAAGACAAGGATTTTGACGAACACCTGCACCCCCATTTGGAACCAGGAGTTTTGGTTCAGGGTGCATGAGGCAGAGGACGTGCTCGTTGTGTCTGTTGTTAGTCATGTGAATGAGCGCAGGGTGACCAATGGTTATGTGGGTCTGGTGGGTGAGGTACGAATACCTGTAGGCTCAATTGCTTTTGAGGATAACCAAACCTTGCTGCCCACCTGGTTCTCTCTTCAAAGCCCCAACAGTGGCAAATTTTTCAATAAATATTGTGGTTTGTTTCCCTCACTGCATTACTTACACACACTAGCATTAACATAATCATCTTTCTACTTGTTTAGCACTTGAGTTTAATGTCTATACATACACACTAACAAAAAATCATAGCTGATATAATGATTTGATTTATAGTTTATATGATTCTATATGATTCAATATATAATGATTTGTGGACTGTGACTAGATACACAAATCTATAAACTTGTCGTTGTTCTAATATGTATGAACTATTTTCTCTTACTTGATGTTTCTTTTAAACCACTCTTTTATTTCTGTGTAATTTTGAACTGCTTTGCAATATGGAACTGATATTTAGCTCTATGTCTTGTATAATCAGGGAAAATTCTCCTTACTGCTTCTCTTCGTGGTAAATGTTGTGCTTCTTTTACCAAGCATAAGCATTCTCCAAATTCAACTTTTGCAGTTGAGAACTCAAAAGACTTGGAAGGTCTTCACACTTCATGTCGGATATCTTGTGATAGAATGGCTATAGGCAAACAGTTGAAGGTTGTTTCTAATGTTCTGCATAAGATTTTCAAAAAGAAAGAAGGAAACTCAAAGCCCGGGGATTCTTCAGAACTATCCACTATATTATCTGATTCTGAAGATAGTGTTGAGGAAGATTCATCTCCTTGCAGCTTTGAAGAAGCCGTTGCACTAATGGAATCAGTAGATAACAAACCTGAGATGCCTGAAAATTTGCCTGGCGGTGTTTTAGTGGATCAGATTTATTTAGTCTCTCCAAATGACCTTAACGTGTTTCTTTTTGCACCCAATTCACAGTTTCGTAAAGATTTGGCAGAACTGCAGGGAACAACAAATGTGCAAGAGGGACCTTGGACATGGAAAAATGGAGACATGTCAAGTTTAACACGAGTTGTTTCCTATACAAAAGCTGCAACGAAACTGATTAAGGCAGTTACTGCCACTGAGGAGCAAAAGTACATTAGAGTGTGTAGAAAGGAATTTGCTATACTTGTTAGTGTAAGTACACCAGAGGTCCCATATGGGAATACCTTTAGGATTGAATTGCTTTACAAGATAATGCCAGGTGGAGAGGCATCTTCAGGAGAGGAATCCTCCCATCTTGTTGTGTCATGGAGAATTGTCTTCCTCCAAAGCACAGTGATGAAAGGCATGATAGAAAGTGGGGCAAGAGAGGGATTGAAGGAGAGTTTTAGCCTGTTCTCCGAAAAACTGGCCCAGAATTTTAAGGTGCAAGATAAGGCAAATTTTCTAGACAAGGAACATTTTTTAGCAACTTTGCAAACCGAAGACCAGTGGCATTGGTGGCAGGCAATTACATACTTTTGTAATTTCACTGTGGTTTCCACCATTTTCATGTGTTTGTATGTGATGGTGCATATTTTTTATTGTGGTCCAAGTCTACCTCAGGGCTTGGAATTTAGGGGGCTTGAATTGCCAGATAGTTTTGGGGAACTCATTATAAGTGGAGTTTTAATCATCCAGTTGCAGCGTGTTTATAATATGTTGTCTCACTTTGTTCAAGCAAGATTTCAAATGGGTAAGTAGAAATATCATTTGAACATATTATAATTGTTATCTCTGTTAAGGGACTTCATCTGAGGGATCACACTCCTCTTCATTTTCCTCTAATAGGAACTGACCACGGCCTCAAAGCTCATGGTGTTGGATGGGTTCTCACTGTGGCTTTAATTGAGGGGGTTGACTTGGCCTCCTTGGAATCAGAAGGGTTGTCAGATCCCTATGTAGTTTTCACTTGCAATGCACAAACAAGATCAAGCTCTGTCAAGCTTCAAACGTCGAATCCTCAATGGAATGGTTTTGCCTTCTGACTTGTTAATAGTTATCTAATCTGCAATAACTTGCTTTGACATGGATACATCTTCTCTGAAATTGTCTATTTGTATTGATATATATGTGCAGAAATATTAGAGTTTGATGCTATGGAAGAACCACCATCAGTTTTGCATGTGGAAGTTTTTGATTTTGACGGTCCATTTGACCAGGATGTTTCACTTGGAGATGCTGAGATCAATTTCCTAAAGCACACATCAACTGAGTTGGCAGACATGTGGCTCTTGCTTGAAGGAAAACTTGCTCAATCTTCTCAGTCAAAGTTGCACCTGAGAATTTTCTTGGACAATAATAAAGGAGTTGAGACAATCAAGGAATATTTGGAGAAGATGGAAAAGGAAGTAGGCAAAAAGGTAAGCATTAGCATTAGGAATCTGAATTGCTCCCTTCTCCTTGCCCCATGCACATGCCTTGGTATTGGTATCATATCATGCAGTTCAACCTAGCCTACTTTATTTTTTTCTATTTGTGTCATAGAACATTTAGACCTATTTATTGTATATAACTGAATAGCTGAATGGCAGTTGAATCCTAGATCACCACAAAGGAATTCTACATTCCAGAAATTGTTTGCATTACCTCCAGAAGAATTTCTCATAAAGGATTTCACTTGTCACCTCAAGAGAAAAATGCCTTTACAGGTATGCAAGACATCAAAAGGGAGAAGAATTGTTCTAATAATATGAAATGTTGACTTGATATATAACAAGTTAAACAAAGGATGCTTTCTTGCTATAGGGTCGGCTGTTTCTTTCAGCAAGGATTCTGGGGTTTCATGCCAATTTCTTTGGACAAAAAACCAAATTTTTCTTCCTTTGGGAAGATATTGAAGAGATACAAGTGCTTCCTCCATCATGGGCAACATTAGGAAGCCCTACATTGGTCATAATTCTGCGAAGAGGTCGTGGTCTTGATGCAAGGCACGGTGCAAAGACTCAAGATGAAGAAGGAAGACTTAGGTTTCATTTTCAATCATTTTCTTCATTCAGTGTTGCCTCGAGGTATGAACAAGGCTTGCTTATATTCCTAATCTTATATATTGATGACATGTATTGACATCTCATTTTGTTTCCACAAAAGAACAATAAAGGCCTTGTGGAGAACAAGAATTCTAAACCCCTATCAGAAAGAACAAATTACCGAAGAACATGAAGATCAAGGTGTTGTAATTCCAGAAGACTCTGCATCTATCTTAGAGAATGAAGAAAAAATGTCCAGAATTTTCTCTGCAGAACTACCAATCAATGTAAGCTACACCAATTAATAGTACCATAATAAAACTAAAGACAGAATAGGCCTCTTTAAGATTATTTTATGTGTAGTATTAAGCTTATCTAGCTCTATTTTGTTATGGCTCTGGCTCAGATGACATCTGTGATGGGAATTTTTGCTGGAGGAAAGCTGGAGCATAAAATTATGCAGAGAACAGGATGTATGAACTACGAAACTACCTCGTGGGAGGTAGTAAAACCTGGTGTCTTCGAGAGGCGTGTTTCTTACCAATTCAATCGACAAGTGTCAGCTTTTGGAGGTGAAGTCACATGCACACAACAAAAAAGTGCAAATGCAAACACTGGAGGTTGGACTGTGATTGAAGTTATGGCTCTTCATGGTGTCCCATTTGCTGACCACTTTCATGTATGCTAAGTGGAAACTCAAACTTCAATTATTTTGTGATAAATTAACTTAGTTCATCTTGTTCCTATGAAGGGTACCTAATATTGTTTGCTTGCAGATTCATTTTAGGTACGAAATTGAGAAATCATCTCTTGGTGAATGTGCTTGCAAGTGTGATGCTTACATTGGTGTTGTGTGGCTTAAGAGCTCAAAGTTTCAGCAGAGGATCAACCGGAACATAATAGCCAAGTTTAACCTTCGGTTGAAAGAGATATTTGAACTGGTTCAGAAAGAGATTTTGCTTATGTCTCAGAACTCAAATGGATAAGGATTATGTTAGGGAGGTATAACATATGTACTAGGCAAAAGAAAAATGAGTTTTCTCTCGAACAATTAAATTTCTGAAATATCTTAGCAGCTATGTTTTTTTGTATTATTTTATATGCTTTGTTCAAACTTTATTTGCTGCTTTCTGTTCATTAAACTATGAAAAAGTTTGAATGGAAGAAATTAGAGGAAAATGTGTGAGATAGGGATAAAAACTTATCATATTATAAGAAATTTGATGTAAGTATAGTTTTTTTAGTATAGTTATTTTTCAATATCAATTAACAATAATTACATAAATTTTATTCAACTAAAGATATTTTAATAATTTAAAATAAAGACTATATAAATACTTGATTCCCAATTTAAAAAGTTGATATTATTCATAATTCGATCAAGACGAGTTCATAAAATATGAATTAATTTATTATTTATATTGTGATATTTAATATAAAATAATATTATAGATAAAAGTAAAAGCATGAATAAATTGTAAACTAACAAAATACAGCCATGTATTAACTTTATTTTAATTAAATAAATTTATAAACTGATCAAATATATATACTCAAGTCACATGATAAACGTAGACAACTTTATTTCAGTGATGCATTGAACAGTACAATGACCCATATAATTCTGTTTAGAAGTCAGAAGTAATGGAACTAAATCATAAAAATTGAATATTTTGAAAAGAAAATTTGAATCAAATGATTTTATTAAAATGAATCGGTGAAATGAATGATTTTTAACCATGGATGTGGAACATTAGCCAGCCAACTTTGATAAAGTTCAGGTCAGGGATTTGATTCAGAGGACAATGGGAAGTGACATAACCGAGAGGCTTGATGATTCCAGTTCCTTCTATCAAATCATGGCACTATACCATGTTTTTGGTGTTTGTGCAACACATGTGCATGCATCTTAAGGTCATGTAGGTCAGCATGAGAAGATAGATTTAAAAAAATTTGAATAAAATATGTGTAAATGAAAAGGTTATTTAAATTAATGGATAGATGATAAAATTTAAAAGAATTTAAACAGATTAATTATAAAAGTTTGAAAATAATTTGATAAATATTATAAATTTTATTTTATTTTTTAATTGATTTATTTATGAAATTATTAATTAACTTTTGTAAAATAAGATAGTAAAAAATTAAAATAAATTGGATTAAATTAATTTTAATATAAAAAACATTACTAAAATTATTTAAAATATATTTTTTAAATTATTTAAAATTAAACATAAATCTTAAATAATACAATAAAATCATAACTTTATTATTTTATTAAAATATACAATTTAGTCTAAATCATAATTAACTTAAATCTGTAAAAAAAAAAAAATTCTACAATCTAAACTACTATTCTTTTATTGAAATTTACTGTTATTTTTGTAAGTATAAATTATTTTTACATTTTACTTAAATTGAAACTTTTAAAATTATTAGTCTAAATAAAAAATAGTTTACAATTTGTATTTCTTGGATACTGGTACATATTAATAATAATTATAAATGTTTTTTAAATTTACCTTTTTATTAATTTTCTTATTTAAAAAGTTAAATATTTTTTTACTATATTTTTAAGAGATTAAATACGAATTTTTTGAATTCTTATTTTATTTCTATAAAAATATTGTAAGTTATAATAAAAATTATATAAATAGTCTACTTATTAACATATATATGATTACCATTAAATGTTATATTTGATATTTGTTTATTTTTAATCATTTTGAAATTAACCGTTGCTTAAAATAATGATTAGTAAAAATATAAATAATATTTTGTATTTTTTTTATTAAATACTTTTTGTTTTAGTTATGTATCAATACTTCAAAATATTCTGCAGTATTTATTCTATTTGCATTTATTTTATTTAAAACTCATCAACCACTTATAAGGATAGTTGATAATTTCTATCTCATTTATAAAAACTATTTTGTAATTTTTAATTTTATTTCTTGAAATGCTTTCAAATCTCTTCATATAAAGAAAGATTACATCTTACAAATTTTTTCTGATTTATTCTTTTAAATTAAGTCTACAAAACAATCTTCATCCATTCAAATCTATCATGTGAAATAATAAATCCTCGTAAAATGATGCAACTAATAACACCTAAATATTAATTCACTTCTGATTCCAAGACACGTTTCCCCATAACTAGCTATAAAAACATGCATATTATATGATTGAGTTATGATAAACTTACACTAACCATACACAATTCAGGTGATTTCATTTTTAACACAGATATGTTTCCATTTTCTTCCTTTCTTGACTTACAAATCTACATTCTCTTTTCTACTAGTTCCGTTAGACACTCTTAAATCCTGTGTTAAGTTATTGCTTCCCAAATTTGTTCTTTAGCTTTATTTTTTTGCGTTATGCATTTGGATCAAATATTTTTGTTGTAAATACTTTTTTCAGTTTTATTTTTCTTTTTGGGATGTCCACAAGGTATTCCCATATGATAGAATTTGTAAATTTGTAGTAATATAGGGATTGAGTTAACCAATTTTTGTACTGGTTTAACCAAAATTTACAAATTCGTTAACCAATGTTTGATATTAATAAACATTAAGTTTTGCATTTTAACTTTTTTTTACACATAAAGCATCACCTATGTTTATCCCCACTCGTATGTTTATCCAATGTAAAATTACAGTTTTATACTTTGTTAACTATTTGTATTTTGATAGTGATACACGTAAAGTTTTGTATCTGAACTGATACTGTTTTGACACTTAAAAAGCATCACCTTTGCACTACTATCGTGTGTCTAGCCCAACTAATGTAAAAATTGCAGAGACTTCCCATTATAACAACAACAAAATAGTTACTAATTTAACCAATTGGCCTAACATGTAACCACTAAATTCTCTAGACGTGTAACACAATAACTTTTGTAATAACCTTTTTTATTCTGATTTTCTTTAACCATGCGTAATAATGTTCATATATTGTTCGTATATTGTTCCTATATCATATACTATGCAATATCGTAAAGAAAATAGGTTAACCAACTTTTGTACTATTTAACCAAAATCTTAAACATTTTGTTAATTAATGATTCTAATGAACATTAAGTTTTGTACTTTAATAAATTTTTTTTAGCACGCATAGGAATAAATTTTGCATTATGAAAATGAATTTTTTTTTTTAAAAAGAATATGAAGTTACTCAAAGTGTAATTATTTGCTACTTGGAGGTGTACACTTAATATTTTTATATAAGATAAGCAAGTATTTAGATTTAAGTGATTTTTTTTTACTTTAATTTTAAATTTTAAATAAGTTTTAAATAATAATTTCGTTTCTTCTCAGTTAGTTATTTTAAATTATAAATTAATCAAATGATAAGTTAGATATTCTAAAAGATGATTTTAAGTATTTCTTTTGGTGGTTTAATGTTGTTCGAAATTACAAAAGAAGCCATTATAATTATTGAATCTATGACTTATACTGAATTAGGAAACTAACATGGAAGGACACATACAAAGAAGATGGGAGTGTTAAAGTTCAAGATGCTCTCTTGGTTCAATAAAACTCTTATGTCAACATGTAGAAGTGCTTAACTACCAGATGATTAAGTTACCTCAACAGTTAAAACAACAAGGAGAGTTAGTATCAACCATCAATGAAAAGAATAATTGTCAAGCAATTATTACTAGAAGTGAGAAGGAGTTGAAAGTGAGTATTACATAGAAAAATGATGGTGAGAGAAAAGTGATTAAGAGTGAGAAACATCAAGAGAAAAAAAGAGCCAATGAAGAGAGTGAAATGGAATAAGAAAAGAAAAATACAAGAGGAAGTGTTGCTAAATGAATTGAAAACACTCAGTTGGTCAAATCAACTTTGTTAAAAAGTCTTACTCAAGTACGATATATAATTATTAAAAAGGAATAGATGAAGCAAAGTGGTATAGGAACACTTGTAAAATGGGAATATAATTAAATGTAGATAATAGTGCAAATATGATTATATAGGTAAAGTAATAAGAATGTACTTGTCATGAAACAATTACAACTCTAATCAATCAACCACGTCATATTTGAATTGTTTTACATCCAGAATAATGTTATATGGGAACCTAGCAACGTCATTCCAAATGCAAATTGTTGACCATATTCAAACATTGAAGCATTTTTCATACCCTTAGCTGAGTGGATTTCCTTTCTTGTTCTCATATTGAAGATGTTTTTATTGTTTCCTAAAAACACAACTTTATTGCTAATAACTAATAATGTTAATAATACAAACATGAGTAGAAATTTTAATTTTGTTTTGTAAATGGCAGATGGACAAGTAGCATGTAAGTGGAAGTTCTATGTCTGTCAAGGAAGAACCTATCATCATAAGTATCATTCATGATTTTAGTAAAGATAAGGAGAACCAGGTGTTCTTATCTTAGGAAGAAGATGTTTTTTTGATAACATCTATCCTACAAGTTCAATTTTTTTGTTAGTTTAGGGATAACATTCAATATGAGTTTTCTAAACAAGTGCTTTTAGAGACAAAATAGCCTCCATTGATTGCCATTAAGCAATACTACATTGACCAATGCTACAAATTTGTGGTAACATAATCTAAGCCAAAGATATATAGCATGTTGCATATATTATGACAATAGTTACCAATGGTGATTACAAACATCTTTTAGAAAAAATTGACATCAATGGGTGATAAAAAAAATTGAATCACCTCATATTTGTCTCTCATATGTTTTTTTAAAGATCACTTAAATTTGGACTCAACCTAAATTTCTTCAATTCTGGTAAATTCGACCAATACAAACCCTTCCATCCAGATAAAAAGTTTACTTATAGAAATAAAAAGTCGTCATGGTTATTCAGTGATGTATAAAACAACATGGAAAGACTATTGCCATGAAATTTGGGAACTGGGAAATCATACAATGATTTTCCCATATGGTTGTTATACAAGAAAGTTTTTCGAGAACAATTATGTAATATATTGCTTCTCCTTATCTTATGGATGATGTTTAAGACACCTCATGTTACATCTTGAAATGTTTACTTTGGTATTTCTTGTCATGCAATGACAGATTCAATTATTGCAATCCATTCTCCAAGTTAATGACAAATTTTTTACCAAAAAACTTGTTGACTGTAATTGCTCAAGATGAAAATTGGAAAATATTTTCTTTAATGTTTGCAATTATTGAAGGCGAGACAAAGGAAGCTTGGATATGGTTCTTCCAATTGTTGTGACAATATGTTCCGCCTCAATCAAACATTTGTATGATGATTTGCAGAAAAATGATTATATTGTCAGTATTACAATCTGAAGAGGTTGGATGGGAAGCACATGATCTCATTGCAGTGTATTGCATACATCATATTACATCAAACTTCAACAAAAATTTAAAGTTGAAGAGATAATTGATTAACATGGGTATTAATATGACTTAACTTTCATTATACAAGATTACAAAATCACAAAATTTCAAGTAATTTCATTTATTACATTGGCATAGCTTATGAAATGAAGCAACCCACTCTTCAAGCTAAGTTATCAACTACATGATTAGAATTTTGGCAAAACAATTTGTTGAATAGATAAAATACAATTCGAAAAGTGGACTCAGGCATATGATGGAGGCAAGAGGTAAAGAAATATGACAACAAATCTAGTTGAATACATGAACTATGTTTTAAAGGGAGTACATTCCGTACCCATTTCTACTCTTGCTAAGACAACCTTTGAAAAAACAAAATTATGATTTGTTGAATGAGGGATCATGATAGAATTCATGTTTCGGGCATGCTATTAGTATCTTGAAGATATTACTACCTACTAAGAAAAAATGAACAATAATTAGTCATATGTCATGTACAAGGATATAATAAAAAAAATTCAGAGTTTGATATTCAAGAGATAACCACTTCCTAACTTGGTTGACAACCAATGCCATATATACTTAAATTAAATGAGTGGTGGTGTAATTATGGGAAGTTTCAAACTCTTTAAGTGCCTTATATGATGTTATTATTGTTTGTTTCTTTTATCATTCACATGTAATAACATTTGTTGACCTATCATACAACCTACCTAATATTTGCAATGCTATGAAATCCACTTTCATCTAGTTTGAAATGAGGATTATTAATCCATTTATATAAATGAAATTTTATATCCAGTCCTCACATACAATGTAAAAGAATTAAAAAGACCAATCACTAATCATATTTATAATAGAATAAATAAGTCAATTTAAAATAAGAGAAAAATATTCTTATTGTCATAACAAAAATTATAATAAAGAAAGGTAATCATATAAAAAATAAAATATACTATTTTGTGATATTTATTTCCTCATTTTATTGAAATTTGTGTACTTAATCATCATTTTTTCTTTATAATTATAAATATTATCAACATAATAAAACAAATAATATATTAAAACAATATATCACATAATTAAGTAATAAAACATATCACATAATTAACAAAATAACAAATAATTTATTAAATAAGTTAAAGTTGTGGTATGACTTTTTCAATACAAAATCCTAAACGTCAAACACAATATTATATTTTTTCTGGATCTACTAAACTATAGATAGACATGGAAACATATATCTCCTAAAATGCATAATAAATTCTGCTATAAACAATTTTTTATAATGCGGTCCAACTAAAATTCCTCTTATTTTTCTCATCGCTCTCTTCTCCAATCAAAAACATGTGGACACAAACTATGTTTCTTTCACCAATAATAATACACAAAAGGAATCTTTCTTTCACAAGTTATACCCAAAAAGGAATTGCTTCAAAATTATACTTGTATTTGTTGAACATAACATAAATGCTTCATTCAACCCCTTGTTTTCCTATTTAACACTCAAGTCCAACCATTTGGTTCACTTGAAGAAATGTATTGACTAGGTATTTATTATTTCTTGATCTTTTGAAACTTGAAGAGACCAACTATAACCTTATTTTTTTTTTCTTTTTAAAATATGATTAATTATCCATATATTTGTGATATTGAACTAAAAAAATTATATATAGTTGGATTTGAACCTAAAAACACAAGCAGTCACTGAATTCACTTGCTGCAGATTCCATGAAATCAGAAGTCACTGTCCAATTCCTAATTTTTCTAACTAAAGCAGACAAAATTCGAAGCACGATATTCTCAACGCTGCATTGAATCGATTCCATATCATATCATCCAAACTCATCTCAAGTTCTCAATTCCCAATTCCCAAACTCAAAATCTCTCACTGTCTCTCGCCATGGATCCAAACCCTGGAATCTTTCCCCTTCTCTCCTATGTCATGTCGCGCTTCCCTTCCCTCAATCCCAAACCAGCCGCCGCCGCCGCCGCCAACTCCGACTCCGACCAATTCGACGTCGAGCAGCCGCACGCCCCGGAGATCGTGGGCCAAATGCCGCACCTCGCCGACCCGGACCTCATGGCCTCCATGGGCCGGGCCGTCTCCGAGGTGGTCCAGGCCCGGACGGTCCTGAACCTGATCGGGGAGCGGCCCACGCACGAGGAAGTCGACAGCGCGAGGGCCAGGCTGGCGGAGATCGAGGCCCAGCTGTCGCACGACCTGGAGGAGATTGTGCTCCGGGCCCGGCCCGCGGAGATGGATATTCATGGGTGGCGGGCCCAGCAGGCCGAGAAGGAGAGGGAGTGCCGGGAGCGGGCGGAGACGGAGAAGCGAATCTGGAAGTCGGTGCTGCAGCTGGACGGGATGCACGAGGCCTACGAGAAGCTTCTGAAGGACGCGGAGAAGCGGTTGGTGAAAATGTACGAGACGAAGGAAGATGGTGACGGCGATGTTGTCGGCGAGGAAGTGAACGAAGAGGTTGTGGGAATTCTGCAAGAGGCCTATGGCAAGGGAATGGAAAGCGTCAATCTTTCTGGCCGCCAATTGAAGCTCTTGCCTGAAGCATTTGGTCGAATTCCTGGCTTGCTTTTGCTTGATCTTTCTGCCAATCAACTCACAGTAACTACTATTTCTTCTTCAACTTCTCTTATTCCTTTCTTTTCAACCCGTTTTCAAAAATAGTCAAACCGTTCTGTTTTTGTCATAGAACATGATAAATCAAATACAATTTGTAATCTTAGGGTTTGCATAAGTTAATTTGATTTGTTGTAAGAAAAAACTTCATTTATTTTATCTTTTTAACGTTTTCTTTTATGAGTACTTTGAAGTTTATCCAAACAAGTTTTTTAACTGCTTCACATACATACTGATAAATATTCTGTGCATCCATAGGCTATTCCTGATTCTATAGCTGGATTGCAAAGCCTTGTGGAGCTTAATTTGTCTTCAAATCTTTTGGAGTCTCTGCCTGATTCAATTGGGTTATTACAAAAGTTGAAATTGCTCAATGTCTCTGGAAACAAGCTGACTGCGCTTCCTGATCCCATCTGTCACTGCAGGTAAGTTAGAAATTCATTATGGTCACCAATTTTGCTAAGCCTTGTGATTTGGTTCTATGCAAACTTTGGATAATGATTATTTTGTAAGCCATAATAGATCACCAGTCTAACTAGAATAGTGAAATAGGACCAGTTTTGTGCAAGCATGGTCAAAAATCTGTTTTTATTTTTATTTTTTTTTCAAATTTGTTGGAATGTCTTATATCAAGGTTATATGGATTTTGTCATTTTATTTCTGCGTCTTTCACCATTTTAAAATCTACGTTGTAAAGTATCACCCTATACTCTTGTTTGTGCGAATATCACCTCATTTTTCAAAACCGGTACCAGAAATCATACTGGAGTCATTGAGGAATTTGTTTAAACTATAAAGAATATGATTGATTGATCTCCTATTATATTGAATGATCAGGTCATTGGTTGAGCTGGATGTAAGCTTTAACAATCTATCATATCTGCCAACAAACATTGGATATGAATTACCGAACTTGCAGAAACTCATTATTCATCTGAACAAGATTCGATCTCTTCCCTCCTCTATCTGTGAGTTGAAGTCCTTGCGCTATTTGGATGCTCACTTCAATGAGCTACATGGGCTTCCTATTGCAATTGGGAGGCTGACTAATCTTGAGGTTCTCAACCTGAGCAGTAACTTCAGTGACCTCAAAGAACTACCAGAGACTTTTGGTGATTTGACTAACCTCAGGGAACTGGACCTCAGCAATAATCAGATTCATGCACTTCCTGATACATTTGGGCGCCTTGATAATTTGACCAAGCTAAACTTGGAGCAGAACCCTCTTGAATTGCCACCAATGGAGATTGTAAATCAAGGGGTTGAAGCTGTAAAGACCTTTATGGCCAAGAGGTGGCTTGATATATTGTTGGAGGAGGAGAGGAAAAGCAGCCAAGAAATGCAAGAACAAGAACAGGGTGGTTGGTTGACACGAAGCACCTCCTGGTTGAAGAATGTTTCTGGAAATGTAATGGGGTATATTGGAACTGCCGTTGGAACTCCTATGCCCACCAAAGCTCCCAGAGATCCATATCTTGATCAGCAGCTATGAGGTGAAGGTCCACACATTGGAACTGTCATACTTGTATTTTAGAGAAATAATGTTACATGTGCTTCTAAGCAACAATTCCCCTGCTACTGCTTCCTTTTTGTTCTCTGCCCCACCAAAAATAGCGTGGGTTGCTTTGCTTTCATGTATTTTTGTTTTGCTGTGGCAATATCTGGATAAGAAAAGCCAGTAACTAACTTTCCTTCCCAAACATTTTTGTATTGGGTGAAATTCATGTAGATTTAACTAAATAGGTAACTCCATTTTTAAATAGGGGGAATTATATGATTTTCTATCCTGTTCGGATTGATAGGAAGAAATGAAATAAAGTAAAATGAAATGAAATGGTTTAGAACTTCGACTTATTAAAGTTAGTGTAAAACACTTATAAGTAGGTACCATTGGGCAGACCTAGGAAAGATTACAGTAATGGAGAAAGAAATGTTTAAAGATTCCTCCTTGTGAAGTTGAGATTGCTGTTAATTGTTTATATTGAGATTCGCAATTAGCGGTTAAGATTGCTATCTTTTGGTTGAAAATTTCAATCATCCATGTTTTGCGAGAGTCGAAACAAGAAGTTGCTGATAGTTGTAGTAAAAAATGGATTAGTTATCCGAGTTTCTAGACATGTTTTTAAGGTTGTTCCCCATTTGTATTTATATCCGTACATTATTTTAAACAGCTTAAAAAGAGGATGTCCGAATTATTTTTTCTTTTTCAGATGGTGTAATTCCTAGCTTATGTTTATTGAAATGGATAATTCTTTTAAATTTTTATGGATACGAATAAATCGCGTTTAGAAGTGCAAAATGAAGTTGTGTTTTCAATATGATTTTATATTGAGAGAAATTTCATCTAACTGAAGTCATGTTATATTTTTTTCACTTCTTTTTAGAGAAATTGTACTTAGAAGTGCTATTGATCTCAATTTTTCTTCTAAACACGATTTTAATATATTTTTTATTTTTTTAAATCCTGTTTTCAAACATGTTTTTTATTTATTTTATTTTTCTAAAAAAATTGAGTTTTCAAGTACATTTTTATTTATTTTTTAAATCACGTTTATTTTTATTTTCACGTCTTTAATAATTTTTTTCTTTTCTTTATTTATTTAAAAATGATTTATTATTTTTTAAAAAATAAAAATTAACTTGTCGATTTTATTTTTTTTAAATTAATTTATATATTTAATTTGTAAGTACAGATAATATAATTTTGCATAACGTGGTTCATTAATTTAATCAATAACGTTAATTCAATGTAATTTAGGAAATAAAAAAGATAGTAAGTAGACAACCAATTTAAATAAAATATTTAAGGAGATGAATAATATAAATAAAGAAAAATTTTAAAATAATTTTCTGATACTTCTTTTATTATATCTTTGTTTAAAAAATAAAAACATTTTTTATAAATTAGTTGATCCATTTTTGTATTGATAATTCTTACCTACTGCTTTTGTGTTATAAAATTGAGATACTGTAGATCTGACTAACAATTATACTAATTTAATAAAACATTTAAACTTAGTAACTCCTGATTCATTTCAGAAAACAACTATAAACACATTTAACACAAATGTAATCCTAACCACTATATAAATTGCATTATAAATCCAGAAGTAACATAGAGGTGAACTAGCTCTCTTCTGAAGCTCAATGACCTTGGACACACAATACATCTTTTATAAGTGCATTGAGGTTTCTATTGGAGGATCCACCTTCAGCAACTGCTTGGTCACATATACCCTTAAGTTCCAGGGCCCTCTCTCTGATTTCTTTACCCTTTTCAACATCCATAAACTCTTCAATCACTTCCAATATTTCTTTTTGTGTTATCAATTCTTCACTTCCCAACTCTGATCTTTTCAACTCCCACCCATTCTTCCACACTTCCAAAATTTGTCTACTATTTGGGACTTGGTCAAAGAAAAGAGGGAATGTCAACATTGGAATCCCAGCAGAAACAGCTTCCAGAGTGGAATTCCACCCACAAGGGCTCCAAAATCCACCCACAGATGGATGTGACAAAACCTTCAATTGGTCACACCAAGGCACCACTAAACCCCTATCCCCGCATTTCTCTTTTAGCCACGAAACTTCTCCACGAACCACCCACAAATAACGAACACCACTCATTTTTAAAGCAGAAACAATCTCATTCATTTGGGCAGAAGACACAGAGAGGAAACTACCCAGAGAAATGTACAATACTGACATAGCTGGCTGAGAATTTAACCAATTTAAGTAGTCAAAGTTGCAATCACTGTAGGAAATTGCTTCGTGTTTGATGTAAGGGAAGGCAATGGGATAAATTGGAAAATGGAACATGGCTCTCAAAGAACCAATTGCCTCAGCTTCCAACTCTTCAATAGTATTAACTATAAGACAATCGGCTTTGGGCACTACTGAAATGCATTCCAACTCAAGTTGCAAAAATCTCACGTCATTCTCACGAAGCACAGTTCGAAGATCTGCCAATTGTGCTGGAGAAATTCCTGGTATATGCTCTTCACAATCATCTGCCTCATTGACAGCCACAAATTCAAACACCAAAGAATAATAGTGTGTATAAATTAGACTTGTTTAGTTGATCTTCAGTAATTATAGAAAAATAATTAAAAATTGTATTAAACATGAAAACCTGGGATTCCCAAATTCACTGTTCCAGAAATCGTGTATCTTGAAACAAAAACAGCACTTACAAGTAGTTGAGTAAGCTTCAGAATCACGGACAAATTCTACTACCTTTTTTGAAGTTTATAGTGTACAAAATTCGAAACGACGATGAATATAAACAGTAACTGGCTAAGCACTTCAAAATCTGAATAAGTCGACTTATCAAACAGCTAAAAGGTTTAAAGTCCGAACGATTAACATGTTTCATGTAAGAAAATTTATATTTTGCAGTGATATTAGAAACTTTACCTAAAAGATCAGCCTTCAAAGCTCCCTTAGGAACCGAGCTTCGTAGTTGATGTAAGCTGAGGAAAAAGGAAGCCGACATGGTCCAAAGCAGCGCGACGGGAATGTCCATGGTGCGTGCGAGGGCGACTGGGAAGTGGAGCTCGACATCGGCGAGGAGGGCGGTGACGGTGGGGTGAAGGCGGTGGAGAAGGGCGCGGAAGGGAGTTTGGAGGTTGGTGACGACAGCCTGGAAGTAAGCAGTGATATCGGAAGCAATCTGAGATTGGAGAGGTATAACGTTGGGGATGGTGGCGAATCGAATGTTGGAGGGCTTCGGGTGGGAGGCGATTGAGGCGAGCCACTCCTGTGTGACGACAATGGTGATGAGAATGGAAGTTTGAAGAGAAGCAAGTTGGTTGCAGAGGTTGATCATGGAGTTTACGTGTCCTTGGCTAGGGTATGGCATGGCCACCACGTGTCCTCTTAATCCAACACTTTCTGCAACTTCAAATTCCATTTCTCACAAGCAGAACGATGATTACTGTGTTAGAAAAGGAGAGTGTGCGAGAGAAAGAGAAAGGAAAAGAAGGGAAAGGAGAGAAAAACAAAATTTAGTATTCACCGAAAAAAGACCAGTGACTACACGTGTCCAACCACAAAGCATTTCTAACAACGTTTCGTGGTGACGATCTAGCCCCATCATCTAACTCAGTTTCATGAGACTGTCTAATAATTTGAAGTTCTAAGGTTTGATTAAATGATTGTTTCTTTTATACTATGGTTCTTTCATCACTCATCGGTCAACCCTCTTCTTTCTTTATCATTTTTGTTTTCCACTTCACTAAATTAGTCACCTTGTCCACTATGCTGAGATTTTTATACAACTTGTACTTTAGTTTTCTAAAAATTATACAAACTTCCATTTGATATAATGGTAATTATTTTTGCATTTTATAAATAAGTTATTATTAAAATATAAGTTGATAAATAATTAAATAAGATATGATAGTATATTTTATCATAATATGGAAATTATGCGAAATTGAATTTATCCAATATGTTTAAAGTATGGTTAAGTTACATAAATTTTGGTAAAGTTTTCATTATATTGACTTTGCACAAAGATACACGTGGTATAGTTTGCACAAAAGAAACTCATTATTGGTTTAAATTTGTTTACTTTTTATTGCCTAAATTTAATTGTTTTTGTCTTGTATAAAGTAACTTTCCTGATAAGTTATTACTCTCTTCTTTAGATAATATTTTTGTTATACTCCTCTACATGTTATAAATATGTTTGTCTTGTCTAACTCTTATAAAAAAAATAAATATAACATCTTATAAAAAGTATTTATCTTTTGTTATATTTTGTTCTTAGATATAAAAGACATTTTTTTTTCTCACAACTTACTTTTGACTTTTATAATAATTGGTTAATGTATAATTAGAGTATAATTACATTTTTAAATATAAACGAGGAGAACATATTTATTTTGAAACATGTTACTAAATTGAAATTGTGAGAAGTTGAATAAGATATGCAAAATGTTTGAACATAATAATAAGATAGAAGAGTAAAATAAAATATTGTAAGCAATCATGACTATTTTTATACAAAACTATCAAAGTCAAGGTTTCCTATTTCAAGTTTCATTAGAAGCAATTTAAATTTCAATTAATTTTCAAAATATAATTTATTACTAATTATATGTTTTGTTATATTATAAGTGTATGATTAAGGAAGTGCACAACCATCAAACTTAATCAATTTTCAAATGATTCTCAAACTAAAAAATAGGATTATTTTTTCTCTTAGTGTTGACTTTTACATATTTAAGAAATAATTTGTAGTTATTTGAATATATTTTATCACACATTTCAAGTTCAATATATAACAAAAGTTTAATATTTAAATGACATTTACTAATTATTATGAGTGCTACTAGTTATTATGAGTGCTGGAGACTTACCAGTGATGATGAAGAGGACTCAATGATAGATTCTTGTAAACATTTTTCTTCCTTTCCAAAAAAACTAAATCAGACCATAAATCATGGGTAGGTCTCTACACTATCAATAAAAACCTAACCCTCTCTGGACATATAGAAGGGATATAAAGACTTTAAAAGGAAAAGAACTACAACCCTTTAGAACCTCACATAGAGATTAGTGTAGGTCGTATGTATGTTAAATAAATCAGTTTTATTTTTAAAAGAGTTAACAGTCTAATAGTATTAGTAAAGAGTCTGCTAATATCAATTTAATTTAGCATAAAAATAGAAATTAGTTCTTATTTAAATCTTAGTTGGTTATTTTACAAAATTTAAATTTTTTCATTAATTTGTGCAAATTTGTACACCTTATTTAAAAGCTTTATCTCATGAATAATATATAGCAATTCACTTCCACTATTTTATGGTTTCAAGTTTAAAGTGGTATCAGAGCAGATTTGGGTGAAGAGTGTGCAACAGCAAAATAGTAACCTAGGGCTACAGAAAGTTTTGTTCAGGTTTCCATTTGATGGCCATTATGACCACTAGAGCTTGTTGATGGAAGATTTCCTATGGTCAAAGGAAGATTTCCTATGGTCAAAGGAATATTGACAAGTTGTTTTATATGGAATACCCACTAGCACAACAAATATGCAGACAACTAAGATAGAAGCGATGAAGTTAAAAAATCTCAAAGCAAAGAATCACTTGTTTCAATCTATTAACCGTGCAATCTTGGTGACAATTCTATGCAAGGACACTTCCAAGCAGATTTGGGACTCCATGAAGAAAAAGTATCAAAGTTTAGTAAAGGCAAGGGGACAGCAGCTTCAAACACTTCATACAGAGTTTGAGACACTTCGAATGAAGTCCGGTGAATCAGTTACAGATTATTTCTCTCCAGTCATGACAATTGCCAACAAAAATGAGGATTTATGGAGACAAGACAGAAGATGTTATCATAGTTGAAAAGGTACTATGTGTCCATGACCACGAAGTTTAATTTTATTGTTTTCTTTTAGAGGAATCAAAGGATATTGATGAACTTACATTAGATGAACTACAAAGCTCTCTACTGGTTCATGAGCAGAAACTTAATTAGCCGAAGAAAGAAGAGCAAGCACTACTAACATCCACCAATGGTTGAATAAAACTAATTACAAAGGAAACAAAAGGCCAATGAATGACAAAAATCAGCAACAAGGACAACACCAATCAAAGTACCAATAATTCAACAATTATGTAGAAGAGGAAGAGGTGGATTAAAATCATCCACTCACAAAGCAAACTCAAGAGATAAGTCCAATGTAGAACATTATTGGTGCCACAGGTATGGACATTATAAATTCGAATGTCATACTAACCTATCCAAACCCAATGGAAAAAAAATCACACTTTACATAGAATGATGAGGAAGTTTCTCTCTTAATGGTTTGTCATACAAAGGAGAAAACTAGCAAGAATATGTGGTATTTAGACACAGGATGCAGTAACCATATGTGTGGTGACAAGATAGTCTTCTCCACTTTAGACGAATCATACATGTATAATGTGAAGTTTGAGAACAACACCAAAGTGTCAATGATCGGAAAGAGATAGGTAATCATTCACACCAAGGGGAATGCCACACAAACTAGTTCTAATGTTCTTTTTGTCCCATATTTAAAGACCAACTTGTTGAGCATTGGTCACCTGCAAGAGAAAGATTATGAGATCTTTATCAAAGTTGGAGTATGTCATATACATGATGAAAAGCTGGGATTGATTGCTCAATTCAAAATGACAACAAATGGAACATTTCCTCTTTATCCCAACAACATTATACGAACTTGTTTTGCAGCACAATTAAAAGACTTAGCATGACTTTGGCATTTTTCTTTTTGGTCACCTCAGTTTTGGTGAACTAAAAACACTTCAACAAAAAAACATGATTACAGGTCTTTCACATTTCACAGAGCCTTTAAATATTTGTGAAGATTGTACCATTAACAAGCAACACCGAATGTCATTCCCACAAGCAAAACTAAGGAGATCAAGACAACATTTAGAGATTGTTCATTCTGACATTGATGATTTTAGCAGAAAAAACATGGATTTATTTCCTACAGGAAAAATTTGAAGCTTTAATAGCTTTTAAAAGCTATAAAGCTATGGTGGAGAAAGAAGTTGGATGCTCAATTCAACTGTTGTGTACTGATGTGAATAAAATTCACATGAATTTGCATATTTTTGTGAACAATATAGCATCAGAAAATAGTTAACAACAACATACACTCCTAAACAAAATGGTGTGTATGAGAAGATGAATCGCACAATCATGAACACGGAGAGGAGTCTTTTGAAGAAGAGTGAAATTCCAAAGAAATTTTGGTTGGAGGCTGTCAACTGGAGCATTCATATTCTAAATAGAAGTTCAACTCTAGTAGTTCAAAATATGACACCCGAATAACCATGGAATGGTAGAAGACCGAATGTAAGTCATTTTTAAATTTTTGGTTGCATTGCTATACACACATACCAGATGAGAAAAGGAAGAAGCTAGATGACAAAGGAGAAAAATGTGTTTTTCTTAGTGTTAGTGATTGTTCAAAAGCTTACAAATTGTATAATCCTAGCACTAAGAAAATCATCATTAGTCAAGATGTAATCTTTGATGAAGAAAATTTTTGCAGTGGCATGTTGATAATAATATTACAGCAGATTTTGATGAAGAAGCAAAAGAGGGCTAACAGCTTGTGGAGATTCAAGATAAGAAGCAATTATAAGAGAACCAATTCAAGATGAGAAAGCAATCATAAGAGAACCAAGGACACAATGACTTAAAAGGAGATCTATATGGATGAATGATTATGAGGTAACAAGATTTGATTAATCCGAATATCCACTCACTCATTTTTCTCTCTACGCAGATTGTGATCCTGTAACTTATGAAGAGAAGGTTCAACATTCAAAATGGAGGAAAGCCATGGACAACGAAATTGCAGCCATAGAAAAGAATAATACATGGGAGTTAATAGATAGAACTTTTAAAAGGAATGAAGACCATTGACGTTAAGTGGATTTATAAAACAAAATTGAAGGAGAATGGTGAAATTGATACAAGGCTCGTTTAGTTGTCAAAGGATACAAACAAGAAATTGGCATTAAGTATAAAAAAGTGTTTGATCCTGTAGCGAGGCATGATACATTCAGATTAATAATTACATTAGCAGCTCAAAATTTGTGGTCTATCTTCCAACTATATGTCAATTCAGTTTTCTTGCATGGAGAATTAAAAGAGCAGGTATTTGTTACTCAACCACCTGGTTGTGTCTAAGTTGGTGAAGAGTATAAAGTATACACGTTAAAGAAGGCTTTATACGGACTAAAACAAATCCCACAAGTATGGTATAATCGTATTGAAACTTATTTTCTAAAGTCAGGTTTTTTAAAGTGTGCTTATGAACATACTTTATCCATTAACGCTAAAAATGATAGGATGCTCTTAGTGTGTTTGTACGTAGATGACTTAATTTATACTGAAAATGATAGGAGCATGTTTGATAAATTTAAAGAGTCTATGATGAGAGAATTTGATATGACAGATCTTGGAATGATGTATTATTTTCTTGATATAGAAGTTGTTCAATCTACTGCATATATCTTTATTCCTTAAAAAAAATATGTGCAGGAGCTGTTAAACAAGTTTCAAATGAAGGATTGCAATTCAATTGGTATCCAATAGAAATAGGTGTAAAGTTTGTCAAAGATCCATAAGGAAAATGGGTTGATAGCACATTTTATAAGCAAATAGTGGGCAGCTTAATGTATCTATCTGGGATAAGACTAGATATCATGCATGTTGTAAGCCTTATTATTCCGATATATGGAATGTCCAAAGGAAATGCATCTCTCTGCTGTAAAATGAATCCTTAAATACTTGAAAGGTACAACTAATTTTGGAATTATATACATGAATGGTGACAAATTAGAATTATTTGGCTTTACAGATAGTGACTATACTGCAAATTTAGATGATAGAAAAAACACATCGTGCTATGTTTTCATGATGGGTTATGGAGCTTTATCATGGTCATCAAGAAAGTAATCAATTCTGACTTTATCAACAACAGAAGCATAATTTGTAGCTGCAAGTTTATGTGTCTGTCAAGTTATTTAGTTGAGACAAATTCTTGAAACAGTACAGTTCAAGCAAGAGGGGCTACAACAATTTATTGTGATAGCAGTTCAACAATAAAGTTGTCCAAAAATCCAGTTTTACATAGGAGAAGCAAACACATTGACATTAGGGATTTATTTACAAAAGCTCTCAAAATTAGTGCATTTCAGAAGCTTAATTGGTTGCTTGGAGTCTGTTCAAGGGATTTATTTTAGTTCAGTATTTTTCTAAACTAAAGTGTTGTCATTAGTTTAAGAGAGAATGTTAAATAAATCAGTTTTACTTTTGAAAGAGTCAAGAGTACGTTAGCATCAGTAAAAAGTAAAAAGTCTGCTAGCATCAATTTAGCATAAAAATAAAAATAAACTTTTATTTAAATCTGTTATTTTACTGGATTTATTCATTAATTCGTACAAACTTTCACTTTCATAATTTTATGGTTTCAAGTTTACAATGCAAGCCAGCAGAGGACAATTATTCCCTGCATCATGTTTAAGAATCAACATACGAACAAGAATTCCCAATTTAGAAAAAAAAAATGTGATCATGTGACCAAAATCGTTAATAAGCCCCACATTTATTTCCTTCGAGCCAAGTGTTCTATTGACAATCTAAGAATGAGAAAGCCTAGAAGTCCATTTTGAAGAAAATAGATGAAAAGGTGGCTAAGATCTTTACATACCTTGAAAAATATGATGAGAAACTTGATCATCTTTGGCTGAGAAAGAAAAGTTATTACCAACAATTGACAGCTGACAAGACATTTCTCGTATGGAGTCAAAATGGAAAAAGTACTATTTTTAGAGAAGAGTTGAATGCTAAAGAAAGGGAAATAAGAAAGCTCAAGGCACAAATCTCTTAGTTAAACCGATATATTGAGTCAAAAATTAAAGAAAAACAAATTCTTCCTATTAAGTCGATGCTCATCTTTACCTAATTTTTGATCTCCTTTCCAAAACACTTCCTTCTATTTTACCCCAGCTTTACAAAAGCATTAGACTTTGCCTATAGCAACTGCCAATCGAACCAAATTTCATCAAAAATCCACTTCAAAAGACCACTCAGAAAAACAAAAAGAAATAGGCTTATCTTCTCAAAAATTTTCATAACCTTCTCCCAACAATCAACCATTCCATTACCACAGCATATTCCAAGTCTCTTAAGACCCCTACACACAATTTGCTTTAAAACCTTACTCAAAATCTAATATTGAAGCCTCTTCTTCTTAAACTACAGAACCAGACTTGTCATCCAAGAACTTAGAGGAAACCCCTATATATGTAGATTTGACTAGAATCTCAGTGCCTACCACGACAGGATCAGAATCTCGAACTAAGGCTATATATGAATCTCCTGATGATTAAGTTATCTCATCACCTCAACAAAGTATCACTAGACCATTGAATGGATCATGGTTCACCCTTGATGATATCCCTTCTAACCAAAGGAGGAGAAGACTCATAATTTGGAGCTTATTTAGGCTCCAGACTAATGAAAGTAACAAACCCATACAAGTTGTTGTCGAATGACAAGCACTTTGAAAAAATGGTATCATAATCTGGAAGCGGTTTGTCAAAATAGTTCCACGAGTTAAACACAACTAAAACAGTTCTTGGTGCACTTCATGAAGAGTTCATTGGTGGCAAAGCAATCATCGATAAGAAGATTAGACAAGAATTCTTTGAAATGAAATGTTGTTCAATAGAGATGAAAGATTTGGATAGAAATTTTGAAATAATGAGCCAAAGATTTTGTTTGCTTAATGATCTCAACGATTCTAGTTTGAAAACATATGTAGCTTTTTTGCCATCAGAGATACAACAAGAACTCAAATGTATGGCTATATGGCTTCCTAAAATGAATTTTCTACGGTGACTATTCCTATATATGATTTTAATGTTAAATATATCATAGGAAACAAAAATGTTATTCCAAATTTTGTCTCTAGACCTAGAAATATCATTCAAATGCTATCCACCACTCACACTATGTTTACTCTCTCCATGAGACTATGAGATACAAGGATAACTCTCATTCCACTTTTTGACCCAAGAAATTTTTATGGAAGAGTGTTCGGATTGTTTTGTGAAATAGGTTGAGATTATGCACACTCACCTTATGGGCCATATGGTGTAAGACTGATCAATATTACATTTCTATTGCCCACAAAAAACAAAAATACTTATGACATTCTTACTAATTCCTTGAAGGAAGAATATCTAGAAGATGTTAGAATGATTATCTCCATTACCATGGTGGCGAGAAGAATTAAAAAAAGATCCTTCCAATTAATGAACAATTACAGGAAAAGATACTCAATAAAAAAATGCTCCTTTATAAGGACTCTTTGCATGGAGGTATGACAAAGTCTTAGGCTTATCAATTCAACTATTAAGCTATGAGTAGTTGTGAAAAACTTTAGTGGTGTGAAGAATAAAGATAATCTATTGTACTCCTAAATGATATGATTCCAAATGTAAGATAAGATGTGTTAATATGACTCCTATCAGCAAAGAATATCTCAAAAGAGTTATCTTCATATAATAGTTTTGTTTAATTTAAAAATAAGGACTTTATACCAAAAATAATAGACAAATTAAATCACAATGAACAAAGTCAACATATATAATAATATATTATTAGATTATATATATTCACTTTAAAAATAAAATAAAAAACATCAATATATATACATATATATTAATATCTTCTCTATTATAAATAATATGTTTCTATGACTATTTTAGTTTATCTCATAAATTTGACTTTAAAAATAAAAAGAAAATTATTTATTAGTAACGATTTTTCTTTACATCTCAGTCTTAATTTGATGCCTAATTTAGAGCGATTCAATTCCAATTCTTCAATAAAAACTTCCAAGTGATAGTTTAATTGTATGTTTGGTTGAAAGGGTGGGGATAAAACTAGGAGTGATGAAATTAACTGATTTTGTTTGATACGAAAAGGGGGGAAAACTTGAATATAAATATTTTTTCAACTCTATTTTATTTATTTATATTTTTATGTCCTTTTCTTCTTTTTTTGTCTTGAAACAAGTACTTTTAGTTTTATATATTTTTATTCACTTTCTTTATTTCCATTCAATTTATTTCTCTCTTCCTTCTCATCGAATCATAAAGTAATGAAATGAAAAGAAAATAAGTATGATCTTTTCAAGCTCTTTCCCCTTCACAATTCGATTCATAGAAAAGATTTAAATACTTACTCTAATGACTACATTATACAGAATGACATTTAATTGATCTAAATATAATTTGATAAATGATCAAAATCTCCAACCCTACTCTAAGCTAAACTGTAACCCTAATTAAGATTTCTAAAACCTGGTTTAACCTCTGTCCATGTTGACACGGTCAGTTTCCATGTGCACTTGAATTGGTTTACGCCTCTCATCTCACACTCTTTATTTCTTTATTATTATTATTATTATTATTCTCAAATAAAATAAAGTTAAAAGTTTTCTTCAGTCTACTTTCCCATACTTTATTCTTTAATTAATTAATACATAACATACAGTCTCAATCCTTTTAGTGGATCATGATTTTGTCTGCATATCAAGTGTTGTGTAACATTTCAGTGCCCATACTCATTGTAATTATTATTAATTAAATCAAAACCCAATTTTTACTAGAGACTCAATTACACATGGTGAAATATTAAAATAAAGTATTAAAATAAAGAAAGACTTGATAGTGATTGTATTATCACATGACTCAAATGATCAGATGATTTGAAATTGAATTTAGAGTTAAAAAATTGATTTCATTCATAATGGTCGTAACTTCATCTCTCACAGAATAACTGTAGAATAACTGTATTGTAACTCCATCTCTCACACAGTAACAGTGTTGTGACTTCGTCTTTATGACAGAGGAAGTGTCATTCTAAGATTCCATTACTGTCTGCAGGTGTGTTTTTTTCTGTAAGAGTCCTTGCCCCTTTTGTATTATGTCTGTGTTCGAGTGATGTAAGTTATTATTTGCGCGATAAAATTTTGGTTGGTGGGTTAATTTTTAAATTAATTTGTAGATCTATGACATGTCTTTATTTGGTGTTTAGAAATTCATTCAAATCTTTTAATTAATAACGAAATACCATTCTTATCCTTAAGCTATGCCATTAATTAGTGCCACATCAGGGGTAGGGTTGGTATGGGATTGTTAAGATATCGAAGCTGTCAAATAACCGCACCCTGAGGTTATTACACCTAAATGACAACCACACGTGGTGGTAAGATAGAAAGAAAAAACAAAGACCACGTTTAGGGTTAGAAGATTGATTTATTCATAGCCGCCACAGCTCCATCTCTTACATAGCAACTGAGCTAAACAGTGTTGTGACTGCATCTTTCACAAAACAACTGTCCTACAACTCTATCTTTCACAAAGTAACAGCATTGCGACACTCCATTTCTGTGACAAAGGAAGTATTGTTCTGGGATTCTGTCATTGTCTGTAGGTACGATTTTTCTGTAGAAATCCTTGTTCTTTTTACATATTCTATATGTGTTTGTATAGTAGATTCTTATTTGCGTTAAGTATTGGTTTAGGAGTTAATTTGTGGATCTCTCACATATTTATTTCATATTTAGAAATTCATTTAAATCTTTTAATTAATAACGAAATATTATTTCTATTCTTAAGCCATGTGATTAATTAGTGCTATATAGAGATTGACATAGGTTTGTTAAGAATCCACTCTTGTCACTATATTCTTAGTAAGAAGGAGAGGATTTTAGTTTTTACTTGGGGCTTGGTGATTGGTTCTTTTCCATGTTCCCCTTTCCGGGGATTCTTCTCTTTTCCCCATGAATTTTCAAAATATCTTTTTGGGCTTTGGGCTTTGCGTTCGTTTGTGGTCACTCTCTCTCTCTCTCAAGCATGTGGGTTCCATGCTTCTGCCTCCGAAGGAAATGTAAAACATAACCATGCTGAGTTTTTGATCTCCGGGCCTGACTTTTTGAGATGTGGTTTCTGAGCCTCAGAACACACTGCAGAGCATGTTTAGTTTAGTTCTCTGTTTCATGTCAGCATATCCATTAATTTCCTCTGCAAATCCGGCTTCTTCTTCCAATGGCTACCTTCTAGGGTTCTCTTCCGTCTGATTTCACTGACAAGGTGGAGGCTCATAACTGGCTCATGCAGAATTTCACTTGAGAACATCTTCCCATTATTGTAGAAGAAAAAGAAGAAAAAATGGAATCTGGAGTTAGGTTCTACTCAGTTGATGAGTTCAGATTGGACCCCAAATGGCTGATTGATCCTAAGCATCTCTTTGTTGGGCCACAGATTGGAGAGGGAGCTCATGCCAAAGTCTATGAGGGAAAGTAAGTTCATATCTTCACACCCATTTCCTATTTCCTCTCCACAAGGTTAAATTTTTTATCTTTACTTATTGGGAAACTGCATATCTGATACCTGGATGCCATTTGCTTTGGATTTGTAATTATTGATTGTGTGTCTTATTCACTGATTTGTAAAGCTTCATGCTTTATAGCTTAATGTGTTGATTGGGATAATTTTCCTTCTTAATATGGACTTGGGTTGACCTTCAGCTTCATTTCCTGCAACAATCACTAATGGACCTGAATTATGCTTCTGTGATCAGAGTAATTGCTTTGAGTTTTTTCATGAAGTTTCCAGTTTTGTCAATCAGCTTCTAATTCTTTTGCTGGCTGTTTCAGATATAAAAACCAAACTGTTGCTATTAAAATTGTACACAAGGGAGAAACTGCGGATGATATCGCCAAGAGAGAAGGGCGTTTTGCAAGGGAGGTGGCAATGTTGTCTAGAGTGCAACATAAGAACTTGGTGAAGGTGGGAATTTGGTTTAGGCTTTCGCTGATTCTTATTCTTGTGTCTGGTGTATGTTGTTGAAGCAAAGAGATATGTGTACAAAAACTACTTTATATGCCAAGTTTCGAACTAGTGATGGTAAATATTGCCACTCTGTTTCTCAACAGTTTATTGGTGCTTGTAAGGAGCCAGTAATGGTGATAGTCACTGAGCTGCTATTAGGAGGAACATTGCGTAAGTATTTGCTTAACATGCGTCCCAAATGCTTGGATAGACATGTTGCCATTGGTTTTGCACTTGATATTGCACGTGCTATGGAGTGCCTGCATTCCCATGGGATCATCCACCGTGATCTCAAACCTGGTAATGATTTGGTTTGCTTTCTTTTGATAAACTAAACTCTGATCCAGTAGATGTTAGCTTCATGCATTTTAGTTTACGTTAATTTGCATTCCTGTGAAAATTCATGATTGGTGTTGCAACAGTATTCTTTATGGCAAGACTTCTATCTTTTTCTTAAGAAATTTCATAATCAAATGTGTTGTTTGTTTTATTTGCAAGTGGCATGGTCCTAATGGGTGTTTTACTGGCACTGAATTGATCAGTAGTTATGTACATATGCAATATGACTTCAAATCTTCATTGGGATTGCTAGGAATTGTTCACTTTGGTTCTCATCATATTACGTCATTCTATCTACGCACTATGCTTATTTCCAATTCTCCCCCACCCTCTTCAAATACTGTAACATCTGCCATGTTTAAGTTCGATGATGTGATTTTAAAATTTATACCGAAATGAACAAGCTTTAATTGGTTCTTTGTTTCTAAACACTGTTTTTTTTGTGTCCCAATAGAGAATGACTAACTAGCTCATTGCTAATATATACTCTACGTTTCCTTTAATGGGAGTTGGACTAATGGACTGTTTTTATATGTATAGTTGACCTTGGGATTAAGTTATACATTAGTGTTTGTTAGGGACACTTGCAAAAATTATATCATTTTAATAATCAATAATATGTATAATTGATTATATACAGAATTATTTTTTGTTTGGCTTAGTTTGTTAAAAAGTGATTTTAACATAATTAATATATTTGGATGAATAAAAAAAATCGGATTTTACAGAAGCATGGTTGATGGTAAAAGGGACTGAAACTTTCCCAAACATGCCAAAATATCTTCCTGATTCAATTATAAGCAACAGCAGAAAATCAATAAACTCAAATATAAGCAAATTTTAACTACATTCACTATTTTAATGATACCATCCCAAAAATGCCTTTCAATTAATTGAAATTTTATTTTTAATGATTTTTTTAATTCTTGATATCAAGTTCCAATAAATGACCCGTTAAGAAAAAAACTTAGTTTTTAACTATGATTACTAGAATACTAAAATGATATTGATTATCTTTCTTAATTAGTGCAAAAATTAGTTAATTTTGCTTATATTTGAGTCAAAGGAAGTATATGACAGCACTGTTCATGTAGTTGTGTGAAAACATTTCTGAATTTCCATGGCAATACGAAATAGCATTTTTATTCATCTTATGCTATTAGCTGTTAAGCTAGTATCCTTTTATCAATTCTAAAACTTGTTATAGTGTAGAACATCTACATAATGAATATGAAGATCCTTTTATTTTGCTCTATATAGATAACTTGCTGTTGACTGAAGACCAGAAAACAGTGAAGCTAGCAGATTTTGGTTTAGCAAGAGAAGAGTCGTTAACCGAGATGATGACTGCTGAAACAGGAACCTACCGCTGGATGGCTCCAGAGGTATATTGATTAATAGATGCACTCTGTATCCTCTCTCCATATTTATGAGCATCTATGACTGATTACAGTGACAAAAATTGTAGTTGTATAGTACTGTCACACTTAGGCAAGGGGAGAAAAAGCATTACAACCATAAAGTTGATGCTTATAGTTTTGCAATTGTGTTGTGGGAGCTCTTACACAACAAAGTTCCTTTTGAAGGCATGTCAAACCTTCAAGCAGCATATGCTGCAGCCTTTAAGGTTAAAAGATCATGTGCCTGTTACATCTTTTATATGATATTATTTGTCTTGTACTATATACTGTTGATAGCTTAAAATGCTTCTTTTGGTTTCAGAATGTAAGGCCAAGTGCAGAGAATCTTCCTGAGGAATTGGCTCTAATTCTTACTTCTTGCTGGCAAGAGGACCCAAATGCCAGACCCAACTTCACCCAGATAATCCAAATGCTCCTAAATTATCTTTACACTGTTGCACCTCCTGAACCCATGATTCCTTCAAGAATATTCACTTCTGAGAACACTGTCTTGCCGCCAGAGTCTCCTGGGACTAGCTCCTTGATGGCAAAACGTGATGACACAGGCGATACACCAAGAGCAAAGGACGAAGTCAAGCCTAATGGTTTTCTTTGCTGCTTTAGTCAGTGTTATTAACTTGAAATCAAGTCTGAGTTAAAAATGACAAAAAATGTTAGATAGCATGTAGTTCAAAGTGATCCTTTTGACAACTCGGTAAATGTTCAGATAAAAATACCTTTGCTATTCCAGTAAAATTTAGTTATTTTTTCTGCAATTCCACTTGGCATGTTTTTTCATCTCACATAGATGTATGCATAGAACATCACTCTGTTGAAGCTAACTAGTCATCCTGAGATTTGCACTTAGAGTTTATCCATCATGTATTATATGTGGAGTTTGGTTCTTGCCAAACCAAAGGTTACAGTGGACATATGAAATTATCAGCTTTTGTTTGTTGCATTCATATTGCAGCCAAGGAAAGCGATGGTTGAAAAAGATGATCAAAACTCAATTTTGATAACCATTGGTCGGTTTCACCTGTTCTATGATTTCTATTTTGTCTTAACCATAGTCAGGGGATCTAGCATTGTTTTTCACAATTGGATCTCAAAGTCAGTGTTTTGGTCTACTTCATAGATAAAGGGGCAAGTAACAATGTTCTTCTACAATATAAGACGTTTTGTTTCACCATCAAGAATTGAAGGAACATGAAGTCTCATGTTTGTTTCCATTTATATTCCTCATTTCACTCTTATTTGATGGTGTCACTTTTGTTTGCATGATATGGTCTACGCGAGTAGAGTGTCACCACCAAAGAATTATAAATTCTTATATTATTAGGCACTTTTTGTGGAGATGTTAGCAGAGAAAATGCAACGAGAGTTGGTGAGAAGAAAGGTGCTCAAAGTGAGCGGACAATCTAAACTTAAAACTTTAAAACTTTAAAACAGTGGATGTTATCTATTATTCATGAGATAAAGCCTTTAAATAGGTCGTACAAATTTATACGGATCAATTATGTAAAATAAATGATTAAGATTTAAACAAAAATTGATTTTTATTGTCCAAACAATGCTCCAAGCATCTAAAATGTATTAATTTTGAGAGTTTTTTTAAATATATCAGCAATCTGATCCTGTTTTGCTTTGCAGTAACCAAGATCAATAGTTTTATTGTTTGTAAGATCACGTAAGAAATGATATTTAATGTTAATATGTTTGCTTCTCTCGTATAAAACTGAGTTTTTGGACAACTTTATTACTGAATTGTTATCACAATAAATTGTTGTAACCCCCTTCTTGCTTGAACTGTAATGTGTCAAGAATTTGTCTCAACCAAATAGCTTGACAGACACATAAACTTGTAGCTACGAATTCTGCATCTATTGTTGATAAAGTCACAATTGACTGCTTTCTTGATGACCATGATACAGTTCCAGAACCCATCATGAAAACATAATCAGATGTACTTTTTCTATCATCTAAATCCCAGCATAGTCTCTATTTGTAAAGCCAAATAATTTTGATTTTCACCATTCATGTACATAATTCCAAAATCAGTTGTACCTTTCAAGTATCTAAGGATTCGTTTTGCAGCAGAGAGATGCATTTCCATTAGGCATTCCATGTATCGGCTAATGAGATTTATAACATGCATGATATATGGTTTTTCGTTTATCCCAGATAGATACATTAATCTTCCCACTATCTGCTTATAAAATGTGCTATCAACCCGTTTTTCTCGTGGATCTTTGACAAGCTTTACACCGGTTTCTACTGGGGTACCAACTGGATTGCAATCCTTTATTTGAAACTTGTTTAGCAACTCTTACACATTTTTTTTCTGAGAAATAAAGATACTTGCAGTAGATTGAACAAATTCTATGTCAAGAAAATAATGCATTTCCAAGATCTGTCATATCAATTTCTCTCATCATATACTTTTTAAATTTATCAAACATGCTCCTATCATTTTCTCTATAATTAAGTCATCTACGTACAAACACACTATGAGCATCCCATCATTTTCAGCCTTAATGAATAACTTATATTCACAAGTACACTTGAAAAAACCTGACTTTAGAAAGTAAGCTTCAATACGACTATACCAAGCTCATGGGGCTTGTTTTAGTTCATATAAAGCCTTATTTAACTTATATACTTTATACTCTTCAACTTTGACATAACCAGAAGGTTGAGTAACAAATACCTGCTTCTTTAATTCTCTATGCAAGAAAGCTTATTTGACATCTAGTTGGAAGATAGACCATGAATTTTGAGCTACTAATGCAATTACTAATCTGATTGTATCATGTCTCACAACAGGAGCAAACACTTTTTTATAGTCAATGTCAAATTCTTGCTTGTATCCTTTGACAACTAAACGAGACTTATGTTTATCAATTTCACCATTCCCTTTCAACTTTCTTTTATAAATCCACTTAACGTCAATGGTCTTCATTCCTTTTGGAAGTTCTGTTAACTCCCATGTATTAGTTCTTTTTATGGCTGCAATTTCATCCATGGTTTTCCTCCATTTTGAATGTTGAATTGCCTTTTCATAAGTCACAGGATCACAATCTGCATAGAGAGCAAGATGAACGAGTGGATCTTCAGATTGATCAATTCATGTTGTCTCATAATCACTCATTCATGCCGGTCTCCCTTTAAGTTGTTGTGTCCTTGGTTCTCTTATGATTGCTTGCTCATTGGTTCTCTATTGATTGCTTGCTCATCATGAATCTCCATGGGCTATTGCCCCTCTTTTGCTTCTTTGTTAAAATTTGTTGTTGGAATATTACCACTGTCAAAAATTTTCTTCATCAAAGATTACATCTCGGCAAATAATGATTTTCTTAGTGTTAGGATTATACAATTTGTAAGCTTTTGAACAATACTTCTATTCAGAATATGAATGCTCCTGTTGACAGCCTCCGGCCAAAATTTCTTTGGGATTTTGCTCATCTTCAAAACACTCATCACCACATGTTCATGATTGTGCAGTTCTTCCTTTCACACACACCATTTTGTTCTAGAGTGTATGCTATTGTTAACTGTCTTCTAAAGTCACATTATTCACAAAAATATGCAAATTCATGTGAATTATATTCACCTCCACAATCAGTATGCAACACTTGAATTGAGCATCCAGCTCCACCATGACTTTATAGCTTTTGAAAGCTATTAAAGCTTCAGATTTTTCCTGTAGGAAATAAGCCCATGTTTTTCTGCTAAAATCATCAATAAAAGTGGTATATAACGTTTAGCTCTATTTGAGATAGGATTGATAGGCCCACAAATGTCATAATGAACAATCTCTAAATGTTGTCTTGCTCTCCTTGCTTTTCCTTTTGGGGAATGACATTTAATGTTGCTTGCTAACGGTACAACACAAATATTTGAGGGACCTATGAAATGTGGAAGACCTGTAACCATGTTTTTCTGTTGAAGTGTTTTTAGTCCACCAAAATTGAGGTGACCAAAACGAAAATGTCAAAGCCATTCTAAGTCTTTTAATTATGTGCAAAACAAGTTTGTTGTTGGGATAAAGAGGAAATGTCCTATTTGTTGTCATTTTGACTTGAGCAATCAATCCAACTTTTCATCATGTATACAACATACTCCATCTTTGATAAGGATTTCATAACCCTTCTCTTTCAGTTGGCCAATGCTTAATAAGTTGGTCTTTGAATTGGGACAAAAAGAACATTAGAAATACTTTGTGTGGCATTTCCCTTATGTGAATGATTACTTGTCCCTTTCCCATCACTAACACTTTGGTTTTGTTCATAAACTTCGCATTATCCTTGTATGTATGATTCGTCTAAAGTGGAAAAGGTTGTCTTGTCACCACATATATGGTTAATTCATCCTGTGTCTAAATATCATATGTTCTTGCTAGTTTTTTCCTTTGTATGACAGATCATTAGGAGATAAACTTTCTCATCATTCTCTGCAAAATATGATTTTTCTCCATTGAAATTAGGTAGGTTAGTATAACATTCGAATTTATAATATCCATACCTATGGCATCGATAACATTTTCTATATCCGAGTTAAAAATGACAAAAAATGTTAGATAAGATCTAGTTACAAGTGATCTTTTTGACAACTAAATAAATGTTCGGATAAAAATACCTTTACAATTCCAGTAAAATTTAGTATGTTGGAGCTAACTAGTCATCCAACATTGTTCAACTTTGCACCTAGAGTTTATCCATCATGGATTAAATGTGGAGTTTGATTCTTGCCAACCCAATGGGTGCAGTGGACACATGAAATTATCAGCTTTTGTTTATTGCATTCATATTACAGCCAAGGAAAGATTGTTGGACAAAATGATCAAAACTCAATTCTTCACAATTTTTTTTTTCACAATTGGGTCTCAAAGTCAGTGTTTTGGTCTACTTCATAGATAAAGAGGGAAAGTAATAGTGTTCTTCTGTAATATAAGACGTTTTGGTTCACTATCAAGAATTAAAAAAACATGACAGCCTCATATATTGTTTTCATCGATATTCCTCATTTGAATCTTATTTGATGGTGCCACTTTTGTTAGCATGATATGGTCTAAGTGAGTTGACTGTCCCTACGAAAGAATTATGAATTCTTATATTATTTTGCATATTTTGTGGAAACATCAGAGCGAGAGAGTTGGTGAGAAGAAAGATGGTCAAAGTGAGAGGCAAAAGTGTCTTTTACAATTTAGTTTGACAAGAAAATTGACCTAATTTAATTTGTGTCAACTGTTTAGAATCTGTATTGAAAAATTAGGACGAGAATAAATGTGTTCTCATCAACTACAATGTTGGCTTAAATAGCTAATTAGTAAATGTACATTTTTGCATACATGTGTACACAATATTAAAAAATTATAACTCTTCAATCTACTTAACATAAACAAAGGATAACAAAAATAACAACAAATATTTCTTAGAGTCTAGGACTCTCTTGGCAAGTCAAGGTGTTATTTCAACAGAGAAAGAAATATAAGCTCTTCCTATTCTTTCTTAATATAAATAGTTAATATCTTAAAAAATATCACAAACTGCCTACCATTTTTGAAGTTTTTGAAAGACTTCCATTTTCAATCACATAATTATTATATGTGTTAAACTAAATTTAATTGTACCTTTGATAATATCTTTTAAGAAATTAAATTTTACATTACATCATTAATACATTGTTGTTGTGATTAGGTATAACTAAGTTTTTAGATAACTTGATGTTGAATTGATATTGCATTTTATAACTATAATTATTTATTCGTTTGGCCATATATCTACGTACTTGTAAACAAATGTCATATTTGGTCTTATAATTGTAAGATATATCAAACTACCAATCAGTTGTTTAAAGTAAGTTTCTTCAATAAAGTTTTTTGTTCCACTGATATTCATTTTGAATCCTGGAACTGTTAAACTATCCACTTACTTTCCATCGTACCAAATCTTCTCTAAGACTTCCAAGAATAGTTTTTAAAACATATAAACATACTATCAAACTTTTGTAGCATCTCAATCTTAACAATATCTCATTTTTTTTTATTAGACATATTGTTACGGAATATTTTAAACAAATTTACTATTGATACATCTATCACACAAACAACAAAACAATAGTAGAGGATGTGTAAAAGAAATAGTTAGTTAGAAGGTAAACAGTTGAAGGACAAGGAAAAATCACACATAGGAAATAACGCGATTCAATTGAAATGTTAACAAACTTCAATCTATACCCATAACTTAATTAACTATCAAAAAGAGAATAAACTCGAAGTTTCTTTCTTAGCTAACTCTTGCTCAACTAATAGTATTATGTTATATAGTTGAACAACAACTTTCAATTGAAACATTGATAATACATGGTTCTATATATACAACATAATGTAACTAACTTCTGTAAATCTTGAATCTTCTCTAAACTAATGGATGCGACAGGTGAACAATGCATCCACTGCTAACCTTGAAACCTCACTTAGGCGGAATGTTTAAATGATATAAGTAGAAAGAAAGTTAAAGTTTGATGAAGACAGATGATTTGATGTTATCAGACAATCTGATGAAAGATAGACACAAAGACAGATATATCAGTCAAGGTAAACAAATTTGAACCTGATATGTATGTATCTAAAATCAATAGGAAATACCAACAAACAGTATGTATGCAACATTGTTCATATATGTTATTTGAATAAAATCAGTTTCTATAACAGCAACTAAGGAATAACGAAAAGTATTATAGCAATCAGTATTGGATCATTCTTCTGAATCTCTAATATCACCTGGAAATGAGAATCACAATAAGAAATGATGTTGGAAGAAATTAGAATAACAGATGAGAGAATGAAGAACTCAATAACAGAGGAGAGGAGAACTCACATTCCACACACTGTCTCTTCTCCTTCCCTTCAGCATGTATAATTCTTTAGCCACTTGGGCCATTGGCCCATTCTAGTATTGTTCTTCACTTTTTCCATGATCTGTGAATTTTTATTTTTGGGCCCCATTATATTATTATTTGTATCAATACCTCCTCCATTGAAATTGACCTTGTCCTCAAGGTCAAAGTGACGACTAAGTCGTTGAATTTCACGCTGCCCTTCCCATGTAGCTTCTTCCTCAGGCAATTTTTTCCACTGAATCAGTATCTCTAACAACCAAGCACCATTTCTTTTAATCTTGCGTCTGTTCAATATAATTGATGGTTGAAGTTTCGGTCATTTGTCATCATTAAGTAAAGTAACAGGGATAAAAGGTTTGACAAAATTAGGAAATGCCAACACATGTGCGTGAGTAAGTATTGACTTCAGTGAATCAAATGCCTGTTAAGATTTTGTAGACCAATGAAAAACATCTTTCTTTAGCAAATCAGTAAGAGAGGTAGCCAACATGGCAAAGTTCCTGATAAACTTGCGATAGTAACTTGCTAATCCCAAAACAGCTCGCAGTTGCTTAATTGAAGTTGGTACAACCTATTGTTTAATTGTTTGTATCTTGGTTTCATCAACCTTGACTCCATCCCGTGATACAACATGTCCCAAATAATCAATTTGGGTTTGGCCAAAAGAGCATTTGGAAAGTTTGGCAAATAAGGAATTTCTTTGCACGGTGCTTAAGATCAAAGAAAGGTGCTGGATATGTGTATTCCATGTTATACTGTAGATTAAAATGTCATCAAAGAAAACAAGGACAAATTTGTGTAAAAATTCTACAAAAATTGAATTCGTTAGGGCTTGAAAAGTGACAGGTGCATTATTAAGTCAAATGGCATTACTAGCCATTCATACAACCCTTGGTGAGTGCCAAAAGCTGTCTTGTAGCGATCCTCCGAAGAAACAAGAATCTGATGATACCCTGAACGTAAATCCAGCTTTGAGAAATATTGTGCTCTAAACAATTCATCAAGTAATTCATCCACTGTGGGCATAGGAAAAGAATCCTTAATAGTGACTGCATTAAAGGCCCTATAATCGGTGCAAAAATGTCATATTCCATCTTTCTTTTTGACAAGTAGCACGGGTGAGGAGAATGGACTTGAACTAGGTTGTATGATACCCTCCGATAACATTTCAGCATTAATATGTTAAATTTCAGTTTTCTGACTATGAGGATAAGGATAAGGTCGAACTTTCACAGGGGCACTACCAGACATCAATGGGATGGTATGGTCATGAGACCGTATTGGTGGTAAGCCATGAGGCTTCTCAAAAACATTCTTGTTTTGATGTATAGTCATAACCAATTCAGGCTCCATGTATGTTGGCAATTCCAACAAATGGTGGGTTGACACTTCAGGTGTTTGAATTTGAATGGCATATAATTCCGCTATAGAGTCTGTGGCTTGTAAGCAGGTGAGCTAAGCTAGGCAGATTTAAGGTTTCTCCATTTAAAGTGATAAGTTCTCCATTGATGTAAAAAGTGAGGAAGCATTCTTTGTAATTCACTAAATGAGTATCCAAAGTTGTCAACCATTGACTTCCAAGAACCAATTCAGCTGTAGCGATAGGTAGAACATAGGCTGAAATATACAACGAATGACCCTGGATTTGGATTAGGATATTCTGGATTTCACCTTCACATTCCAATTGCTCTCCATTGCCCACCAACACTTGTAATCGTGGGGTATGATAGATGGGTAGGTGTAGAAATTTAGTCACTCTAGGTTGGATGAAATTATCAGAACTCCCTCCATCAATAAGGGTTTGAATCTTATGGCCCTGGATAAATCCTGTGAATCTAATCGTGCCTCTCATCGTGGTACTTTTCATGGCATTGTATGATAAATGAGATGTCTGATCAAATTCCTCATACTGATTTTGGACAATCTGCTAGCTCTGTATATTTGGGTCTGGCTCCGGAGGTATTTCATCCTCACATGGGAGTAAGAAATAGTGTTTATTAGCACACCGATGAGTAGGGGAATACTTCTCATCACAAGTAAAACAAATCCCCTTTTCTCGACGGAATTGAATGTCAGTTGGGGTTAAACGCTTTAAGTTGTTGGGTTTTGGTGGTGTGGAAAGTAATGGTGGTGGATTTCTATTTATAGGTGGGTTTGTGTTTGTTGTTAATGAAAGTTTAGAAATATTTTGTGTAAGTGATTTGGCTGGGAAGTAAGCAATTCTGTGTTTAGGAGCCAAGGATTATGGGTGAAATTTTTCTTCAAAGAGTTTAGCAAATGACATAGCCTGGAGTATTGAACGAGGGGCTTGGGATATCACTTCACACTTCAATTCAGGTATTAATCCACTAATAAAACAATCAAGCAATACATAATCATCTAACCCATATGAATGATTAGCTAACTCGGTGAATGAAGCATAATAGTCTGCCACTATAGAGGATTGCTTTAGCTTGAACAGATCCGAACCAGGATTATCAAATTGAGATGGGCCAAACTGGATTTGAATGGTAGTGGACAATGATGGTCAATCAGCTACCACTTTTTGCTCATCGGGAGTGTTGTATAATGTGAAAATTTTTTCAGTCTTGTACAACCAAGTCCTTGCATCATCACCAGTGAACCGTGGAAAATCCAGCTTCATAGAGTGAGGATGGGAAACAATTGAAGTGGAAGGCTGTGCTGGAGAGTCCTTCTGAGATTTCAGGAATAGCTGATGCAACTCCTGCAATTGCTGATCAATCTTGTCAAATCGTTGATCCATTTGCATAAATCGATCATGATGTAAACCCAGAGTCTCCGAAATGTGTTTCAGTTCTCCTTGTATCTCTTTCATTCTTGTGTTGTCAACCATAAGTAACTCAATGAAAGCACCAATGATACGATATGTATCTAAAATCAACAGGAAATACCAACAAACAGTATGTGTGCAATATTGTTCATATATGTTATTTGAATAAAACCAGTTTCTATAACAGCAACTAAGGAATAACGAAAAGTATTATAACAATCAGTATTGGATCATTCTTCTGAATCTCTGATATCACTTGGAAATGAGAATCACAATAAGAAATGGTGCTGGAAGAAATTAGAATAACAGATGAGAGAATGAAGAACTCAATAATAGAGGAGAGGAGAACTCACATTCCACACACTGTCTCTTCTCCTATCCTTCAGCATGTATAATTCTTTAGCCACTTCGGCCATTGGCCCATTCTAGTACTCTTCTTCACTTTTTCCATGATCTGTGAATTTTTATTTTTGGACCCCGTTATATTATTATTTGTATCAGAACCATTTGACAATCTCAAACCATTAAACGATTTGGAGCAGTCAAACAAACCAAGAACCTTAACAAAATGTTAGTGAACCAATAATCACAAATCTTCATATTGGTTCAACATAAACTTTTTAAACGAGAATCACTACCTTCCACTAAGCCCATTATAGGCTTAATCACCTATCAACTGGATCAAATCAAAGCAATAAAAGAACCTTCCTAATCATATCATATAAATTATGATATGTTGTGGCCTTCATAAGCTTTATATCCTCTCAAACAATTTGTCTTTTATGAAATATAGCTTGATGTCAATGTGTTTAGTTCTTTCATGGTAGACTTGTTTCTTTAATAATTGTATAGCATTGTTATTGTCATAATAGGCATAGACAACTAGAATTTGCACCTTCAATTATCTAGCTAGACCCTTCAACCATAAAACTTCCATCACTGCTTCAACCATTGCAATATACTATGCTTCAATGGTTGACAAAACCACTACCTTCTGTAAATTGACTTCCCAACTGATTGCATTAACATATGCAGTAAACACAACCTGTAAGAGATTTTGTGTCCAAACACCCAATATAGAATATAGTTCGAGTCGACATGACCCTCTGTGGGAGTATCTCTGGCATGTTGTCGAGCTCCACCATATACAACTCTTGTATGTGGTTTCCCCTTCAAATAACGAAGAATCCACGTGCTCACTACACTCACAACATAAGTTATGTTAGGGCGAGTGCAAACCATCATACACCACATAATCAACAATGTTTGCATATGAAAAATCTTTCATATAATTATGCTCCTCTACTGTCTTATGAGATTATTCATCACTTATCTTATAATGATAAGCAAGAGGTGAGGACACAAGTTTCAAGTTTGTTATCCCGAACTTTTCAAGGATTTTTTAAAGGTAGTTCTCCTAAGATACATACAAATGCTTCAAATTATGTTCTTTGGTGATTTCAATCTCCATAATCTTCCTAGAATTTCAAGATTCTTTAGATCAAATTTGTTATTCAACTCAATCTTTACCTCCTCAACCTTATGCTTACCATTGCTACCATAATGTTTTCAACACACAATAATAATACTATGAAGCAGTATTCTGCTAGTCACTTAAAGTAGATTCAAGTATCATACTTATCTTATTACATTCAAAACCAACATTAGCAATGAAATCATCAAACCATTTATTCTATTACTTTAGAGATTGTTTCAAACCATATAAGGATCTATTTAGTGTACAAACATAATCCTTCTTGTCTATTACCTCAAATATTTTTGGCTACTCTATAATCTTTCTTGTTTCCTCCCTTTACTTGTTAATGTAGAGGATACACTAGAAGGTTAATATTTTAATACCTCACTAGCAACTACTATAAGATCTGCATATCCATACCTTTATGGACCTCTGATCATTCTCCTTATTCTATCTCTAGAAATTCTGTAATCAGCAACATGTATGTCTTCGTCAGACACATCAAAGCATCTTTCTTCATCAAATGGAACAAAACTTTTGTCTTCATAAGATACTTCCCATCTATAGTCATCAAAGATATATCTTCATCAAACCCTTCTCGTTTATCATATTCCACCTCAATGTTTTTCATTTCATCATCACGACTATTGCTAAGCTCACATTTTGAAACTCTTGGCTTATGAGCCATCTTAGTTTCATTAAAGATAGTGTCCCAATTTATGATACACTTCTTGAATCTTGACTTAAGACACCAAAGGCGATATCCTTTCACACCTTTCGAATAGCCAAACATGCATTTAACATCATGTTCATATAGTTTTCCTTCCCTTATGTGAGCACGGGGAACACAACCAAAGATTAGTAAATTTTCAATGTTAGGGGAATATCTTGACCAGATTTTCTCACAAATATTCATATCAAGTGTTCTTAAGGGACTTCTATTGATCATGTAGGCAGCAGTAGTGATAGCTTCAGCGTGAAAGGTCTTTAGAACTCCAACACTCAACAACATGCATTTCACTCTTTCCAAAACGATCCTATTAAATCTCTATGCTAGACCATTTTGCTGAGGAGTTCCTACAATTGTTCGATGTCTTACTATGTTATTATCTTTACAGAAGTTGTTAAACAATTTTGAACAAACTTCAAGACCATTATCAGTCTTAAACCTCTTCATTGTCTTACCAATTTGGTTTTGAACTAGATGCTTCCAACTTTTAAAATTCTCAAAGGCTTCATCCTTGGTCATTCAAGGATAGACCCATAACTTTCTTGAGTAACCATCAATTGTCTAGAACCATAGTGTTATGGAGTTGAAGATAGTCTCATAGGTCAACATAAATGTAATATAAGAGCTTTCTTCTTCCTCTACTGCCATATAGTAACATGAATTTTGTAGGCTTTACCTTGGAGACAATGTTCACAAAATCTCAATTGTTCAACTTTGTCACTTCCTCCCTTTACTTTATGTCATGTATCAGTCTTGGATAAGATTGTCTTCTCATTACCCATATACTTCGATACCTTCTAAAGCATACAGGTCACTCTTCCTCATACCCCTATCACTATCATGGATCCCCTCAACACCTTCAACATTCCTTGCTCACCTTTAAACACAAATGCTTTCTTTTCAAGTTCACCATGGAATGTTAGGTTATGTTTCAATCTAGGTACAAACCTAACATCTACAAGCAACCTCTTAATTCCCTTATGCAAAAGAAACTTAGCTATTCCAACTCCAATTATCTTACAAAACTCGTTATCGCCAAAGAGAACTAAACCTCTTTCAAGTTATTTAAACTCCAGAAACCATAAACAATTAGGTGTCACGTGGAATGAACATCTGAAGCCATTTTCCATTCACAATCATCAATACTACTCTGTACCATGAGGACCTTTAAGACATAGAGGATTTATCTTGACCGAATTGTTTACTAGACCCAAATGGTCTATCAAAGCTTTTAGTTTGCTTTTATCTTTGTGGATAGAACTTTAAGGTGTGACTATCCTTCTTGCAATGAAACATTTTATAGACGATACAAATCCCCCTTCATAGGTCTTTGACTTTAACCTCCTTATAACTCCACAATTATCCCTGATATACGATCTCTCTCTTGTTATAAGGTCATGTCTAGCATTGGACGCCTTCGTGTCAAACTTCTCATTCCAATCTTTCGAGTTCAATGCAACTTGAACCTTCTCAAGAGAGAGTCTCTCTTCCATACAGGATTTCTTTGAAATGATTATGTGTCTTAGGCAAAGAACACAACAACAATGTTTGCTAATCATATTCAATTTAAATCAATATTCTTCAGATAAAGAATCAACTTGTTGAATTCATCCTTGTCTTTTCATTACTCATCTTATATGAGCACAACACTCTTCAAATCAAATATTGACGGTTCACTAAAGGCTTTTTCTTATACAAACTCTCAAGCTTTGTCCGTAGTCCCTTTGAGATTAGCCTCAACACTTAGTTGTCGAGGCTAAAAACAACCGTGCTATGAGTCTTCTCCAACAATGCTTTCTTGCATTTCTTTGTTATGGCTACATCAAGTTTGGACTCTCCTTTCAAAACAGAGACCTATTGAAACGAAGAGCACACATCTTCAATCACCACAATCTGAAATAAATCAATCTAATGAATTTCTCAATCTTATACTTCGTAGAAGTTATGATGATTGAATTCCACATTCATCGTACTAGTTTGTTCTAAAATAATTCAAACAAATTCATTATAGAACTTAACAAACAAACTATAAAATGATAACAGAGCATCCATATAAGGCAGCTAAAATGTAAATGAAGGAAGAACACACACAGAAATAACATGGTTTAATTGAAGTGTTGGTGAATCTCAATCTATATCCACGACAAAATTAACTATCAAATATATATTACAACTCAGAGTTTATCTCTCAATAAACTCTCGCTCAACTAACAACTTTTTGTTACACAGTTGAATAACAACTTAATTAAAACAACTGTTAATAATGGTTTCTAATTATATAATTATTGTAACTAACTTTCATAAAACATCTCTTATCTAGCAGAGAAGACATGTGAATAGTTCTTCAATTACTGAGGTTGAAACATTACTTAGGTAGATTCTTCAAATGATAGAGTCGAAAAATAAATTAAAATTAATTGTAGGTAGACCGGCACAAAATACTATAATAAAAGACAGACATTATGATAAATATACATTTATAGGAACTATTATAAGAACTCAACCCATCATACAATTTAAAACTATGAGATGATTTAAGAACCTTAATATAATCTTAATATAATTTTACTGAATGAATCCTTACACTTTAAATAACCAACAAATCAATAAATATACACCTTTAAATCAATCCTTACACTTTAAATAACCAACAAATCACTAAATATACACCTTTCCAAATCACTAAATATACACCTTTGCACATATATGCACATATATCACCCTTACACTTTAAATAACCAACAAATCAATAAATATACACCTTTGCACATATATCTAAATAAAGGACAACTCTTTAATTCACTTAACATAAGTAAAAAATAAAAAATAATAACAAACCATATAAATATCTATAAAGTTTAGATATCTATATAAGTCGCATTATTTTAAATAGAAAACAAACACAAACTTCTTTATCTATTTTGTTTCTATTTCAAAGTTAGTGAACGAATAATGAAAATGACATTTTATCAATTTAGTTTTATTTTTTCTTTAATTGTTTAGTACAAACTTTAGAAAAAGAGAATGAAATAGAAACATAAAATATTTTCTCAAAGCAAATTAACTCTTTTGACTAATAGGAAAATTAAGTAGTGGAACATTAAGAAAGACAGAATGTAAAAATTTACAAAAAGTAAACAAATTAGTAAGGAAAGTAACTGGGAAGATAAATAAGAATGCTAAATGTAAGTGTTTAGTAACACTTGATATCTATAAAAGCTAAAGAAAAAAAAAAAAGTAAATTGAAGAGCATCAAAGATAAAGTGCAGGAAGTGAATGGACTTGAAAAGATATATACAAGAAAGAGTAAAAGATTGGCGGAAAGTATAAGATTTTGTGGAAAATAAATTTTGCTAGAAAACAAATGCCATTTTGAAATTAAGGAAACAAGAAAAGAAAGAAATGATAATTATACAAAAAGGATAAAATAATGAAAACAGACTAGATTCTGAAAATTGTATTACACTATTCATGGTGCAACAGAGTTTGTGATGTGTTTGGCTAGGAAAGAAGATGTCGGAATCTAACTTCATTTGTTTAAGCTTTGTTTTTGGATAATAACTATATAATTGCATCTTATAAGTTTAATATTAATTTAAACTTTTGTCATAACTGAAATTAATGATTAAAAAAATCCTTAAGTTGTTGTATTATGGAGAGATATGGAATGAGAATTTTGAATTGCATTAGAGGAGGTGAATGGTTGAGGATGTGACAGTGGTGGTGACAGGAAATGTCAAAGGTAACAGTGATTGAAGATGCTAATGGAGACATTGACAAGATGAGAAGAGAGATGATTGTGATTGGAAACAGACTGCTCCAATAGTAGCGATGATTGAAGATCATAAGTGGTTGGATGATGCCAATGATAAGGATGTCCTAAGGATAGTCCAAAGCAACAATGGTAAGAAGAAATTACCAGTGGTAGAAGAATATCAATGATGGAAGATGATGCTATTAATGATAATGACCAAAAGCACAAACAGTGGTAGCATTTTCTTTTGGTGATACCTTTTAATTGTACAAAAACTACATCTTTTATTTTTATATTTTTATATTTTACAATATAAAAACTAATATAAGAGATTTGCCGTCATGTGATTAAATTAGGTTAAAAATCATTCTACCAGATGTTCTAGAAACACTTATATATAATAATTAAAAAAGTTAAAACTAAGTTAAAATTAATATTTATACATATGATTTCTTTAAATTTTATTTTTAACTTGTATATAAATTATTTTAACTTGTGAAAAGATTCCTTTTATTTTTTTATCTTATAATTATAGAAACTTTGTCAAACATGTTATATCTTTCCCTTTTATCATTTATTTTTTATTTTTTCCTTTTCCTTCTCTTAATTATAATATTAAATACCATACAATATTCTTTTACTAGTGTTTGAGATTTTTTTATATATATCCAATTTACCGCAATTATGTTTTTTTTTTTATGTTTTTCTTAATTGGTGTTACACCTATATATATAGTCATCTCCTTTTTTATTAATCATACATTTATTTTAACATTTCCATTTATTTTTGTTATTGTATTGCTTTTCTCTTGCTGTCCAAGTCTAATATTCATGTCATTAAATATAAGTAGTGGTATGAAAATAATAAAAATATTTGAGTTTGATAATCATTTTGTGGTTGCAAATAAATTTAATATTTTCTTCTTTTTAAATTTTGTTCTCAATATCTTATATAATTTAATTGTTAGTCTTTATTTAGAGGTAGAAACTGAAGGATATAAATGGAAGAAAAATAATAGAATCAGAGTGAAAATTGAGTATTATTTAAATTAATAATAAAGGAACTAAAAGGAAAATAATAAAATAAAATTTTATAAATGATTTTATCAATATGGTAAAATAAAAATATATGTAGTAATTTGATGATTCAAATAATTATCAAGTGTCTTTTTGATATTTAAACAAAATTACTCGTTTTAAAATTAGTTTTAGAAGAAATTTATCCAAATAATCTGTTTTTTATTATAAGTAATATAATAATAAAATAATTAATTATACATGAAATTAATATTAAAATAATTTAATTTAAATAAAGGTTAGATTACTAGTAAAAGAATCTAAGTATATCAAACTAGACAAATTGAACACAATACATGCATTTGAAGAAATTTCTGGATGCAATCTTACTCCATTTCTTTTCTCAAACTTCAGGTAAAACCAACATTGGAATCCATTTAAATCAGCTTCCAAATACAAACACTATGAGTTTCAACAAAAGAAAATATGATAATATATTTATTAATCATAAACTAAACTTTAACCTAATAATAATAAAAATCTTTAATAATGAATAATATTTTTATATTTAAAATATATATATATTATATAAACGAAATATTAGGGTGCTTCAATAATATATGCAAAGGATAAAAAATACTAAGGATTTGCTATAAGAGCATCCTATATCTTAAAACACCATATCAACAAAGCTTACTTTAACATTAATATATCCAAGGAAGAGACTACACCATACTTACAACATTCCATATTCCATCAGTTCAAAAGCAAATTACAGTAGAAAGCATCAATTTTTACTTGTGTTTCAATAAGGAATCTTGATCAGTTATAGGCTGGAAATATAGTCTCCCAGTTTCATATTTTTATGAATACAATATGAAATTCATAAATTTTATTACATGAAATTAATATAGATAGATTAATTATTAATGTAGATATTTCAAAATTTATCATATAATTTTAAAATAAATTTTATTATCATTAGTATTTAAAATATTTATAGGATACATATTAAATATATTTTTTTAAAATAAAAATTTATTCTTTTAAAGATATTCTTCGAACAACTTGAATTAGAATATTATACTATTACAATTGTTTGAGTCACTAATTTAATAATCTAATGGAGTTACAATATTAAATATAATTTAGTTATGGAAATATTTGATTTAGTAACTAATTTGTGTGAAAACGTAGAGATCTCATAAGAATGAAAACTGAATCAACCCATACAAAAAAATGATATCACCTTCAACCCAAAACCTTAAAGCATTTGGGTTTGTGAGTCTTTTTTCTTATATGTTCGTTCAACTTTCTTATTCCTACTCAATGTGTGACTTAGATTCACACTTGGATATCAATACTCTTTTTCTCTTTCGTGATTTCATCAAAATATTTTTTCATATTATCATTAAAATTATAGTTAAACATTGTTATGATAATAATACTGATATCCATTTTGGTCCTCTTCATCATTAAAGGGTTGTTTTCCAATCTTACTTATGAGATAATATACATGTGTTCAGTTTTGTTTAAATAACCTATATATTTATATGTGATTTTAATGTCACTGTTTTGATATCATTTTAGATCTAGTTAGTTTTGATATGATTTTTATTTTATCTCAGACATTATTTTGAAATTCTTTGATCCACACTTTGCTTTTGACATTTTTCTTTTGTTTTATACTTTATCTTGGAATTTTTTGTTGCACACTCTAATTTGAAATTGATTAAAGATATAATCAAATTAAAGTATATAAATAAATACAAAATTATCTTATAAATTAGTATAATAAAATTAAACTTAAAATTCACTTTTTAATAAGAATTAAATTTGAGTCTATTTATTAAATGATGTAATAAATAACTATTAAATAACATCTTAAACTTTGCTGAGAATTATAATGGAAAGTCAAAGTTGGTCAAATAATGGCTTCAGTGTTGTGTGAATTATATTTTTGTAGGACCTTTGTCATGACCACATTTTTTGAATTAGGCCTTTCTGCGTGACTAGCACGTGCTAGAATTCTATACTTTAGATGGTCCCATGATATTACTTCAAGCACTAAGCGTGAGGAATTTGGAAAGAATTTGCACAACTGCATTTAGCGAATATAGTAGCTTAAATCTTTTCGTTATACGCCAAATACTTCCACATCTTCATTTATTCTAGAAAAAGTTCTTAAAGTAGGGAAAGCCTGCTATAAAATTCCCATATTTTAATTACGTTAAGACATAGAAATATATCTACTTTAAACATTTATTTTTTGTTATATTATAATAGGATGGCAAAACGAATAAACTCGGTTTTTTACACTTGACCCGCCACTAGCTCCTCTAAAATGAATGGAGATGAATTCCAATTAAAAATAAAATAGAAATTTCGATCCACCTCACAAAGAGTATAAAAAAATAGAAAAAGAAAAGGTTTAAAATTATTTGTTTCATAAAATTTATTTAAATAGATAAATTTGGTTTAAAAATATATAAAATACATTGAAAATTATTTTAAATATTATTTCAATACTAATTTTTTATTAGTGCTAGAGAAATTAAATTTATATAATAAAAAAATAATAACAAACATATATTTTAACTTTTTAAACGCAATAAAGGTAAAAGAAAATGTACCTATAATAAGAGCTTTAAATTTAAATTTTTAATATATTATTTTCTTAAAAGACAGATTAAACCCTGAGCTACCACTGGCCTGTTTCATGTATGATCTATCTCCACAGGAAAATCAATTACTTTTAATAAGATTTTGTGTGAACTACATACATTACTTATATATGATATCTTTTTTTAATAAATATGAGGGTTGAGACAATGTAGTGTTGATTTTTCTAAACAAAAATCCATGCATCAATTATCACACGTCATTTACTGGGCATATAACACCAGAGAATCTAAAACTTTAAAGCAATATAGTGTGTAGAAGGAATTAGATTCAACTTTAATGTTGAGAATAAAGAAAGTAGGGCACAACATGGCTGTGTATAAATACCCCACCAACCAAATATCAACCTCGTTCTTGTGCCATCAATCAGCTGTGACTTGTGAGTGCATATCAACACAAATTAATCTGAAAATGGAGTATACCCGTTTTTCAGGATATGAGAGAGAGCCTTATGCTGAGTATTCAACACAGAGACCAATGATGATGGCCAACTACCCCAGTGGCCACCGTGAGTTCACAGAGAAGGTTGTTTATGAGGACAGTGTGATTGGCGAGCCCCGCCACCACCACATGCACCACCACCACCACCCTGAGACTCGTGAGGTGGTGAAGGTGGTGGAGTACGAAGTTCCTGAGAGGCGCATCGGTGAAGTTATGTACGAGGAGAATAAAGTGGCTTATAACACTGCTCCATACCTTCCAAGGTATTGAATGTTGCACAAATGAAACCTACGACGTGTTATCATGTGGCTATGCTAGCAGGTTACGTAACCTAGTACATCAAAGTCACCACTAGTGTGCTTTTGTATTAAATAAATTCCTGCTTAGCTACCCATTATGTTGTAAACCATATATATCTCGTCATTTATCAATAAACTTATGTTAATTAATATGTCTGTGTAAATCTGCGTGCATGGTGATGTTCATTTTGTGAGGAAACAATCACGGTTGGAAAAGTAGATTCTTTTATCGACAATTATAAACTCATCTTCATAATGATTTTAGAATCATCACGTTAAAAATAAATGTTTTCAAAGACAATTTTAACCTCGTCATACTTGTCTTTCAATGATAGTTTATCATATATACACTTACAAAATGGTCGTCATAAATTATATATACGACGATAGTAAAACTGCTATAATAGACTATATAGTAGTTTCAAACTCTTTCATTATAAATTAATTATAGATTTGTCGACGGTTTTATATTTTAATTTAATCTTTCAAATGGCCGAGTAAGAAGTCCTAAACGATCGATATATACTTTCCCAAATAAGTGACTGATTTCTCAAAAAGTTTTGTAGACTTGCAAATATTATATAGTCGTAGATTACAGAGCAAAATGTTTTTTCATAATTTTTTCCATCAAAATTGTCCTGATCACTAGAATTTTTTTATCACTCTTAACTCGTCTAAATAAAAGTAGATTCAAGTATTAATATTTTAATAACAATATTTGAGTACTTAAGATATTTATATAATCGTTTAAATATTATTACTGTAAAGTAAATAATTGATTCAATAAATTATCATCACTACATTCACAGATGAGGTTATTGAATCATGATAAGATTAACATTAAAAACTAATTAGTAAATCTATATTATACTTGTGATCCATTTGACTAGAGGTGCATCTTTTTTTATTTACACTCATTTTTACTTAAATCATTAATGTTTTAAGTCCATAACTGGTTAAAAATCTTAATGTTTTCTGAAGTGCAGGTTTGATTTTGAAGATATTATTAATACTATATATCACGGTAAAATTTAAGAACAAAAAGTTTAAAAAGTACGTAGTTTGTTTCTATGAAAACCAATCCAAAAGTAAAAGGCAGATTGTTTAGCAATAATTAGTGATAGACCTACACAAAATTAACGTATGCAAGTGGTTTTGGTTACCTTATTTTGTTCGTATAATTTTATGAGTTTTTAATTGAAGCATATCCTTAATTATGCTATTGTTAATAATAACTAGTTCATTTGGTGCAACATCTAATCTATCAGAATTGTATATACGTTGTGTGCAAAGAAGTGATCTTCTTTTCAAACAAATGGCTCATTATCTGACGTTGCGTTCAGAAGTTCATTAACATGGATTCCGTTCTTTAAAATTGTTAAAAGCATTTCTTTCTTTAATAAAGAAAACCTTTTTTAAATACACACATGTGTAAGTGAGAAAGTGATATTTCACGAATTATTTGGTTTACTAAAATGTCTAGAAGATGTTTAGGGTTTAAGGTTTAACTTATATAAATATTTATTCTTGTTGTGAAAGAAGAATTTTTTTTGCTTTTTATTATATAAATTTTAAATCTTAAACCATAAATTCTAGATCCTAAATTTTAAATTTTAAATCTTAAATTCTAAATCTGTGAACGTCTCTAAAACAACATTTTTTTATAGTATAAATCTCTTCAAATATATCATTCGTGGTTGAATTTCATTAAAAAAACATATATATCTAATTTCTCTATACATATTTATGTCTTTCTTTTTCACACATCAAATTATTTTCTCATAATTATTTTGATAATTAATTCTTTAGTTTTACAATTTTATCCCTTCAATTTAGTTAAAATATTTTTTCTAACAATGATATATAGTATTTTATTATACTTTAGTCATAATTGTTTGATCATAATAACATTTTTCCTTTATTTGTGCCTAATGAACAAGAGAAAACGAAAACGAAGCAACGGATATTAAATAATAATATCACTGATATTTTTTAGTTTAAATTTATCTTGAGTAATTAAGTATATACAGTTTTTATTAAATATAATTCAGCCATTAAAGGAAACAACTTAATATAATTTAAAATATAAAATTAAACTTACAATTTTTTTTAACAGCCAAAAATAAAATAAATAAGAAAAAATATTTAAAGAATGCTCAAATCCTATTATATGACAAAAAAGTTACAAATAAAAAAATAATATCTCAACTAATAAATTTCCTTAATATATTATCTAAACATATACAAACCAAACCTCCTAAATACTTATTCTAACATTATAACAAACTTACAATTTAATGTATATATGATAATTGGAATTAGAAGTCATCTATCATTTTCCAAAAACAATATATACAGATAAGGTAATCATTGAAATTGTGAATAATTTTTTAAATTGCATCAAAAGGTGAGAATCGTATTTTGTCCATAGGATCTGAATGGAAACACATGAAAACATTAATAAAAAAATCATAAAGGCTAAGTAACGTGTTGATCTTATAAATGTGTACTCAACTTATGACCACATTCTGAATTAGGTTTTCTCACCAACTAGCACGTGGCCAGAATTTCATATTCTAGATGACCCCATTATATTTATTCCATACAATGTGCTGGAAGAATTCGAAAAGAACTTGTGACGTAGAGAATAAACTAACTTTAACTTTTCAGTTATGCCCTCAAATAATTGTATTTCTGAATCTTAAATAGAGAAATCCTACTACAAAAATTCTCACTTCATTTTAATTATGTTAAAAAAACAAATTATTTTTACCCAAAGTTAAATATCAATTATTATTTTAAGCATCTTTAATAGCCGTTCCTTAAGAATTAGTAATACTACCATATATACTTTTTCAAAAAACTATGTGCAAGTGTCAATCATCGCCCTTGTAACTAGAAAGAACGATGAATCTAAACTTAGGAGGAATCTATGGTTTTGGTTGACAGAAAATCTTGGAATCAGATTCAGCTTTTTTTTTTCAATTTGAATATTGAAAAATGATAGCATATATATCTATTAGGGTTTCCTATATATAGTTCTCAATTCTCACCTAAATATTTCACCCTTGTGTCATTTACTTGTGAGTGTATCCAAAAACACAGAGCAAAATGTTGAGATCCGAGGAGTACTACACCCAGGTTTCAGAGTCTAGCACAGTTGAATACCCTAATGATGCTCCTCTTTCCTTCAAGAAGGTTGTGTACGAGGAAAACAAGGTTGAGGAACCCCACCACCACCACCACCTCTTCCATAGGCACCACCACCAGCCAGAGACTCGTGAGACTGTGAAAGTTGTGGAGTATGAAGTTCCTGAGAGGCGTGTTGGTGAAGTTGTCTACGAAGAGAATAATAGGACAGTGTGGCCTTGAACTGCATGCTAGGGTTCATCTTCAACTTGTTACCATGTGACTAAGGAGACTATTTGCTAGTATAAGTATCACCAGTGTGGTTGATTTAAATAAATTGCTCCTTAGTTAGCACTTACGTTGTAAAGCTTATATAATTTCAATAAAGTTATGTTACTATATCTGTAGTGTGTACAAAGTACGTGCTTTAGCATGCATGGTGATTTGATGTTTGTTCAAACTTTTGTGAGGAACCAAGATCGAAATCCTCACGGATCCTTCAAATACAACAGAATCAATCAAGACTCAAGTCTAACTTAACTAATATACCCGCATAAACTATATGAATGATTTCTTAAAATTTTTAAACAACACGTTTTCGAATATATAACACAAAGCTTTTCGTTGAATCAAATCATCCTATTGAGATCGCTCTGATATAATATACACATAGTCTGTAGCCACGTTTAACTAGGTTAATTTATATAAATGTTTATATATATAGACAGATAGATAGATAATTTTTAAACTATTCTTACGAAATACATTTTTTCATATGTATGTTAGTCTTTTATTTTGAGTTTGTTAATTTTGATAAATATATATTTTGAAATTTACAATAGGGATAATCTTCTTTTATAAATTATATAGGAGAAATAAAGTTCTCAATTTGACTCAAGATAATATTCTTAAAATAAGTTTTTTTATTAGCCCATCTAATGAAGCCTTGGCTTTCAAAAGGTCAAAGTAAAAGTGGTTTGATACAAAAAAGTAAATTTCTTCTCGTTATATATA
>Ga0209489_100694_pt1 | contig 65716 bp, 32 predicted proteins | sample SiratrowhiteBW_FD_187527 | JGI IMG/M metagenome (GOLD analysis project Ga0209489, IMG submission 187527) | Root nodule microbial communities of legume samples collected from California, USA - Siratro white BW (SPAdes) (version 2) | ecosystem: Host-associated > Plants > Roots > Nodule | place... | reverse complement strand
GATGCGGATTGGGCAGGATCTCCATCAGATAGAAGATCTACTTCCGGATATTGTGTTTCTATTGGTGGTAATTTGATATCTTGGAAGAGTAAGAAACAACATGTTGTGGCAAGATCTAGTGCTGAATATAGAGCCATGACCTTAGCTGTCTGTGAACTTATTTGGCTCAAACAGTTACTAAAAGAATTGTAATTTGGAGAGGTCACTCAAATGACACTCATATGTGATAATCAGGCTGGTCTTCATATTAGCTCAAATCTCGTCTTTTACGAGAGGAGAGAGGACTAAACATATTGAAGTTGATTGTCAGAAAAAATTACATCTGGAGACATCAAGACCGAGTTTGTTAATTCGAATGATCAATTGGCAAACATTTTCACCAAATCTTTAAGGAGTCCCAGGATTTATTATATTTGTAACAAGCTTGGAACATACAATTTATATGCACCAGCTTGAGGGGGAGTGTTGAATATAACGGGCTTAACCTATGTTCTCTGTTATTTTGTTACTATTTCAGTTATTTTTATCATCTATAAATAAATATCCCTTTATATGTATTTACACACAAAAGAATCAATCCTATACCTATTTCTCTATTTTAATAATATGATTAGTCTGAAAAACACCTAATAGAAGGAAGTTGAAGGAAAAACATCTCATTGATCTTTAAACATGACGAGGAAGAACCGGAAATACCAAGATTTTTCTAACCAACTCAACCCGACCTATAATTACTATCTTTTAAGGTTATTTTAGTTCTTGTTAGAATATTCCTTTCTTAAACAAACATATACTTTTTAAATTTCTCTTTATTTTTGTTTCTTTTAATTCTAGTCTACTTTAACTAAACAATGTTTTCTTCATTTTATTTCATTTTTACTATTTTCTTTTTCTTTCTTTTACTTTCACTTGTGCCTCTTCAACTCTCTCTCCTAAAATAAATTTTTTCTTTCTTTTAGTTTCGCTTATGCATCTTTAACTCTCTCCCCTAAACTAAAATTTTGAGTATTTTCATGGTCTCTATCTTGTGTGGGCGAGAGGGTTTTATAAATATATCTCTTCAGTGTTATAATTGGTGAAGAAGATTTATTAGTTTCATCAATTTTAAGCTGTTCCTTGCTAGTATTTCTTTCCCCAAGGAAATTTAATTCACCTTGAGAACCTTTTAATTAAAACTAAATTAAAATAACATCTCAAAATTTAGATTCCCTCATATATATTTATTTTGTCTATAATAAATTCTTTTATTTTATTTTTGTGCAGTAAACCCTTCACTGTTCAAATTATTATCTAAAGCAATTAAAAAATATTAAAAAAAGTTAATTTTTATACGAGAAATACAAAATAAAATTCGATAATTTAATACGGTAAAAAAATATTTAAACTTGATTTTATTTAATAGAAAAGTATATTTATTTTCATTAAAAAAAAATATTAAAATTGTGGAGTAAGAGTGTGAGGGAGGAAAAGGGGAAGCCATGCCCATCCAAACATAGCATGCAGTGGAGTCAATCGTTGTGATCTGATTAGAAGCCTTTGAATTGGAATTGAAATTGAAATTGAATGGTGGAATTGAAGTGAAAAATCTATCTGCATTTGGATTTTGCATTTGGAAGTGAAGAAGAAGAAGAAGAAGAAGAGATGAGTCAGGGTCAGGGTCAGGGCCAGGGAGGAGGATCTCATTCCCTCGCCTTTCGTGTCATGCGTCTCTGCCGCCCTTCCTTCAACGTCGACCCTCCCCTCCGCCTCGACCCCACCGACCTCTTCGTCGGCGAGGACCTTTTCGACGACCCCTCCGCCGCCCCCTCCCTCTCTCTGTCCTCCGCCCCCGCTAATGACAACTCCGATCCCAACTACCGCAACCGCTTCCTCCTCCACCACTTCTCCGACGCCATGGGCCTCTCTGGCCTCCTCGTTCTCCCTCAGTCCTTCGGGTAAACCTCTCTCTCTCTCTCTCTCTCTCTCTCTCTCTCTCTTCAATTCACCTTGATCCGTTCATTATTGCTCACTCATTCTCCCAATTTGCAGAGCCATTTATTTGGGAGAGACTTTCTGCAGCTACATCAGTATTAACAACAGCTCCAATTTTGAAGTCAGAGAAGTCATTATCAAGGTCCTCTTTCTATATCTTCAATTCTTCCACTCCACTGCCATTCATGAACCAATTTGTCACTCCCTGAGCTCACTCGAACTCCCTTGGCACAAGTTTTAATTTTAATTATATTGTAATAATACTCTAGGAGATTAGTTAAAGCGTTTAAAGGAACTTCGAAAGGTGATTGAATGTTGGTATAACACTTGCTGATAGTGATGCTTGGGAATCACTCCATGTGTTGTTTAGCTCGTTTTTTAGTTCTAATTTGATTAGCTGATATTATATAAATGAACTCTCTGAAGATAACGGCACAAAAATTGTTTGGTTTGTTATATGTATCACTATGGGAAGACTTTATAATACAGGTCTTCTTTAGCTTTTTGAGTCTGGAATGGTCTTTTTCACTTGTACATTCTCTACTGATGATACCCTCCCATGGAATGCTTTTAGACATCCTTACCTTCTGTTAGGTCATGGGAGAAATCCTTCTTTGGTTTTGGGGCCAACAGGCGTGTGTGCGTGTATGAGTGATCAATGTTTTTAAGTCATTTGTGTTAACTAGAGGATTCTTTCACTCTTTTGTGTTTCATTCAGGCCCTAATTTGAACCTAAACTCGTCTTTCTACCCTGTTAATTAGCTTGAGATTATTTAAATGAACTCACTAAAGATAACTGCAGGAGAAGTTCGTATTCCCAGATCACCGTGGAAGATTTTTTTTTCTCCTGTTAAAAGCTGTTCAAAAATTCTTATTCTTAATTATATGAGATTCGTCTGACGAACATTTGAGACTCATTTTCTTTTAACCTTTTGTGTCTGGAATCATCATCTTCCCCTTATGCATTTCCTACTACAAGACAGCACCCTCTTTTGGAATGTTTTACACTTCAGAGAACCGTCAATGATGTCCCGTGGGAAATGTCCTTTGGTTATTGTTTGGAGCTGATAAGCATTTACATGCATATGAGAGATTGATTTGCAGCAGAGGTTTTGTGTTAATTTCTGGATAGCATATCCACATCTTTTTTATGTTTAATTTTATCTATGTTGCATAGATAGATACGTAGAAGATTCTCTTACAGGTGTTGTAGTTGAATTTATGCACCAAAATGTAAATGTATTTATAATAGTTAGAGTGCTGAATTTGTTTTTTAATCCTTTGAGAAATTAATTTAATCAATTATTCAAAACTTTGTTACTGACAGGCTGAAATTCAAACAGAGAGACAGAGAATACTTCTTCTAGACACATCGAAATCACCAGTTGAATCTATCCGTGCTGGTGGGCGTTATGATTTTATTGTAGAACATGATGTGAAAGAGCTTGGGCCTCACACGTAAGTTGTGACCCTCCATGTCCTTGTGTCAGTATGATCATGCTTGCATGCAGTTTTATTTGGATTTACTAAGTTTCTTCTTTCTCTCATTTTTAATTTCTTACAATTTTGATTGCGCAAATGCTCTTAGGCTTGTCTGCACTGCATTGTATAATGATGGTGATGGTGAGCGTAAATATCTTCCCCAATTTTTCAAGTTCATTGTTGCTAATCCACTTTCCGTTAGAACAAAGGTATTATTCTCTTTGTTAATGATATTTATTGAATTTGAATGAAATCATGTTCTCCAAAAAAACAATTATCTTGTACTTGGGTTAATAATGCTCACTATTTGATCTTTCAATATTCATATAACTTACATGTGTGTTGAAAACTCTTTTGCAGGTCCGCGTTATCAAGGTATGTCTTTGATTTGAATATACTACTCGAGTGTAAGTGGATATTGTTTTCCTGGATGAACATGCTGGTCTTAATGCAGTAAAATGGTCTAATCATGTTCAATGTGTAGTGTCATTTTGTTAATGTTCAAAATTTTCAGATTACACCATTTAAAATATTGGGATTAATATTATTTGCTTGTCTATCTAAGGAAAGCATAATGAAACTTCTGTTTTTAAAACCTGTTAATATTAAAACAAACAGTAAAGTCCTTAGTAGCATTATAGATGCAATTTCCTATTTAATTTTGGATGTCTTTGTAGCACATCGGCCTCCAATGCTCTTAATAACAGTTAGAAATTAAGAATCAACAAAAAGAAATGGAAGGTTTTCTTGATAGACAATAAGAAATGTGTATAAATCTGTATGTGTCTTGTCATTTCATTGTTATCCTCTTTTAAACAATCAATTTTTGTAGTTTATTGCTTGTTCTGTTTAGATTTTTTATTAGTTGCTATCAGCAATGAATCTAGTGCAGCCAATCATAAAAAACGCGAGTTTACTATCTACAGTTTCATATCCATTTAAAATATATGCTTTACATTTTAGAAAAACCATTGCTGAATCATTGCTACATACTTGTTATACTATAGGAAAAGGAGAAACCTTGAGCTGAAACCATGTTTTTGAGACAGCATGAATACTTTATTTACATGAGAAAAAAGAATTAATAAAATAAGTAGAGATTTGATATCCTCTAATAATAAAGATATGATATGAGAATAAATAAAAACATTTCTAATAATACATATATAATCTAGATATTCTTGATTATATAGTATCTACTCTTATTTCTTTAATTATAACAATACTCTTGGTTATTGCAAATAGTTATTGTCTCTCTTTGTAAGGTGAAGAAGGAATCTAGCAATCCTATTGCGCTCTTTCATGAAGAACAATGATGCAGAAAAGCCTACAAACCTTAAAATCTAATTATTTTCGCTTTTTGTGATTTATTATTTATTGATACATGATGGATCTGGTGTTAGGAATTCTTTTATTATTTTACATAAAAAAAAATCCACAAATAGTTTGATTATTAGATATGATTAAATGAAGTACTTTTAACTACTGAAATTGCTTGAACATAATTTATAAGTTCATTTTTTTGAAAGCCTTCAGGTTGTCACAGTTATGGTCCTGAATATTGGATTGGTGTCTAATCATTACTTGTCTTTTCAAACAAATCTCTCGTAATCAATAAAATTACCATCCATCAGGGTGATTGGTTTTGTTTTTATTTTTTTCATTTTCAATTGATGTAATTTTATTAACAATTACAAAAAAAAAAATGCCACCTTTATTTTGTTTTCCAGTGTAAAAAAATTGTGAAGGAAATGGTAAAATCTACATTCTGTTGTTTTCATTTATTTCCTTCACAGACTGCTGAAAAAATAGGAAATAAACCTTCTAAGTTCTTCAACCTTTATGCTTGAAGAAATTTCTTACGCTCTAATTCAATTTTAGGCTTTATGGGAATAATATAGCTCTATAAACTGAAGTACCACCTGTACCTAATGTTGCGCGTCAAGTTGTCTACTTGATCTGTTTCAGGAAACTACCTTTTTGGAAGCTTGTATTGAAAACCATACAAAATCGAACCTTTTCATGGACCAAGTTGATTTTGAACCTGCTCAGCATTATAGTGCAACAATTCTTAAAGGTGATGGGCACCATTCTGAGAAGGATATTCCTACAAGGTCAGTGCCCTAACATTTCTTTTGGAGTGAACCAAACTATAATCGACAAATACCAAATTTTGGTCATTATTTTCACTTATACTTTGGTTCATCTAGAAGATTTTATTATTGCTATTGACTATATAGCAAATTAAATTTTCAGGGAGATATTTAAGCCACCAATACTAATTAGATCTGGTGGAGGAATTTACAACTATCTCTATCAATTGACAACGCCATCAAATGGTTTGGCTCAAACAAAAGTTGAAGGAAGTAATGTTCTTGGTAAACTCCAGATAACATGGCGAACAAATTTGGGTGAACCTGGTCGCCTGCAAACCCAGCAAATATTGGGGACAGTAAGTGTCGTTTCTTCAATAATGATAGTTAATAAGTGAATTAGTTATCTGGTTTGTTGTATGTTAAATTTCACTAAACGTGACAAAGTTGACTGCTGAACTTCTTTGTTTCTGCATAACATGCATATGAATCTAGCATGACATGTTTACCCTCTCACTTTTCAAAAATAATAATTGATGATAACATTATAGTATTCAAATACTGCTGGATGCATGTTAAATTGTTAACTTACTAAATTTAATGCTTTAAAATTATGATTATTTAGTTTTCTAAATAAATTATGCTTCTGCTTCATTTTTCTGAATTATGCTTTCAAATTTAATATTCATGTTTGTTTTCTGAATTATGGTAATTTAATTTTCTCATACTCCAATGTTTTTGTCTGGAAATTTTTCTTTGCAGCCAGCAACAAAGAAGGAGATTGAGTTGCAAGTTGTAGATGTTCCATCTATAATTAACCTTCAAAAACCGTTTAGGGTAATTCTTATTATCTTATGCAGGTCTTATGCTCATTATAAACTAGAAGCTGCATTTTTAATAGTCTAGGTTTCTTAGGGGCCATGAGTCATTTTACACCCTGTTTAGCAGGCTAGCAGTTGTTGGTAGTCTTTATACTATCTAAGGGAATAGGAATAGCTATTTCTAATTTCGTTCTACTTTTAATCCCTGAGTTTATTTTTCTAGCAGGACAAACAAAAATTTGGAAGCTAAAGTTGTTTGTGTGTTGTTTGCAGATAAAACTGAATCTTACTAATCAGACTGATAAAGAGCTGGGTCCTTTTGAAGTAAGCTTATCTCAAAATGGTTCATATGGGGAGAGAGTAGTTATGATTAATGGCCTTCAATCAATGGTAATACCTTTTATCTGGATGTTCTCTCTTAGATTGTCAATATTATACCTTTATTTTTTTCCCTGGTACATGGTGCCCTTTTATAAATATTTCTGATTTGGAGTATGATATTGCCAGTGTGCACAATTTTAGTGCTTGAATTTTGCGTGCCGTTAACTGATGTACGATGTTGTAAACTATGTACAGGTTTTATCTCAGGTTCAGGCTTTAGGATCAACAGATTTCCTCCTGGTATGACCTTAAGAATTTTTGTGTAGTATTATCAGATATCTTTGGTAGTGAGTCGAAATTTTGGAATCATATTACTTGACGATATTTAGCAGCTCCTATCCTACTTAATAAAGTCAGTCATTCATTTTTAATCATCAGCTTTCTTCACATGTGATAAAATAATGTTTTATATGTAATAAAATATATATAATTATGAAAAGCTGGAGCCCGGCCTGTTTTGAGTGTTTTGTTTATCTGTATTAAGTTTGATAGTTCTTTGGGTACTGATTTCTCTCCGAGATTAGTAGGTATATAATTTAATAAAACAATCTCTATCAATATTTGTTTGTATCATAATCAACTTTGGCTATTGCTTAATAACTGATTTATCTATTTAGGCCTCATTTTCCAGGATGTAACAAGACACGTAGAAGTTGAAAACAATATGAAGAAAAACAAACTTTACAAGTTGCAATTCACTGCATTGCATGGGTTACTTCTTACTATCTTCAATTAAAGAGTAGTAATAAAAAAGTAGTGGTGAACATTTTATAAAGAAGAAAATTAAAGCTTTAAATTACAATTCAGTGTTTGGCATGGATTAATCTCACTACTTTTTACAAATATGCAGAATCTCATAGCTACTAAACCTGGAATTCAGAGAATTTCTGGAATTACAGTTTTTGATACTACGGAGATGAAATCTTATGAACCACTTCCTGATTTAGAGGTTAGTTCAAGTTGTATGAATTGATCATATTTCATGGGGAGCTACATGTTCCTTGTATCAAATTTCTACATCACACTTGACGTGGTCTTTGCTATTCAAACCCCAAAAGATAGGGCAACATTCTGACTTCTTTAGTTAATGCAGATTTTTGTGGACGTGGATTAAATTGTGGCTATTCCAGTTTGGTCAGAAGTGGTTAACAGTAACTTTGGTCTGAGTTAAATGTTCCTTATCATCGATGCGCCTCTTATCAGACCTACCCAGTTCCCAATTGGCGACTCTTTGACGCCAGGAGTAGATTCTCTTCCAGTTAGGGCCAACGAATCCTTCATGATCATCAAAGCCTTATTGGACTAATTGCAAGGTTCTGTAACTAAATTGGAGTAGTGAGTGGTTGATTACTTGATGAGAGAATCATCAAGTCCGTATTTTTTATTGGTTCGAGAGGCTCGGTTATTTTGAATGTCATTGAAAACCAATCCATTGTTACGATGTATTTATCCAACTGCTTAATCATCATCTCTTGTAGATGGTCTACTTTGCAGTTTTATACTGATGTATCTTAAGTAGTGTGAATTATATTAATAATTAAAAAGACAAATAAGTTTATCATGGTTTATTAAGTATAAGAGGAACTACATTACTCTTTGCAAAGCTGAAGGGTGGGTCACTCTATAATGGCTAGATAAAAATAGAGCATTGTCCTTTTATATCTTGATTAAGATAATGCACCCAGAAAGCAATTTGTCATCAAGTTCTATTATGAAATAGTTTTAATTGACTAAGACACTATACTGTAAACTTATTATTCATTATTATTGCATTTACTTTTTGAGGATGTTATTGAGAAAAGTAATACATATTTTTGTTGTATTCTTAAATGATAATTTGAGTCAGGTTAGAAATTATAGGAATAAATAATATAACAGAAAATATATTATGGTGACTTTTTGAAAAAATAAAAAAAGATAACTTCAAATTGAACAATATGTAACCCGTTAGGGTTTAGATAGTAGCGTGGAAGTTTGAGTAATTTTCATAGGATTTTAAATTCAAATTCCATTACAACCGTAATGTGTAATTTCCTGCTCAAACTAGAAAATATTGACATTTTTCTAATGTGGTTATTAATTAAGGTCGTAACAAAGGAAAAATAATTAAGTCCTTAGGGATAAACAAAATTAGTATTGAATAATATGGATCGACTTTACATTTTGTGATGTAAAAAACAATTAAAATTATCAGTAAGTGGTTACTCAAGCTCAGTTATATACTCACTTATATATAGATCTTTGCACATTAGTCATTTATGTGACTACTAACTAACATGGTTTCTTAGGATAATTTGTAACATAAAATCACTTAATTAAGAATGGAGTTAGATTTGTATGTGAGCATTTATAAATAAGTTTGTTGATGCTTGCTTAGACCTATATGTATAATTAAATATTAATTTGAGTATTTCAAGTTGAATGACACCTAGTGCGAGCCCAAGAGGTCCAACAACTCTGATTGACTCACCAAATAAGAAAGTCACAAGTACAATCACAATCAAAGGCTACGTGCAATATTCCACTCAGGATAGATAATCAAAGCAAGCAACAATAATGGTTGTCATAATTGAAAAAGTAGAATTTGAATTAGCATAAACCCACTCAAATCAAATAAAAATATAATCTATATAGAGTGAAATTACTATGCAAACAGAAAATTACATGAATCATCAGTCATAAAATTGTTAACCTTTTTATAATAATTATTTTTAAAATATATATATTTAAAAGAGAACTATGAGAGAGTTGAACTTTATAGTGACATTTTATCAAAACTAATTATATACCCACTTCACTTCATTAGTTAAAAATATTTTTGTTGTTAAACCCACCAGACATTAATAGTTGTAAAAACAGTGATACTGTTAAGACATCAATTAATCACGTTCGGATTAACTTTTAAAATAATTATTATAAAAACGGACAAACTTATCCTGCATTCCTACTTATATTATAATGGTAAAGTTAGCAAACCTTCACATTGTTAGATTATTATACTTATAAAATTTCTAATATAGTGTTTAGTAAAGGAAGGTTGAAAAAAAAAGTAAATATATTAACAAGATTTAGGAAAATATTCTCAATTAGTATGAAAAGAGTTAAATAAGTTTGCTCATAAACTAATACTAGCTTTGACATAGACTTGCAATCACTATTTAAAGAAACTAACATGATATAAATTTTAAATCTAACATTTCTAAGTGGTAATAGAAATGTTAACTGATGTCAACATAACATTTTTCTAAGTAACGTGGAATGGTTTCACTTGTTTAAAATTAGAAAAAAAAATAGAAAAAGTGGACAACTATATTAGAGAAAAAAAGAGTTATTTAAATTATAGAGGTGTAATATAAGTATTATGCACTAAATGAATAAAAAAAAATGAAAAAAGATGGTAGATGGAATATGCATTAAATGTGAGATTGAATATAAATACATCCAACAGCAAGGTCTGCGGAAGCAGGCAAAGTTTTGGTTTAATTTGGCTTCTGATTATGGAAAGAAAATTTGACATCATCACTGTGTGAAACAATTGTTGACATCAAAGGTTGAATATCTGACCTCATTGCATTATAAACTTTGAATAAAATGAAAAAGAAATAAAGAGTTGTGCATTGAAAGTCAACTTTCTTTTGTTGGTAGTTCTTTTTTTAAAAAAAAAATAATTCGTTAAAAAAAATGATTAATGGATAAAAAATCAAAATTAGTGTTAAGGGACTATTGTATTCCCAAATACTCACTCTCTAATCACTCCTTCTATCTTCATATATACAACTTGTTAAGGAATTTCAACTTCCATCAACAATTATTCTGACTTAAAGTCAATGATATTAAAAAAACCAAAAGTAAATGTTTACTCTGATTTATTTTTTTTATATAATACTTCTTAGTTGTTTATCAGTCAATTCCTTGCTAGTTTTTTTTCAACTCCATTAGTGTACGTGAAATGTTTAAAATTTTAACTTTTATATATTTGGTTTAAATAGTTTTATAATTCTTGTAACATATATAAAGTTGTTATTATTTTGGTCTTATTATTTTTTCCATACAATGATATTTTTTTTCTATTTTCGTCCATATGATTTTGTTTTAAAAGTCTTTTACTATTTACTTATATAACAAATAATTAGTGGATATAAGAAATCATATTTGCATGGAAAAAAACTCATAAATATAGCGTGGAAAAAACTCATAATACATACAAAACAAACATATTTAATAGGTATATACGGATAATAAATATATGTATTTTAATATAATTAGATGAGTACCAATGTCATAATAATATCCACGGTTAATGATTTTTTTAAATATTTTTTATAATTAAGTGATCAAAATAAAATATTGATAAAAATATTAATTAGTGATAAATTATTTAAAATTTATTTTTAAATAATATTATATTTATTTAAATTTATGAAATTAAAATTTATTTTTAAAAACAATTTTATATTTTATCGTACAGTTTATTTGAATTTAGATTTTAGAAAGAGTAATTTTGTCTGTATAGTTTTATTTGAATTATAGTTTAAGATACTAATGTTATATTTAACCGAGACAATGGACCGAATAAGAAGACAGATATTTTTTGGACGCATTGATAATTAATAGCTACAGCAGGTATTGGTCTCTACTTTTACAATCATAACAATAATTGATGTTTTGCGAATTTTTAATTCTATTAATTATTTTTTCACACACACTCCTATTTGAAATAACATATATTCATTTTTATAACAAATACTTCATTTACAACACTTTTAAAAAAAATAACAACATGCAATAACTTATATAAGGATATTTTAAACTAAACAATTCAATAATTTATACTTATTAAATATATTCTTAATCTACATGTAATAATCTTACACATCAATAATTTTGGAATGGGAAGGAGTGAGTATTTAGTTAATTGCTCAAATCATTAATCATTAATCTCTAATTATTAAGCATCCCTATCTAATAATCAAATATAATTAACAAAAAGTTATTTATTATAAATATAATGGAACTAGGTAAGTGGTTAATTGTTGGGTGTTGCAGCAACAAAATCATGGGATCAATTTTTGATTATTCATAGTATTTGAGAAAATAACATAGAGAAAATGAAGAGGTGAGTGAGTTCTATCATGAATGATAAATCTTAATTACTGGGAGAGAAAGAAAGGGTGGTAGATCTGAATGTAGTTGCAACTGCAGCTACTCATTTATGAACAATTAAGTTATTACCTTTTTGTGGTCCCTTCCAAAAACAAAAAAACTTACTTGTTTAAAACCATATGAATACTACTAACTTTTTCTTTAGTGTAACCCCACAATTGTAAATAAAAAGGTTTCCTTCATTTTCCATTACAAATTTATATTCATTACTTTTCTTGACTTTGATTTAATTTGTCATTAAAATTCTGTTGATTTTTCTGTTTTATTTTCATCTCATCTGTTTGGTCTTTTTCCTCTTTCCTTTTTAGTTAGGAAATTTTGAATGCTTACTTAAATTGGTTGATCTTTAGGTTCAATGCATCCCCAAAACTATATAGTATATAAACTGTGCTAAACTCTAAGAAAGTAACAATTAAGAGTATTTAAAGAGATTTTAATGATGAGTATACAACTTTTTATCACCAAAAAGATTATTAGAGTTTCTAATAGTCAATCAATAAAAACATTACTAATTATATTATTTTCAAAATATTTATTATAATATAAACAGATTTATCACATATAATTAATTCATTTGTAGTTAAATGAAAATAGAAAATGTTTTATATCATCAATAAATAAATTATTTTCTCATTTAAAAACAATCGAAATTTATTCAAAACTTAAAAGACTTTATAACCATCATGAGTACGTACGAGGAAGCTTTTTTCACAAACGCTTTTTAAAATGACAAATATGAAAAAATATTAAATAATTTTTTATAAATTAAAATTAATTTTTATACAAGTAAAAACTAAAATTAAAGTTAAATGAGAAAGATTATGTAAATTAATTTATACATAAATTAAATTTATTTCCTAGAGAAGTTTTTTTTTTTTCCTACGATGGAAATTTGAAGTATGATACAAAATCCTTTACATAAATTTCCATTGATTGAGGCTTAAGAGTGACAAACATTCTTATATTTATTCATGTGTTAGTTTATCTAGAAGAGGGAGATGGGAAAGACAGTAATGTTTCATTTGGTGAAGGGAAAATATAAATAATAGTATAAACTATTTTTTTCTTATCCTCCAATATATTGATGGTAGGCAATAGTAAAAAGATTTTGACATCACAAATTTCTTTTTATTTTCCTCTAATATGGTTATTTTAAAAAAATTCTCTCTTTCCCTTTTTCATTCCAACTTTAACCAAATGGGCATATTTATTATGACATTATGATTAGAAACTAGGGCATTTAAATAAAATATTCACATAAACAGCAATTTGGATTATATATATTGTGAAGGTTCTGTCCTGCATTATACATGGTTGACATTATTAAATGAATGATGAAACAAAATGGTTTGAAAATGGCAGAAAAAATATGGCATTAATCTATTGTGAATATTCTTTCTTGTTTCTGAATGGTTATTAAATTAAGTCGGTTACCTTTTCCTTTGGATAGTTTTGATGAAGTCATACATACCTACTACACTAATGGAAGAGCAGCTTCCATTTAGTTTCATATATGTTTTACTATTCAAAGTATTAGGTAATAACCTAACATTTTTGGCTTTTGCTTTCAGAGTGAAAACTCAAATCAAATACATTTTTTTTTAAAGAGATATTAAGGGAGAGAGAGAAAAAAATTTGTTAGATATACAGTGACACTTATATTAATTTTTGTTAATCTTACAATTAAATTATTTAATTATTGACCTATTACATTAATGGTTATATAAGAAAGGTTATATCAAGTGAAAGTATGACAAAATAATAATATAGTGAATATAAATCTTAATTTATAATATTGTGATGTTAAGTTAAATTTAAAGTTTAATTTTTAAGATAGTATTAGAATTTGTGGTAATGAAATTTGTAGGATGAGATAATATTGTGTATTTGTTACTGGTTCTCCTTTACTTTTATGTTACAAATGTTTGATTTTTGTTGTAAGAGGATGTATTAAATATTTTATCTCAACTAAGATATAACTAAATTATAATGTGTAATTGAATATATATTTTATTTTATAAATTAATTTGTGAAGTTAAATTAAATGTATGATTTTATTTTTTTAAATATATTAAGAAAACAAAAGCAATAAATATGAATCTATATTTATCTTTTCTTGGACTATAACTTTATTTTTTTTCTGATACGGGATACTTCTACTTTCCATTTCGAAATAACATTCGAGATTTTGCAATATTTAACCTTTAAATGATAGTTTTTATTTAAAGTAATTCAAATGCGTGTTAATTAGTCCAAAACGGACAAAAGACCGACGATAAATTATTTTTTAAAAATGTAATTAAAATTTCCAAATAAAATAACTTCCGTTTCAAATCTTAATGACGTCAGTTGACTTTTTTTGTTGTTGTTATTGTAGATATTACCTGTTTATTTCTTAATTAACTTGTTTAAATAAAAAATTAAAGTAAACTATATACGCCAATAATAAAGGAGTAGTATGTAATTAAAGGTATCACGTAAACTTTAACAGTTGTTATATGATTAAGATAGTAGAAATTGAGTTAACATATCACAATCGAGTTAATAAAGTAGAACTAAAAGTTATATACTATAACCAAGCAACAATTAATATTATTACGTTAGAGTAAAGAAAATTGCTGTATTCTATTTAAGTATTAGAGACATAATCACAATCTTATAAACCAAATTAATTGTATCCCATACTTTCTTGGCTATACCTTTTAAACATATATTGCTTACAAGATATCATTTTCTGAGGACAAATAATTCCATGTTGTTGTTGTACCATAATCATTATAATATCATTATCTAATTAATTTATGATCTGTTCCTATTCTATATCATGTTTATTTTAATATATCTTTTTTAAATCTCACTTATGTTTGTTTGTACATGAAAAATATAAAATAGGAATCAGGATTAAAAATTGAAAAGAAAATAAAAAATAAGATTTTATATTAAAAATAATTTTCTCTCTTAGAAATAGTTTTTCCTCTTATAAATTAGTTATCCCAAATGGTACGTTAGGGAAAATATGCAAATTAAAGCAAAGCCTAAGTAAATGATAAAAGAAAAACTCAATTTAATTTTTTTTACAGAGTAGGTGAGTGAAAGTACATTATGAGTTAAAAAAATAAATAAATAGTCATTAATTTTAACTTTTGAAGAAGCCAGATTAAAAACAAGCTTTAAAAATTGAAGCAACCTTTCTTACCACAAAATTATATTGTGTGAAGATTTGTTTTAACTATAGTTTTTAAATCAGATAAGATAAAAATTTATTTAAACATAATTTAAATTTATGATAAATGTGGAAGTGCAACCACTTACTCCAAAAGCGCGCGTGGAGGCAAAGCTATCAAAACATGAAAGGTAAAGTGGGAAATAAAACAAAAGAGTGAAAGAGAGAAGAAGGGCGTGCAAATTTGGATAAGGCATTGCCACACCCATTATTATTCCTCATTCCTTTCTCTCTCCCATCATTTCTTTTATCAAATAAATAAACCCTTTTGACCAAAATAACCCTTTAGCATAATTTTATATTTTCACATAATATTTTTTTTTCAATATTTTCACATAAACAAATTTAACGCAACTCAAAATACAATCTACAAATTTATACGAATTTATTGGCATATTTCTATAATGAAAATTAAAGTTCATCCCAATAATATGTATAACAAATAATTTTATTAAATATGTTACATATTACGATGATAAAACTTTAAAGATTGATTAGAAAACAACATAAAGTTGAATGTCGTATTTTCTTTCATAAGTTAAAATTTAGCAAAAATACAATTTTTAAAACTATTAAATATAATTTTTTGAGGGAATGAAATATAAAGTTATACACGTAAAGAAGTTATGATTTTTAATAATTTGGAATCAACATTATTAAAGAATAGAGGAGTATAAACTAAAGTGCGGTGAAGAGTCTCAATATATTTGATGCTAGTTGTGTGTGGAACTTATAAGATATTTTAATAGTATAATTAATTAATAAGATAAATAGTAGTTATAAAAATATATATTTTTTTGTATGAATAATGGAGAGGTGAGGGTGTTGATGCGTACACGTGTCCTGACAATCTCACCGTCTTGGCTTTCAAGAACAGCATAGAAGCAACACGAAGCACTCTCTTTCTCTCTCCTCTCTCTCCTCTCTCTCTTCTCTCTTCACTCTGTGACTCTCACAGAAACTAGACCGAGAAATATAACCCAGAAGGGTTTCATTCATCAAACCAATTTCACTTTTCTTTTCTTCTTCCATTTTTCACAAACTTTGCCTTCTTCCTTGCTTTTTGTGGTGTGATCGCTGCGATGTACGTAGCTTCCATGCGTAAGTCTTTCAAGGACTCCTTGAAAGTCCTTGAAGCTGATATCCAACATGCCAACACCCTGTGGGTTTTCTCCTCTCACTTTTTTTTTTTTTTCTGGGTTTATGTTTTTAACTGTCGTGTTCCTTCCCATGTTAAATTTTTATTTTTTTTAATTGAATTTAAGGTGATCACTGCTGCAAAAGGTTGGTGGGCTGTCAATGGTTGTTACCTTTCCTTCTTTTTTATGAAAAAAATCTTTTTTTTTTCTCTCGGGGATAAGTGGTTGGTGATTACTAAGTGAGGTTTTTCTGGATACGATGATGATTTTCTTCTGGGTTTAGCCCCCCCTTTTTTTACACGTGTTTGCTTTTTTCTTCTGGACTCTGGTTAGTTTTAATCCCTGAATATTCCCTTTACAAATAGGGTGCATTTAATGTACTGTAAAGCGTGGATAATTTGATTTTCAGTGTTGATTATTCTTATATATGTCTTTGTGTGCCTCCCTGGTGTGGGGAAGTTTATGTGTGTGAAAAATTGTAAAAACATTTAGGGAGTGAATTCCCTGAGTAGTTGTTTCATTGTACGATGATTTTGATGTGAAATTATGGCTGCTTAATCTCTGAACGTTATTGCGTCATTGTATCTATTATTACCTGCTACACTATATGGTGACAGGCTACATAACATTTATTGGTTCGGTAACAGGTAGTGTTTGTGATGTGCTTGCCGCGAAATATCTTTAGAGAAGCAAGCTAAATGCAATGGTGTCCTTTGTAAATATTGCAATGATATTTCTGTTTCAAATATGAATATAGTAGTTAGTTATTGGTTGATGATGTAAAAAATTGGGATATGCAGGGCGTCAGATTTTCCAAGGGAGTATGATGGTGCGTGCCTTCAGATGAGAATGTCATATAGTCCAGCTGCGCACTTGTTTCTTTTTCTGGTGCAATGGACAGATTGTCATCTTGCTGGAGCCCTTGGACTGTTAAGAATCCTAATTTACAAGGTAAGGTGTTTTGATTTTTAGGTGTGGATATTGAAATGAGGGACTTGGACCAGATCAAGAATTTGCCTCATGTTGTAGGTCTATGTGGATGGGACAACCACCATGTCTACACATGAAAGAAAAGCAAGTATCAGAGAATTCTATGGTATATCTACCCTTGTTTTTTCAATCTAAGTGTTAGTTTGCATTTTAGTTTTGTTCGTTGTTGACACGTTGAATTTCTTCTCTGAGCAGCTGTCATTTATCCCTCTTTATTGCAACTTCAGAAAGGTATCACTGATACCGAGGATAAGAAGCAAAAGGCTGTATGCATGGAGAGGTATCGCAGAAGAGATGATGAGGATTATAGACAGTGTTCTGACATAGACATTGAAAGAGAAGATGAATGTGGAATATGCATGGATATGAATACTAAGATTGTGTTACCCAACTGCAACCATGCCATGTGCCTCAAATGTTACCGAGAATGGTACTTCATCCAACAAATTATCTCTGTCTCTCTGTTACTATATGCACTCCGCGTTCTTTTACAAGCATGTAGATGTATATTTATTTGACTTGTTTCTACCACGGTTTGGTTCTGTGTTCTCTAACAATAAACTCTATGTTTATGGTTTTTTTATTAGATTTGCTGATTTCATGGATTATAAATAGAGTCACTGCTACAAAATGACTACAGTATTTCAGCCGTAGTAAAATGCAAATCCGTTTAGCCTGCTTAGATTGTCGAAGGTTTTGTGTTTGTTCAGTTTGTTTTGGTCGTAATTATTTGTAACCTTGTAAAGTGTCTTGCCAATGGTGGGTTTAAGTGGTGGAAGTTACAAGTCTCACAATGAATGTTCTGTGCTTGATTGCAGGTGCAATTACACAATAGGCACTGTGCATTTGAAGGTTTGGTTGTCACTTGTTATTGCTGCTTGAATGTGAATATTTATTGTAGTAAAACAAAATTAGTATGTGTAAAATAATCTATTAGAAGAAAACTATTTGGAACTGATATAGTTTGCTTAACTAGATGGCTGAAGAATGTCTCTTGCATGCATGACTCCTGAATGTCACTTGGTTGATTAGCACAGTAATTTCATGTTGTTAAAGTATTTTATAGGTTTAGTTGAAGGTTGAAGTGATTTGAAAATTTTTGCAGGCGAACTATATCACAATCATGCCCATTTTGCCGTGACAGTCTGAAGAGAGTGAACTCAGGTGATCTGTGGGTATTCACGGATAGAAGGGATGTGGTGGATATGGCAACAGTGACAAGGGAGAATCTGAGAAGGCTTTTCATGTACATAGACAAGTTGCCTTTGATTGTTCCAGACTCCCTTTTTGATGCTTATGACTCTCACATTCGGTAAGTGATTGCAACAGACAGATTTTAATGTATGTTGTTGTCTTGGATCCCTTCCACTTCAAGTTAGTGACATGAAAGCCAGAACCGGAGTCGGCAAATTGAGTTCCTATTATAGAGTTGCAGTACTTTCTTCCCACTTCTGGTGGCAGAAGTATCCAGCCCTTGTCATATTGTGGGCTGGTGGTGAAGTTGAGATGCTAAATTGTATCTATCTAGCTAGCTTATTTGTATATCCCTGTACAGATCAAATTAATCACTTATTAACAAGAGATTTGCACATTGGGTTCTTGTCATTTAGGTGTGAATCTCTTGAGAAACTCTTTTATTTCTCATCATCAATGAATGTATTTAACGGAATGTCTCTAGTGTGTGCTGTAGTTTTTTATGTATGCATTAAGGCCACCTTATAACAACTGGCTATGTTTACTTAAGACCCTCTTAATAGAAACTACTTCTAAGCACTATTCAATAATTCTTCTCTTTTCCTTCATTTATCTCTCTTTTTTACAATAATGTTCACAATTGGAGCTTTATGGTGTTATGATTTTAGTTGTATTTGGATGAAGCCCCAACATCTTAGAAAGTACTAAGATTTGTGTTTGAGACTTTTAGCTGGAGGAAGTGGTAGGTAGCTGCTTACTAGTATCAAATATGAGTCAGTTGACTTTTACATAAATATATATTGTTGAAAGAGATGATGGTGGCACCCACTCTGAGTTCAAGAGCTTCAATTATGAATTTCAATTCATTTGTCTTGTTATGCTTCAATATCATTTGACATTTTAAGTATTGAAAGAAAACCAAGTTTAAGTGTTGAATTGGAGGAAAAAAGAAATGAATTAGCGTGCTGTCAATTATAACTAACATAGATATTAAACTTACTCACAGTTGCCAATCCAAATGATGTTTTAAAAAACTTTGTTGTAAGCAACAAGTTCAGGAATGTAATTATTTTGTATATTATAGGTTATCGATAATAAATGGATTGTTGTCGTAAACAAATTACACAAATAGAAGCTCGGGTCAAATGTGGCCTTCTCAGAGAATAAATCAAACTTTAAGCCTTTTATATATTTATTTTAAAAGTTATTATATATAATCATTCATATAAATAATATTATTATTACTACTGCTTTTGATTTTAAAGAATATGATATGTAAGTATTCGTATAAATATTACTATTGAACAAGCAGGACGATGGTGTGATTCTGGATATTAATTAAATAATTTTTAAAAGTAAAAATTAGTTAAAAATATAATATTATTAAACATTTAATATTAAAGGAATATTTTCTAAAAGAATATTTTTTTACAAGAGTTATAATTGTATAATTATTAAAATAAAATATTAAATAAAAATTCATAAATTTCAGAATTCATAATATTAAACATTAGTAATATGGTAAACAGAAAACAAAATTAAAGCCACTAAAGTGCTAAAAAGTTTTAAGCATTACTTACCTGTTGTCATAATTTAAAAATGATTTCACATAAAAAGGTAAAAGATAAACTAAAAATATCAATAATTTTAATTAATTCAAAACATCCAATAATTTATATTGTTAAAATGTACATTGGAGCAGTTTTTTTTCTCGTTCAATATCAAACCAGTCAATATGGATGTGACTTTTGCATTTAAGTTTTACTTTAGTAAATTTTTTATAAAAATTTAGAAAAAAAGGAAAAAGTTAAATAATTTTTTCACTAATTCAATTTAATTTATGTATAAGTTTAAAATAAGTTTTTAAATATATTTCTTTTTACAAATTAGTTTAGATACTAGTTTTAACTTGTGTTTTGTTTACTTATATATTCTATTTTCACCTCTTTTAAGTATTTTGCAAAAGGAATTTTGCGGAAATAAATTCAAATAATTTTAAATATAAAGTTGTAAATAACACTTCAACAAGTTGCTGTGGTGTAGTGGTTATCACGTTAGTCTTACACACTAAAGGTCTCCAGTTCGATCCTGGGCAGCAACATTTAAACTGTTTTTTTTTTTGTCAAACTTTCTGCTTTTGATTTTGATTTATGTTCGTCCAGTAGTTTATGTGAGTTTTGTATTGCGAAATTCTTTGCCTTTCTCTATTTTAGCTGCATGTGTGGGTTTTCAATTTTTTATCTCACTGGTATCAAACCTTGCAGCCTAGTTAGTGGTAATGTGGGTAAAAAAAATTCCAGTGTGTGAGGATCCACTCTACGCAAAAAATGATCATACATTTAAAAGTCATATATTTAGAGTTTTGTTGTACCATAATTAACACAAAGAGCTGATGTTACTATTCCAAAAAAATGATTAACTGAGCAGATATTGAAAAAGGTATGGACTATTCAATATATTGCAAAATTTCAAATGTCAAAACAACAAAATAAAAATCTGATACTTTTCTATGTTATCTTCTAAAAAAGTTTAAAAAGTTCAGAATCGAAAATAGATTATGAAATTAGTTAAGTGGAATTCTTTTTATCATTATTGTGGGTGGCTTAATAGCCATGTCACTAGAGTGATGGAAATTTCTAAGAGTAAGGACCCAAACAAAGTTTTTTTTTTTTTTACTGAGGATTCAAAGTAACACGAACTTTTGTTGGGTATACTCAGTTTAAAAAAAAAACAGAATTTACTGGGACTGAAAATTTATTTAACCCAGAACTTAGAATAAAAAATACCATTTCAAAATATTTATTATATAAAATACAATAATTATTACAAAAATTGTTCTTCTTCCCTGAGTGTTGTTGCTCCACTGACCTCACAGAATCAGAGCTTCCATAGCCGTTTCTCTAAGTTCCCTTAATCAATTTTCCTACCAAAAGCGTCACCTCTCTTCTCTTCTCTTCACCATCCTCACTCTCCAACCAACTTCACGTGTCGTTTCCAGTCCGAAAAACGGTGCGTATCACCTCCTCAAGAGACCCTTTTGGCCCTTCTCGTTGGATCCTGCAATTTCACTCTGCAAAGTTTCTCTTTACGCTCCGCCACTATGAAACTAAGCGGGGTTTGTGACGGGTTTTCGTAAAGTGGCTCGCTTTTCTTTCAATTTGGTTGCTTGAGTTCTGGATAAAGACCCCTTTAATCAGAATCCGATTAAAGAGAAAGAAAGGTGGTGGTGTTCGAATCACAATGCCAGAGGTTAGGATCATTGCCAAAAATTTCATGGACATGGTGGCATCCATGCCCGCCATGAAGCTGGATAAACTCTATGAAAATGGATTCATCTGTGAGGCTATTCTCAGGTCATTTTTTTTTTCTAGCTTTTTTTTACCAGTAGCACTAATTATTTTGAGTTAAAAGTTTCTTTTTGTTCTATTCATTTGGTAAATCAATTGAAGAAATCATGCAAACTTATGGTAAAGATTATACATCTTTGATTGCCTCAGTAACAGATTTTTACCCGTTCGCCCTCCCTTCATATGGTGTTTAGTTTTAACTACTTTTGACCTTTATGAAATTCAAATGATCACCAACTTGATAACTTGATTGTTCCTTCCTTAAGCCACTATTGTCAAATTAGTTTGGATTCTCATTTTACCTATAAGTTCAGAGTTAAGTGGGCCAGAGAAGTGGTATTTAGTTTCTTGAATATGACTTTGTGACTATAACTGATATATACCTTCAAATATCAGGTCTCTTCCGCCTCTTGCGAAGAAATACGTCATACAGATGCTACAAATTGATGTGCCAGTGGCAGCTAAATTGTTGGAGGAGTGGGTGCTTCCGGAGGGAGTTTCAAAGCACAGAGTAGCCGTTGATAGACTGGTTCAGTTGAGAGTTTTCCTTGAAGCTGTTGACAGGTACACATTTATTCACTGATGAAAAGTTTTGTTTTTTTCATTTTGTGGAAATGAGAGTAGACATTTTAGCTTCTGATGGTTTGAACTGATTCAGTTAATTTCAAATAACAATTGGATGAATGCCAGCCCTTAGTGTGGAGGATGCACACCTTTTTGCATCTTGCAATGTGTTTAAAGGTCTTTGTGATGGAATCTTGTTTTATTTGTGGCATGATGTAGTTAATGGAAAATATTGCTTATCTGATTGGCATGCTCCATGACATGCGTGATATTTGTTTGCTTTCTCCTTTGTTTCTTTCAGAACACGTGTAAAGTCACAATCGGATCATAGCAAAAGCCAGTTAATACTTAGTACTGATCACTTAAGTCCATTGATTTTTTTTTTCTTTTTCCGACAAGCAAGAGGAATAAATATCAATTACCTGGGTCATTTCTCTGGATTGTATATATTCTTCTTCATCTCTATGTGTCTTAGCGTCTAGCTAGGTTTCCATAGTCAGGATTGTCACTTTTAAAACTTTAGAGCCTTGCCTTATCCAATTTACTTCAGGAGGTTTTTCATCTTCTGGCAGGAAGAATGAAAAGACATACAAAGTTAATCCAACATATCAGAGAAGTCTCCAAAAGCTTTTAGTACAAGGGTGAGTGATACATATTTTCCCTTCCTTTTCTGTTCTTGAACCATGGTACAAGTTAGCTTGTCCCTCACTGCTATAATGAGGATGTGATATACAAAATTGTTTATTTGAGGCATGTTATAAAACTATTCTACTTTATGCATTATGGGTTAGTTAACCTATAGACAGTGGATGGTCTCTCCATGACATTGAATGACCGGAGTCACTCCTCCATTCTGAATTTTCAAGAAGAGCAATGCAATTGTTAGTAGACTGTACTACAAATTCTTTAGCTGGTAATATTTCCTTGTGATTAAATATGGCAGTGGAACTTTGCCAAGGGAATCAATGCCTTCCAATATTACTGTGAGGCTTCCAACGTTAGAAAATCTTGAGGCTTATGCTCTAGAGCAATGGGAGGTACAATATTGGATCTTAGCATTCCACATTTTTATTTTGATAAAACCTCTGCTTAACATTATATGCTACAAAAGTTACTTTAGTTATTATTTGATATGCCGTACCTTGGTTAAATTTTGACTAAAAAGAAGCCTAAACTCATCTGTGACTTGTTTTTGTGATGAACTAGTGTTTCTTGTTGCAACTTATAAGCCCAGCTCAGGTTGATAAGCCCTTAAATATTAGCTCTTCTTTGATGAAAGTTTTCCAGCGACGTCTCCTGAGTCACAGGTTTTGTTTCCTTGGCAGTAATACTTCTCATTTGTAGCATTTGCCTGAATGTGTATGTGTGTGTTGCAAACTGTATCTCGTGTTTAATGTCATTTTCTCATGTGCAATACAGAGACAAAGAAGCTCCAAAATTAACTGAAAGTGGTTTCCAGTTTTTGGTATGCATCAAGTGATTTATAAACCATTGAACTTCTGTAATGTGTTTTTCCTATATATAAAAAATGTTTCCTTTTGTATTACAGCTGATGGATACAAATGCCCAGCTTTGGTATATCATCAGAGAATATATCTCTAATTCTGAGGTGGCTCTAACTTTTCTTTTGAATAATATTTTTGCAATTTGCGTTGTATGTGCTCTTGTTCATCCACATTTGGTGCAGGAGAGAGGTGTTGATGCAGCTGAGTTGATCTCATTCATGCTCGAACTTAGCTTTCATGTCATCGGGGAGGTAAGACATTATTGTTCCTTGATGAGAGTTTTTTTACATAAAAAAACTTATACTATGGTGTTCCACATTATTTAAACAAGGTGTTGGACTGATCAAACTTTTGCTTCACTCTTTGATATTTTCATTACATCAGGCATATAGCATAAACACATTAACTGATTTTCAGAGGAGCATAATTAATGACCTAGCAGACCTTGGACTGGTTAAACTTCAGCAGGTTATAATATTTCTGTGCTTATTTTTAGATTTGATGAGGTTCATGATGATTGTAATTGTATATTTATTCATCAGAATTTGTCTCCCTTTCTTCTTTTTGTGACAACTTTATAGGGAAGGAAAGGAAGTTGGTTTATCCCTACAAAATTGGCAACCAATCTTTCAATGAGTTTGTCTGATTCATCATCTAGAAAACAGGTTTGTTATTGGTTTCAGAATGATTTATTTGATAGAAAAATTTAGATTCTTGAGGAAAACTCCTTCACAGATGTGCTGAATAGTGGAGGAGGCTCTATAGTATCAATGTGTTTGTTTGTTTCAGCTGCATTTTTTCCTCTGTGCCTTGTTCACATAGGGAGGTTTACTCTTTTTGGGCATACACTATTTTTTTTTGTATCAATGTGATTTATTTAAATCAATATGTCCAATTTCTTTTGCTTGTTCATACGTATGGATATACTGTTGCTGTTGTTGTTTAGGTGTTTTGGTTGCTTCATCATTCCAAACGTGCATATGCAACACTCATGTTCTTCAGATTTTTCAAGTTTTACTGGATTTCACATGGGAGATATCTTGACTCTTGTTCAAGAATCTTTTGATGACTGTATTTTTACTTACTACCTAAGAATGGCGACTGCCTAACATTTCAATTAACCTTTGGTGGGCTTTAATGAATGGATCCTTTTGTCGTATAGTGACAATATATAATTCTCTTTTAAAAAATGTTCCCCGTACAGATTTATGAATATTAATGAAAGATGTTGTCTATTTAATATTTTCAGGGATTTGTGGTTGTGGAAACAAATTTTAGAGTTTATGCTTACTCGACTTCTAAGTTACATTGTGAGATATTGCGGCTATTCTCAAGGTATGCCACCAAATACTTTGTCAAATGTTTTATTTTGCAACTTGTGTCAAATAAACCTCTAATCTTTCCTTACTTTTCCCTACCATTGTGTTTTAGAACCACTTATAGATATCAGTTTTTCTTACTGTACGCCATTTTTGAATATCCTTAAATGTTTCTGATACTGTTTTTATATGAAACCATTATTAGCTATTAATTTTGAGCTGACTATTTCGACAAAATATTACTGCTTAGTATCATTACGTGTGATGTATCCAGGGTAGAGTATCAACTTCCAAATCTTATTGTTGGAGCTATTACAAAAGAAAGCTTGTATAATGCTTTTGAAAATGGCATTACAGCCGATCAGGTAAAGCATTATAAAATAGAAATTTTATGATGTAATATCTATTTTTAAAATATGATCCTTGGTTTCTGCAGGTAGATAGATGGTAATGCTATGCTTTTTGTTTGAAATAAGGGGTCTAATACTGAAGTATATTCTTGAAGGAATAGGAAGATAGCAAACCCAACTGATCTAAGAGTCATTTATTTAGAAGTTACATGAGTCAGCTAGGTAGTTAGAGTTAATTGCTATAAATAGAAGTGTAGTAGATACTGCACAGGAAGTTTTTGGGGAAACTCATTGTAGAGGAGAGTGCTGAGACTATTTCTCACTAATATACACTTCCTCACCCTAACATGCTTCTAGTTGTTGTTGTACTCACTATCACTAAAGATTTTGGTATTCTTTTACTATCTTTCTAGGTTAGTCTTTGAACATTAAAAGTTTACAATGAACAATCTCTTACACAGACAACCATTTGCATTGATGTCACAGATAGTCACTTTCCTTCAGCAAAATGCTCATCCACGTGTTGCGGAGAGAATACCATGTGTGCCTGAAAATGTCACAGATCAGGTTTTGGATCTTAATATTGTGTTTCTGCACGTAAGCACGTGTATTGCTTGCTTTCATTTTGTGACACGTAGCATTGTGATGGCAACAGATTAGGCTGTGGGAAGCAGATCTAAACAGAGTTGAGATGACAGATGCATATTATTACGATGAGTTCCCTTCCAGAGTAAGCAACTTGGCATCATTTATTTTAAGTTCATGTCTTAAAAACATGAGCTTGTGTGTGATAATTTGAATGATTTATGAGCAGGATGTATTTGAAGGTGCATGTGACTGTGCTAGAGAATGGAATGGTTTGTTGTGGGAAGATTCAAAGAAAATGCATATGGTGGTTAAGACTGAGGTACATCCATATGTACGAGATTATTTACGCCGTCAAAAGTAGGAGCAAAAGCAACACCATCAACATGCAATGGAAAAAACCTTCGCAAAACTTACTGCATTATTTTGTTTCATAATTTTCTCCCTTTTAGAATTAAAAAGGAAATAGAATATCTTTGCCTTCAAGGTGAAGAAGTTTTGACCTTCTTCCACTTTTGTTGAGATCTTCTTTATGTTTTGGGAGGGTATTATTTTGATGCCGTGAAACTTTTATTTATATTATAAAATTAAAGTAGCTATAACTTGTACAGTCAAAATATTATAAGCCGTATTTTTTTCTCTCAAATGGGTTAAGTAAATAAATTATACACGCATACATATAAAGGAAACTATATGTCCTAATACTTCTATATTTTTCTTTTTGTTGAAGTTTTAACCCTTTTAATAATAACATAATGAAGATGGACGGAATTAGATTTTATTTTTCTTTTAATACAACATAATGAATTGTGTGTATTGTTTTGTTGTTTATGCGACCACTAGAAACATTGCTCCAAATTTTATTGAGATGACGAGGAAAACCCCAAACAAACTCAACCAATCGTATAAAAAACAAAATTAGAAGAAAAATAAATGAAGTATCTAACAATTCTTGCTCCTGTCCCCAACTTCCTTGGTTTAATTTGTCAGACAGAATGATTCAAATTGCAATTGTAAAGAAGACGTCACAAAGAAATTGTGAAAAGTATGTCTTCAAACTGGATTTCCATGAGAGCAATTATTGACTGTTTGTTTACTAAACACGTTTTGAGACTTTTTCTCACGTCCAATTCAAAGTTATAAAGAGGCTATAAGGAGAAGCTCCAATTAGATATGAGAATCTTTGTTAGAAAATCCGAACCAAACATGTACTTAATTTAAATGAAAGCTTGGGTGGTTTATACACACGATAATAAGATATTTTGTCCATAATAAAGGACAACATAAAAATAAATTTAATTGAAAAATGTAATACATCTTTCTAAATTTTTAATAAAATCATCATCTTAAAATGTTTATAAATGGAGAATTCTTTATAATTTCCATTGCAGTATAACCATCAAAGAATGAAGTACACGTTTTGGATTTTTATAACAAAAATGCTAACCACTCTTTTTATTATTGACTAAAACTTTTGAAAATTATAATTTTTTATGAGTTTAATTTATTATTTAACGAGTCTCTCTTCTGTTCTAGAAATAAGACAAATTAAAATGCGATTTTAGATAAATTCTAACAAACAGTAAATAACCCGTGTTAGAAATAAAGTATTAAAGAGTGTTGCTGGACCCTCTCTATTTGGTAGATTATGTGTCTTTCACTAGGCAGAAGTCCCAGGGATGTCACCAGGTGGGTCAATGGGGTGTACTGGTTGTGGCTTTGGCTTCTGAACAGGCTCAGTCTCACGCTTTGTTTGCCTGTTAGGACAGACTTTATCAGCTTCCTCTGGTTTAACATCAAACTGCAACATGTGAAGGCATATAATTGAATTATTACAAATGATCTTTTGAATATATTGGTCAGAGAATAAAAGAAAGTTGTAAGTGGGCAACATGATTCACTATAAAAAATTGGCTATTCAACACTAACATATTTCCGATGCAAAGTAATTGATATAACAATGAGATTGATTTTCTATTTGATGAAACCACTGGTAAGGAAACACTTCTAGGATTTTGGTAACCAACTAAGAAAACGTAGAAAGAGAGAAGAAGGGAGAGCAATAACAATCTAGGCACGAAGAACACTCCAAGATTACAGAAAATCGGGATCCCAACAGCGGGTCCGTGCATGTATTGAGGAAAGTACAGAATAGAGTTTATGAAAATGTTGGTTTTTCAGTCTTTATTGGCTATGTCTGTGTTGTTGCCTCTCTTTAAGACTTGTCCTTGCCTTGTACTTTAAAGTCCATGGTGAGCTTATCAAAATTGTAAGTGATGTCTCCCAAAGTTACCAACCATTCAACTCCCAGGACCAAATACCCAATGGTATTAAGAAGACATCTGATGTAAATGTTGTTTGCCACAACTTCCGTGAATTTTTTTGAAAATAACTTATTTCCATCAGCCAATGTGACCATCAACGGTTCTCTTTCTATTATTCTGCACCCAAACTTCTTGACCACCTGAATGTCAAGGAAATTTTATCCAACAAAATATGCAGGGGTTGTTTGTTGAAATACTCTGTCACCCTCATAGTCCGAAAAATGGGGAATTCCCATAAGTGCACTGATAGATATTTGAGGTTCATGAGTTGTAGTTGTTTCAGTATGTAGAATAAATTCTTCCCCTATTTCTTGAATCTCCATCACATGCACCTCGAGTTTCTTATGTGTAAGACAGTGTTCTGGGGTGTATGGTTCTTCACAGAAGTAACACAGTCCCTTGGACCTTCGTTCATTAATAGATGGAGGAACCAATGTTCTTGTTGACCGAAATGGTGGCTTAACATTGTCAGACAGTTTAGAGACTATTGTTTTCGAGGATTACTGGTTTTGGACCCAAATACCTTTATTCTTGGTGAGGTACCAAGAAGAATCGGTAGCAGTAGAGGTATTAGCCACTTCATACATTCTGGCTAAAGAAAAAGCTTTGTGGACACTGGTAGGTTGAAACAGGCACACCAATCTTTCTTTAATCCACCCAAGAAACAACTCATAGGGTAAGATTGTGAAAGATTTAATCTATTTATAATAGTGTCAAAAGCATAGTAGTAGTCATCTACTGTAGTTTTGTGTCATAAGTTCATCAAGTCAGCCATAGGATTAATACAAACCTTTCCAAATCTTTCTCTAACCATCACGCTATAGGCCTTCCAAGAAAGCAAAAAATAATTGGCGTATTTGGCCATACCTGTCTGCCATCGGGTCGCACGTCCTTCTATTGTACCTGCGTATCATCCGGTTATCAACAGAGAATACATCGTCACAATGCTTATCAATAGAGAATCATTGTCACAATGCGTGGACATCATGTTGCAGCAGCATAGGGTGTCGTTTCGGAAACAGTTCTGTCATTAGGAAAGTGGCTGTCATTGAAAGAAGATTGTGTACCAAGTTCTTGGACAGTTTCTTTCAATGAATCAGCCAACTAGCGTTGAAGAGCCCCGTCAACCCTACTAAACGAGCGTCGAATCTAGCAGCCAGTCTTTCCTCCATTTCCTTAAAGACCACAGCGTTGCATGTTGAATCAGCCATTAAAAATCAACTAAGACTGATACCAGTTGATACGGAAACACTTCTAGGGTTTCGGTAAACAACTAAGTAAACTTAACAGAGAGAAGAAGTGAGAGAGAGAAAAATCTAGGCGCGAAGAACACACCAAGATTACAGAAAATGGGGATCTCAATAGTGGGTACGCGCATGTATTGAGGAAAGCAAGGAAAAGAGTTTGATTACAATGTTCGTATGTTTTGATTTACAACAACAATTCCTATTTATAAGGGGACTGTCTAGCAGAGACAGTCTAACGGATACTGTCTAGTGAGACCAGCCAGCAGAGACCGTCCACGATAGCAACCACATTCAGTTTTAAATTACTGAAGACATGAAATGTATAAAACTACTGTCATTTAGTTGAAACATGAAAAAATGAAGAATCCAATTTGGTTCTTCACAGAAATGTTCATCATGCATGCTCTTGCGACAGTCACTACGGCCAAAACTAGCACCTCCATCATGTGGTTCAATTCTATTTAGAACCTCGATGGGATTACAGATCAATTTAGGGATACAATTTCCAATTTAATTTTTCAAATTATAAATAGGAGAAGTCATTGAAGGTTTTTAAACTTGCTTTGAGACTAATTCCTGATAAGAATCATGAGTAAGAGAACCAAGCTATAGGCAAGACAGAATATGTTCATGGGGATGTAACGAAGTTTCTATGAACAGAAGTTTGAAGTTAAAATGTCAATAATTATGTGGTTCCTTTTGTTTATTTTTTCAGATAAATATGCTTGGAAGAACTGCTTATATGAAGTAAATATAGTAAAAGTATAATTTCCTCCTGCTCTTGTTTATAATATTCTAATAGTTCTTTGATACAACCACATTCAATTCAATTCAAGAGCCCTTTTGACATGCATACAGAGATGGGGAAAGCTGGAATGAATATGATAAGTTGACCAAAATTTATGGTATTGAAATCAAACTAACCTTGTAACTGCAGCCAGATACACAAGCACGGAAACATTCCTGTTATTAAAGAATTAATCGTCATTAATTTGTAAAGATAGTAGTTCTGCCATAATTACTCTAAAGCTATTAAAAGGCTAGGCTACAACAAGCATGTTGCAATTGCTCAGAAGCAGCCCTTCCTTCTCAACACTGATGCTGGCTATACAATTAGTTGACTAATTATATTTAAGCAATTGAAGAAGCATGCACAATCAATTGTGTTTCCCTCATTGGGAATAACAGTTCAATAGTTGTGTTTTCACAAGTCATTACTCTTACAGCTTTTCACCACAATTTTTTTTTTCAACAGTCTACATTTAAAACCTTCCATTTAAGGTCTCAGAACCAAACATTTAAAGTTAAATTAAAAATAAAAGAGAAAAACCATTAATAATAACTTGAAATAGATCAGAAGTTACAATTTGCTATCAATATGATAAGTAAAGGAAACATATACTCTCACACAAAATACCTCTGAGTAACTGACAGCTCCAGGGGAACGATCAATATAGGCACTCCATTGCTGGTCCTTTAGTACCGGATCCTTGTAGCATATTTGATTGCAGTCCTCCAAACCTGGTTAACCAAAACTCTTATCACGTGTTAATCAAAGTCAAGTTCTGTCACTAATCAAGTCAAATTTTTACAATCACACATGTTCTATTCTTTTCTTTAGAATATATGCTTGGAATGAAGCTGAGATAAGCCATGTTGCTAGCAATTCCCTTCTTAAAATATTAGATAAACCAACTACTGATTCCATCTACAAAAGTCAAAGTCAATATTTGACCACATATCTGTTTAGATAAATTTCTCTATAGACACTACTAGAATAAAAAGAAAATAAGAACAACAAATAAAATAAAGTTATTCATACTTTTCATTATCGCTGAAGTGACTTATCGTTGTTAAACAAAAAAGTGGAGCCGAACTCCAATACTTTTCCAAATTGTTAAAGGTAAATCTTTTCCTCAATAAAGTATTGTTTGAAATTAGAACTATTAAATCAAAAACAATTTCTATGGACATTTTGAAACAATTAGGAACAAGAAAAAAGAAAAAAAATAAAAATGACTAATACGCTAGAATTGAATTTTTTGTTGCAGCTATGCAAGAAAGTGGATTTCAACAAGTCTAGAGTTAGAGCGAATAATTTTTGTCTGCATTCCATTCATCAGAAAAAAAACATTAAAAAAAAAGATGCAAAATGATCTCACATTCTTCCCATGACTCTCCATCTGAGTTGCAACCCTTTTTGCAGAATACTCGCCCTACAATACAGCCGAGTAGGATCTGTGAGGGCAATTAGGAGAAACGAATACATGCCCAAAATCAATTAAAACCAGAAGAACCTCAAATCGACATCATCAATCACAATTGCGCTAAGAGAGCCTTCAATGCGACAGGAAAATTGCTTTCATTTTGAGTTACCTTAATTCATTATAGTATATATCAAAATAATCAAAAATATAAACATATAACCAAACATTGAAAATCAGCAAGAAATTGACAATGAAAAAATTAAACAATTTCGGAACATAATGCTTCTATCCTTCTCTGCATTGCATGAGAAATTGAACATTTCTAAAATTCACAAAAAAAAAAAGTAAGAAAGAGGAAATGGTGAAGAGGGTTAGACTATTACATGGGATTTTGGTAAGAGCCGAGTATTTATTGGTGCATTTGTTTCCACATGGAGACACCCATTGCTGCGGTATCATCCTTATTTGAGTTGCCCCAAAGACCGAATTGAACAAGGAAACACGAAGAGGGTAGTTCGGTCACTTCGGGTACATTTCCTAGTTTGGTGGGGTCATTTCAATATTCATCCGATCCAGATATAACATAGCAGTGTGGTACTGGTATTGAAGAGTATTGGTGTAGCAACAAATATTTAAAATATATATTTTCAAACATTTTTATTGAAACTTGTATGAAAAAATAAATATTTAAAATTAAAATATAATATAATTTAATAATTTTGTTTAAATGTTATTTATGATTGAGTTTAGAGGAACTCCTAGTTAATTCCCCCTAATATGTTACACTTATTATATAAAGATGTTTTACACTAGCAAAAAGATTAAATGAAGGATTGAATTATTTGATAAACATGAAATAAATAAACTAAAATTAAATTCATCCCTTCAGTTTTCTTTCACCTTTTCAACCAAACACAAAAAAAAAAAATTATATTTTCTATAGATAGGCTCAAACATAAGTTGAAATTTATATAAGTACTTCATACTTATTCAAAATTATATTAAATACTCTTTAAGTATTAAAATATAAATTGATAGATATTTAACACTTTAGACATAACCTATATTGTTTCTTTTTATTTTAAAGATTATTTTAGAAAAAAGAGTTATAATACAAATATAATAACAAAATATTACATTCAAATAATAAAATAATAATATATGTGATTGGTAAATAATTATACAAAATATGAAAAATATACTATTCTCATATTTCATTAGGAATTGAAGTCAATATAATTTATAAACAGTCATCCTTATCTTATTCAAGAACATAAAGGTTATGGGACTGCCAAAATGAAAAACAATAACATCTCTAATGTGATCATTTCTCCTATGAGAGCAAAACTCTCATATAGTTTTAAGATATCTTATATTCAACTTCTTATATGTCTTTTCAAAAGAAAAAAAAATAGCAAAACTATTAAAATTCAAAACAAATAATAACTATTGTGCAATAATATTAACTATCAAAGGGGATTTAAGGTACTCGTTTCTGGCTAAGCATCCTCGCTATCCTCTCAGGTGGAACCATTGCCGGAACCTTGCAACGGTTTTTCGCAGCCGTCAAAACTTTTTCGTTGTACTTCTCCGTCCAATACGCTGCCTTCGCCGCCGGAGGGAACAGCCGCTGCCATGCCGTCTCCGCGCACTGCTCCACCTTGGCCTCCAACCTCTCGTACGCCTCCTTCGCGGACGGCTTGCACCTGGAGTAGACGGCTCCGGCAATGTCGGAAACGGAGGTCCGGGCGGGCGCGGGAGAATGCTGAGCGGAGGAGGCGGAGCGGTCGGCGATGCGGAGGAGCTCGTCGGGAACGAGGTGGAACTTCTCGTAGATTGGACCAATGACGCTCTTGACGGCTTCCTCAACGGCGCGGACGCTGGTGCAGTCCTTTGCGATGGCGACGGGGACGACGGCGTAGCGCATTGTGGGAACTTTGACGGCAAGTTAATGTTGCCTTGTTCCCTGTGTTAGCCACCAGAAATTAATTTGAAAAATGCAAAACGGAATGAATGAAAAATAAAGTGTAATTAAGAAGATTAACAAAAATAGAAATGAATAAAATAGGTAAAGATTTGAATGAACGTTAGATTTAGGCTTAATATCCACAGAGCCATGCATAGTTTGCTATTTCTATGCTTTCTAGTTAATGTTGGCTTCAAGGAGCAATAGAAGTTTTAAAAGCATCATTTCAATTGTTGCAAATTAAATAATAAATATTACAATGTAAGCATTTGAAAATAAATAAATAATCCAATATTGAAAAATAATGTTGAATTGAAGGCTTCCATAAATGCAATCTATAATAGTCACCAAAGTGTAGAGTTTTGTATTTCCAAAAATGTGGTTGAACCCGAGCTATGGTGTTAACCTTTTGGTAACTAATCTTTCAATTTTATGTACACTTGAAAATTAAAAGCATATGTTTGATGGAAAAAAAATACTAACATGGTTTAAAAAACGTGTTCTTAACCTAACCATATATAAGTTCATATTTTTAATCATGTAAGGGCAAGATTTTAAATAAACCTAATTATATGTATGAAACAATATATATCATATATGAATATGAAAATAGATGGAGACATGTTATAATATTGTTCAATGTATATGGCCAAAAAGAAAGTGATGATGCATTAACACCCATCAAATATTTTATATCCTCTTCACAATTATTTTTATTACCTTTTTATCTATTAAATAATATAGTTTTATATTTTAATTAAATACCTAAATACACAATTATGTTATTTATATAGGCATATAAGAAATATCTTATTGACTTATATCACTTTAATTGATATAGTTTGCCTATCATATTTCCTTTAACTATTGATAATAGTAAGTATACTTTTTTTATCTACTTTGTTTTTAACGAGAGATGTGAGTGGAAACAATTAGATATTGCTAGATAACTTAACCCTAAACAATGACTTGTTCTTTTTTCCTGAATAGTGTTCCTAACTAACAGACTTAAAAAACATTGCAAAGTTTGGATAAATATATCTATAAACCAACACATAATTAAATGTAGCTAGTCACTTGTGCTTAACGACCAACATATTTATAACTGTCAAAGCTAGAATCCAACTTCATCAACCGTTATGAAAAAAAATAATTAACCTCAATACATAATATGTAGTATAACATACATAATTAACCACAAAATTGTATATGAGTAACCATATAAACCTACTATGAATATTTCTTATACAAGTGAAACACCCAATGTTTTTATCGTGATAGGAAATAATCCCACATTGACTTGTTGTCTTTTCTTGAAAACCTTTCCTAACTAACAAACAAAGAAAATATTCAAAATGTTGAATGCAAGTACATAAACTAGCACACAATTAAATCTATTTAACCACTTATGCTTAACACTGAAACCCAACTTCCAACTTTCCTCTTAATCTTGTTGACTCATATTTATATTATCTTGTCTTATTCTTATATTCTAATTATATTATGATGAATATCTATAATTTTTAATACTTTAAATGATTTATTTTTTAAATATAATTAAATAATAATTTAAAACAATTTTAAATATTTTGTTGATCATAATCAATATTAAATTTCTATAATTAAAATTCATTTATAATTTGAAAATTGTTTAAAATAATTTACTATGAAAATCATTTTTTACATTTTAAAAGGTTATAATTTTAAAAACATGATTTTAATTTATTTATTTATTTCTATTATGATTAAGACAATTTTATGTAAAATATTTTTACTTATGTTTTTATGCTTTTTATATGTACCTTTTACTGGACAAGATAAACAAAGTTAAATTTTTTAAATTATGAAATAATGTTTAGTTAAAGATGTGTTTAAATGCTTTTTTTTTTTATAGAGATTGTTATATGTCGAATATGCTTCTTTGATTAGAATGTTAGTATAAAAGTTGTATTATTTTTGGACTTTCCTCAATATGAACATAATGCTTTGAACATGAATGCTGAGTAACTTATGGAGGGATGTCCTAAGAGTATTCAAGCAATATTGAATATTCTTTACCAGTAGTTAAAATGAAACAATCAAATATTGTTTGAACATGCATGCTTGCATTGTTTTGTTATGATTATATGATTACACCTCTTATTGTAAATAAGTTGTATAAAAGTACAGCTATATATGGAATAAATAGTGAAAATTTGTTCCTATATTTATATCTCTTTTGCCTTTCAATAATATTTGTTATTGTTTTTGTCTGCATGGTCTCTATCTATAATACCTCCACTTATGTATGTTGTCTTTCTTCAGAGAATTGTCACTTTCTATATTATATCTCTTTTTCCTTTCAATAATATTTGTTGTTGTTTTTGTCTGCATGGTCTCTATCTATAATACCTCCACTTATGTATGCTGTCTTTCTTGAGAGAATTGTCACTTTCTAATGCGAAAATTACACTCTCTCTCTTTATTTATTTATTTATTTATTTTTGTATCTGAGACTAACTACAATAAAGTAGGCCATAGTCAATATAATTTGTATTTAATACGCTTTTTTATTCAAAAATATTAATTAAGTTATTGAGTGGTTTTAAAGGCACAAAATCATAACTCAAAATAACATGTTTAAATATCACGGTATTTTGCTATTAACCTGGAATATGTTTGTAAGAGTCAAAATTTGAACGTTGACAAATGAAAGAAATATAACCGGAGATGAATTTAATGATGAAACATGTTGAGAACACGCCTTCTGAACAGAGGAAAAATTGTGAAAAAAAAAAAAATGCTACGTCCAGCTTTAGTGTAAAAATCTATAAATTAAAAGTGCAGAATTTACACCAAATGTGTTTATATACAAACGAAATTAGTCATTTGTTTGATGAGGTAGGGAGGGAGTATGATATCTCCAAAAAATGATGCTTCAACCTCACATAGTTTATTGCAGCAGGGTAAGCAGGCATCACTTGACATAAGCAATTGTACAACCATAATTCATTGGACTTTCTGGTTCATGATTAGTGATACGTGGGTGATTTTGCAGAATGTCAAGTGCACGCTCCATAACAGCACCAGTTCCAGTTCCATGAATGACAAAGAGAACCGAATATGGCCGACTGGCATTAATTGCCATCTCAAGGTGCATAGAGGCTTCTTCTACTCGCATACCTCTTAGATCCACTGTATTCTTTGATGTTCGCACCACTGGACCATAGGAAATATCATCGTCGCTTTTGATGTCTACATTAACCCTGTCTTCTACATTCCGCCGACTCTACAATATTAAATCAAAATGTTATCACTTAGCATTTTGATTCCTGACCAATGTTATAACTTCCCCAATCTTTTTCAGCAATGTGAAGCCGTGACATTGTCATCATGAATCATTTTATCAAAGTATTACTGTACAGTGAAGTTATACAATGGCATTATAAATAGAAAAATGCCAATAACAAACTCTATTGCATTGTTTTAATGAGTAATCCTCTTATATAAACAACGTCGGGTGAGAAATTACTTAATTCGGTAGAATGTGCAAAAAATCCTAGTGATGGAAAGATGTGAACTTAAAAGAATGAAACCAAAGAAGGCTATTTAACAAGAATATATATAATCAAGAGTTTTATTTTTTCATACACCATGGCAGTAAAGACACAAACTTCGTACGTACCTGTCTCCCCTGTTGTATGGAAGAACTAGTTACAACATTCTTTGCATTAGAAGGAATAGCGATGATGTTACTTCTCTTTACACGGACTTTCACTTTACCATACTGTACCAGGATTGTTCCATCATCCCCAATTGATTCTACCACTGTGGCCAATTTACCCCCCAATCCCTTGACATGGACTTGCTCTCCAATTTCGGGAGTATATGATGTTTGATCAGCTTCATTGAAATGATCAGCAGGAGTGTGAGCTTTTACAATAGAGGCAATGGCGGATTCAGTTTCTTTAATAAGTGAATTGAGTTGATCACGACCAGAATTTCTGAGTTGCTTCTCAAATTTCTGTATCAAAGTTTCCATTTGAGATTTTGCATCCACAAGCTCTTGTTGGACCTGTTGGGTTTCCTTTGCCATAAGTTCCTTTTCACGTCTATCGAGGTCTTCTGCCTCCCTATGGATCTTTGCAACATTTAATTAAAAATAAGTCAATAAAGAGGATAAAAAGGAAAAAAAAAAAAAATTCCAAATACAATAGATTCAAAACACGCTGCAAGTGCTAAGGCATTCTTTTGCTGAACAAAAAAAATTCCATCTCTAAATGCAACATGAACATTTTGGAAGGAAGAACTTACGTACTTGTGTTATATTAAAATTGGTGCACATAGTCAACCAGAAGCCATATTCCTATAAGTAACTCCCTCAAAACTATTGAAATTAAGGTTTGTTAGATCAGCCCCCAAGGGTTGGTCATATCTGCTAAAGGTTACAACTCACAAGACAGTACATATTTTGTACATCTCCATCAGTCTTACATTTTCAGGTCAATTTACTGCATCCAAACTTATCAAGGATGCAAATTTCAGATAAATTTGAAAAGCAACACCATTGATTTTAATACTATCTCAACCATGGAAAGCATATTATAATCAAGAAACAGTGATCTCTTCCTAGTAAAACATCTAGACTGTACCTCATTATACACGCTCATAATTTCTGCATGAATGGATGCAGCCTTTCCAGCCTGAGCCTTCAATCGATTTCTTTCCTCCAGTAAGGACTGATAAAGCATTCCTCTACGCTCTTGCTGCTGTTCTGGTTTAAACTTCTCTACCCACTCGTGTGCCCTATCAATTATATTTCTATCAAAACCAATAGATTGTGCTATGCTTAATGCATTTGAATCACCAGTACACCCCCAGAGAATTCTATAAGTTGGTTGTAATGTTTCAAGTGAAAATTCCATTGCTGCATTGTCAAAACAGGTATCCTTTTCCTTCAGACTACTTAGATCAGCATAATGAGTGGTAACAACAGCCAAGTTCACACGATCCTTCAAATATTGTAAGATACCGGTAGAAAGTGCAACCCCTTCTGAAGGATCAGTCCCACCACCGATTTCATCAATGAGAACAAGTGATTGTGTTGTGGCCTCTTCCAAAATCTTACAAATACGTGATATGTGCCCACTAAAAGTTGAGAGATTTTGTTCAAGGGACTTCAATTTGGAGGAAAAGATAAAGATCAGACAACATATGAAACAAATGCACGATCAACAAAATGTTTTTTATTTTTATTGTCCATAATAAGGTTAAGATATTACCTGGTGATCTCCAATATCTGCAAGGATAAGGTCAAACCAAGGAAGTTTTGGATTGTTCTTAGCAGGCAAATGCATTCCAGCTTTTGACATAAGTGATGCCAGGCCCAATGTTTTCATGGAAGCAGTTTTCCCTCCAGTATTAGGCCCTGAGATCACCACCACTCTAGTTCCACGTCTAATTTTAAAGTCAACTGGCACAGGGAAGTCAGATATGCTAGGTGACGTATATTTCGTAGCCATTGCTCCATTTCCATCACCAAACTTAGCGACATTTCCAGATCTCAGTGCAAGATTATCTGAAATGATCTCAAGAGAGGACTCTAGGAGTAAGGGATGTTGTATACCAACAATGTTTACATTTAAACTGTCATCCTCTTGTGGGTCCAAAATATCATTGTCTACATCATTGGAATCACAACCTTCAAAACAATCAAGTCTGAAAATGGGACATACCCCGTTCATCCATTGAGCATAAGCAGCTCTTGCAAAAGCAAGATCAATCTCCAGAATTTTATCCAATAAATTATTTATATCTGATTCTGAATTTGCTATTTCAGATGCAAGCATGCTCAAAATTGCACTTTCCTCGGCCTTCTCGGAGCTTGAAAGTCTAACTTCCAAGTTGTTCAGATCTATTGCATCTTTGGGTTCCATAAAGTAAGTTGCTCCAGAGCTGCTGACATTCAGAACTACACCACCTGGAAGTAAATATCTATGGGATGCCCTAATGCCCACACACATTCTAGATCGACGCTTAGTTATTAATGGTCTGTCAATTCCCCCAGCCTGAAAAATTTGGGAGGATACTTCCTTCAACATAGAATCCAAAATTTCTATGTTCCTCTTTCTTTCTGATCTGATAATCTCCAGGTCTTCACTTGCTCTATCAAGAATTATTGAAAGATTGCAATCTATGCAAAATTCTATTTTATTCTCCAAGCCCACTTGGAAATTACAATTTTGCAGTATTTCGAGTAGGGGTAAGTACCTGATGGGAAACAATGGCATCGATAAAGTTAACAGTTCTGATGATTATCTTGGGATTTCTGGAAGGCAGCAATTATGCCCAAAAGAACTAGTTCAATTAGAGTATCACACTTTGAATGTCTTACCTTTTGAGATAAACTCTCTTTTAAGGCCTTATTGAGACATGTGAATCCATTACCATATGATCTATGCTCCAAATTTTGTCAAGAAAAATACAACACCTAGCCAAATGCATAAAAGAAGTTGCTTGTAAACTGAATCACTAAAAAAAATACCCTTGAATGCTGGGAAATGCTAGTTTTTACAACTTCCTACCATCCCTTTGACTGGCTCAAAAATAGATACCACAGGATGAGAGTCATATAAACCTTCTAGAATTCCAATTCAAGTTTTGATTATTATAATTTCGCTTTACTTTTTACACAAAACTTCTCCACAATGTCATCTAATCACAAATCGCTAAATTATCACAGAAGTCTAACTATTACAACAGTTTATCAGAAACTCTTTAACCTATTTTCTAATTATGTGCTAACTCGTTATACTGTTAAACTACCAAAATTTTGGCTCCAATTCAGTGTATGTTTCTTGTAGTTCAAACCAAACAACTCCAGTAAAAATAACAGAAAAGCAAAGAAAGAAAAAAAAAAACGTCTTCATTGCTTTAGGTCCCTAGGTATCGCGACAGTGCAGTTTTGGTCATTCAAATTCCGATTGCATTAATTGGATTCCCCACAAGTTTCCTCTGATATACAATCATGTCCGTCCGTGCTCATTCCATCCAATAATTAACGCAATTAGCTTACATGACTAGACATGACATGGGAGAGTAAATAAAGTAGTAACTACAACATATGGAATATTTGAAATAAATGACAAAAAAAGTATTTGACTCAAGCCCAACTTCTCTCCCCACAGAGAATAGGAAAATGAGAAGGTAGAATGAAGTGAGTTTCTCTCAAACTAAAATCAACTTCTGTCATTAACTTTTGATGCTTTCTCTTCTAAATTCTCCAGCAGTAAGCTGCATAAATCGATTACTTATATGAGAAACTCAATACGTTTTACCTTCTTATTTTCATTTCACAAAATAGGGCCTATATTAACTTGTCATGTTGACAGTGCTTGAAGTAAATTTATGTTCTTATGACAACAATAAACAACAAAGAAAAATTCATTATCATTTTTAATTAACGACTTAAACATTGGATGAACTAGGACCAAGGAACCTTAGAGTAAATATAAGAAAACTTGAAAAACCCAATTGGCGCAACTCTTCTAACATGATAAGAGACGGGAAAAATGCACAATCGTCACACCCGAGGCACTTAGAAATGCAATTAAGCCAAAAAACAAAGATTAGCGAATACCTTTGTGGATGATTAGAAGCGGAAGCGAAGCGTTTCAAACTATCGAATAATCCCCTGGCGGCGGCCAGCGTTCGGCGAACAGTGCAAAGCTCTCGGATGGTTAGCAAGTGACCGGAAGCGGCGACGCGGAGAATCTCCGTCAAGTCGTCGATGCCGGAGAAGTCGAGGGGCTGGGCGAGGAGTCTGGCGGCGGAGGTCTGATCGAGAAGCTTCTGGCTCTGGGCGGGAGTGCGGCCGATGGGCAAGCGGGCGCTGAGGGCGGCGGCGGAGCCCATGGAGGTGGAGGTGAACGGCGAGAGCTGCTTGCAGACGGAGCTCCATTCCAGCGTCTTGAGGGTGTCGGCCTGGAGTGAGTTAGGGTTTGGATTGGAACAGGAACGGAGTTTGAAATTGAAGGAGGATTTTGGAGGCTCAATCAACGGAACCAACACGTTGCTGCTGAGTTGCATCGGTGACTCACTCAGTGCCCTGTTTCTGAGAGTGGCACACCTTGCTTTTCTTATGGATAACGTGGACACTCAACGACGTCGTTTTACTTCATAATTCATACCAACCAATTTCTATTTCATCTATAGTCTAATTTTCGCCTATATTAAGAAAATGCTTCAGAGTTTAAAATCGAACATTAAATATGATACAGATAATATAATCAATTAATATATTAAGTATGACACATAATATAATGTTTAATTAGTATGTCAGTGCTAGTAAGCGCGAAACATAAGCAGAATAATTATTTAAATGTAAGGTTCTTATACTTTCCACCACGAGCTGCCTAGTCAAGAGTCTTGCTATGATTCTAGTAGAAGGATCATCGTCTAGCCTTTGGATAAAAGGTAAGTAATTGTATATTACATTTACATTTCACTTCATTCTTTTTAAAATGAATGCGTAATAGATCTGTTTCTATATTTTTTAGTTGGACACTAAATCAATTTACTATTGAGGTTAGTAGTCACTGCTGCATCAAGTCATCATTTAGGAGACTCTTCCATACTTATGATGTCATGACTGAGGACGACAAGTTGAAGTGATAGACTAACTTTATTTAATTATCATATATCGCTATAATAAAATAATTTACACTAACTAACAAGATACTAACTTGTGTAATTTTCTTTTTCACATAGTAGAGTGACTTGGGTCCTGTAGGATGAGTGACAGATCAAAAAGTCTGAGTCAAAAGTTAGAAAAAGATTTTCTGACATCTTGACCAGAGGAAGGACACGAGTCTCCGGACCTTTATGGATGGGTGAGGAGGAAGCATGGGCTGGACTGTTGAGCTATTGAGATAACCAAGAGTTTAAAGAGCAGTCAGCGCAGAATAACATCAATCAGTCTAGGGGGTGGAGCAATGCATTCATCTGGCCGTAAATCACATCTGGACATTGCCCTGGGTCTGGTAAGTATTATGACTAACTTTATTACACGTTATTTACTTTCATTTTTATAAAATATGCTTTTTAATTGTACAACCTTTGCAGAACGTAAATATGGTCGCCCAGTTGAATCTGATGAGTTGTTTATGGTCACCCACAAGAATAAGAATGGTGCATGGATTGATACTCGCTCACGTGAGACTTATGTAAGTTTAATCTTAAAATTTTCTTTCATCCATTCTTAAATTTTTATCTAATTTTGTAACATCGATGTTATAATTATTGTGTAGGAAAATTATCATCATTGATTGAAGGTCATACAATCAGAAAGTTCATCAGGTTCCAACACTGATGCTCCCCAACTAGATTCAGCAACCAAGCTTCAAGCTTGGAAGGAGGTTGCTGGAGGAAAGAGTAGAGGTCGAGTTTATCGCACAAAAGACTTGGCTGCTAACTATTGTCAAGGATTGTCTTCCCTCACTCAGCTGTAATTCGTTGCTTCTGCCACTAATTACTCCAATCATGCGGACCGATAAGAGCAACTTCAAAACGAAGTCAACGAAGCAAAGGAAAAAGCAAGAATGGCAAAAGAAGAAGCAAGAATGGCAAAAGAAATAGCTAAGCAGTTGCAGGACTAGTTCCAAAACCACTTAGAACATATAGTGCAACAACAACTTGCCGTCATGATGGAGCGTCAATGTGTTGATACTTCAACTAGTATGAGTCAAGTTCACCTGCACTATGATGAAGCCGATGACGACCAACCTACCATGATTTCTACTTTCTATGTCTTTTATCATTTTATTTTAAAACTATCATGTTGTGTTTAAACATTTTAGTTTAGTTTTTTTTAATTGAGTGGAACTCCAATTTCATATTTGAATTAGTGAAGTTGTTGTTGTTGTTATTATGTGATTGTTGATGAATGTTTTCTAATTTTCAAGTTGTAGGGTTTCTGTTTTTAAAATATATATATTTTTTTAAAAAATTACTCTTTGTATGGGCTGAACTCATGTTAGACCCAATTAAATATTTTAATATCACATCGTGCAAGGGCCAAACCCAAGCAGAATAAGTAGGGGCCGAACCCACGCAACTCTTAAAATAAATTATTTTAAGTGTGGACACTGCCCTGCAAGCTCTTGTCATTCCTGCGTGGGTCTGGGCCTCGCAACCTCCTGCCACTTCTGCGTTGGTCTGGTTCCCACAAGCTTATGTGAGCTCAAACCCTCACACCTAACCTTTGCGTGGAAGACTTTATCGTGGGACCTTTCTCCACGGTTTGCCCCACGCATGTGTGTGGGTTTTTCATGATTTACATGGGTTTTTAGCCTATACAAGTTACATGTTTTCTTGTAATGTGATATTGTCTCGAGATTTTTTTTCAAAATTAAACCGTTAAGATTCAAAATTCCTCTAACTTTTTTCTTTCGGTCACTGTGGGATAAGTTTATACTGGGATTCATACAAGACACACAAATTGGCCATTTTTGTTTTTATTTTTTGGTCTAATGATGTTAATTTCTCTTAATTATGTACTTCTGTGTTCATTTCCACAAAAAGAAGTCTACACATTATTGAAATTGAAATCATATGATTCTAAACCATGTATCTTAAGTTAGCTTTTAGTTTCATTTTCTAATTTTAAAGATGATTTCAAGAGGAAGTGCTCTATCCAAGTTGTTTGGTGTATGGAAAGTGATCTTTTAATAAAATTAACTGAAAATGTAGAAAAGTAATTTGGAGACCAAATTTGTCTTTGTGAAGATATTGATGTATTAGTTACAATAAAGAAAAAATGACTCGATTTTATTTTGAGAGGTAAAAAGATAAATATTTGAACTAGTATTATTCTCGAAACAATTTAAGTCATTGTCGTTATGAAATTTTGAGGATTTTTTTAACAAGTAAATTCTAGTAAAAGATATATTTAAAAATATATGATACTATAAAAAATTATGTTTAAAATGCTTTACTACTTTTGGTTAAATTCATCTTTGTGTCCCTATTGTTGTTCACCAGCATGGCATTCACATAAAAGTTGTAGACACGTTTTGGTTTAAGTTAATGTGATGTGACTTTTATCATCAAAGTTATTATTTTATTTTAATTGAAAGACTTATTGTATAATTTCTTTTATGAAAAGATTGATTAAAAATTAATATTCTCTTATTGTTACGGATACATTCACGTGAACTCAAGTATAAGATAATAACTTAATTCTAGTGTTATTAGTGTTTTTGACGATAAACAATAAAGAAATTATAAATAAAATTATGGACTGATAATATTAGTAAAAATTTGGACATAATTAAACTGATTTATACATTAGACATAGAGTGAACTTATAACTCATGGACGAAAGGGACAAATAGTAAATATAGGCATACATAAAATTTAATGGGAATGTTACAAGTTGTGGATGATTGTGTGATTTAATAGTCACTTTTTAAATAATTTTGTGTGTAATTTAGAGGTCACATGGATAATCTTCTTCCTCTTAGTTGTTCCCGTCATCGTCATTTTATATTAAAGTTTCATTAGAGTATTCATTATTAACTATTGTAATATAAACTAAGAAAAAATATCAACCTATTCATATTTTTAATTAGTTAATCAAATTAATTATGCTATTTTTCAACAATAATAAAACTATTTTATTTTTAATTCACATTGTAATATTTCATTGGTTGAAATCAATTCCTTTTACTTTATATATAAGAGTTATATTCATAAAATTTAATAAAAAAATATTTTCGACATATAATTTTACAATATAATCTATTTTAATCAATTAATTTTTATAAGAACTAGAATGAAAACCTTGTATAAAATATTTTTAATTTATAGACGATATAAAAGTATTTATAAAATGTTTGCTTAATCATTTTAATAAAAATAATTATCTATTATAATTTTTATCATATTTCAGAAAATTTTATATAAGAAAAGGAGTGGAAAAAATATATTTTTTATTTAAAAAAATCATAAAATAATTTTAGTAAGAGGGAATTTTTTAAATATAAGTATATGAGTTTTTTATATAAAATTACTTTAAAAAATCACTTTTTCATATTATTTTTACAAACAATCAATATTTTCTTATTAGAGGATCAATATGATAACATACCGGGCCAATTTGATTAAAGTTTTTGGGCCCGAGAGACTGGGCTGTGTGGGGATGCGGAATTCCATTACTTTTCAAACCCGTCACTACCACAGGGCCACGTGTCCGAGAATCCACAAAGCCATAAAGGGTAGGCTAGTTTATCTTATTTAGTAATTTTCCAATTTTGACACGCAGAACACTGCATTGTGTTGATCTGCAAACAGGGTTACGATTAGGGTTTGTAGGGTTTCCAGGGTTTGCGAGATCGAATCAAAATGGGTGGATCGGTGAAGGACGTCAAGTCTAAGGCGGAGCTTGATGCGGTGGTGGGCGGTGGCTCTCCGGTTGTCCTCCACTTTTGGGCGTCCTGGTGCGAAGCTTCTAAGCACATGGACCAACTCTTCACTCACTTGGCCACTGATTTTCCCAAAGCCCATTTCTTAAGGGTTAGTTTTCATTCTCAACTTCTCTTCTTTTTTTCCTCTTTGGCTTCCCTTTTTTTACATCTATACCATGTTTTGCAGGTTGAAGCCGAAGAGCAACCTGAGATATCCGAGGCTTACTCTGTCTCTGCCGTTCCTTTCTTTGTCTTTTGTAAGGTATTGTTATAATTTATAATGCCTTTTTTCACAATGGAAACTGTGTTCATGGTTTAGTACTACTTTTTTAATGGGTTTGTTTTGCTCTAGTTGCTATGTGTGTATATAATTGTTACATAATTGGTCCCAGTAAATTTTTGGGGCTTAGTTGGTATTTATTCTGAATTAAATAGAAAAGTGGCTTAGTGGAAATTATCTCTCTCTGATTTGATAGCTTATGATGCTGTTTCTTTTAGGTGCATTTTGTATGGAAAGGGCGTGATTAGTTTGATGTGATAGGGAAACCTGAAATAAGCTTATTTTTGTATGATTTAAATAATCAGATTATGGATACTCTGACATGTGGGGGTTTTTACATATTAGTTTATGCTTAAACTAGGTTATCTTAAGAAACTGTGTACAGTTTAGACAATTGCATTAAATGTTTAACTGAAATTCAATTTATAATTTTTTGGAGTTATGCTTTGTATATAGTTCTTTTCAGGTTTGTTATTAAGATCCAGTTTGAATATGTCACCATGTAGACAACTGAAATGAGTACCTTTGTTTTATTTCAATTATAATACTATGGTATCCGGTCTTTTCTTTGGGATTTAAAATCATTCTTACCTTCTTTGTGTGATTTTAATAGTTGCTTAGAAGTTCTTTTTTGTCAGGATGGCAAGACTGTTGAGACATTGGAGGGAGCTGATCCGTCGAGCTTAGCCAATAAGATTGCTAAAATTGCAGGCTCAATTAACCCTGGAGAAGCTGCTTCTCCTGCGAGTCTTGGGATGGCTGCAGGATCTGCCCTTCTTGAAGCAGTGAAAGAATTAGCTAAAGAAAATGATTCTTCCAAGGAGAAAAATCTAGTTCAACCAGGGCTCAGTGATGCCCTTAGGAAGCGATTGCAGCAGCTTGTTGACTCTCATCCTGTTTTCCTTTTCATGAAAGGAGCCCCTGAAGAGCCAAAATGTAAGTTTAGCAGGAAAGTTGTTGATGTGTTGAAGGAAGAAAAAGTAAAGTTTGGAAGTTTTGATGTCATGTCAGATTCAGAGCTTCGTGAAGGCTTGAAGAAGTTTTCAAATTGGCCAACATTTCCTCAGCTTTACTGTAAAGGTGAGCTTCTTGGTGGGTGTGACATAGCGGTTGCTATGCATGAGAATGGGGAATTGCGAGAAGTTTTTAAAGATCAAGGAATTGATACGATTGATGAAGCAAAAGAAAAAGAATCAGGAGATGCCAAAGGTGGCATCTCTAAATCTACTACTAATTTGAGTACAACATTATCCTCCCGACTGGAAAGCCTGATAAATTCTAACGCAGTCATGCTCTTTATGAAGGGAAAACCAGATGAACCAAAGTGTGGTTTCAGCAGGAAGTTAGTTGAAATTCTCCAGCAAGAGAGTGTGCCTTTTGACAGTTTTGACATTCTTACTGATGAAGAAGTCCGTCAAGGGCTTAAGGTTTATTCAAACTGGTCCAGTTATCCCCAGCTGTATATCAAGGGAGAGCTTATTGGGGGATCAGACATTGTATTGGAGATGCAAAAAAGCGGAGAACTTAAAAAAACTTTACATGAGAAAGGGATTCTTCCTGCAGAGACCATTCAAGATCGACTGAAGAAATTGATTGCCTCATCCCCTGTGATGCTCTTCATGAAGGGTACCCCAGATGTACCAAGATGTGGTTTTAGTTCCAGAGTTGCTGATGCCCTTCGACAGGAGGGCCTGAATTTTGGGTTTTTTGATATATTGAGTGATGAGGATGTGAGACAGGGATTGAAGGTATACTCAAATTGGCCAACCTTTCCTCAGCTCTACTACAAAAGTGAGCTGATAGGTGGTCACGACATTGTGATGGAGCTGAAAAATAATGGGGAGCTGAAGTCTACTTTATCTGAGTAGGATTATTATGATTCCATTCTGGTTTTGTGTATTTAGAACAAGTGTGATCGACAATCATACATGGCGATTTTGATCCTGGTGTCAGGACTTTGTGTTTGATAACATTGTAACAATCTAGATGATTACTTTTATATACTGTCGTCAGTGATTTGCTAGTTTTCTGACCCGTCGAAAATTTAAACCTTTTAAATACTTTCGTCAGTGATTCTGAATGCTAGTTTTTAAACCTTTGGAGTCCAAACGGATAATGAGATCATGTATTGCGTACTACCTGTTGAAAACCTCAGTTTGGTGCTGGCTAAGATGCTAATTCGGCAAGTTTGTTGCCTGTTAAAGTTAAGACTTAGGAATCATATCATATCCATTAAAATTGTAGCAGGACACCTTTGGAATGCCATAGGGTAGGAAATGAATTTTTTGGAGTTTTAACATTTATGGGAGACAGTAACATTCACAAACAAAATTTGATTGGAAGAGAATATTTATCTAACATAAAATATTGTTTAGATTTAAAATGAAAATGAATAAAGTTAAATACTTAATTATTGACGTTTTATTTTAAAAGTTAAAATTTAATTGATAGATTAAGTTGAAAAAAATGTTAGACTGAGAGAGGATAATTTAAAATGATTGAATTTTTTTCCCTTTTTGAGGATATCTTAATCATTCCTAAATGTCTTAGTGTAAGCTTGATCACTGCTAAAAATATTAGGGTAATCTTGATATAGAGTCAAGATTGTAAAAAATTAAATTAAGATCGATCAAGATTATATAAATCAAGGGTAATCTTGATATAGAGTCAAGATTGCAAACAATTAAATTAAGATCGATCAAGATTATATAAATGAAGACGAATCAAAATTGTAGAAGTATTAAAAATTAATTCACTTAAAAAGTGGAAAATATCTTCAATTTAATATAGAGTAAGAGTATCAAAATTAAAAATTTAAATAAAATTGGAAGTAAACTTTGTTTTTCCTTTTTTTTTTCTTCCCTTTTCCGAATTTGTAGTTTTAGTTTTCTCAACCTATTATTGTTTACAATTCTTTTTTTATGTAATTACTTGTCACATATATGATTAATTTTAGAATTGTTGGTTTCTAATTTTTTTTTTCCTAAATTATGTTTGTGTGGTTCCAAAAGTTGCTGGTCACACTGTATCTAAGAAAGCTTCTTCCCGCAGCTCCATGAGTTCTTCCTGCACCTCCATATTTTTTTGAAAGTCTAAAGCTATTTATTTAAATGACTAAAATATCTTTCCCGAAATAAATGAAAATTTGGGTGAGAGGTGGTGAAAATAGTGATGCATAGTGTATGCTCGAATTCATGTTCAAATTCGAAGTACTCTTGGAGTTCCTAAACCTTCGTCTTCAAATTCGAAGAGTTCACTTAAGGATATTTGTAGGTAAGGTGTGAGTAAGAGCTTTTAGAAGATATAATACCTCCATTCAAAGAAGCGATCCGATCATTGGAAACATTAACAAATTATTCTTCATAAAGTTAAAAGAATAAACTTTGAATGGATAAGTTTCATGAAGAGGGTGTTGAAGATGTCAAGTTGCATTAGCCATACTTGTCGTTATGTAGAAAAATTATAAATTTATATTGGAGTGGATGAGTGTAGCTGTACTTTGACTTTGAATTGCAATAATATTATTTTCACTGTCCTTCTGAAATTAAGAAACACAAATAATTGCAATTTTGGATTAATTTTAATTATCTTGCATTGTAATAGTAAATTAGTTTTTGACTACGTTTATACTTTAAGATTTTAATATAGTTAACATGTAATGAGTGCAATTGAAGTATTATGTATTATAGTAAGTAATTAACGTGTTGCTTAATTAGATTACCACTTAAACTGTATTTGTATCTAGTAATGTTGTTGAGATAGTGAAGATGAGTGAAAGAGAAAGGTAAATTAAGAGAAATATTATTAATCCATTACAACTTAAACACCTATATGAATTAACAGAGTCTCCTAACTTTAGTTTGGTGGGTGTCCATAAACTGAGAGAGGCATGCCAACAACTTCATTTCAAGTGCTTTGTATTCATCAATCTGCATTTGAAGCTCTAATCTCTCCTTCTTAAGGTTCTTGTTCTCCTCCATAAGTACTTGCTGATTATTTTCTTCTGTGGAAGAACTCGTTGCATTTTCCTCAGAAGAAGACTTTAGGTATGCAGGAAAAACACTTGGCTCGCACTTTTTCCTTGTGATTTCACCCAGCATGTGCCTGCAACCCCTCTGAAATTTCTCGTGCTTGAATTCCCATCTTTTCGATGATATTTTCTTAAATCCCTGTTTTGTAGTTTTCAAAATTCAGAAAAACACCACACACCAAACCAAACCACCTAATATAATCAACAACCCTTTTTCGTCTATACTAAAGATATTGTTGCGTGTTTTCAAGTATTTTGTTTTGGATAACTAAATTATATTATGATTGAAAGTGAATTGGTACTAGATTACGTAGAAGCAGCTCATGCTGAAACATAAAAATATTATTTCCACGTACGTCATCAGGTTAATTAATGTTCATGATTGTCAAAGATTTTGAAAATTCTTTAATCTAATTATGTACAGCATTTAGTCGTTCACAAGAAGCAAGATTTTGTTGACTTTCAAATTAAGTGTGCTCTAATCCAAGTGAAGCAGTAAAGTATGTCTGGTATGACTATTTTGACTTTTAGTTAAAAATAACAGATTTGACCACCATTCTATATAAATATATATACATTGACTTCACCTTCATTTGAATGCATGTGCTTTGATTGTTTTGTTTAACTACGATACTTCCTCCTAATAAAAAAGAAAAAAACCATGACACTTCCTTTTCAATATAGAGCTCATCTTTTGAACGAAGAATTACAGGATAAACAAAGGAAGAAAAAGATTAACCATAACCACATTTTTCTTCTCCAAATATGATCTTTGATCATAATTATCATAATCCTTTTTGATTTCACAAATCTTTGAAAAATAAAAACACTTACTAAAACTAATTTATTGAATTTGTATTTTTTTTTTAAATGTTGTTAAACTTTCTTATTTTTTTACTTAATATGGGATTAAAATTATATATGAATTTCTAACAGTTTTTCATTTAAAGTGAGAGTCTATCTTTCATATTGGTATATTTTTTTGAATGAAAACATTCTCAAATAGAAGTAATTTATTAAAAACACTCTTACTTGTATTATAATTTACAAATTTAACGGAACATACTTGTTTAGAATTCTCTCGAATCAAATAAGAAATGAAGCTAATAGAAGTGAGGTAAACTTACATAGGTGTTCAATTGGCGAATGAAGCTAGAGAAGTTGTTGTGCTTGAAATATCTAGGCAAGGTGAGTTCAGAGAATTCAGCCGGAGACCACACAACAAAGGCAGTTCCTTCTGCATTCCAGGACACAATTTTGGTGATATCTTCAGCCTCACCTTCTTCCAACAAATCATAGGTCTTCAACAGAAATGGTGCTGGGCACCTTTGCCTTGGTGACTGCCCTGCATGTGCATCACCACCTAAACCAAGGTTCAGCTCTAACACATTATCATCAACCATGCTTGCTTATGCTATACTCACTGATTACCTATTCATTTGTGTTGCCTAAACAGGTTCATATTCCACACACTCCTCTTTATATAGCATCTACCTACCACTTGGTAGCTAGAAAAAACCTACTTGTGCTGCCGTGGAAGGTGGACTATTTCCTTTTGGTCGTCTCACTCATTTCTTTTTCTCCTGCTTTCTTTTACTTTCTCTCGCACGTGAGCAAAATAATATTCAAATCAACACATTTTTTCTAGTCATCATTTTCTCTATCTGTTATGTTTTTTTGTGTTAGTCAGAGGAACTTTTATGACTTTGCCATGTGATGGTGATGCGAACATAGCGCCGAATGTAAATTGAAATACAGTGGATCTGCCCAAAACAGAACAAAATATTATTCAAAGGTTTGATTTGTTTGTCATGGACTTCCCATTATTTTATGCTTCAGTGCTAAAATAAGATGTGTTGGTGTATTTTGAAAGTAATGGAGAGTTTGTTAGCTCAATATATATAACTTCTTTCATAAAAAAACTTTCAACAACTTCTCTGTCTTCAGAACAAAGTTTGTAAAGTGATTTCTGGAATTCCAGCACCACCATTTAAAATTTGTTGAAAATTCCAGCTTGAAAGAAATGATAACTATACCATTTTAAAAACAGTTATTGATTAATTTTTAATCTTAATCATTCACTTATAATTATATGGTTTAGAATTATAGTCGTCAATAATATCTATTTTTATTCTATAGTTTATCGTTGAATCATAAAACAACAGATTTGAAAAACCAGAAAGCTGCACATAAAACTACCAGCTATCAAACTAAAAGTCAAAACAAAAAACTTTGTGCACACTGCTTAACATTCTATTGAAATGCAGCAAAGTTTGAAGAACTTCTGAGTAACACACTTCACTTCGAGACATGCTGTATGGAAGATAAAGTTACGAAGCTGAGAAACAAAAGTCAATGGAACCATGAACCAGGGAGTGTTAATAAAAAAATTTCATCTTATTCTCCAATAAATACTTCTGCAAGAGAAACGTTAAAACAAAAATGAAATCATTTTTTATACATTAAAATTAATTTATATGAGTTAATTTAGAAAATCTCTCTTATTGCTTCTTTAATATTTTTAAAATTTTAATTCATGTAAAAACTAGTTTTATCTTCAATTAAGTTTTTTAATATTGTTTTCTTTAAAAGTGTTTTTGGAGTGCGATAGATACCAAAATTGGCATGAAGTGCCGCTAAGACTGACTCACTCGGAAGAACATAGCAAACTCGTCTCCCACTTGTGCATGCAGTTGTGCTCTTCTTATTCCAATTTCCATTTCATGATATAATCATTTTATTATGCATCTACCATCCACTTTTCAATTTGGTGGCACCCACCAAAAGTTTCTTTTTCCATGTTTCTCTTGTGTTTTTTCTTTCCATCACAAATTGTTCTTAGATTTAGTGTTAAACTGTAATCAACTTAATTAAGATGGAAGTATGGTCTAATTAGAAATTGATTTATTTAAAATTACTCATTAGTAAATAATTTGGGCTTCAATATATACATTGATTTTATTTCAGTTAAAACAATTTGATTATAGTTTAAACATGGATGTATGTCACAAAAAATCTCTGACAACGCTATTAAATGATTAGGGTGTGGTAATGAATTTTCAAGGCTTTTTTACTGATTAATTAAGCAATACAAAACTTCTAAGTTGGCCAATTTGGATGGTTGTTAATACTTTCTAAATCCTCTCCTAATCACAGATAATTTCTTCTTCTAAAATACACATATTACATTAAAAAAACATAAAAAGATATGTCCAGACATGTTTTATAATTTCAAAAACATAAAGAAGGATTTCATCCTACACCTAAAACTAGTATATCAAACTACCCATGACTAACAACAACCCCATTCAAAAAGACCTTTAAACTTACAACAACTTCTATTCTTTTTTTTTTTTAAAACTTCGCTTTCTCCTTAACCCTGCGGGTGGTGCTGACTTTCACCTTCCGTCTAACACTTAGGATATTAGAAGAGAAGTGTGTGACTGATAACTTTCACTTTGTTTGAGTAAAATTCTTTTAATCTGAATTTTCTTAAAATATAGTCTCCGGACGACATCTTAACACCTTTTTAATTATAAAAATATTTGACAACACTCAACTTATAGAATATATTTGGATTTGAGAATAGATTTAAAATGGTGAAAAATAGTAGATTTAAGGTCTTATGTAATATGTTTAGATTTTGACGATAGAATTAAAGGGATAGAAAAAAATGAATTTAAGGTAAAAGTATTTATATTTGAACAAATGATTCTAAAAAATGAATGAAAAAGTTTATAAAAAAATTGTAAATGATTATATATATATATATATATATATATATGAATGGTAAAATAATATACTCTTATTGTGGATTGAAAAGTCTATTAGATGTCTCATTCATATAAATAATAATAATATTATTTTATTAATATACTTAATAATAATAATAGTATTATTATTATTAACCTTTTTTATTTTATTAATTTTATTAATATTTTTTTTATTATTATTAAAATTAAAATTATTATTATTATTATTATTTGTAATAATAGATATGTATCATTTAAATAAAATTTGTAAAGAAATAATGTTAAATGTTTAATAAAATAAATATGTATCCTTTGGTAATTATCTTAAATTGGGCTCTATATTATAAATTTTTAGAAAAACTTAGTAAACTTTAATTTTAAGGCAACATTAAAAATCAACATCCAACATTAATATATTTTACACAAAAGGTGACTACATAGGAAACAATTATAACTAGCTCCATGAAAGGATTATAACTATTGAAGTGATTCCTTGAAATATTAATATGCCAATAAAACTCATAATATCAAGATAAATGCAAATCATTATGACATCACATGACCAACAATATTTGCTTATAGAATTGAACCCGCGTCATTTTCATTCTCCATGGTTTAGGAAGACTCTATCAACTCGTCTTATAATTTTCATGGAATTGAAATGAGATTACTATATACAAGTTGTAACCCTAGCTATGTTACCACTACAACTTATATTAATTATATTATATGCAGCATTCTGTTATGTTACAAAAGAGTTGAGTTTCTCGAAATAGATAATTCTGTAATTCATTAATAACACTCCAGTTACAAAAGATAATACATAATCATAGAGATAGTATAAGAAAGAAAGCACGACAGTGGGTCAACTTATTATTATTATTATTATTATTATTATTATTATTATTATTATATATATATTGCACTTAGATTAATTTCCAAGTCTCATTTTTGTCCTCACTTGGCGTTATCAGATAATCCATATTACACTTAGATTAGTTTCCAAGTTCATTTGTTTTTATTTTACTTTTAACACATTTTTAATGGATTATTTTAAAATAAATTCAACATTTCTTTTCTTTACTTTTTTTTATGAATTTTATTTCAAAACTTTAGTCATAACTAAAAATGAAATCAAAAACTTTTTTTTCTTTATTTAAAAATGACAAAATATGATAAAAACACAATTCTTTAATTTTAATTTTTTTATTTGAAATTCTATTTTGAAATAATTTTATTTGCCCAAATAAAATTGGATGTTGATAGATCTATCACTCATCACATACATCTAGGATGGAAAAACACATTTGGAATCGTATTCTTTCCTATGTATTTTAAACCTACACCTCAATATAATTTTAAACTTTATAATGTACAGTTTGGTAACATAAAAGTTAGATTTTGATATTCGAGAATGTAAAATCCAGAATACAAAATATTTATTATGAAAAGTACCATCCAAAGTGGGTACTAAGTGGTAGAATAATAATTTCAATCACATTTATATAATGAAATTTTAAAATTGATATTTTTGATGAGAGATAAAATTGACAATTTTTGTCTCTTCTTTTATCGAGACTATTCATTTTAATTTTGGTATATAACTTTATTCTCCCAAAAGATTAACTTTAGGAGATAGATATGTATTCAATTTCATTATTCAAAAACTTAGTTTTTCAAAAAAACACATACCCTATGCAATGTACAATCTTTAATACATTAACATAGTTCATATTATAAATTCCATAATGTATTTTCGATTAAAAAAAGCATATCAGATTGTGTAACCTAGAATATATTAATATATTTTGGATTGTAGATATTAGAATGTATTTTCCAAATTCATAAATACATGTCTTAGAATGTATTTTTTTAAGAAAAATCTTGTCATTTCACTCCCTCGTAAGGTGCAAGTTTAAAAACATGGGATGAAGAATACAATGTCCAAAAACATTAAATGGTAACCAATACCCAACTTGGAGGAAACCCTAAAAAGGAATCAATAATGGGCCTATACTGTCTTTATAATATTATGAGAGGCTCTTCCTACATGTCCATGATATCATCCTACACCTCCATACCATACACGAAAAGGCCATTTATCCCTAAAATTAAATTTAAAACCAAAAATCATCCTTCACCTTCAAATCGAATCCCTACATCTTCTGCCTTCACATTTCCCCTTCGTGCTCCATTGCCTTCACATTTTGAATGCACAACACCATTATCCTTACAAATTGGTAGTTGTTAGTGACGCATCCCGACACCTCTCTATTTGAAATTGAAGCATCCAAAGTAAGGTTTCTTTTGTGTATTTTTCTTTTTCTTTTATAAAAGGTGGGTGTTCGGAGCAGCGGTAGAGTTTTTATTTTCCATTTTTTATAAGCTTTTGAATTCTATAATTTGAAAGGTATAAGTTTTTTTTCAATGAATTTCGAGAGAATCCAACATGCTTCCCGATTATATAATGCAAAAACAATTCCAAAACACTAGTACCTTCCGTATTTTGTAGTCCAAAAGTCATTAAAAAATCTTTTACATTTTCGATTCTACAATTCCGAAACTTAAAAAATTATATAAATGCTTTCGAGTCCAAACTTCCTAAGTCAAATAAAAAAACTCCAAAATATACCTATAAATCTTTTAAAATTCTTCAGTACTGATTGCCAATATGCTTTAAACCTATTTCTTTTATCAAAGAACATTTCGATCTTTTTCTAAAGGTTAATTTTGAAATTATAAAAGGTGTTGAGGTGCAGGCTCGTATTATGGAGGTGCAGGAAGAAGCTAACATCATCCACTGATCCAACTCAGTCTAAATTTGATTAGATCAATTGAGGCTTTGAAATTAGACTTAAACGCATTTTTTAAGAGAGGAATTATTTTTTCATCCCAATACTCTCGTCCTCCGTCTCTATAGTTCACTGAAAAATACAAATATGATAAATAGTAAAAAATGAGAATATCTTTTACCCCTTCGCCTCCTTAACCACTTTTATTCATTTTGATTCACTAGCATCCGGTTCATCTGTTTTTCACCTTCACTGTCAACAAAAGCGTTTGTGTATGTGGATGAGACTGTGGAACGTGGAAGAGAAGTTGTTTTAATCTGAATTAAAGGTTTAAACAAGTGAAAGATAAGAAATTTGTTATGTTTATTAACAATTTGTGAGTGATATTGATGATTAGAGTAGTTAATTTGATGTTTGGATTGTCCTTAACGGTGGATCTACATCAGAAAAGATGAATTTGGTATAAACCGGATGTCTCGTTTATATTTTGGAAAAAAATTATAAACTTTCCTAAATTGAAATAAAATGACGGAATGAAAGAATTGGGTCGGGGAAGGACAAAAATGTCTGCCCACAAACTTGGCATCATCTTATGAAAGTTCTGCATTATCAATTAGATTTAATACAACTTTTACTTAGTCTTCAAGCACAATGTAAACAAGCATACACTGAATTTTCTCTAATATATAGTTTGAATAAATTTGACAATACCTGGTATATACACATAAAAGTTATAACCATCTTGTCTTTTAAACAAATACTATCCTAAAATAATAATATTTGTCTTAAAATATTATATTTTATCCTAACCTAAAATTATTTGCAAATTAAACTAAGTAATTGCTCTATTCATTGACCTAAAACTGAATGACTGTTCTAAATATTGACCTAAACTAAGTATTGGTCCTAAAAGAAAAAAAAAACTAAATACAACTATGACACAAATTAGAAACATTTATGTTGTATACCAACTTTCACATTGAAAATGCAAAATGAATGAGGAATTTCTTTTCAAAATAAAGAAGATGGTGGTTTTTTTGTGATGTGAAGGCACAAAGAGTGAGTGAGAGAGAGAGAGGGAGTGTGATAAGAAGGGAGAGATAATTTAGGGACTCGTGGAATGTGAAGAAAAACAATTACGAAGTGATAACTTAGGAGAGTTGATTTATTAGTACTAAAATACCTAAAAAAAAATATGTGGTTTGGATAGAAAAATTTTAAAATTATTAAGAGAATAATTAAGATAATTTTTTGTCCACACTAATAAAATTATTATTATTTATTTATATAAATATGATTTTATTAGTAAATTTTGATATGAATCATCCTTTGATAAATATCTATTAAAGATTATAATTATTTCTCTATGTTTGTTTGAATTTTCTTTGAAACTATTTTTATGGTAAATATTGACTAATTTATTTTAGAAAAACTTATAATAAAATTACTTTTATATGTAATATTTTAATATTTAGTGATCGTTGAAATACTTTATTTAAATATAAAATTTAAAACTTAATAAATTTAAATAATTTTTTTGTCTAATATTGTGGGAGTCGCTCTCTTCATTTGTTTGTTTTAAAAAAGTACAAAGGATTACCATCAAACATCATGTTACATGAGGCAAGTATGTGTTACCCATTCAAGGATTTCCATTTATTTCCACTCTAATTTTTTAAATATGAATGCCCACTATATGTATCTAAACAGTAAAAAATATGGCTGGTGAGTAAGAACATGTCTAGTAAAACATTTCAGGTAAATTGTAAATGAAATTTTCATAAAATCATTTTATGTGATTAATAAGTTAACTTTTCTCTAATAACTTTTAGTCTATTTTAATAAGTTATTTATATACGTCTTATATACTCCGACAATTCTATTGACCATGTGATCATCTGTCCCGCCAGGTTAGGTTTGGATAATATCCGGGCTATCGGATAGTCGGTTCTCACTATCACCTCACGATTCTGGAAATACGGGCGCATCCTTCTCGCTGTGATTACCAAGGCCAGAGCCACTTTTTCGATTATTTGATACCTCGTTTCTGCTTCCTGCAGGGTTTTGCTGGTAAAGTACACGGGTCGCTGTTCTCCTTCTATCTCTTGGACCAAGGCTGCGCTGATCGCGTCTTTCGATACTGATAAGTAAACGATGATGGGCTGGTCCAGATGAGGCTTTTGTATTACCGGTGGTGATGCGAGAAATGTTTTCAACTGGAGAAAGGCATCTTCACACTGATCGTCCCATTTGAACCGGGATGCTTTTTTTAGTAAACTCATGATGGCCCTGATCTTATCGGCCATCTTTGGCATGAATCGTAACAAAGCGACTACTCTTCCCACTAGGTGCTGCACTTCTTTGACGGTTTTCGGGCTCTGCATCTCCATTATTGCCTGACACTTGTCGGGGTTTGCTTCAATTCCCCTGCTGGTCAATATGAATCTGAGGAACTTTCCGCCCTCAACTCTGAAAACACATTTGTTAGGGTTCAACCGTATTCCAACCGCTTTGAGTGCTTGAAAAACTTGGTGTAAGTCCTCAACATGTTGGTCGCATGAGGAAGACTTGACAATCATGTCGTCCACATATATCTCTACATTTCGGCCTATTAGCTGCTTGAATATTTTGTCCATGAGCCTCTGGTAAGTTGCCCTAGCGTTTTTTAGCCCAAAGGGCATAACCTCGTATACGTAGTTGGCATCATCGGTCATGAAGGCAATTTTGTTTATATCAGGCAGATGCATGCTAATTTGATTATAACCCGAAAAGGCGTCGAGGAAACTCATATACTTGTGCCCAGCTGCGTCATCCACCAGGCGATCAATGCTCGGCGGGGGATAGGAGTCTTTCGGGCATGCCTTGTTCAAGTCAGTGTAATCTGTGCCCATTCTCCATTTCCCATTTGACTTTTTAACTAACACAACATTTGCCAACCAAGTGGTATAATGTGCCTCTCGAACAAATTTTGCCTGTAGCAACTTTTTTGTTTCTTCACGGGCGGCCGCCCTTTTTTCTTCTCCCAACTTTCTCTTTTTCTGGGCGACAGGTCTCGCATCTCTGAACGTTGATAACTTGTGGGTCATGACGGATGAGTCAACGCCCGGCATGTCTGCGGTTGTCCACTTGAAGGCGTCACCATTCGCCTGCAGGGTTGCACTGAGCTTCTTGGCATCTTCCATGGATAGAGATATTCCCATTCTGGTCGTCTTGCAGTCTCCCCTGAGCGGGATGTGCCGAATTTCTTCTTTGGGCTCTACCCTGACCTCTTTTGTTCTGGGGTCTAATTCAGTGACAACCACCACATGGATCCTTTTAGAAACTCTCTGTTCTGTTCTCAGGGCCTCGCTTCGATGCTCGACCCTTAGGCTCGTCGCGTAACATTTCCGGGCTGTCTTCTGGTCTACATGGACCGTAATGATGTCACCGGCCCGAGAGGGGAACTTTATAACAAGGTGAGGCGTTGACACTATTGCCCCTAAGAGGTTCAATGATGGCCTTCCCAAAAGTACATTATACGACGTGTCTGCGTCTACTAGCAGATATCGGATTTTAATCGTTTTTTATTTGGATTCCCCCTCTTCTCCAAATTTGGTAAATAGGTCGATGTAACCTTTGGTATCAACTCGTTCTCCCGAGAACCCTACGATTTGGTCTTCGTACGGCTGTATCTCGCTGTCTGGTATGCATAATTTCTTGAAGGTGCTCCAATATAGCACGTCCACCGAACTTCCTTGATCCACCAGGGTCTTCATAACCGAAAAATTCTCGATTTCGACAGTGATCACCATTGGATCGTCTTGGAATGGGTCGATTCCCTTGAAGTCTGCATTCGTGAATGTGATTGGTGGCATCCTTCGCCGAATAGGCATAGACACAACGTTTATCGACTGTACCGCCCTTAAGTGTTTCCTCCGGGCGGAAGCAGAGGGCCTTCCGCCGACAAATCCTCCTGCTATCGTGTTGATTACTCCCCTCACCCGCGTATTCGGACCCTGTGGTTGTGACGGTATCGGGCAAGGTGTTCTCGTTCTTTCCTCAGTCCTCCTCTTTGGATCTCCTCGTGACTCTCTTCGTTCAGGGGATCTCTGTCTCCTCCCCGTTCTGGACTGATTGTGCACCAACTGTCTTAAGTATCCGACCTGAATTAATTCTTCAATTTTATCCTTCAAGGCCAAGCATTCTTTTGTGGTATGTCTGTAATTCTTGTGAAAACGACAATGTTTCGATGTGTCAGCATTCCTGGGGTCGTGGCCTTTCTTGGGGTAGGCATGAGGTCTGAGCTGAGAGCCTCCTCGAGCATTCGCCCCCTACTGGTATTGAAGGGCGTGTAATTGCAAACCTCGGGAGCCTGGCTTCTCTTGGCCGGATTGGGGGGAGGGGAGGTTTTTCCCTAATCCGGGTTTTATCCGGTTGGGAGTGGTAACTGGGGGTTTGAGGCTCTATCTTCATCTGCCCTCCAAAGTCTCTCAATTCCTCTAGGCGCATAAATTTATATGCTCTCATTCTCATCTCATTCATGTTCGCGACTAGTTTTTTGCAGAGGCTATCAGCGAAGGGTCCTGGCCGAAGGACCATGACCATGTGGTGGAGGGCGACCTCCGGATTGAGATTTCGAATCTGGAGGGCTACTTGATTAAATCTGTCCATGAACATTCGAAGAGATTCTCCTTTTCCTTGTCGGATATTCACGAGGGCGATAGAGGTTAAGTGGTGAGGTCTGCTTGTGGCAAACTGTGTGGTGAACAGATTCACTAGGGTCTTAAAAGAGTCAATGGAGTATGGGGGGAGCTTGGTGAACCAGCTCAAAGCCATCCCTTTGAGGCTATTGGGAAAAACTCGACACATTATGGCTTCACTGGTGGTGAACAATCCAATGTCAGTGGTGTATATGTCGATGTGTTCATCGGGGTCTGTGGATCCATCGTACCGGTCAATTGTCAAGCCCCTCCATTTGGCCGGCAGCTCAACGTTTATGATACCGTCCACGAATGGGTGACGTCTTTCATCTAGGTTTGAGGTTTCTCCCGTCTGGTAGGATACTTCGTCGTCTTTCTCTGGATTGGGGGTGTTTACCTTTGAGCGACCTGATATCGAGATCACTTAAGTTTTGTCGATCCTTTCGCCCAACAACTTCCTCCTCAACTCTTCATTTTCCTGCTTGAGGTTGCGCATGCTCTGTTCGTTTTGGAGCCTTAGCGAATGGATATCGTCTTTGTTTTTCTATCTTATCGCTCACATCTCTTCTTCTCCTTTCTTTTTTATTTCTGCCATTTCTCTTTTTCACCGTTGCTTAAGATTTGTGCCTTCTGAGGACTTCAACATCGTAATGTTAACAGTTGATTTAGAATTGGTTAAAAAGTTGAATAACACTGAGGAGGTATGTTGATTTGAAAAACTGCTCGTTGTATTGTCTTCAATTTGTTGCTAATTAGGGTGGTGTGCCGCTAAAATGGTTGCTGTTTCTTTGTCTTGTAGATTGATGCTAATCTACTGGCTAAGCAACTTGGGAAGATATTGTTGAACCAGGTAGGGGTTTTGCGCGGTTATTTGTGCCTTTAACTTTTATAATATTAATACTATAATTATATTATTAATAATAATAACAGTATTAGTAGTATTATAATGATAATAATAAAAAATATAATAATAATAGTATTATAATAGTATCATAATAATAATAATAATATTATTATTATTTTAATAATAATAATTATTATTGTAATTGATGTTTTAGTTGTCATTGATTTGATACCTATTGATATTAGCATGCTAGATTTTAATGATTCTAATTGCGGAGTTTTATTTCAAAAACTTATTGACTAGATTGATTACGCGTGGATCCTACTTCTCTCTCCTATCTCGGTCTTTTGTCTCAGCTGTCTCCCGGCAATTCGTCCGGATTCCAAAAATGGACGGGGTACCTGCGATTGTACTCCGACGCTCAAGTAAGTATTCGGATATCGGAACTCAAGATAACAATAGTTATAACTCTTCACCTTTTTTCCACCTGCCTTTGTCTTTACTTACTCACCTATTTATAAGGTCTGGTACTTTACTTATACTTTACGTTATGTCAGCCTTTTGCAGGCTTTTGGCAGAGGTTGCGTGCAATCATAGATAATTTCTGATCCTGGACGATAAGTACACGCCCTTAATTTCGAGATAGTCGTCTCTTGGTATGACAAGTATCCGCCCTTAGGCCGGGTAGTACATTATTATTTACATATAACTCGTAGTTGTATTTTTTGCACATCTACTAATATCCTATTTTTATTTGATTTTTGTGATGATTTTGAAATTAAACTTGTTCACTACAACGAAGCCTTTCTTTTATTAGTAACGTGTGGATGTTGTTTCGTTTATTGTTTTTTCTTTATCGTAGGAGAATAGTTTTCTATTGAGGGAAGGGGCAGGGGCGAGGTAATAGGGAAAAGAGGCGTTCTCTTATTGTGATGTACTCTAGTCAAGATATATTCTTTGTGTATCTATATAGTTGGCTGAAAATTAACACATTTTCTAAAGTCCATCAGCTTGTCCATATTTATTTGTTTGATATCTCGTGCATGTTATTATGGTTTTACGCGTTCTCCTATCTCACACTATTTCCACAACTTGTCAAATTGATTTATAATTCTTAGGAGGTTTGGGAACATTCTTTATCCTGGGTCTCTATATTCTCTTCTTCATGAACATCCCTTGTTTGATGTACTATACTCCAGTTCAATTTGTTAATGTGTTTTATTTCGTGCAGGTTATGACTGTGGGGCAAAAAGTGTTTTTTGAGTACCATGGAAATAACTATAGCTTTACTGTCAGTCAAGCTGCATTTGAAAGCCACCAAAAGTCCAATTATAGAGGAATGATTTCTGATGACACGTACATTGTTTTTGAGACATCACATGATAGTGGAATTAAGGCGAGTTTCCCATTTTGCTTTTGACATCTATATACCTTAGTTTTGGTCATAATTGATTTAGTATATTTAGAGAAAAAGAACAAAAGTGAAATATTGATTATTACCAAGAATAAGTGAAGAGCATATAGTTAATGGTGTCAAGACTTTGAGAAAGGTCTTCAGGAAGCTATCTTTGTATAGTTACATTATTGAATGTTCAGTTATTCTTGATGTTAACTGAGTATTGACTTGATTTTTGGTAATATCATTTGTATGTCATTTAGAAAGTTAATCCCTTAGGATTGGTTATTATTTTATACACTCCTGGTACGATAATAGCCAATACATTGCTAAGCAAATTAATGATATTTGTATGAAGACTCTTAACTGTACTCTACTGGTTGTAATTATCTTTATATTTACTGGTTTATGTTGTGTTTTGCAGATAATCAATCAACGGGAGGGTGCAGCTAGCAATATTAAGCAGGAAGAATTTAACCTTCAGTAACTTGGTATCAATGGCCTGAATGCAGAATTTGCTGAGATATTTCGAAGAGCTTTTGCCTCTCGTGTTGTCCCTCCCCATGTGATATCTAGGTAATACTTAATATAATGTGGTTCATTATTATGTTGTTTTTGTTATTACGTTGTTTTTGTTTGTAGTATCTCATGTTCTTAGTTGAAATCCTTTGAACTTTCAGATTAGGAGCCAATCATGTGAAGGGCGTGCTTCTTTATGGGCGTGCTTCTTTATGGCACGTCAGATTGGAAAATTTTTTAAAGGCAAGGAACTAAAGGTTCGGAAATTACTCCTTATTTTTGTGATAAATTGGAACCAACAAGGACATTGTCACAACCAGGGTCACGACGGGGACAGATGATAAAAATGGTTTATTTTAATTTTTAAAATAGGAGAATCGGATAAGGCTAATCTATGAAAATCAGATTGTGAGTCCGGGAGTCGGTTACGCGTGGAAAATGTATTAGCCCCCTACATCGCCCGTCCTAAGACGATATCTTTGACTGAATAAAATGAAATTAGTGTAATTTTTGGAATGTTTATTTTTCACGAAAAATAGAAATAAAAACAAACAAAACATTTTTTATTTTGGAAGGGGCCCGACAAGGTTTAATCTCACTCCTACGTATCTCCATCAGAAATGGAGAATCAGGGTTACGTAGTTCTATGGATAGAAAACTGTTGGTCGGTTGTTGATTTTTTTAGTCTTGAAGATTTTTGATATATTTTTAACTTTAGAGGGATTAGTGTTTTATTTTTGAAATTAAACTTCATTTTGGATATCGCTTCACGCGTATAGCCCTTTGACATTCCACATGAAATTAAAGTCTTCCGAATTAATTCTCATATGACGCTGAGCGGTCAATTAAGGAATTAATCGAAAGTTTTTATTCAAAACATCATTCTTTACATGAGAAAAAGACTCTTTTTTTTTTAAAAAAAAAAAAGATATTGCCTAAAATTAAACCTTTAAAACATTATTATTATTTTTTAGTAAAAAAATTAAAAAAAAAAAAGCTAACGACAGTTTTGGAATTCAGACACCTGCAAGTGCAAACTTTAGTTAGTGGAGGTGCAGGAAGCAAACACACAAATCAGAACCCAACTATGCTCAGGGGTATTTTAGGGAT
>Ga0209489_100693_pt1 | contig 65761 bp, 23 predicted proteins | sample SiratrowhiteBW_FD_187527 | JGI IMG/M metagenome (GOLD analysis project Ga0209489, IMG submission 187527) | Root nodule microbial communities of legume samples collected from California, USA - Siratro white BW (SPAdes) (version 2) | ecosystem: Host-associated > Plants > Roots > Nodule | place... | reverse complement strand
GGTGGTTCCGATAAGGGTGCTTTGGAAGGTGTTTCATGAAATGGTTATTTGATGGAAGTGTTTATCTTTTTCTTTCTGAATTCAATTTGAGGATTCTTCATCATATATATGTCTTTACTTTAAAAATGAATATCAAAATCTAAACATTAATTTTCTCTTCTGAAAATGAAAATGCAGTGCAGTCAGCAGCCATGAAGTGTTTTACATTCTCCTATGGAGAGAAGAAAGATGAGCCAAAAGGGTTGCGGTCAACTTCGGGGCGGTCAGAGAATTCCACGTGTGGTGATGTTAGAAGATCTGGTTCTGAGTTAAATTCTCAAGAAGTTTCAGACAATGGCAGCACAGAATCCCTCAGGAGGAATGCAATACCCAATTTGTCCCAGAGGTCCAGCAACCTCAGAGTTTTTACTGTTTCTGAACTGAGATCAGCCACAAGGAATTTCAGTCGCTCTGCTATGATTGGAGAGGGCGGGTTTGGGTGTGTCTACCTGGGATTCATTAAAAGTGTGGAGGTCCCCTCCGGAAGAATTGAAGTTGCAGTTAAACAGCTTAGTAAAAGGGGAATGCAGGTAAGAAAATTTTTTTTTAGAAAGTTTAAAAGAAAGCAAAATTTAGAAATTCACTTTTGAAAACTTTTTAAAAAGGTGTTTTAGAAAGATTTAATTAGAAGAATTAGTCAAATTAAGTTTGATCCATTCTGTATTAATATGAGGTTAGATTTTGAGAAGCATCTCATGCACATATTTAATGTTAACTATATAGAAGCCATGAAGAGTAGCTTCTCTGTTGGGATGTGAATTTGATACTGAGATGCTCTGGTTGCTACTGAAGATATGAATTAGTTGTTTCTATGTATTGTATCCTCCGTTTTGGCTTGTAGGGGCACAGGGAATGGGTGACAGAAGTGAATGTTCTGGGCGTTGTGGAGCATCCGAATCTTGTGAAACTAGTGGGTTATTGTGCAGAAGATGATGAAAGAGGAATTCAGCGGCTTCTGATTTATGAATACATGCCAAACAGAAGTGTGGAACACCATTTATCCCACCGATCAGAGGCTCCTCTTTCATGGAGTAGGAGATTGAAAATAGCTCGAGATGCAGCTCGTGGATTAACATACCTGCATGAAGAAATGGATTTTCAGGTATAGGTTTGTGGCACAAGTTTCATAAATTCCTATTCAATTTAATAAGCCTTTCTCTAGAAATCTTTCGCTGCACATTAATATGCTAACATGATACTTTCCTCTCACAGTCTCTCTTATATTAACATTTAAACTCCCTCCCCTATGACATGAAATGTGTTAGTCTAATTAATGCAAAAAACTACAAATGAGTTTCCTAGGAACATTTTTCCTCTATACAACTTTGGCTAGCTTTAAGCATCCTATCATTGATTTTACATTGATTTTAGGACTTTAAATGATGAAATGATGTTTTTAAACACCCTTGTTAATGGCTTTGGAACTTAAAACCTTTATTTCATCTTCTAGCATTCCAGAGTCTACCTACTAAGCTAAGAAGAGACTGTTTGGTATCAGTCAGATACATTTTTTCATATGTGGGAATCATGAATCCTGGCAATTATAATGCTCGTGAATGACTAAATTTTATTTGGTTAATAAAAAATATTACAAGAAATATTCATACAAGGTTTCTAGAAATTCACTGAGATCTTTAATTTATTACTTTAAATGATTTAATAAGGCTAACACGGCGTTTTTCTCATTAAATCTTTTATTTAATTCAGAAAAGTTAGATTCCCACCTTCTTTCATAACAATGTTTTTGTGAGGATGTTATTTTTTTTGAAGGTAAACCAAACATGGAAAATATAGTTTCCCAATAAAAGATTTCTGGGAAACTATAATTTTTCTTTCTACCAGACGTCCCCTAAGGATCACAAAGATAGGAAAACTAGTTGTAAGAGGTTTGTTCACGTTAAAATAGACTAAAGCATAAAATAAATTAATCTCTTGGGGAAGGCAGTGCAATTTAAGCGTATCTAATGAGAGAGAAGTGTAATTTAGCTAAAAAGGAAGAAAGGTATCTTGGAGGAGTTAATTTGAATACTTTGATCAATGTCATGTTTAATTTATTTAGCATTTATATATCTTGGTGCAGTTAATTAATGGTATGCTAACTGTGTACGCGTAATGTAGATAATTTTCAGAGATTTCAAATCTTCAAATATCCTTTTGGATGAGCAATGGAATGCAAAGCTGTCAGACTTTGGGTTGGCAAGGTTGGGACCATCAGATGGACTGACTCATGTTTCAACCGCGGTATGGCTATGTATTATAATCTATGATTTTGTAAATAGATTTTGCAACATATGAAGACTGGTAATTAATTACCTTTAATTTTTTTTACTGATTATTAGATGAGAAAGTTGAGAAATTCAACATAAGACTAGGGGAAAATCTCTAGTCGTCTGTAGATCTAATGAGGCTGAATAAAAATTGTGTCAAATATGAAGTATAATAGAATGAATCTTGATTCAGTTCTGAAAATCTTCAGTTCTGAAAATCTTCAGAAATTCTCTTGGTGTCTTCTGATAACCATCTGTAGAAGCTAAATGTGTGTAAAAAATTGAGTTCATTTCTTGACAATTCTTACAAAGTGATTTAGAAGTAACTCAACCCTACAAAATTAGTTTGTGAGGTGAAGATTATCTCCGCATATATACTATTTTTGACATTATCTTTAGTTGATATGAGATTTGGGTTTTTCCCAATACACTTCCTCATGTCAGATACTGTTGAACTTCATATGTGTATAACATGGCAAGTAATCCTTTTAGATAGACTCTAATATAACAGATAAAGAAAGCAGAAGCTTTATTGATTCTGAATGATGCAAAAACTACCTTGTTAAGGTGAACAAAAGCTATTTATATCTGTGCAAAAAGGCTATTGACTAGAGTTAATAGATTACAGTTAACTAACAATAGGACATAGTCAAGAAGCCAACTAATGAGTATTTTGTAACTAAACAAAACAGAAAACAAATATTGTAGTAGAGAATAATGTATACTCTAATAACCATAATATAATACTCAATCTAAATTCAGCTTTCATTTTATAACTGTTATTTCGACATGGGCATGTAGATGGTTAAGTTACCCCTTTTGGCACCCCTTTTGTTATTCAAGCGTGTAGCATATTGCTCAACAGCACCCAACCATAAAAAATTTGTATTCATATGGCTGTCTGTGCTTGTCAGGTTGTGGGAACAATGGGATATGCATCTCCAGAATATGTTCAAACTGGACGTCTAACATCAAAGAATGATGTGTGGAGCTACGGTGTCTTCCTTTATGAACTCATCACCGGAAGGCGCCCTTTGGATCGAAATCGCCCCAGGGGTGAGCAGAAGCTCTTGGAATGGATAAGGCCATACCTTTCAGATGGGAAGAAATTTCAATTAATATTAGACCCAAGACTTGATAAAAAACAAATCTTCAAATCAGCCCAGAGACTTTCTATGATAGCAAACCGATGCTTGGTAAAAAATCCAAAGAATCGCCCAAAGATGAGTGAGGTGTTGGAAATGGTGAATGGGATGGTGGAATCTTCGTCCCTTTCTAGTCCTCAATTGCCCTTGAGGAGTGTGGCAAGAGTGGAAACTTCCCAGGATACTGAAACAAATAACAAGAAACGGACCATGGATCAGAAACATGGAGAAAGTAATTGGTTTGTTAGGATGTGGAGACCAAAGCTTGTAAGAACATGTTGATTATTGTAATTTAAAGCCATCAAGCCTGAGCAAAATGTCTTCAGGATTTCTCCTGTCATACTGTCACAAACAACCTGTGGAACTTCTCTCTAATAGGATGTGTATAAATCTGCCATCACATCACACACTACTTACCAAGTACCATAGGTGTTTCTTTCTTGTCAAGTTATTAAGGAAGTTTTCTGAGATGATTAATGAACTTAAGGAGTAAGGAGAGATGGCAGATTTCTGAGGATATGCTATTGGCATCTTGGCTGAGCCTGAAATGGATGTAAAATAGTGTAGCTATGGTTTTAAAATATTCTTTAGTGCATCTTGTAATTTTACTATAGAGGTCCCTGGAAGTTCTGCAGGGTCTGCAACAAATGCACAAAATGCATGCATAATTCTTGCATAAGATCAGAAGCCAGGAAATTAATTACTAAGAAATCACCTTATCCTCGAGTTTCTTTGGTTGAACTGATATAGGTTTAAAATGACGTGAACTCGTCATTGTTGAGATATGTTGTGTGCTCTTAAAAAATCCACAATGATTATTACTTGAGTTTATTTTACATATTGAGATTTTGTCTGTAAGTTTTTCATATTATTATCAAATCATGATGTAATAATGCATAAACAATGTCCAAATTCCAAGCAGCAATAACTCAGAGAATCCAGTAACATTTTGCTTAACTGTAAAACGAAATTCAATAAAAAAAGTATAAGTTTACAATTAGAATCTATTTTTATGTGAGAAATGACTTTAAAATAACTTCTAATTTTAATTGTTTTTTCTAAAAACTGTATGGTAAAATATCTGTATAAATATGATTCATCAATAAGGATGACTAAATTATTTGCTTTGCTAACAATCCTAAGCTTTAAGAAGTGATGCATAGTTTACAATGAGATGTTGTGACAGAAAATGTGTATAAATCTGCCATGTGCTGGTTATGAATGATAATAGGTGCTGGTTCTGTCTTGTCAAGGCAATTGAGGAAATTGATTATGAATCTGATGGGAGACTATAGGTTTCCATGGAAGACACTGTGGCATATTGGCTCACCATAGTGGTGCTTCTATCTGTTCCACCTTTTAGAGAAATCATAATTGTTGGAAAGTAACCACTCAAGAGAAAATGGTTGTAAAGTCTAGCTATAGTTTTAAACAAATCTTTATCAAGATTTTGTGGTTTTACTACTTCCATGAGTTCTCTACAACCTTTGCAGGGTCCTACATGCATAAAATGCATGGGAGCTTCTTGCATATAGAAACCGAGTTTACACGTATTGAAGATACCATGTGAATGAGTAATTAAAAAACTCAGAAAAAAAATCAAATTCAATTTTAAGGTTCTCAACAAAATATACATATTTCCATAATAAGTGTATGAAGAACGAAATTGAGGCAATTTAAATAAACAAATTATTTATAAGCCGTCAGTGTTGAGTTGTAAAAATTGATTTTAACTTCATATAAATAATTGAATTTACTCCAACTTACATTGTTTGTTAAGTTAAATATTTAATAAGAATTAAAATGATTAATAATAAGTTTTTTTTTTTTTGTTTTATACCTTTATCTACTAATGTAATCACATACTCTTATGTTTATTTAGCAAGTAATATTAAAATGATATAATCTTTAGAGGTAGCTTTTCCATTAATAATAAATATTAAAAAAAGTAATAGATTAAAACTATTTTACATATGAGTTTATTTATAAAAAAATATACTAACTTTTCTAAATATAAATTTTAACTTATTTATAAATTCAAACTATCTTTTTCAATTTCTTAAATGTATCTCCTTAAAGAAATAGTTATTAACCTTTGAAAAAATATTCTTACTTTTTTTTAAATTACCTAGAAATAAGCGATTTTTTAAAATATTTTTTTATCATGTATGTCTTGTCACTTTAAGAATAATAACTATGACAATAGTTATTTTGATTGGTTAATGTTTTAGCTTTTACTTTGTATTTTTGCTCTATAAAACAAAAGAAAAAAAGAAAATGATTTTTTTTTCACGTCCACGGAAAAACGGTTCTGGTAGAAATGAGTGAATTCTAATTCAAATGTAAATAAATAAAGCTTCATACGTAATAAATTTTAGTTTTTGAATTTTATGTTTTAAGACATGTTCTTTCTGACTATATTATTTTAACTTTGTTATTTCATTTTAAATATAACAATGATCAAATTGAAGATATTTGCATTCGTCATTGCATATGTGATTATTCCGTGGGCGTGGCTTTGTTATTAGAGGTGTCTCTTACAAGTTACAATACCAATCCAATACTTCGAATTAAATTCAACACCAAATTTGAGGTTAGAATTCTACTTTGCATGCACTGACTTTTGATAGAACACCAAATTTGATGTTAGAATTCTACTATGCATGCACTGACTTTTGATAGTTCAAAAATAAATAAAAGATTGAGAAGGACACTAGTAGAGCAAATATTTTTGACTATTTTTCTATTATTAAGACTAACCTAATATTGAATTACACTATGTAATTTTATGTGAAAACTCTAAGTATTTTACTTTAATTTAATATTTTAAATTAAAGGTTTAGATCTTAACATTTAGTATTTTTTTTTTGTATTTGGAGAATATCCTACTTTTTCTAATTTGTTTAAATATGAATAAATTTGTGTAAATATTATTACATATTATATTTCTTTTGTTGCCGCTAAAAAAGTGTAATTAAGATTTGTGAGACTATACATGAGATCCTACCAACATAAATCTGACAAAAAAAAAAAAAAAAAAAACAAAGTTTGATTTTTCTATAATACTAGTAATCTTTATGAGGGATAAGGTATAATGATTACAAAATTTATAAATACTAGTAAGAGTCACCATAAAAGCTATTCCTAAAAAAAGATAACTAAATTAACAAGTACTTTTACTTAGTTTTAAAAAATAAAATTAACATTTTTTTACAGAGAATATATTTATTTAATACTATAATATTTTATATTTTATAAGTTTATTTTTTATAAGAAATTGAATTTCCTGTTAATTATTTTATGAATTTTGTAAAGTCATATTTATAATAAATTTTCTACAAAATATAAAAAATTATAATAAAAAAGATTAATTTTTTAGATCTAGAAATTATTGAAATGAATTTTGTTTTTTCTTTATTTCAATAAGTTGTTTCTACTATATGACTACAAGTGACATATAGAATAATATGTTTAAATATCTAACTATTTACAGTGAATGTTAGATTTTTGTTTCTAGTATAATAAATACCTTTTTATTATTTGACTTTAACATTACCAAAAGCTTAAGAGAAATGTAATTAAAATTAATTAGATGTTCTCTGCCGCCAATCCAGACCTTCATAAGTTTAAAGAAGCTAGACTCTTTCAACACTTATCTCTTTAATTCATAATTTTTAGTCTAAATATGTATTTATGAAAAATATGAGATTGAAATTTAAAAGAAATATTTATTTTATTTTTCTTCCCAACTTTATCACTCCTTCATTATTTTTATTTTGAATGTTTTATATAAATCCATGAAGTTAATAATTGCAATAGTTAAATTGTAATAATTAATATTTTATGTATGACTAATTTTAAAAAGTTGAGTATCAGATAGAAAAGTATATTATTATATAATATTTGACCGTGATACTGTAATAATTATGACTTTCAACAACGCTAAATTTGATCACAGGTTTAAATAATGAAATAAGGTTAAGAACAATTAAAATATATATTTTTTCTTATTTTTCAAAAGATTTTTATAAATAAAATCATGATAAAATTCTAACCTTCAAACAAATAATACTTTAAATGTAATATTAATTCTAAAAATATAATTTTAACAAATTTAAGGTTAAAATATGTAAAAATAACAAATAGTAACGAAACTATAAATTTTAAAAAAAGATAATATTTAATAATAAACTCTATAAATATTATTTCAATTAACTTAATGTCAAAAAATACTCAAATAATATAGCACAAGTAAAGTAAATAAGGACCAAAATGAAATTAATAAATAAGTTAAATATTGAAAAATATGATTAAGCCAAACTTTTAATATTAAGATTTTATAGTTTGAATTCGAATGAAATTCATATGCTAAGGTTTTTAGAAGATTTGAAAGAATTTTATAAATTTATAAAATTCAAGAGAAAAAAACTGAGTTTTTCGAAGACATTACAATAATAATAAAAAAGAATGTTAGGATGAAAAACAAGGAAACATTTTAAATTTATGGTTTTATATCTTTGCATACTCATCCTTTATGTATTAATATATTTCATCATTCCTAACATTGAATTCGAAGATTAGGTTAAAAATTACGATTTATATTATCTAATAATACTGAATAAATTTATTTAATACGACAAAGCAAATGTCTATATTAAATTTTAAAAAATAAATTATGTTTATGATAAAAAAAAAAAAGTCTGGCCATCAACAAATTTTGTTTTAATGAAATTGTTTGAATAATTATGACACTTATACATCTTACTAAAAGTAATGTAAAATTAATCAAAGTCCATCTTTGAAAAGAATTCATTGAACTTCCTATAAACTACCAAAAAATATACTGTTAAATATATTGTTTTTGAAAATATAATAATCTTGATTAAGCATCACAATACTTATTTATATCATTTAAAATTTTTGATTAAATATATGAAAAAGTTCAAAAAATTATCTAAAATCCTGATTCATTACCATTATTAACCAGACTCTGACTTGCTCACTCTTAACTATCTGATGTTATTTTGGTAAGAAAAATGGCCACGGGTACAATTTTAGTACACAGAAATTAAAATAAATTCATGTACTATAAAACAAACTGGTGTCATATTCCTGTCAACATCGTTTTTTATTTGATGTTTTATTTAAATAAAAAGTGAGTGCGTCATCTCGTACTCAATATATGCTGCTGGGTCCTCATTCTCAAACAAATTTTAAAAAAATAAATCATTTCATTGCTTAAAAGCTTAAGTGAAAGCAACTCTTCCTCAATTCCCTACTTTTTTTTTCTCCCAAAAAATGGCTAAAGATACTATAAATTATTTATATACAAAATTATTTATTAGTCAATAAAAATATCTTCATCAAAAAATCACTACTGTAAAAATTTATTGTATTTAATTATATTATTAATAAAATGTTTTCCCTTTCTCATTCCAGATTAGGTTTTACTAACAATAGGTGTAGAAGAGTGTGAAAGTTGTGTGCTACATCTTGGGAATCCCAATGTGAAAACTGAACTTTTAGGAAAAAAAGAAAAATAAAGGTAAAAGAAACTAAAAAGTCTATTTATTTTTATTTAAAAATAAATTTAGGAGAATGCTGCACCAATCAATGACGTTGATTCTCTGTCTTCTTCACTGAGCAACAGATCTGAACCGTCATTTTCTTTCACCAGTCTCAGATTCGATCCAAACTCAGCCCCACCCTTAATCAACGGTCATTAGTACAAAAATTACCCCAAGATACCCGACACAAGAAGAGCATCACCGTTCGGAGATTTTCAGGACCGAGGATCATGGTTGTGATCAAAACAAAAAAACACACAAAAATAGAAACAGTGGTACAATTAAACACAACCTAAGTAATACACGAACCCTTTAACGGCGTGGCGAACCGTATATAAGCGCGTAACGCGTGAATTGAAGGGCGCCTTTATTTATTTAATTAATTTCTATATATTTCCCTCTTCGTATCATAAATATTCATTCAATTCAATGCATCCTTCGTCTTCATCTATTGCTATTGTACCTTCCCTATGTGAACAGTGATTTCACCTCAACAACCCCTTTTTCCTTCTTCTTCTTCTTCTCTGCGCTTTCTCAATTCAGTTGGCGCTGAATCGAAGGTGGGGAACTTCTTATCTCTCTTATTTTTCATCACCCACTTCCATTGTGCTGTTCAATTTCTAGTTTACTCTTTTTTTCAATGTTTCCTTCTCTGCATGTTATTGGATTGGATTACTTGGCGTGGAACCTATTTGGGTTTGTGTAAGCTGTAATCTCGAGGTGTAGGGTAATAGTTGTTTGATCTCACAATAATGAATGAAGAAATGGAAGAATGTTTATACTTTTCTGCTGTGATTTTTTATTTGTGACGCATAAGATCCTCGGAGGAGGCGCATTTTGATTCGTTCAATTGAAAAGGAGAACAAAGTGGACGGCCTTTCCTTTGATAATGTAATAATATTGGGTGGTGTTCAAAGTTGTAAGTGGAAAGCGAATATCATATATAGTTTTATAGTACTTTTATGAACGATTCCAATTAGTTAACTTCTTTTTGACCAATGTCTGGTAAGCTGTCCTTGCGGGATTGTATATTACTATTGCAGTTAACGTGTAGAATGCTTGCACTTGGGTTTTTTTATAAGGGGAATATTGTATACTTTCTTCGTTATTGCATGATTAGCTTAACTTTTCTTCACTACTTCTATGAAAGGTTTTGAGGGAGATTTTCACCCGGTGCAATTAAGGTCTATTAAAATTTTGAATTTTAAATTTTCATGTATGGTGGACCGAATATAGGGTATGCTTGTTATTTGATAAAATGTACATGTTAAAATATGATCAGTTCTGTTATTGGATTGAATAAATCCAATGGACAAGTTACAAGTTACACTTCATTTTTTTAGTGGTTATCTTCTATATATGAGAATTTACATCCTCAATTTGCATCTACACATTTCAATTTAGGTCCTTAATGTTAAACTTTGAAAAGCTGTATCTGCTTGGTAGTGATAATTGTATTCCGTATATTTTGATTTCTTCCTAATTAGCTGTATGTCATTGTATTTGTTATACATGTCATGCTCCAATCTCTTAATCTAAGCTTATTTTTATAGGTGGGTTCTTTCTGGTTTGGAATCTATTAAACTTTGTCAGAAGAAGGCTTTTGGTTCCTTGTCATGATTAATGTTTAGAGATGGTTTTATATGAGCATTCAGATGTTTTTCAGTGGGGTCTTAATCTTCTTGATGGTGACCCTGCTTATAGTCCTGGATACTATGGCAACATAATTCAACATGATACTGGAGATATCTATAATGGACACTACTTCCATAGCCATTATGATAATGAATGTAACCATGTAGAGAATGATGAGATCATTGCCCGTACACTTCAAGAAGAGTTTTCACAGCTAGAGATTGCGGAATCTTCAGGATATTTACAAGAAGGTGAACAACACTTCCATGTTCCTGAGACTCAGCCTGCATATGATTGGCATAACTCTTCAATGATGAACTACTGTTCAGGAGGTATCATTAAAGATGTAAACTGATTTTTCTTGGGTATATTTGGGATTTTTTTTACTGGGTATTGGTTTATTCAATTAAATATTTGCACATGCAGATCATGATTATGCCCAAGAAGGAGTTGGTGATGGAGAACCCTCTAGTTCATGTTCTAGTCCTTGTGAAACAGAGGAATATTCATTAGAGCTAACTGACAATTATCCACTTGATGATGAAGTTGGGAGGAGATTGAGTCAAATGATACCGATTCCTGTATGTTAAGCCTCCTTTGCTTCTGTAGATTCCTTTTTGGATCAGCTATTGAAGCAATGAATAGATATATTTATGCCTTTTAATGCTCATTTAGGTACTAAGAAGCTAATTCACCGTGTTATACTTTTGTCAACTTCTAGTGAATTTTTTTTCTGGTTCACATTTTCATTTTATTTAATTAATATTTATAGTAAAAAAATATGATTAATTTTCGGTTTCTGAAAGTCTGAAACATTTAGTCCTACAGATCATTATTTTTCATTCTAATTGACGAGTGAAGCAACTTCTGGGTTAAGTCATCTACCATACAGTGGTATATTCAGTAGAACAAAATAGATGGTGAATTTATCTAGTTTTCTAACAGTGTGGTTTGACAAGCACTCACTTTTAAAAGTTGTATCTTTTTCTACTTTTTAATGATGAATTTTATCCCTTCATTGTCAACCTGCCGTTCACTTGTTGTATGATTTCAAGAAAGTTCATTTCTTTGGATCAGTTGTAAGACTTTTGTATTTGAATCCGGTGCTTAAGATGCCTTCGTTTTCTTGTTTAGCATGTTCCAAAAATTAATGGTGAAATTCCTTCAATTGACGAAGCAACTTCAGATCATCAAAGGCTTCTGGATAGGTATTAGTCACAAAAACTTAATATAATTGCTAAAATGTGAATCATTTTTCTCCAGTAACTGAGTATTCACTATTTTCTTTGGTTTTTGTTGTCATGTCATGTGCCATTTTTGCTTCTTTCTATCATTAAAGCTTTAGCTTTTGTCACCTACGGGCTTCATTTCATATTGTTTTGTTGTTTTTGAATTCGTAAATAAATTACTGGTTAAAAAATTATTGGTTGCATACATTTAATTATCTGATGTATTTTTGACATGCCAAACTAAGCTGTCAAAATTTCAAACAGATTGCAGTTATATGACTTTTTGGAGCACAAAGTACATGGTGACGGTAATTGTCAGGTGTGTTACGTCTCATATTCATTCGACTATAATGTTCTGAGAATCCATTGGCCAGAGTACATTTCATTTGTTTTGGAATGTAATTATTGAGAAATATCGATTATTTTATGTGATTAGGACATTGTTCTGAGTATCAGTTTTCAAGACGGGTTAGTTTTCCATTTCTGAAGTAATTTTTTGGAGGTTTCTGGGTCTTCTATTGTTAACAATCTTCATATTTCATTTCTACCCTAGTAATTCACAAGCACAAAGCCTCAAATTTTGAGCAGCCAAACCCCAATACAGTTATGCTCTGTACATTGGATGAGCTATAAGTAACTGCTTGCTCAACCTACCTCGAAAACTTTCCTAATCACATAACAATAATTTATATTTTTGTGCCTTAACAATATTTAGAGTAGTTTTCATATGATTTATTTTATGATTCTTCCTCTCTAGTTCCGAGCACTGTCTGATCAATTGTATCACGCACCTGATCACCACAAGTTTGTGAGACGACAAGTTGTCAATCAGGTTTGTTGCTTACTGTATTATTATCTTTCTTTTTTCTTTTATACTTATCTGTCTTATAATATCTCCTAACGATTTTGTGCAATTATTCTCGGATTCTTACTTCAGTTGTGTTTTTAACCAGCTTAAATCTAGTCCAGAGATTTATGATGGATATGTTCCCATGGAATATGATGATTATTTGGACAAGATGTCTAAGTAAAAATCTCTTTCTCTATATGTGTGTATGCATGCATGAGCTCACGAACAAGTGAGTAGTTTGTGTTTTGTTAACTGACAGTACCTTTTGCTTTCATCATAAATGGAACTAGGAGTGGCGAATGGGGTGATCATGTTACTCTCCAGGCAGCTGCAGATTCGGTATGACTTACTTTTCTGTCGCACTTGTCTGGTCCGGTTATTATCCAATTCTCTGTACAAAGACAGAATCTCTTGTCAAACATACAGAAATAATTTATGATGGCTATGCTTTACCATTTTTAATTTTTCTGAGGGGTAGATGATTGAATTTGGTTATGGACAACATAGCTATTGTATCTGGTTATACATGAATCATTTGTTGGATGTTCTTATAGTTTCACTGCCATACCCTTTCATATTACAAGGGTGTTAATAAATAGATTGAGGCATTGTCTGGTAAAGTTTGTTAATCTTTTCTCCATTTTTAATTTTCCATGAATTTCATTTTGTTTCTGGAGACATTGTCATTGCAAAGTTTACAATAATATTTGGAATTGGCTATGAAAGTATATGCCTTTTTACTTGTACTAATGTATTTGATTTTCTTTTTTCTTTTCCCTCCAGTATGGTGTGAGAATATTTGTGATGACTTCTTTCAAGGACACCTGTTGCATAGAGATACTTCCTCATTTTGAGAACCCAAAAGGAGGTTGGTTTTCTTTATGATGAGTCTGGGGAGGGGATTCATCTTATCACTTTAAGTCCTGGCCAATTTTTCTACTTGATCTGAGGTCAAGTGGAGATTGGTTTTTTCCTCTCTGCTAGTACTTCTCCTGTATTTTTTTTTTTTTTTTTTTTATTTTTTTTTTTTCCTTTTTTTCTTTTTTTTTTTTTTTTTTTTTTAAATATTGATTTTTCACTATCATCCTTTTAATCCTTTTCTTTCTGATCCTTGATCGTAATTTACCTTTATCCTTTTTTCCCTTTCAAACGAATGTGCCATGCTTTTAACAAGATTCTACAATTTTATCTGTTTCCATTGTGTTGGAAATCTTAAATATAATTGTTCAAAAAATTTTCATACTCATGAATTGTGATAATTATTTTTTGTCGTATGTCATTAATAGTTTTTGAATTTTTCTTTGGGTAGTAATCATTTTAAGACAGTGTATTAGTTTCATCATATGGACAACTTGGGTAATTTGTCTGTTTTGTTGCAGTGATTTTCCTGAGTTTCTGGGCAGAGGTGCACTACAACTCCATTTATCCCCAAGGAGGTACTTTTCAAATTTTGCATTTCTTAAACAAGCTCTGAAATCATTTGAACACTTTATTGGAGTTTGTTATAGTAGATACTTGGTACATTGAATGTTTGAAAAAATTTACTCTGACTACCTTAATAAAATTTAAGGTTTGATACTCCTCCACGTGTATGTATATATTATTGACGACGACATGTTTGGAGAAACTTTTAAACAAACACTCATAAAGAAAAAAACTAAGAAAAAAAATGAAATTAACTTCTTTATAAACTAAAATTAACTTGTACATAGACTAATTTATAAGAGCTACTGTGTATTATATTCTCGAAATATGATATTTTAACTTTTGAATAAGCTAATTTTAGTTTATGAAAAAATTGATTTCATTTTTTCTTTTTATTTTCCACTTTTAACAATGCTTATGGAGAAATTTTCACCAAACAGTCCTCTTAAAAATGTGCTAAAAAAATTCATGATTAAGGGTTTCTATCTTTTAAGCTTATACAGACACACACTTCATTGTGTTGATAGTTTGTAGGCTTTGAACTCTGCATATTGAAGTTCCATTTTATACCCTCCTTTTGGATGTTTATTTATTTGTGAAAGATATTGGTTATTGGTTGGCTAATGGTGTGTATATTTTTCCATGGTGATCCAGATATACCATCAAATGAGTCTAGAAAGAAGAAAAGGTGGTGGAGCTTTGGCAGCAAGCATTAGAGTCTTAGCTGACCCAGTGAGCACACACCATTTTGAACCTGTACAATTTTCCTTGTTCAGGAATGAATTTATATCCCCATATTTTAGCTCGTTATTTTTTTATAATTAATTTCATTTGCCTCTTTTATTAATTATAATGATAAATTTGGGTCTGCTCACCTGACAAAGTTGCATTCCACTGACATTTCGGATGCTTTGGGGAAGAAACTAAACTTTATACGTAAAGGATTATACATTAAAGTAGATACCATGAATGGTTGCTTTATATAAGTGTTTCCATCATGATTAGAGAGTGTTTGATTTTGAAATCAATTAATTATGTTAAAAAAATCATTTTAATGCAAGTTAGAAAAGCTTGGGATAATTCTTCTATCCAACATTAGACATGTTTTTAGACATTCTTAGTAATTAAGAGTTGAAAGGTGAACAACTTCCTATTCTTGAATGGATAACTTGAGACTCTATTGCAGTATTTTTTTTCTCATAAAAACTAATAAGAACAAAATTGAGATAAAATAGATCGAGCTGCTTAAGAATGCTAAAATAAACTTGTACAATTTATTTCTGTAAAAGTTCTATTGTATAAGAGTTGATATATATAAGTTAGTTTATGAGATAAGTTTAATTTACTCTTTTTTTTTTATTTCTAAAATGTTTTTTAAAATATATTTACACGAAACTTAAATAGATTAGTTATGTTTTCTATTGGAAGCGAGATATTAAAGTTATATGCATAAATGATTTTACAAAAAGGACTAATAAAAGGACCGATAATTTATGTGCAATTGACAGAGCTTATTAGCCAATGAGACGAGCTTGCTATTTGGGAGAAAAAATTAGTGAAATGAAATATTAATAACAAGTTACTAACACAAAAAATGAAAGAATACGCATTTTTTTTAAGCACTTAATATCGCATTCTAAAAGTAAGTTATAAATTAAGTAGATGGAAAATAATAAGTGAAATGTATATGTAAATTAAATATTTTAAAACTTGTTTACAAAAGTTTAAATAAGTGAAGTTTAGAAATGTAGAGAATTATTTATTTAATAATCTAATCTGACTTAAACATAAAGAAACATATATCATAAATTTGTTTTATTGCTGATAAAAAAAAATCATAAATTTGTTTTAGTTGTATTTCGTCACGATGAGTGTTCATTTTGTTTTCTAACAATTAAATTCTATAAAGAATTCGATTATGAACAAGATAATTCTAAATAAATAAAAAAATCCGTACTTAATATTAACTTATCCGCTGCGAAATAACTATGCTATTCATATTAAATTTATACTTCATAAGGACAATTCAATCATTTCGTATACTATATGGTGTTCAGCTCGAAAATAGGGGGTGCAGGAACCACTGGCTGAAACCTAAACCAATGGGTATGAAGTTTCCTGGGCCACTGCAAACTGGGCTTCTGGAATGAAAAATTGGGCTTTGAAAAGGCGGTGACTGTGAGTGTCTTTTTTATTTTTTGTGAAAAAAAAAAACTCCTTCGCTAGATTGCCTCGGACCGAAACTTGAGGTGAGGAATGATAGCAATAGCAAGAGCAGCATAAACAGAAAACTAGAAAAGAAAAAGGGCGTAGAGATATTTTAATTATGTGAACATTATCTATTGCAATTGCAATTCCTCCGTAGAAACTGGAAATTGTAGACGCTGTTCATACAAACAGAAAACAGAAGAAAGTGATTGAGTGTGTCTAAGACCATGTTCTCTTCCTCTCCACCGTTTCCTTCATCTTCTTCGCCTTCAGGTAATTAACCTTATTTCAACTGCTCCATTCATTTTATTTTATTTTTTAAAATTTTACATATCATAATTGCAAATTGAACGATAATGCCTGTGTTTTTCAAATTATTTCCCTGCAAGCTGTTTGTTGAGAGAGTTTAAATTGAGGGTTTTGGAGGTATTATGCCTGCTTAGATAATTTTCTCGTTCTACCGTGTTGTGGAGTTTCATTGAGTTGAAAACTGTGTGCAGTTATGATGCTTCATGAACAAGCTGCTCCAGCAGTTGCATCCTGGTCTTCTACTTCTGCAGCTCGCCATTTTCCTACCTCTGTTCTCTTACAAGAACAGCGTGAGGAGTATAGGCCCCTACTGCACGTCTATAATAAGGAGGTTCAATTTCTTCATTCTCGGGCTTCTTTGTATGTTTATAGAAGAAAATAAGAAAAAAAGTTTCTTTATAAGCTAACATAAACTACTGTACAAGCTAAAAATGAGCTTTTTACAGAATTAATATAAAAGAATTTTACAAATTGACATGTGTATAAATTAATTTTAAATTGAGATTCTTTTTTCATTTTTTCTTGTCCTAACAATTCTTCTAGAGAAATTTATATAAGCAGACTAATAATAAGAGTCTTTTATAACACTTCATATGATTTAGACATCCATGTTCGGTATTTATTTAATATCAATATTGTTGGTTATATCATCGATTCCTGAAGTATCCAAGCCTTGAAAGAAAGTTAAGAAGATCTAATATAGCCACATATAAGACATAGAAGCGTTTATTATATAGACACTTGAAAGCATTGCCCCTTGTAGAGCATAAAATGAAAACTTTCTCTTTTTGGATGATCTCAACAATTCATACTATTTCTATCTGTAAACAATAGGAATGATTTAGGACTTGTAAGTCTTAGAAAGTAAACATTAAATTTAACTTAGTCTCACAATTCGATTTGTAAAGAAATGTTTGTACTCACGTAGTATATACTATAATTTGGTTATATTTCTAGTCGAATTTTCACCAAGAAGTTTTATTTTGTTTTTAGTATCGTCCAACTAGTATGTTCTTAGTTTGGATTTGTGGGATTACAATTCTATATTTATTATGTTTTATGAATTTTTTGGTGCATATACATGTATCTTACACATCGAATTCTGTATATTTTTGGAATTATCATATTGCCATAATGGATATCTGTCATACTAAATACAAGTATCATTTATTGACATCATAGTCTTTACTTGTTTTCTTAGAGTGGCTTTTAGTTTTGTTGGATGTAATGATCCATTGATCCCTTTTTTCGTACATGTTAACAATTAATTCATCACCCATTTGTTTTTATTGAAGGCAACGTTAAATACAAAGCAGATGGATATGACCTCAGTTCAAGAGAAAAGTAACACAGGCAGTCCTGATCAGTTAGAGCATGATTTTGTTCACCAGTTGCATCTCCGGTCTCATTTACAGAACTTGTAAGATAAATTAAATTGCAACCTCGTGTTAATTTCATCTGTTGTAATTGCAAAGTTTTTGCTATCCAAGGTTGTCTCCTTAAAGGGTGCATGTATGGTGGTCTATTGCAGATTGACTTGTTATCCAACTAGGGGAATTGCTGCTTCTTCGACTCTTCAGCCTGTTGATAATGATTCAGAGAGGCCTGCAGATGGTCTGCCAATGAATGCGGTTTCTCTTGCTCAGCAAGCTTTCTCAGCCTCAAAGCAAGCAGCTTCACCAGTTGAAGTTGATGATGATGATGATGTCGATCCACTTTCTTTTGGGTTAGTTCTATCTTTCTCATGGTCGTTGACGTCCTCAATTTGTTTATTCTGTTTATAGGATACTTTGCTTTTGAGAATAATGCCTAAAGTATGCCATTCAGTTTGGCCTCCACAAGTTTGGCTGACTCTTCACTAAAAAGGAATAAAATTGTGAGGTCAACACGGATTATAGAAAGACGATCTAAACAGAGAAAAGCATCGAAGTCAAAACTTCTTGATGAAGAAAGTTACCTTGATAGAAAATCTTATGTACAGAGAAGGTTACGTTTAGAAAAGAAATTAAATGAAGGATTTGATCAAAACGACCCCCTGCGCATGTTCTTGTCGGATCCTGAATCAAGGCAACTTTTGACCCGTGAAGAAGAGTCTCAATTGATTACTCAGCTTCAGGTGTCATTCAAAACTCCATATCTTTTTTAAATGCAGGGTATGTTCTATGAAGGATCTTTTGCCATAACTTGGAATGTATAACAGGATTTTTCAAGATTGGAAGAAGTAAAGATCAGGCTTCAATCTCAGTTAAGGCGGGAACCAACTTTAGCTGAATGGGCTGATGTCTTGGGCCTTAGTTGTTGTGCCCTGCAGACACAGCTTCATTGTGTTAACAGAAGCAAAGAAAAGCTGTTTCATGCCAATATGCGCATGATAGTTCACATTGCTAAACATTATCAAGGACGTGGTCTCAGCCTTCAGGACTTATTACAGGTACCTCAAGGAATTAAAAGTCACCATTCCTCACTACCAAAGCTTTTATTTCTTGACTTGCGTAGTTATTGTTAATTCTTAATACTTAGTTTGGCATGTATGGTTTGACATTATCTTGAACAGAAAAACCATAAGATAAATATTTGGCTAAAGTTGGAGCTGCAATTGGGTAAAAATTGGTTTGGCTAAAGGATATCTATTATTTCTTTTGAAAAATATTGCAATCATTACCTTAATACATAATTAGCAACTACATCTTGACATTCCTTTACTGATGATATTATAGGAGGGAAGTACGGGTCTTATGAAGAGCATTGACAAGTTTAAACCTGGTGCTGGTTGCCGGTTTGGTACATACGCATACTGGTGGATAAGGCATTCAATAAGGAAGGCGATATTTCTACATTCCAGGACAATCCGTATGCCGGTAAAAACAATTTATGTATTTCTTTATAATCTAGTTAGCCAAATTTAACCTAACTCCTGTAGCGTCGTTATTATTGAAATTGTTGCATGTTGACTAATAACAAAATACTGTTACTTGTGCATTAACTTTTTGCTAATATATCATCTGTATGACAAGCAACAGTTCTATTTATGCAACATGGAATGATTTTTTGATCAGGAGAATTTATATAGACTTTTGGGCAAGGTCATAGAAGCAAAGAAATCATTCATTCAGGAGGGAAACATTCACCCATCCAAAGAAGAATTAGCAAAAAGGGTGGGAATTACAATAGACAAGTTGGAAAATTTACTATTTGCTTCAAGAAATCCAATTTCCATGCAGCAAAGTGTGTGGGCGGATCAAGACAGAACTTTCCAGGTAGGGCATTAAGTAAATTTGTTTTTCTTCTCTATGATATGATTTATTAGATCTAAAATTTAAAAACCGGTAAAAGAAAAGTTCTATATTGTTATGATGATTTTTTAGAACAGGTGATACTTATTAAGCTTCCCATTTTAAATTGGTAATGTATCAAGTCTTTTGCCTGTGCTGATAACTGTATAAACAAATTGGCAGAAATCAAACTGCAAAGAAAATCAAAATGAAAATGTAATTGATTGCGTGCACAATTTCAAACTTCCATAGTTATTGCATTCTGTTGAGTGTGATGGAAATGACTCAGCAGCAGCTAAAGGGTTTTATTCTGGTGCTAAGGAAATCGTAGGTCTCACTCCAACAATAATGTAATTGACTTCATCATATTCTTAAGTATGTTTCTCATATAATGTCATATGTGCATTATATACTTATTAGTAGAATTGGGAATACCAATGAATTATGGTTTTTGGTGAAGTGTGAAATTTGGTTTGTTTTGAGGCTGATCCTCGGACTGAACAAAGACGTTCTAGAAACCACGGTCATCCCCGACTAAGTACCCATCCGTAAGGTACTTTTAACTGATTAACACATTAAAAAAGTTGGTTAATTTAGTTAGTAGCATTAAATTTGTTTTTTATTGTATTTTTTTTTTCTAATTACCCTTAAATAGTTAATGTATGGATAGAGAATAATAGTAGTGAAGTTTTAATTTCAAAACAAAACTCTTAATTCTCTAACATTCATAGGAGAGAGAAAGAGACAATGACATAATTATTTATGGACTAAAATAGTGAATAATATTTTTGTTAAAAAATTAATTAATGTAGACAGTGTGAAATATGTATTGTAAAAAGGGACAAAAGTTTTAAAAAAATGTCTTATATTTAAGAATGGAGAGAGAGTACGTCGGAGATAGTGACTGGACTCTAAGTCACTAAACTCTATTTGGTTCCATATTAAAGTTAATCCCTGCTATATACTGGCTTTGTTGACTCAGAGACCGCTGACAGTCTAAAATTCCCTAGTATTGATTGAAGTGGCTAGTCATTTTTGGCTTTGGTTGGGAATATTTCACAATCTTTTTCATGTGTTCCCTATGTTGGATTTGAGCTTCTGTGCTAGTGTCCTGCAATCCCTCCCGCATTGAATTAAGTATTGTCGTGCTGCTTTGGTGTAAATTTCTGTTAGGTTGGTCTCCTAATTTTGGAGGGTTGGGTATGGTCAGAATAGACCCTCTTCCGTTCATGAGCAACATAATAATATGAATGTTCTAAATTGATTCCAATTTTATTACGATTGCAGGAGATTACTGCAGACTCGGCAATTGAGATCCCAGATGTGTGTGCTTCAAAACAGCTAATGAGGAGGCATGTGCACAACCTCCTAAATGTGTTAAACCCTAAAGAAAAAAGCATAATCAGGCTAAGATTTGGTATTGAGAATGGCGAGGAAAAAACGTTGACAGATATTGGAAAGGTGTTTGGTTTGACCAAGGAAAGGGTCCGACAGTTGGAGAGCCGAGCATTGTCCAAGCTCAGGGACTGTCTTGAAAGTCAAGGACTTCACGCATACATGGACTTGCTTATATAGACAAGCAGACACCAAGATTATGCACTTCATCTTGCTTCTCTGTGACATTTTTTTTCTGGCCAAGTGCAAAAGCAATGACTAGATCAAGCTTTTGAAGAGAAAGCTGACACCTTTCTGGTTGAGGATGAACCGGGCACATATTTGGGGATGAAGAAAATTGAAGAACTAAAAAAGCTTGTGCAGTTTGTAAAAATTGAGAAGCCAAATCAATGCGAATGAAAAAAAAACATATTTTGATTTACACTGTTATAATATATTGGTGGAATCTCACTGAATTTTTATATTTGCTTATAAATGAAGAGGTATCTATATTGCACTTATCTTTCTTACACAGGAGAGGGAGCCCGTATTGATCAATATAAGTTGTAGCATATAAAACATTTCAATATAAATTATGAAAAAAAGAAGTTAGCGGACAACGTAAATATTCGATATATTTGTCCTTAAACTCATTTATGAAAATCAATTAATAGTTAAGAGTCTACTTAAACAGATTTCTTCCTAAGAAATTTTTCTTTTAACATTTTCATAAATTAAGATTAGTTTGTATGCATGTTGATTTGTAAAAGTTTTTTAATTAATTTTTTTTAACTTAACAGAAAGATAAATTTAATTTATACAGAAGTTCATTTCATCTTATTTTATTTTTTTATCTTTTAGAAGTATTTGAATAGAGATTTGTTCAAAATATCCTAATGGCTTGTAAACATGATAGGAACTTAATAATCAAAATATCAATTGTCATTCAAAACTCAAAAGTTCATTATGAACAAAAACATTTTTTGAAAATAATTTGATTATTTGTTCAGAATAATAAGTGGTATAGAGGCCCAATTATGTTTTTGGTACCAGTTAACTCTCCTCTTGCAAATTTATGAGAGAAGGGATGTGGTTGCAGATCTTTTTAATCTGTATTAACTAAACCTCTACAAAAATAAATAATATATGTATGTTACAAAAATAAAATATATATATATATATATATATATATATATATATATATATATATATGTCTATAGGTAGTTTATGAGATTTAAGTTTAAATTTTATTGCTGTCATTAAAAAAAAGCTTAAGAGAAAAAAAATATTTTTTCTAAAAGCAATTTGTCAGTTACAGAGAAATCATATAAGCACATGCATATCAATACGAATTAATTAATTATTAAGGGTCTGATTTAGAACCCAAAAAGTTGATTTTAATAAGACTAATTTTGAGTTATTGACATATGTACTTGAATTAATCAGAACCACACACACATGCTTTAGAAAGTCTGTTTTATTTTATTAAAAAATATGAGATATTTCCTTTATTTCAAAACAATGTGATTAATTTGATATGATATATGACATGTGAGTGACACATTAGAGACACCTTTTTTATATAAAATTATGCATGTGCAAGGAAATGTACAAGTGGTTTTGCAAATAGCACTACTTGATTTATTTTCTTGTATCTTTCTCTAGAATTAGAACTTATTTTACATCCTTAAAACGGAAATCCAAAAATCTTTTTCAAAGGATGACAGTGATCATAAAGTTTAATTGAGTTAGATTACGTTATACGAAGACCTCTCATAGAAAAACTGTATCTTCCAACACAAAAAGTGATCCAAGACAGGCTTAACACAAGATAGGTCCCGTGAAGTGGACCTCTGCTTATTAAATGTTAACCTCAAGAAATAACCAAATCTCAACTTGTGCATCTAACTTTATTGTGTAATTCCTATCTCATAATCTCTTTATCAAAAATGGTAAATCAGATGCTAAGTTCTTGATAAAACTATAGCTACAAAGCTGTCAACATTTCACCAATCCCTTCATATTTTGCTTTATGATATCATTTTAAGGGTACACTGCAGGCAGAAAAAGGAACATGGTGACCCAAATGAAGCTATAATTAAGTTCATCAAACATCAAACTTGCACCCTTTTCACTTTATGTTCTCCTGGCAGTGGAAATCAGTAGAAGAAAAAGAAAGGAATCTGAAATGCCAAAATGTGAATAGTTGTTCACGCCTTAGACATGATGTAGCAAGTGTGAGCAATGACCCGGACATTACATATGTATCCTTGATGAAGGAAATTTCATGTCACAATTTCCACAAACAACATTGAAACAAGAAGAAAAGATAACCTCTATTATGCTTACACCCACAAGATTTTAAGAACAAAAAACAATCCTTAGGGACCTCATAGGCACTATAGATGGGTCGTTTCCGCTAGCTCTGTCTGTCTTATTGCATATATGAGGCATACACATAGCCTGGACCAGTAGTTGTATCCTTCCCAGTAGGCAAGTGTGTTAGTACTTAGTACTCAATCCAACATTAGCTTTTAATCCCACAAATCTCACTCACTCCTCAACTAATAATAATAATATTATTATTTTCCAATTTAGCATCACATTCTTGTTTTGTATCATATCTAAAATTTGCAAAGAATACAGATAAAAAAAAATACTTCAAAAACTTGTGCATGAGAATTAATCATTTAGTTAATTTCTGCTTCTTCTAAGTTTATCCCTCTAGGTCCCTCCCAAAAAATAATAAAAACGTTGAGATTGGAGGAATTAGTACCTAGGAGGGTAAAATATGTAGCAACCTTGGCCCATTCTATTTTCATATGCTTCTGACAACTGGTGGTTTTGTAATAGTAACAGTCCATACTTGATCTAGAAGACCCAGAATTACTAGCTTCATATCCTGCCCAAATAGATGTCTACTCTGCTATATAAATACCTAGTGGAAGCCGTAGCTACCATGTTTCCACCACTATATTTACTGCTTTATGGTGCCAAATCAGGATCAGTACACTACTTGCCAGAAGAAAATCATTCATGGCAGTGAAGGAAAGCAACACAAGCCAAAATATTCAGCTGCAGCAGCAGCAGCAACAACAGCAAGAAACTTGTGACCCTTGCAAGTCTTTTGGCCAAAAGTGCAGTCACTTGGTCAAGAAGCAGCGTGCCAAATTCTACATTCTTCGGCGCTGCATCGCCATGCTTTTGTGTTGGCATGAGCGTGGCGAGACATAATAATATCAAGACCTGCCACAGTATCTTCCATCCCTTTCTCTATCATTGTAACATAAAGAGGGTACTATTACTACTATGTCACACTGCAAATTGTTACTTTTTCTAATAGGATTATTATTGCATTCTGTGTAATTACGTCCAGCTAACATGTGAAAGAGATTAGATCTGTTTCAACTCTCGCAACTACTACTGAGTAGATCTTCTTTTTCATGTGTCAAGAGCCTCTCAAACTTGCATATATGTTACAATGTTGGAGGTTTAATTGGCTCATTGGGAGCTCAAGCTCATATCCATCACAATCTTTCTCCTTCAAATCTTGAGAGTAATCTGTTTTTATCTTTTTCAGTTTCAAATGAGGAAAGAGGGGCTTTCACTGATTGTTGTATTGGTCCAGGAGATCGGTTTCAACAATCAGTTTAATGTTGCTGGTTTCTTTCTTTGCATAGAACCATGTCTCTATATTTCATCTGCCCAGATTATGATGTATAAACTAACTTTACCATATATACTCAAGAGATCTCAGGTGGTAGGTGAGTACCAATGTAATTAATCACTGTTCCTAACTTTTGCTTATTTTATGCATAGTTCTCACGGACGATACATAAAGGAGCAACTAATTGGAAACTAACTTGATATGATGTTTGTCTCAACTTCAATTTGCGGTGAAACCATTGCACGTGTCTGCAGAAATACATTTATTGTCTTTATTTAATAGGAAGAAATTAAGTAACCATGTGTCTAGCTAGCTATCCAAATCTAATTTCCTTCACCTGGCCCTGCCAAGCTTAGAAATGATGTGAAAAAAAGAAGTGAAGTTAAAATGTGTTTGATGCTTGTGTGGTGATACAGGGTGGTTTGCAGGACTCAGCAGAGGTTCAAAACTGAAGAAGAGTTCAACACAGTAGAGCATATAGATAGTTGTTTATGCATAAATTATCATGGAAACCAGACCTTCAAAATCCAATATCCATGATTAGTCAATTTTCAGACAATGGTCCTCGTGCTAAGGAAACATCAGACAAGATCAAGCCTCAATTTAATTTTATTTTTTCTCGGTTCCATCGCCCATTCCCTTTTTAACTTTCCACTTTTTCTATAATATTCTGTGTCCTCAAAATCCCACACCGTCTTCTATGCTTATAATGTTTCCATCCGGGCAACAATAAAACTCTAACACATGCGTCTAAATTCGAATTAATTAATGAACTTTTCCTTACGTAATAGTAGTATCGTAGGTGCTCAATAATAACCACCAGCAAGGCTGGGTCAGAAAACAACAAGAGGTGGTGAAGTCACAGCAAGAAAGTTATTAGGTTTGATTCGATTTTACGTAGGTGAAATTATGACTCAGCATGAAACAAACTTTACGTGTGGTTGCTTTCTCAAATCATTAGCATAACCATTTTCTTTTTCTTTTTATCGAAAAGAGAAATCTGTTCCTCCCCCCACATACTGATAGCGAAGCTGTTTTTCCACTCTGAAATTTCAAGGAAGTTTCCCCACAAAAATCTGTTGCAAACTTTTGAAGCCATGAAATAAGAGTTGCAGAAGAAAATGAAAGAATTGGAGGGTGAGGGTGATGAATATTGGAAGAAAAAGTGAGGAACTTAAGGAGAAAAGTATCTAGGTAGGTTTATGGCTGAGCCCCTACTCTTCCTCCACTCTGAAGCTAGCGAGGAATATGACTAACCTTACCTAGGACCAACTCAAACATGTGTTACATGGATGTCCATTAAAAAAGCTCTCAACATCAAGTTGAAGTTGGGACCCTCACCACCCAACCACATGAATTACCTTACCTTCCTGTCATACTAGACACAAAAGCAATCATACCATACTATTTTACCTCTCCATTCTTTAAGATTTACCACAACAGAAAGCCTTTGCATGGTGTAATAGAGTAGGGGTAGGAATAGGAATAGGTAGTAGGGTGGATGGGGATTAGTGAAGGGAGTGGGGTCCTAAGAGGAGACAGCAAGAATCCTAATGAGAAGAAAAAAATGAGTTGTGGGTAGCAACCAAGGTGCTCCTCTGGCCCTCAGTCTGACTCTGACCCTCGTGCGCCCTCCCTTCTCTTTTCCTGCACTGTGGGCTCTCTCCTTTTACGTCCCTCAGGTCCCACATCCCCCACTCGCTCTTTTTCCTCCTCTTCACACCCTAATATATATAATAATATTACACTGATAATACTCTTTCATTTCTGTATAAAAATAATTATGATTTTGTTCATTTTTATAAGCTAATAAAGAACAGAGCAGAATATTGTTAAACTGCTACAACTAATCACTAATTAATATTATAGGAATAAAATTAAAATGAGATGAAATAAATTTTGTAACAAATTAATACTGTTACTTCAATTTTCAAATATAGAATTGAGTGGTGGAGTTTGTTACCCTATTGATGCATACATCTTTTCCTTTGGTGTAGTTAATGAAATAGTGTAAAGTCTATTGACATAATTATAGAATGACAATTCATGGTTGACTCTTAAAGAGAGTGATATAACAAGTCACTAGCATCTTAATGAGCTTATGTAATAAGGTGTTCATATAAACTGTATAAAATGAGGATAACTTCATCATTAACCCTAAAAAAAAAGTCAAAGAATTATTCTATAGCATCTTGTTCCATCATTTGACAAACAAACACTATCACTTTTATAAACTGTTGCAAGAAGGCTAAAATTTACTATAGTTGAAACAATAGTGTAGGAATATAAAGCTCGTATCACGATTTTGATTTTGCTATCTTATATCTTTCCTCTGAAACTTCGGGATGATATCATTGAATGTAAGAAAGGTTTGATTTAATTGTTGAATAGGTAAATATCTATATGAAAACTTTGTTGTAATTAAAAAATGAGGTAATGTACAACTAAGATTTCAGATATATTACATTTATAAATAAAATTAAATATAGGATCTGGGAGTACACATATTCCAAACGTGTGTTTGTTTGATGCTTTTCCCTGACCGACCCTTTTCAATTTCATTGTCCATTTTGATTCGTGCCTCTTTTGGATAACACCTTTTTAAAAATTAGATTCCCTATTCAAATTTCAACAACAACCCTTTTTGTATTTGTTGAAAATAATTCAGGGTCAAAATGATTTCTAAGTGTTCAAACATACAAGTGCACTCAAAATGTAGTTACCTCAATCATATCCTATATATTGAGAGAGAAATTATAAGAGGTTCTGTGTCTATTGTATACTGTACGTGCAAAATTTACTGCAGATAGACCTCAAAATTTGTAGGATAAAATTAAAGGAATCTTTTGATCCCATAGATATACCTCACACAAACATATAGCCTGTTAAGATTACAGATCAAACCATCTATCCCTACATACATGAGTAATTCTTTATTCATTTTCAAAAACTAATTTTGTTTTTGAAAATGGGATAAACAAAATATATTTCAATTTAGTTATGCTTGGTAAAACTAGTTTGTTGAACAACCTAGTAGTTAATAAAATGGTTTTCAAATGTAAAATAATATATAATAATAAAATTATAGTAGTCTTGTTGAAATTTGTGTTTCTAAAGAAAAATATACTATGACGTATTTATAATTTTTTTTAAGTAATAGAAATTTTATCAAACTTAACTTTTTATTACTTTTTATATATTTTTAAAAGTTTATATATGGTTTTTTATTTAAATGAGTCATTTTATTTAAATTAATTTATTTGGGTATTAATCGATGTAACCCCACTAATTTCTTTTTAACAAAAACAAAATATACAACCTTTCCACTCTAAACTTTTCTCTCTCATTTTAAGACTTTTATTTCATATTTTCTCTCCACACTTCATATGTTTTAGAATTGATAACATCATTAAGTATGTTTTAGAATTGATAACATCATTAAGTAGTTGAGGACTATTCTATCAAATTTTTAAACAGTAAATTTCTATTCGATCTAGATTTTTTATTTTCTATTTTTTCTTAAGTTTTTGTCATTATAAAAGTAATTTTTATATTATTTTATTAAAATACATCAGGAATGTGTTTTCCAAAAAAAATAAAAAAGTAGTTATTATTTTATTACACACTTGTGTAAAATTTATTTTGAAATGTGAATGATACATATCTTAGTTTAAAGCCCCATGGACACACCAAAGGGGATTCGTCACAAGCTCAAACCCTCCTAGGCTACTACTACACCTCCATATTAACAAAATTCTCACCCACAATAATGTCCCTTTCAACTTTCATGATTTTGCCATTAAGAGGCATCATGGGATGACATCCAAGAAAATGTGAACCTAGTGGAGATCACTCACATGTTGGACTTAAATTTTAATCTTCAGACATTAGTTAACCTAAACTTAACTAATAATAAAAGAAAATTAATTAATATTGAGTAATTGAGTCTTTATTTTAATCCAAGTATATATCATTGCACAGGAAAAGAACAATTTAAGAAAGAAAAGAAGAAAGTAACAATTACTCATTCATAACAAAATAAAAACTATTTTAAAAACACTAAATGAAAAATTAATTGAAAGTACTTGATTATAAAATACTCAAATCCTAATTAAACTTATTAAAAATAAATTAAATTATTAATAACGATCATACAATTCAAATTAGTATTGACTTTCAAAATTTGACGCATATATCAACGTTAAATTAAATTTAAATATCTCTTTTTTTAGTGATCTTGTTGATTGAACATTGTTTCAGTTAAACCATAACAGAAAAACTTTAATAATTTTTCTTTTACTTTATCAAGCAAACCAAATTATTCTAAAACAAAGTATAGTTGTTTTGGAGTAATGAAGTTTTGGAAAATGAGAGAAAGAAGAGTGAAAGGAAGTGCATGCATGAGGTGAGTGTTTGGTAGTTGAATTTGCAGTGATAGTTCTACTATGCCTAAACAGTATGAAGAAGAAGAAGAAGGAGGGAGGGGGACCTAGAGGGAAACACGTGCAGGCCTGACAAGGTTGAAATGTGATGTGTGATGTCCAAACCAATGTGAGTGCCCATCATCTCTTGTGTTTTTCTGTACCACCCACTCACACCTTCCCACGTGGATACGCACGTGTGCCTGTTCTTAAAACTACTGCACACTACCACGTCACTCCCATCATTCAATGCTTTTCTTTAATCATACCTATTTTTAGGTTATCTTCTCCAACCACTTGTCAGTGCGCCATAATTCCCCATTCCATTTTCTTTTCTTTTCTAATACCCCTTCAAAACTCAAATACAAGTTTATCAAGACTAAAATCAAATGTTTAAAATGGATAAGAATTAATATAAAACTTTAAAACAATAGGATCGGATTGTACAAATGTTAAAATTAATTTATTTTACTTTTTTTACAGCCGAATTTATGTCAGTTACGAGTTATTATTAAGTTGACACAGTTAAAATTAGATTTAAAAAACACATTTTTTTATATTTATATGGAAAAAATAAAATATATGAAGTAGTTTAAAACTTTGAAAAATGTTTATCTTTGTAGGCCAGTCTTATTTATATTTGTGGATTTCTTTTTTCTGCCAAGACATCAATGTTAATGTTGCTTGTGACCCTTTTCCCTATTCATACGTGGGTATGCCATTGACACAACAATAAAGAAAAAGAGAGTAAGAAATAACAAACATAAAAATTAAAAGAAAAAACATATGCCATCTTAATGAAGTATTCCACAAAATAACTAGTTAAATTTAGTTTGGTATTCTCCATGGAAAACAATTTTTGTTAAGCTATTTTCATTTATTAAAAGATAAATGGCCCATGCAGGTCTCGAACCTGCGACCTTCGCGTTATTAGCACGACGCTCTAACCAACTGAGCTAATAGGCCATGCACATTAATTGCCTAAAATTTTTTAAAGTACAAAAGTTTTCACACACAAATACAAATATACATGTTCAGCTAATAAATTTGTAGTTGCTTTAAGGAAATTTCATAAATTTTAAAAATAAATATAATATTAATATAATACTAAAACATATATCATATATAATAAAATAAAATATTTGATCATATTATTAGTATTAAAAATATATTATATTCATTAATTACAATATTTATATTGTATAAGAATATGCTTATTTATAATTTTATGTAAATACTATAATATTTTTAATTTTTATATTAATACTCACACACCATTTTTCTTAAAAAAATCCATTTCATTAATATTCGTATTAAATACTACAGTTTTTCAGTTAAGTTTAAATGTTTTAAGGTAATAATTAAAAATATTGATTACTATATATACAAAATGCTGATAAGAAAAACTATATATACAAAATAATCATTTTATAAATATATAAATAAATTGAAGACATTAAGCATAAAAGTTCATAAATTAATTGTTATATTCGCATAATTTTATTTATTTAATCACTTCATATTATATTTTACGAACCACAATAATAAAAAAAGATGTTTTGGATATTCTATTAAATTAGATCTACACATTAAAACAGTTAGGTATAAATTGACATAAAATATGACTATGCATATGTATTTCTCGATCTATATATTATACTAATATATTTTCACATTATATTTTCTTGTCTAATTTGTAAAAGAATAATAAAAATAATAAGTTTTAATGTAAATGTATTTATATTTAGGTTCAAGTCTATAGGTACGAGTTAGTAACACTCACCACATAGATAGACAGAAATTTTGTGGTAACTTTGATGCATGGCTGTGTATTATATTTGGTAGAGTGTTGAGTTAGTTTATGAGACATAAAGAAAATGCATTGCGAAGGGGAAGTTACTGTGTTATCTGCCACGATTAGATGTGTATGTTGCAGAAGAAGTAATGGAAAATGGTAAAGAAAAAAAGGAAAGGGGTGTGAGAAAATTAATTGGAGGGTACAAAGCACTCCTCTTTCCTCTGCAGCATAATTGTTATCTACGTGTATGATATGATGCTGCTCTCTCCATTATTAGTTCAAGCTATATATCATATGATTTGATGTGTTTCTCTCCAATTATTGTGCCACTAATGCATTACCTACATCATTGCCAACCAACTCACAATATAATTCAAATCGTACTTTTACGTGACTCATACTTCTATCATCACTCAGATCTCTTATATCAAGTTTCTTACTTAATATGTAGTTAAGAAGAAGCCGCACTGATAATGATTGGGACAGGACAAAATTGCTTACTCTTTGTCATTATGTACTCAGATTTTCCTACACTTTGATACTTCTAATCAATGCTTAATTAACCAACTGATTAAAATAACCCGTTTACGTAAGATTATGTACATGTAGCTGATTCTAGACATAACTTTTGTGTACAAGCATGATGAAATATATTGGAAGAAAGAAAAAGTCGCAGAAATGTGACATGACAGAGAAATGCAAAGAAGGCCAAATTATGTGATGATAGGTAGAAAAAGTGATGGAGAGTGATGATTAGGAGTTGAGTTTGCACATGAGAGTGCCCCTCAGAAAGCCATTTAGTCTAATCAGTACCCATCTATCTTCGACTCAAATCATGTCTCTACCCAAAGTAATCTTGGACATAGAGATACCCCCAAAGGAAAAAAGAAGAAAGAAAAAAAAAATGTTTGGAATTCTTCGTACCACACCAACCCTAAGGCTACAAACTCGTGGGTTGTTTTGCATGGAGGAACATGAACCCTGTTTCTCCCGCAAACCTTGACTTGGGCCATTGTGCAAGTCCCATCGTTAAGCATGTGACCCCGTTTATTTGACTCAAACAAATATTCCACCCACTAACCCACTTGGAATGTGAGTGTCACTAATACGACATTTTTGCCCTAAACTTTTAATCATAACTGCACGGGCTTTCGGATAACGGGGGAGAGACAACAGGGACCGTGTAGTCTAAGGTTACAATTTACAAAAGATTCTGCTTGTACAATTTTCTTTATTATTATTCCATCATTTTTTGGCCCGCCTATTTATTATTCTTTCATCTTCGGAACTAAATGTTCTCATCTTAAGAAAAATTGTATAACGGAAAGTTTGAATAAGAATAACTTTGGTAAAATAGTGAGCCTTGAATATATAAGGATTTGTTTTCGGGCCTAGAATAAAGGCCAATCACGAACTAAATGAGCCCAGTGGAAAACAGTGAAATGATATGTGACATATGTCCGAGGATAATTATATATGTTTAAGCCCAAAGATATCCGACCATGATATGTACGGACTAGATACTTGCTTGTCCTTGGGTTTTGTTGTGTTACGGATAGATTGAGGTTGTTTTATTGTGTCGTAGATTTTTCAACCTCAATTAGATTCGTGAGCAGTAGAGCAAGGCGTGTTTGGATGTTTTTTTTGGTTGGTTTTATTGTACGACTGCTTCTTCATGCACCTCCGTAGCTTCTTCCTGTACCTCCATAAAATCTTATATGTTCAAAAGATCTTTATGTAAAAAACTTAAGTATCCTTTGGTAAACGTGGACAGTGTTATGGTGACTTTCGAGTTAGTTCAATCTAAAATAGAAAAATATATTTCGAATTACATTTCTTAAATTTTAATCTAAAAGTTATTTTTATATTTTTAGAATAAACTAATTCTGAAAATAATTTTGTATTGCGATATAAGCTAATTTAGAAGTTAAAATAAAATAATTTTAAATTCTACAATCCATAAGTTATTTTCAGATTTGAAAATGATTTCTAGAATTTGGCTGGAAATGACTTTCGGATAGTATAGTCTGAAATATTTTTTTACGAAAATCACTTTTAGAGGTATAGAATAAAATAATTGAGGATATTAACATCATTTATTATATTTATTTAAATGCATTTCAGTCCTTTCATATTCTCTATGGAGGTGTAGGAAGAAGCGGTCTTATTGTATGAGTGTATCAGTGGGAGTGTTGCTCTTGGGCCCGTTTTTGTTAGTGGCCCGTGATTGTTCTTGCTGTCTTGTAACTATTCATGTTGGACCAAAAAATCAGATTTGTGAGATGATACATAATTTATTTCTTTTACATAATTGAAATAATTTATTCAGATAATAAAATAAAAATTTAGTAAATTTAGATTGATTAATCCAAATAAAAAATTTAAAAAGTAAAAAAATTAAAATAAATTAATTCAAATTTAATATATGTAAATATTATAATAATTATAAAACTGTCTATTCAAATATAAGGGAAACTTTTAAGTAACTGATCATTGTTATTTGAATTAAGATGGAAGTTGAATTCGGGATAATAAAAGCGATTTGAAACCTTAATGGCTATTGTGTTAATGGAGAAACCTAAATCATAACCAAAACTTGTCATGGGCAGAAGAATAGAAACCATTTTCCAAATAACATGTTTGGTTAGAGGCGATTTCAATTTATTTTTTAAAAACATGATATATCATTTCTAATTGTAAATTAAATTACATTCCCTTAGTTTAACAATAAATAAAAATATGTGGTCCATTTCCCATTTTATATGCGATTGCTATTAATTACTATATCATTTTGTTTGTCTCAAATTGTGTGTTTGAGATAACTGCAAAAGTTAAATTATTTAAATAATTGACAATATCTATAAATAATTGTTGCTCTAATCAATTACAAATTAAAATAAGTTTTTTTTATAATTTTTATTAAAAATAATTTTAAATAATTATTTTAATTTGAACGAAGAAAAAACTTTTATATAAGAAAAAATGCTGAGTTTAAAGTAAAAAATTATTTAAAAAAAGCACAAATTACAAAATTTCAATTCCATAAAAATAACTTATTTTTTTCAGATCTTTTTGCTAATTTCAGTTGTTATTATAGATATATGGCTAAAATTACAAATTTTTATTTTAAAATAACTGATCATTTAAAAGTTTGTACATATTCCAATTTTCTTCATTTAGTTTTTGGATTCCTTGCATATATCAAGAAAGGAAAAGTCCAAACTCATTTTTCCAAATATTACCAATACTAGGTTAAATATACATTTTTATGAATAAAAAATAAATAAAAGAGAAAGAACATTTAGGTTAAAAAATTAAAAATATGCATAAAAAAATTTAAGTACAAATGAAATGTAAAAAACAGTGGTTATTAATACTACTTAATAAGAACGAAGGATAGAAGCGTCTAACAAAAAAGTGGATACCAAAATTAAATATATTATTTAGAGAGATAAAATAATATATTTTTTACGTCATTAAATAAATTTTAATAAATAATTGTATTTCAAAATGAAAGTTTCTTAAAACAAACCGTTCAGCAGTGATTAACAAGGTAAACTATCGACTAAATTATATTTGTCTTTTTTATATATTTTTTTAAAATTTTTGTTTTTGGGACTTCGAGAATGTTTTTAATTATTTTAATAACATTTCACTTACTCTTCTCATAAATTGTCTCAATAATTCTTAATTATTTAAAAAAACATTACTCTAAAACGTAATAAAAATGAAATATTATGTATAGTTTATCATAAAATATATTTTAGTAATTAAATGAGTTGAAAATATAAATTAATTGTAGGCGAGCATTGGGTAAAACCGGAAATTGGCGTTTGTGGCCGGAGACTGAAAACCCTGTGAAGTTCTTGCAGAGGAAGACGAAGAAGATCATATCAATGGGTCTAGCTTTAACCGTCGGAGTTTTCGGTGTTCTGGTTCTATTTCACGCCGCTTATTCAACTATCCAGTGTATTCTACAACTTATTCTTATGATTGTTTTACTTTTTATTATGTGTTTGAGCGTTAGGGCTCGGGGATCTGAAACTGGATCTGATTTTTGTTCCAGACAGGGGTCTGTTGAAGATTACGGAGGAGGAGTTTTCAGGGCCTCCATTTAACGTAATTTGATTAACTCTGCAACCTAGGGTTTTGATTTCATGTAATGCATCTAATGTTTTTGGGAATTATGCAGGTGGTGATTGAGCTGTTTGTTGGACTGCTGCTTTGTTTCTGGGCTGCGCTCACTGTGCCTGGGAAGTTTCAATCCATACATCCTCACTCTGAGGAGAACAGGTAACTAAAAGTAATGCTAGGATGGATGTAACTGTAACCAGATGGATGTGAAGCGATCAAACTGATTCTGAAATAGCATCTCTTGTTTCTATGTTATTGTTTGGATAAGATGTGATGAATGGTCTTGTAGGAGAATTAAATTTTGAATTATTAGTTTTGGAAGATTAAAGTTTATGTTAGGCACCCTATGATAAGGAAATATAGAGAAAAAATGAAATGAGATGATCCGTTAGCTAAAATTAGCTTGTGAGTAAGCTAATTTCTAGAAGTTCTCTCATATTAGTTTTTTTAAAAGTTGATTTTTAGTTTATGTGTAAGCTAATTTTAGCTTGTGGAGAAATTTATTTTATTTTTTTCTTTTCCTTTGGAAAAATTTATCAAAGGGTATATTGTACTAACTTAAGTTTCTCACATTAGGTGTTGTTTTGGGCTTCTATAATTTTATTTAATTCTTTTCGCGTGTTTTGATCTCACATTAGAGGCATAATTTGATAGGATTATGATTATATTAATTCAAACCTCTTGTGATTTTGCTGTCTTATCTATACCGATAAAATCTTTGGTTTTCTATCATTCTTTATGAAGTGGATGTCTTCCTTTATGGTTTAGAATGGAGATTCTAGGAGGTATGGTCTGGACGTATGAACCCAATAATTGTTGATATGTCATTGATTTGGCAAGGTATCAGGACTTCACGTAAGTCTGCTTAATAGACACTTAGTATGCAAATAGGGCCTGTAAAAATAAAAGGGGAGAGGGAAGTCAGGACTCAGGACATTTGGGGTTTGATTGAAATATTTGGTTAGAGGAGAGCCCAGATCTCGAGTACCTGACACAAAGGGAAATTTCGTCTGCACTATCATTGTATCTTCATTTTTGCCTCTGATCTTGTATTTCGTTGATACTGATTAAGAAATTGGGTTTTTTTTTTTTTGTCAATGTAGTTTTTCTTTCCATACTCTAATCCAGTTCTGTTACTTGAGTCCATTATTAGGGGCCACTTAAGTTACTCCTGTCAAGTTATGCATTCATACTCTTTTGGTAGATTACGGGTGGCTGGGTTTGATTTGACTAATATACTCACCATCCACATCATTCATAAAAAAAATGAGAAGGAAAAAAAGAGCAATTTTATACTCTTTGACCATATTTGGTATGACATTTAGTTAGTCTCTAGTTCTTTTTATTAGCTGAATAACTTGTTTGATTTTGTAATTGTGTTTAACATACTAACTTTTTTTAGTGGTCTGTAAATTCTTTTTGAAACGTAAGCTTCTCGTTTATATATTTATTTTTTGTCCTTATAATACTTATTAAAATTGTGTTTTACCTTAAATAATAAAGTAGATTTTATTGCTTCAAAAAAACAGAGTAGATTTTATTATATTTTAGTCATTACACAAATTAACATATTAAAAACATGACGTTTATTTAAGCGTGCTATTTTTATTTTAAACTTAATTGGAAATATTTAAGATGTTATATAGGATTAATAATAAAATATATAATATGAAAAACAATGATTAAAACTAAACAATATAATTAAAATAAGTGATCTATAAATGAAAAAAGTTTAAGGTTAAAATTAATTCAAAAAGCTAAATTATAAATACCCAACATATATTTGTATAGATGTAATTAAAAATAATTAAATTAAATTTCATATAAAATATCATTTAAACTGGTTTATTTATATTATTTTATGTTTATAAGCAACTTCAATTGATAACATTTTTACGTCTATGTTTAGAGCTTACATAATGCTTTTTGGATACTATTTTGATACCTATTTTTGTTATGACTGGATCTTTTGTGGTCACTGTTGAGATAATGTTTAAATACTGAGTGTGTAAGTCAGATTTTTTATGAGAATATATTATGTGATACATGGAACTAATGTTTTAAGAGATGTGTGCTAAACAAAAGAAAAGTAGTGTTCTAATACTTGCTGGTCATGCATCATTAATATTCAGTTCATTGGTCCGTAGGTTCCTATACTTCATCTTAAAAATTCCGATATGTTCATATAGGTTAGACGTTCTTTTAATGGAATCCTGAATAAACCTACTGTTTGGGCTCTATGGGAACCCAATTATTTCATTTATAATTTTAAATTTAAAGGGTCTTACTTCAAAATTCTAGAACATATTGTGACCTGGGTATTTAACTATTTATGTAAAGGTACTTGTCTGAACAATTATTCTTGAAAACCATTGTAATTTCTTTGGTTGTGATTTGCGCTTAGTTGAGGGATATGCCTTCATATTGTAGTCCTATACTCTGGCGCTACTGGCAAATATCGCATAATATGGAATTATGTGGATCCCCATCACCTGATTTTCTCTTCTTGGATGCAGGATTGTCTCTTTACCTGCCAACCTAGATTTCATGATCTTCAATCACCGAGGCAAGGTCTTTCCTGTGGAATTGGATGTGAAGCTGAGACAATGAGGACTGCTGGATCAAGTACCTTCATCGGTCACACGAGGAGGAAAATATTTCCTCTGGAAAATTAAAAATTGGAACATGCGTTTGAATATCCGTTGTTTGATGTATGAGTCTGGCAGTTTTCTTTTGTATCTTGTACTTTATTGACTGGTCACTTGACGTAGTAATTTTGACAGGATGTTATTACTTGAATCATACATATGAAGAGTTAGCTTGTATTTTCAACCATGTCCACACAAATTATTTGTGAAATGAAGCATGGAGTAAACATTATAGGGGAGTTATATCCTTTGACTGTCCAAAATGACAGCAAATGATCTCATTCATTTAGGGGGATAAGTCCTTTAGTTTGTGGTGATTGCAGATGATTGTCCAATAGGATAGATCGTATAACCTGATCATCTTAGATTTCGATGGATGATAAAAAGTGGAGTTCAAATTCAAATTTGGTGTTGCATGGTTGTTTATTATGATCTGGGACCACCCTAAACTCCTTTTTATGCTGTAATTGATGGATAGTAATTATAGAAGTCTTGAATTCAAGATGAAGTTATATCTTTACATCTGAGACTGCATATTTCAACCCTGGTTAGCGAAATACCATATCAACAAGTATCCACATTTCCACTCACTGCCATTTGCATAAAACTACAAAACATGTCTGCCCCACCCTTACAGGGTAGTGAAGTTACTGATTTTGCACTTCCAAACAACATAGATTGAAAAAACGAAGCTTAGTTTCTGAAGGAAAAGGTTCTCTTTCAACCTCTCCTCGATCTAGTGCAGCAGTACTACCTCTCCTAATTGAAAAGCGTCTTAAACTAAGGAGTTTCAAATAAATGGTTTTGTTCAATTTTATTTTAGATTATAATGAATCGGATCAAAATATCTCTTCAATTATTTTGATCCACTAAAGATATAATTAAAATCCAATCTAATTTATGTATTAATAATTTTTTTTTCATGATTGTTAAAAGAAATATAAACGGCATATTTAATTATACTTATAAAAATGTTTTTAAAAATAAATTTTGTAAAAAAATAAAAATATTTCTTAAAAGTTTTGAAAAAGGTAAATTTAATATTTAATAGTAAAAAAAATTGGTTGGATGAATTTTGATTTGATTGGAGGGTTCATTAAATTTGAGATATAACGAATGAATCATTAACTATTTTTACAATTACATGAATGAATTTAATCATTTATTGTTTTATATTTTTTAATGAAGAAAGTTAACTAAGGATGGACATGATGGATGATAGAGAATTAGATTCTTTTGACAGTAATCAATTACTAACTGTTCGAGGAAATCTATACAAAAAAATGCTCTGTTACGAATCTTTTCGCGAATTGAACTAGTGAGAATTGTATTACTAACGCATGCATGATTTCCGTCAAATCCATTATCATTTGACAATTTTTTAATCGAACTTTCATCTAATAAAATATAAAATGTGGCTTTCTTCTTCATGAATTCGTACCAGAACTTTTCGTACTAGCTAGTTGTCCTCAGAGATCATCACAGGAACATGTACAACCGTACAAGGCTATATTAGTCTCTTATTTATACTATAACTAGAGATATTTTCTAGCTTTCATCCCCCAATTATACGGTCTTATTACTTGCATAATGCCTTATTTTTGAGAAATTAAAACAAAACCTAGATACATATTTAACAATGAAGTTTAGTTCATCATGCTATACTCAAAACCATTGCATACACTACTCTTCATTTTTTCTTCTCCATAATTATACCGTCTAAAATATCTTACAAACTAGGATGTTCTTCATTTGTTTTGTTTATTGTTTTCTCGAAAGATAACTATTTTTCTTTAACGTGGAGTCTGATGTTCATAAAGCTCACTATGCCTTGGAGAAAATTGCTTCTGCTGAGGGGCTTCAATACATTTGGAATGTGAAACATATCGGTAGCATCCACAAATGACCTAAAACAAAGAAAACATTGCTATTTCTTTTCAGATTTTATCAAGTGCATGGAATTGTTATAAACAGTTAACTAATAAAGAACATAATAAAGGGGTTAGGAATTGCTTAAAACTTCATACGAGTAGTGGCAAGAATTAAGTGAATATAGTTAATGGACAGTGCCCTACCTTCCAACTTTTGTACTCTTTGCTCTTGGACCATCTAGAATGTTCTGCAGTTCTTGAGGCCGGCAAGGGACTTTAAGAGTTTCCTTTTGGCTGAAACCATACTCCTCTCGAGCCTGGTTCAGAAGTTCCATGAACATAGGGTCTGTCAAATAATCTAACTCAACAACAAACCTTCTGGCTTCTTCGCCCTTGATGGCAAGAACAGCAAAATGTCCCTCCATAACATCTTCAGGCACCCTTTGCATTGTTTTCACTCGATGATCTTCCCTAGAGTGAACAAAGAGATAAACCTTCTTAACACAAGACCTAAACATCTTCAAAGTCTCTAAAGTCTTATTTTTAGTGAGGTTCTTGGAATGGAAGCCTTTGATACATGGTCTCTCTCTCTATATACACCAGAGTTTTAGACCATTTTTGTGGAAACACACGAGGTTAAATGGAGACATGGCATTCAATTATTTGTCTTCCTTCAAACGGTAAAGGTCTAGAACTTGTGCTGTCACTGTATGTTGCATGTTGATTTGCCCTTTCCGTTTTTTTCTTCAAACCAATCTCATTCTCTAATCATTCATCATGGACCACATCCTCTCAGAGATGCACGTTTTTTAATTGATTTGCATGTTTTTTTTTTTAAAGAAAACAACTTTTAAATCAGTTTGCAAAGTCCCTGATCGCTAGATTTGTTAATTAGGGGGAACATCACCGACAATCCTTGGAGCTTATATAGATTGACGGTTGTTACTGTCGGCAATAGCATCAGCTAACTATTCAAAGCCACTCTCTCCTTGGAGTAAGTGTTTCTAAAATTGATGCTGAAGTGTTGTGATATAAGATTCCATGAATTATTTCTAGAAGCAAGTTAATAGTAAAATTTATTCGAACTGGTGTCAAACATACTGTTACTGGATCACGTTAAAAAAAGTGGTAAATCACACAAATTCAGAAAAATCAGAATATAAGCATCAAGTCTTGTTTTAAAACTTACAATGCAAACATAATTAAGAAAAATCACGATAAAAATATATCAATATATATGATATCGTGAAGGTTGAGAAAGATTTTTCCCTGGCGATACTTGCCGTTGCAATATATTCTCCCCTTCTCTACAGATGATTTCTTGAAATAAAATGACAACACTTTCCGTTATTAAAAAACGTGTTGTTATTATCTGTCTTCTTGTTCGTGTATAAGTTTAAGCATTGTTGAAAGTTTCTTTCCATATTGAGCTTCCAATGATTAAGTATTCAAGGTGTTGGTTCTTTTTGTCTAGACTCATTTTAGAATACTATAATCTAATGTTGGAGGCACTTTGAAGGTGTGAGCTATAGGGTTTTCACACGCAAATAGAAATTAGATATATAATATAAATAAAAATGGGACAGTTGAGTATCTGGGAACATGGCGTATGGTCAACATCCCCATTGTTGAGCTTAGAAGAAAGGGAAAGCAATGCCATGTGATGCTTCATGAGCTGTAAGTGTCACTCTTTGACCTTTTCTGTTCAATTTCATTGCTACAACGTTGCTATTTATTAACAACCATTTTCTCAAATGTGAATGGGGTCTACCCTAAAACGCTTTTATCATAATCTATGGGTTCGATCATGTGACTGCATAATATATATAAGTCATATAAAATCTTTTATTGACAGAGATATCTTATTATCTTTAAGTAGAAACTTATCCAAAGAAGCAACTGAATTTAACGACAATTATTGGTTAAAATATTGAGTTGATATGTCTTATGCGGAAAGAGATATCACAACAAAACATTAAATTATCTTTCAAACAGTACCATTAGTCAAAATATGATATTATATATTAGAGTATGTTAAGTTAACTTAAAAGTTTAAACTATTTGTCGATGCTCACTACATAATTAATAGAATAATTAATTTTACTTTTTTATTTGTGCTAGTATGTTTGTATTAATAAAATAATAAAGTCTGCTTAACAATAAACACTAAGAGAGTCCGTTTATTTAACTCCAAGTTGATATTAACTATTTTTGTTAGAAACAAAGTTCATCAAACCATATTTATCTTGATTAAGTGCTACCAAAATAACAAAATATAAAATATGACTAAGCTTTTCCTAAATAAGTTATATCTAAAAAAAATAGATCATGCAAGATAAGTGTTTCATTTAAAAGAGAATATAATACTTTATTTTGTGTGATAAGTAAAATATTCATTTAAGTCATAAATGTACATAGATCTTAAGTTGTATTTAACAAAAATATTATTTAAGTTTATTATTATAATGTGTTGCAAACAATGTCTTCATCTTTTGTCTACTTAAATGATATACAAGCTAAAACTGTTTCATCTCAATAACTATCTTGGCACAAACTTATGTCAACTTTGACCAAGCTTTTTACCATGTAAAGTCTCTATTTTTATTTTGATTTGAGTAAAAAGTTATATAACCCAACACTGATGAGTATCGTCAGCTATTGAAATGTTGCTTGAAGAGGATGTTGTCCACATTTAATGTTGCATAAAACACATTCATTGCACCTATATCAATGCTAGAGAGACTCAAGAAGATGAAGCTATGAGTTTAAAGACACTTAAAGGTCATAAAGGGATTTGTAATCTTCTAAGCTATATGTAAAGCTTTCATTTTAAAAAGAAGAGGGAATTGATTGCTAAATGCAGAGACATTGCCAAAGTGTTTTTTTTAACCTTAAAATCTTTTGTAAAAGAACATTATCTAGCATAGGATAATTATATTTGTATATATACGTCATAAGACACAAACAATCTTTAGTGAGTAAAATCTTATGATCACATTGTTTTAAAAATTTTGTTTGTTTAGCTAAGAGTAGTTATGTTTTGAAAAATATTTAGTGTTTTAACTAGGAGTGACTGCGGTCCTATCAATCTCAATAGCTTAGTCAAGACTAAAGTCCAAACAATACTCAATTTTAAGTCAAAAGATGGTTGTATTTCAAACAATACTCTAAGTTTTTTTCGTTAAAAATGACCGAGTTTTTAAACAATACTAAGTTTTAGCTAGGAGTGACTGTTTTCTAAATAAATACTCAGATTTAATTAGAAACAATACAAATAATATTTAGTTTTTAGTCAATAATGATTGATGTGTAATAGTATTAGTTTGTCTAATGAAACTCAATCTATTTATATCAATATATTGTTTGCCTAATATAAAAATGCAATATAAATCCTTCTTAGCCTTTGTCTTTTCATATTAATTATATATAATTTAACTGTAACTAACATTAAAAAGATATATTTATATTATATATTATTTAACTGTAACTAAAAAGACATTTATGGGAAAACAAGTTTTGGAAAAGTCATTTTAAAAATTTCATTTGTCAAATTGAAGTTGCAACTAACGTTCTCCACGCAATCTATTAAGAAAAACTTTTTGATATATCATTTTTAAGTGAAATTATTATTTACACTTCTTTAGACAATATCTTGTAAAAATTAAAAAAAAAAGTTAAAAAACACAATCCAATCCCTCTTCTTATGTTTTGAGGTGTTTTTCACAAATTTTAACGTTTTTTAATAAGTAAAAATATTACTTTGATGTAGGATTAATGTAAGCTTTGTCAATACCAGTGAAATAAATATTAAAAATAAATAAGATTAACATCAATTTAGTTAACACTTATCTTATTCATTTTTAATATTTTTATATATATTTATTTAAGTTAATGTCGACTAAATTAAAATTAATTTTATTTGTTTTATTATTTATTTAAATTATTGTTAATTATGCTAATATAATATAATACACTAATTATTAATAAGTTATGAATATGTGACTTTGTAATAACAAAAAGATAAATTATTTTTAATTCAAAGATACAAATTTAAATATCACAAAAGTATTTTAATCGGTGTTAACTTAATTTAACTAATTAAAACATACAATTTTCTTTTTATATTTTATATAAATTTCATCATACTTACATTTTTTATCCTCACCTATTTTTTTTCATTCACCACAATAGAGTTTTGATCTAAACCTCTTTTCTTCGTAAAGCTCTTTCAATTTCAAGTTTTTTTTTTCATTGTTTTTTTTTTCGTTTGTTAAATTATACGAAAAGTATCATTTTTTAAAATTATTATCATTAATATAAGTTACATCAAGACAAATTAAATTTATATTAATATTTATTGTCTATACTAAATTAAATAAATTTTAAAATAAAAATACATTGAGGTGACACTAGAATACTTAAATTAAAAATTAATTTAAAATTATTTTTAATTTTAGAATTTCACTGATAGAAAAATAGTTGGTAGGGTGACACTTTTATAATAAATTACAAATTTATTATGCGAGTTTAAATTAAAAATAAGTTAACATATAGTTGCTATAAGTTTGATTGTAATTTCAGTTATATTTTAATCCCACATAATAAGTGTAATTTTAGGATAGTTCAGTTGGTTCCTCCCCTTACACTCGTCTACTATTTTTATTGATGATACTGTGACATCATTATTTATCTTTTAACACAATTTAATATTAATATATAATATTTTATTAACAAAATTATGTATCAATATAATTGTGTCAAATAGTATTTTCCGCCCTTACCTCACTCCACTTTCACCGTATTCGTGTTTCCTTTGGTTCGTGCTCATAAATTTTCTTCTTCGTCTTCATGAACATTGGTTCATGCAGAAACCACTGGTTCAATCTCGCAGTTCTCTTTTTCGCCATTATATGCTGCTTTTGATTGTTTGGTTGTATCTTTGTGTTTTTTTTTTTTTTTTTTTTTTTTTTTTTTTTTTTTTATATTCCTTTTGTTATGGTTTTTACTTGATTAAACATAGAGTTGCTATTCCTTTCACTGTTGCATCTTCTACCTATTTAGGGTTTTACTCCTCTGAATGAAATACAGTATAATGTGGTCTCGTTTGTTTTGGGGTATCTTCAATCCATTTAGGTTTTGGGGCCTAGTGAATAGATGATACATTCATAATTCCTCATTCGTAAGTTGAGAAGTGTGGGTATGGGTAATATATAAATGTTTTTTCATTGTATATTTTGGATGTCTAATTCTTTTGGGGATTTCTGTATAGATCGGTACTTAAGGTTTCTGCAATCAAGTGTAGAATCATGTATATGTCTTTTTTTTATTGACAAAGAGAATCACATATATAAACAATCATTTTTCAATCCATCCACAAACCCAAAATTTTATATAAAAGATGATTATTTTATATTTGTTGTACAAGAAATATAAATAGAAAATAACCACCACACCTTCCACAAACGTAGAAACACATCCCTATTATACAATTCTGACCTCTTATTATGTCATCTCCTGTGTCATTTAGTATGATCTTAACTCATATTATGATTTTTTTTTTTAACATCACAATATATCCTGCAGACCTGCTTCTTCTCTAAGGAGGCTTTCAGTTCCAAAATTTCTGCTTACTGATTAACAATGGTATATTCTGTCATCATTGTAATGCTACAGCTCCTTCTGCATCACTGTATATGTTATAAGTACAATTATCTAAGTTATGATTTATTTTTGAGATACATATATTGAAAAGAAAGACAATGTCTTTTTATGTGAAGCTTTAGAACTCATCTTCTCTAAGGGCAATGGATTAACTTATAACCCCACAAGTATGATGTTCATAAATGTACCAAGCATATCCAAGCTGCAGTGGCATCCATTTACTGTTACTTCTAATAGTAATGGAGCAAGACAAGCTAATATATCTACGACATGACACTATTGTGATAGTGAGTGGAGGAAGTGGCACCGCACTTTTTATATCCATCATTCGGGAGCTAATAGATCAGAACACTACATTCAAATACAAAAGCCCCGAAAGTCGTCCTAATTTGTGCCTTCAAGATTCTTCATCTCTGTCATTGCTACATTTGATCCTGCCAACATTTGGCACCCCTTCTGATATTTCTAATTTGGAATTACAAATTGAGGCCTACAGGGGACAAGGAGCTTAATGGCCTAAATCACCCTCAAATCAGATGGTTCAAGCCAAATCCATCTGATGAACCAGCACATCCTCTTTCGTCATTTTCCTTATCTTAATAGGGATCCTTACTCTTTACAACATTTTCCCTATTGATCATGACTCAAATCAAATATTCTCTTACCCTTTGAATGCATTACTCAACATGTTTAGTAATATGTGTGTCCATAGCAAGTGTTTCTAGTGCCGCTTTTCTTTGGAACAAGAAATATTATGCGAAAGAAGGAAAACACATTCAAAACATAGAAGGGTCTACACCAACAATGTCGCCAAACTCTATGGTTTACAATGCAGATAGAGAACTGGAAAGTCTTCCATATCAGTCACTTATTCATGCTACCAATGTGCATTATGGTGTAAGACCTGACCTAAAAAGAATCCTATTTGAGCACAAAAGATCAAGAGTAGAGTTCTTGCTCCAGGACCCAAAATAATGGGGCATGAAGTTGCAACCATTTGCTGCTCCCCTGGTTTAGCTGAGAATCTGCATTTTGAGTCTATTAGCTTTAACTGGTAAGTTTACTTATATACTTATAATGGGTGTAAAAATGAGTGATCAATATCTGGAAGTACCTTGATGGACTTATTAGTTCTGTTATTTTTTATTTGAATGAGTGGAAATTGGTTGTCAACAATAAAAAACTTCGACAGGCAACACTTGATGAATCAATGTATGAGCTTGCTGGGGAGGTGGTAGTATTTTGAAATGCTATTGGACTATTCATTTTTGCTGGTCAAGTAATAAATCTTGTACAAGTTTTGTTTTGGGTTCTAAGGTGTTGTTCTTGCTAAGATCTGGGAGTGATACCAAGCATCAACTCATTCAGATAAACTGTCTCCAAGATTTTTAGGCTATTTTCTTTTTCGTTTTAGTGAGAGGAAGAAATCATCAGATAAAAGGTTCATGTAAACTTTAGTCGATTGTATTTTTTTGTAGCTCTGGCATCAAAGTTGTCAACCATACTAACTAGTAATTATCTTTGGAGCACCTCCTCATTCCAAGAACTAAGTGTCCATGTTACCTCTATTAAGTATATTTATAAAATCATGCTAGTTACCCGATGGTTGGGAAAGAGCTCTCCAAGCTTGACGCTTTTGTAAAAGGCACTCAGTTTGGCTTAGTACTAAGATCTTGCTGATTGATTTGTTCTAATCCCAATTAACTTTTTTTCTGGTTTTAAGTGTTTAAATTGTTCAATGACAGCAATTGTAGAAGGAAGTGCTCAGTTGAAGAATTTTGCTTATGGGTTTGAAGTAATAAGCCGAAAGGTTTTGGATTTTAACATTTCCATTTCATTGGCTTTTACATCACCTTTTATCTTTTCAACCTGTCTCCGTATAATTGTTAGAGGATGCATGAAATCTTTGATATATATGAAATCTTTATATATAAGTGTGCCGTGTGGCTGTGTTTATTAAAAATACTATTAGTTTAAATTTATTAGACAATAATTAGTAGAGTTTAGAGTTTATACATTTTTGGGTCCGTAAGAATTAAAATTGATGGCTGCAGAGTTCACGTGAATCCCCTGTGCAGTAGCGTGGAACACATTGATTGAGAAGTTTTATTTTCCATTAACTTATCAGACAAAGTTATTGAACATACTGTGATTCTTTTATTTCGTTTATGCTCCAAGTGGTTAACGTCCAAGCCATGATACTGTGTGATTTGTGAGTCAAGTTCAAATGGAGAAGGAACCACATCTGAAACTAAATTGTTACATGTAAAAAAGTTATGTCTCTATTTAAGCCAATAGCTTAAATAGAGAAAGGGTATGCATGTGATGCAATGTTAAATATGTCAAAAGCTATACTAAGTTAAAAACTTAAGCTATGGGTATGGCTGATTCCATCCCATATGAATATGCTCCAAAGAGACCAACCAATCATTCAATGATTGGCTCAAAATTTTATAACTCGTCCCCTAGGGGATTACACATCTAAGGAACTCATGTAAGTAATGCACACCTTAGATTTGTTTGGAATATTTATTTACATATATGCCGAAACATGTATTCAAATTTTTGTGTTGTAGAATGATTTGGTGGAGCAAAACACGCGGGAATCATTCATCCCACAAGGGTGTTAGGATATATTGGCACTTGCCATTGGTCATCCAGAGCATCCCAAACGTGTTCGTGCTGCCAGAGATTTGAGTAACATGTCTCTAATTTTTAGATCTAGTTGGAATTAAGTCATGATTAAGGGTATATTTGAAAAGGCACTTACAGAAAAAAATAAAATAAATACTCTGTGGCAATTATCTCATTATTTTTTGAATTATTATCTTTAATTTATACATGAGCCAATTTTAGTTTATAAGAAATCTATTTTGTTTTATTTTTTTCTTCTAAATTTCGTATAAAGAAATTCAATAAGTATTTGTGTGAACTTCGCAACTATAACCTAATTGTTTTTGGTCCTTGTAAAATGCCAAGCTCCATTGTGTACATAGGAAGAACCAAATAACTGTTTTGAAAAAACATATGTATATAATTTTAATTTGTGATAAGAAATTGATTTTATCCAGCTCTTATAAAATGCTCAGTAAGAATTTATCTAAATTGACTAATATAATCTGGGTCCCTAATATAACCGTTTATTTATCAAACCTTTCGATTTTAAAATAGTTAAATATTACATTGATAAATTTAAGATGTAAGTTAGAACGTATACGAAGTTAGTGAAGAAGATTTATTTTGGTCTCGAAGAGATGGCAAACTAGATTTAGCTCGCTTGACTCAGATTGCAAATTTTCATGATTTTAATGTGGGAATTGTGATGAAAAGAAAATTATTAATGTGGATATTTTATACATATATATATATTAAAAAAAAAAAAAAAAAAAAACATGAGATTGAGATGAAGAGAAGAAGAAACATGAATTTGTTGAGAGACGGTGTGGAGGAGTGTTTGCGTGTTGGCACTGAAACACGTCATTTAATGCAAAATGTTCATTTGTTGAGTCCTTTTCTCTTCACGTGGGACATTGTACGGCCTATACGTAGAACAACAAGCTCTTCCTTTCTTTCTTTCTTTTTTATTTTTCCATCCACCCTCTTTTTCTTATCCCTTTCATTAATATATACTTCATTAAGAATAACATCCAATTTTTGAATTCTATCTCGTTTCATTGAAATTTGACCTAATTAGGTTCAATTCTTACAATCTTTAGTCATATAACATGCATTTATAGTATTAATTGATGAAGTGTAGAGCTAGCGATAATATTCTCTTTCGTGGTGACCACTACTTTTCTGACAATAAAAAACGACATTTATAACGTCATGTTCTAGCTTACCTAAGTAATTTTTTATGATCGAAAGATAAAATATAAAAATATGCGTGATGGCAAAGAATTATGTCTGAGTAAACTGTGTGATGACAACTGGAGGTGGATTGACTTTGCAATGATTCATAACTATTTCCCAATCATTCTCCGCCGGTGTTCTCCAAATTTTTTATCACAATTAATTTTCTTAGCATATTCCCAATTTCGAAAATTCTTTGAACTTTCTTGTGTACGAAGGAAAATCCATAACACTGTAGCTTAAACTAAATCAATAGAACAAAAGGTACGTACGGGCAATAGATGAGAGAAAAAGTGGAATATCATATAGTTTGGTTTGTTCACGCGTAAAAGGAAACCGTTGCATGTGATACAGCCACCACCATTCACCATCAAACCACACTCATGTGCCAATCAATAGTCTCTGTCAATATTCTTTCTCATTATATTATCATTCACTAATATTTCTGCTACGTATTTACTCAACCCATTTCAAATTTCTAATTAATACACAGCGTCACTAGTTATAATCACCATGATCTGTTTTTCGTAAGTGTCTACGTCAAAGGAGCATCACCAGTCATTTTCCTTCTCCTATAATTATATTTGGGGAGATGTGCACATGTCCATGTTACGTAAAACTTTGTAATTTGTCAAGTATATTACTACGTGATAACCACATTAAATGTGATTTTTTAATTAGTTATTTAGAATGCATAAAGTTATTTTTTTAACAACTTGATCTTTTTATCTGCTAATTAATAAATTATATTCTTTTGTTAACATTTTTTCATCGATATTATAATAGTTGTATCTTATTGTGAAAATACCTTCAAAGGGTGCGTGTATATTCTAGTATAAAACTTTTTTTTCTCTCCTTTTTTGTAACAATCTATTTTATCTATTTTTTTCTCATTTATTTGTTATATCTCTCTCTTAAAATTTGTTGTGTAAATTTAATGAGTAACATTATCCTATGTAATATACTGCACTTTCTTTCTTCATATTATGTTTCTGATTGACCATGTAAGAGTGACGAGAGCCATATGTATACTAGACAGCTAGTCATTCACTGTAACATGAATAATGCACTTATGCATTAAATGAGCTTTAGCATTTTCATGTTACCTCATTTTCCATAATATGCAACAAATTCACGTATACCTACTCCTCTGATCAAAAGTAACTATAGTGTATATTTTCCTTTCTGTAATATTTGAGGAATAAGGTTATCACACGAACAATGTCATATGTTCAAGCTACATTGAAAAAAAAAAAGGGTATTGGCAATAGGTAAAGCCATCCATTTTAATCAGATGTCTAACCTTTCCAAAGTGTATAAAAAAAGGGAAAAAGAAAAGTATGAAAGATCTGTGTAACAGCTTAACATATATAGACAGAGTGTGAATTAGGAAGTGAAATTGAGTCGTTTATTCTCTATGATCTTCTGAAGTTCTTGGGGGCTGCAAGGAACTGCAAGTGCACCCTTTTGCTCAAAGCCATACTCTTCACTAGCTTGCTCCAGCAGCTTCAAGAAAGCAGGATCAGTTAAATAATCTAACCCAAGAACGAACCTTTTTGTTTCTTCACCTCGCATTGCAATAACCGCAAAATGTCCTTCCTTAACATCTTCTGGCACCCTTGTTGCATTGTCGTTTTCCTCATCAACGTCACTCAAATAACAAACCCTTCTCCTGCGTGCTCCATTGGGTGCCAAAAACGGAAGACCCTTTATCACCTTTGAGATCAAAGACTTGAACATCTTCTTCTTTCCAATAACCTCCATCACTCTATGTCTTACTCTCCTTGCTTGATCAAATGACAACGACGGTAGTACTGTGTGCTAGATTCAGTTAGTGTTGAAAAAAACTAGCTTTTGGATCTTTCAGTGCGAGTGTCCAATGTATATATATGTGTGTGTGGATTTGATAAAGCATAATCTAATGGGAATATAAGCATAGGAAAGACACAAGGAAGGTTCTCTCTGCTTGCATGTGGAGGCATGTCTATTTTTCCGCGTGCTGCAGCTAGGTACATATCATTTAATGCAAGTTTGACGCGTCGGTTTGTTCTCTAATTTTATACGCGGGACTTTCTTCTTAGACCAAAAACTAAGTAGACAATTGTTTAGGCCTAATGTGCTGTTTGTATGACTGTACTGTACCATAATTGAGAAGGATATTGTTGCAGCAAAGTACTTTATCCTTTTAGCACTAATTTGCTGTCTCTATGATTACAATACATATATTTTAATATGTAACTACTAACAAACGTACTGAACGAAAGTGTGAAACCAAATTTGCTCTTGGTTTGGTGGAATGAAAGTAATGTCATGGATTACATTTGCTACGGGAACATCGGCGGCCACACAAACAAATCAAGGTTTTCTTGACGGTGTTGTTAGCCCTCTAGATGTCGGCGATGAGATTTTTCAACGTACGTGTTCATACATCAATACTACCCTTTCTTTTTCTTCTCTCTCTCTCTCTCTGCCCATAATTCTGTCAGTAATATTACTTATAATTCATAAACACTTTTCTATTGTGTTGTGCTGTGAGCGTGTCAACTTCAAACAAAAAATAAGAGTATAGTAAACCATTGGTACAATTATATATACTTAACAATAATTGGTACAATTTTCTTAATTGTACCAATCATTTAGAGTGAGATAGTTTGATTCAAACTCAATTCTTAACATTTACTTAGCATGTGACAACATTTGGATTTATTTTGAAAGGAACGAATTAGGAATATTTCTTCCTTTTAATTGTTTTGGGTTGAAGAAGCAATAATGCAGATAGAATGGAATTAGGATTACATGGATTGGAATAGTTAAAATAAATTAGAGCAATGATACTATCAATAAATTTATTTAGACAACCAGTTCATGTCCAATATTTTGTTTTGTTCCTTTGTTTTTATAATTATACTAGTTTATTTTTTTAATTATCACATTACTCAAAAAAAACTTGAGGTGATTGTTTGAGTGTGAACAAATTATTGTCCAATAAATTACTTAGTTTCACACTAGATATTGAATAAATACTTACAAAATAATATAAAAGTTTTAAAAAGTTAAATAAATTTTATAATATTTCTTTAAAATAGTAAATAATTTATTTTTCAGAATTAATGAAATGAAAATTAAACTTTTTATCTAGAATGTATTAGATTTATGAAAAATACATTCGGATTGAGAAATCAGTTTTCTAACTTTCTCACTTAAGTTGATAGAAATTTATCATATCTTTTCTTCTTATTTCCATTCATCTAAACAATCCAATTTTTTTAATCTATTTCTATCTTTCTTTTTCCCTATTTCACACTTAATCTTAACGAATCTTAAAGGAATTGAGTAGAATGAATTCGAGCAGTCCCTTATTTATGGTACATGGAAACGTTTCCCATGAATTTGATTGAAATCAAAGTGGATGATTTTCATTATAGCTAGTTAACAATTTAAATAACTTGAAAAATAAAAAAATAAAAAATCATTCGTGTAGTACCTTTTCATCATTATTTTCATACTAAGTAGCATTTTCCTTCCCCCAAAAAGTAGCATTTTCCAATATATAATGCTTAGGTATTATTACAGATAACCAAGGTTAAAACATAAAAAAAAATCCAAAAAAGTGTTATTCTAAAGTGATTGTGACTTTTAAAAGAAATTGTTTCTCAAATAACTAGTGTACTAGACTATGGTTTGAGCTTTATTTTTAAGGCAGTGAATTCAAGCAGTTAATTACCAATATTATTTATCACTATGGAAATCATGTAGTCATGCTAATAATTTGTTAATACAAGTGGTATGTTATAATTGATGTTAATTCACTCAATCTTACTTAATTAACGTCACCCAAGTCCTATAAATAGCAGTGATCGTCTGTTTAGGTACATTCTGCTTATATTATCTAACTTGTAGTGATCACTATCATCTCTCATAAATTGTCTCACCATCAACCTTTGTATATTTGGTTGGAGGGAGAGATGAGAAAATAAAAAAATATTGATTTTATTTGGCATATTTAATAGAAAAAAAATAGGAAAGATGAAATTAAAAATAGGGGAAGTTTCAGGTATTTTGTTTTACTTTACTTCTTATTTATTTTTACTTGTTTTATTCTATCTCACCTTTATATATTTAATCAAACACATTCAATTTTCATTTTATTTCTCATGTATTTCTTTCCATCCGTTTTATTTTCATCAACTTTAATTTTATCCTTTCTAAGTTTTATGAATTCAACATAATTGTCGACTTTCTTCAATTACATAAAACTTCTAATCTTATGTATAATAGCGTTATTCATATGTATACTTCTCTCTTATTTAACACATATCACTTTAAATTCGAAGTTACTAGTTTCACGCCGAAGTAAGGACAATCACAGGAATCAGATTAGGTTATGGTAGTAAAAAAGTGATGCAAGTAAATATTTAAGAACAATTTACGTTTTCAGCACAATCCAAGCCAGAATTGTATGTGTGTTCTGATTTTTATGAACTTATTTTCTTGTAAGAAATCTAACTAATTTTGGACTTCTTTTATGCCATGTGCTTATTTGATTTCTTTGACTGATAGAGACCTGAAAACTCTTTTGGATCAAGTAAGATCCTGGGTTGGGGTTTCACCTACTTTGGTGTGTATGTCTCTTTGACCATGAATTGTATTGTAAGTAACGAGACATTTCTTTCTACATTCTATAAAAAAATATTTTTAATGATATTGTTGAACCACATATTCAACCATATGGGGACATATGCCTGCACTCAATCTCAATTTTTTAATAGTATTATACTTTTAATTAAATTAGCATCCCAGTCTCATTACTATTAATTTTTTAATGTTCTGTTTAATAAAGAATAAAAAGGGAAAATAGGAGAAAAATAAAATGAAAATGATTTTTTATTAAAGAAAAGTAAAGATAAATAAGTGAGAAATAAGATGAAATATTGTTATTAAAAAAATAAGAAATAGAATGAATGCAAGATTTTTTGGTGGAGAAAAATAATATATTATTTTTAACTTTAATTGTGCAGTTATGCATATTTACAAGAGATGGAGGGGTAACTCAAATTACCTATTCAATTGTGCAATTATGCATATTTACGATCATTTATTTCTTATATTATCTCTAAGGCATAGATTTTAGTCAAAGTTTTAAATTTGATATCTAAAATATTATAAAAAAAAGTGTCATTAGAATATATTGATGTAACATGATAAATGTCTTAACTTTAACTTTAAGATTTATGTTTCGGATAATATCTTGTGTCTTAATAAAGAAAAAAAAGTATTTAATTATATAATTAAATTAATCTTTAAGTTATAACAAATTAAACTGTAAATTAAAAATTATAAAAGTGTATCAAATTTCTTTCGTACCAAACAATACTCTTTCTCTTCATTCTTTTTATTCTCTTTTCCACACTTTCATTTGTACCATATTAAGTGCAAATTAACAAGGGAACTAAAAGAAGGACAACAAACAAAATCCTACAAGTGAAGTGTAGAGACCATCCAATCCAATTATTATGAGCCGCCAGGATAACACAAAGGACTGAATTATATGTGAAAAAGCCAAAATAAATGTGTTGTCAGCTACTCAATTGTTTTCATCATAACAGCATACCCTAGCACCTTATGATAACAAATAATTCAGATTTCAAAATTTAAGAAGAAAATAGTGGGAGTTGAGAGTGAACAAAAAATTGATCATGAAGTGTTTAATGTAAGAAGAACTTCTTTGTGTAAGGACTAAGAATAATTTTCATGTGTGATTTATTTACATCTATAAACTAAATTGTACGTTTATTTTATTTGTTATGTATAGTAAAGAATTTGAAGGGGTGTGTTATTTAGTAGAAATGTTTGAAGAGTAAATAGGAGTTGTTGCTTAAACTTTAGAAACAACAAGGATAGTGATAATGGGTTTGTTGTTAGAATCTAATAACTCTCCTTATATCCTAATAAAACAACACAAGATTCATCCTTTCATACTTCCATTTTACTAAGTCAAGAAAATAACTTCAATTTGGAGTTGAATCTTAATGTGAGTTTCCTATTTCTTTTTATTTTTTTCTCATCCATGTATGATGAAGGTTGTTAAAAAAATAAATAAAAAAAAAAAACACAAACAAACAAACAGGATTTTAGTGCTATTGAGGTAATCCCTTTTATGGATTTCCTCCTTAAAATTTTTCTTATTAAATGTTATGTTTGGAATTTTATATCACTAACTTATTTTTCTTTATGTATGTTATATTTGTGATTGACGACACATAAGTAGGAAATTATGCAAGTACAAAATTATCTCTATATTAAGGCATAAACTTAAAATTTAATCATAGTTTTATTGTTATTTTCTATATGTATGATATTATTCATCCCCGTAAATAATAAATTACCTTGTCAAAGATTTTGAAGGTATATATCAGATGAGTACAAAACCATGCTTAAAATAAGTAGTGTTCCTCTCTCGGAGTTTCACATTGTTTTGTTCAAGGACTACTAATTTCACTCAATCAACTCCAATTCCTGTGATGACGAAAGATGAATAAAAATTTTATTTTGTTTAAGTAACATTTATATTGAATTATTGAATTGATTATACCTAATTAATAAATAAACTTAGATTATAAATTTCATAATATATATCGAATCTGGTTTATTAAATTATATGGAATGGTTATAGAAAGTGATTTAGGGATAAACCTGGTGTTCTCCTCCTCCTTTGTGGCGGAATTCACCCTACTATTGATCATTTGTAAAATTTCACAAAAAGGGGAAGTTCTTCTCATATGCCCGCAATACGAACAATTAATAATTATACCTTGAAAATTCACATGGGCTTACACTCATGGTTGGTCTATCGATCTCAGAGCCCAATAGAGAGGGTCGAATAATCTATTTTGTTAATTAAACTTTATTAATCATATTATAAAAGTCTAGAAGTGTATTTGGAAAAATATTTTGATAACCAATTAAAATAATCAGTTTTTTTATAAATTAAAGTTATAAATATAAATCACATGAAATAATAATAAGAGCATTTAACTATGCTAGATAAACTATTTAACTTAATTCTGTAAATTTATAAATTGACCCGATTAAACTTAAAACATTCTCTTCATTAATTTTTTTATTCTATTTTTTTTCTCAAGCAAGAGTGTCTATTTTCGTCTCATCTGTTCCAATAATAATTTTTTTGTCGAGTAATGTTTAACCAATACTAACCACTTCACTAAAGATCATCGAACATTTCTATAGTTTTTGTTAAACAAAATTAAACGCAAATATATAGTAACAATAATAAAAATTTTATAAAATATTTATTAATTACATGTTTTTGCCATTTAATATGATAAAAAATAAACAATATAGTTAAAATTCTACCGGTAAAACACTATATACAAATTTAATGATTTTCAAATAACTAGATAATATATAAAATCAATGCAACTTTCTCCATAAGATTTTATTAATTTAAAATGAAAGTTTATTTAAAATATTATCTAAAGTCTAACACTTTATAATATTTAATAATATTGTAAAACATATTGTCTCAGACATAGTTCAATATAAACAACAGATAAGATAAATAAGTATGATTATAGACAATAATATTAAAACATTATCTAAATAATAAACAATACTTTATAAAATATTGAATGAACAATATACAACATTTAATAAATAATATAGAACATTTAAAAACGCGTTTCATAAATAAAAAAGTTACTTAAAAATTGTCATAAAAATATTGTCAGATGTAACATTATAAACAACAATTTTATAAAATCTGTTACCTTCAAAAAAATTTGTACGACATTATACATATACTTCATGCTTAGAAAACCATTACCTAATGTTTAGACAATGATTTTTTTTTTATTTTAGATCACAGTTTTATGTCGTTATTTAAAAAATAAAAAAGGTATAGTATATTTTCATTTTTATTTATTTTACTTTCAAGTTGTTGAGTATATAGTAATACTTTATTTCATCTCTATATACATAATGTGCGATACATTTTAGTAATTTAAGAAATTGAGAAAGTAATAAATATTTCTTATAAATATTAAAAAAAATATTTCATCTCCAATTCACGTATATATTACACATGTCCAAATTCTAGTTTCTCCGTTTCTCTTTTCTTTGAATTAACTTTCTTTAATGTTCTATTTCTTTTAGTAAACTTATATTTACAACAACAACGAAACTCATTTTTTATCTTTTTCCTTATATCTCTTCTATTTCGTGGTTGTTTTAAATGTAGTGGATGAATTTCTTCATCTCAAAACTTTAGTCTTCAGTTCTATTTCCTATCTCAAAATCCAAACCCATTCAGTCTCATTCTTCTATTATTGTTCTTCATCTCAAACCCAAAATAAAAGAAATAATTTATTTTTCAATTAAAAAGAATAAGATTAATTAATGTAATAACATCTTAAGGTGCATATACATAAGTTCTCTTAACCAGAGGAAGTTCCCGAGACATTGAGATTTGCAGAAGAATGGAAATCATTAAATTGAATTGTGAGAAGAAAAATATTGATAAATTTACGGTAACTTGTTTTGAGAGGCATTTTCTTTTCTTATTAACATGAAAATTTTAATGCTGAAATTAAAAAAAAAAAAAAAACTTAGTCAATATATACTCAGGTCAAATGTAATATTCAAAAAGATATCAACTAAGTCTCCTTTAAATCTTTTATTTAACAAAAGAGTATTACTGGTCCTGCATATAATTATAAGATGTTAATTCTTTTTCTAGATTTTCTTATGTTTATTCTTTCATACTAATCTTGTTTTCGGTATGACTTTTCTCATGTTATTTAAATATCAAAGTAATGCTATAAATTTTCAACATCCTTTAAAATTAAATTAGTTTTTTTTATCAGTAATAACAAATGTAATAAATGAAAATATTTGGGAGTTTTTTCAATCTTTATACAAAATAATTGTCCTTTACTACTTAACTCTTATTAAAACATTACAAATTTCTACCAAAATTAGATAGACTATTTTTATTCTCATATATTTGGTTGTCTCATATTTTTTCTTGATGATACATTGGCACAACTTGTCTAATTTTTGAATTTACTCCTCAGTCTCAAATTTGCAATTCCTCTATAGTATCATATTGCTTCTTCATCTTATTCTCCCCTTTCTTGAAGCTTTATCTATAGTTATGTATAGATGTTGCTTGCTCCTCTATCATCACACCTTACTCATTCAATCATGATGTTACTGTTTCTAAAATAATTTTCATGGTAGCCTGTTGTAGTTTTTCTTACTCTTTAGTGATATTCTTCATATAGTTAACAAAAATCTCCAATCTTTCTAAAATTTGTCTCACCAATATAGTAAATACAGGTGTCATGTAATCTGATGGACAATTTTAACTAATTTTTTGAAATTTCTATGATGAAAAGTTAATAACACAAAAAATAGTGATGTAAAACATCCAAAATAATTATACAAACTCTCCGAACTGACTTCTTATCTAAGCAAAACAATTTAAATTCTAAACTTTTAAAGATTTAATATACATAATTATACAAAAACATCAGTGCAAATACAAGTAAAAACTCACCTTAAAATTAAATTAATTAGAGAATTATAATCAATTATTAAGTATACCAACATAAAATTTCACTAAATTAACACACAAATAAGTTGTTACATACATTTCATTTGGTCCGGATTAAAGAAAGAAAAAAAATATAGGATAACATTTTCATATTATTATTCCATTTTTTTATTTTATTAAAACAAAATTCAATATTTGTCTCTTCTATACACATTTCTTTACTGGTTGTCCACGTTTTAGATTCAACCTCTTAGAATTATGAACAGATATAGTGTTAAAGTATACCTCATAATTTATAGTTTCTAGGGTAAATCAATGTCACAGGAAACTGGTTCCAAACACATAGCAGGTACATGGTATAATATACCTATAAACCTGGGGTGGTATTTTTGCTTCTTAAATGATTGTAACATAGCATTTTTAATAATTCTTCGGCACATAAGCCATTATATCAATTCAAGTAAGAGGTCTTATCGCCTTAGGTATCCATCACATCCATTACAAGACACCCTATTAGAAACTATGATTTTGTTTTGTTAACATTCTTGTTATTGATTAAAACTATGATAAGGTCTACTTTTTACATGTAAAAAACACAATCATGCACTATATGCAACAGATTTGTGCACCCTGTCTCCCCTTGGAGAGGGTCCTCATCTACTTGAAAATAGAATGTCGGTTGTCCCATTCTCTAATTGGAAGGTATAGTACTTTATGTCAAAATCATCTCTAATTGTTCCCATGTCTTCCTGCCCCATACCATGAGATAAAGATTAGAGATTTCATGTGAAATAAAGATAAAGTTAATTTTCAAAATATATGTGAGACTTAAATCTGGGTATTATATATTATTAAAGTCTATCTTAACAATAAATCTTTTTAAGTTTATTTGTAATATTTATTATTAAATTATTCACAAATAATATTTAGTTTCATGTTAAAAATATCATGCATTAATGGAAGAAAAGTATATGAAGATTTCACGTTAATTAAAAATAAAATTAATTTATAATTTATTATATATATATATATATATATAAATTAATATGAAATCTCTTATTGACACAAAGAAAAACTTAAAATTATGTCACTTATCGTTAGTAAAGTTGTTTGAAATAGTCTATAAGAGTGTCTTCAATAATTGAAATTGTGATGCAATTAGAGAAACTAGATTTATCTTTCCAAATATAATTTGTTGAGAAAATTTGAAGAAGAAACATTTGGGAGATCTCATAAGAATGAGAACCGAGTCAACCCATATAAGGGAATAACACCACCTTCAACCCAAAATCTTAAGGCGTTAGGTTTGTGGGTCTTCTTTAAGGTTTTGGGTTGAAGGTGGTGTCATTTCTTATATGGGTTGACTCGGTTCTCATTCTTGTGAGATCTCCCCGATATTTCCCCCTCGGATTTTCATAACAAGTGGTGTCAAAGTTGTTGGTTTACAGTTTGGGCGAGCAGAGTTTGACCCTGTATCGAAAGTCTTCCTGATAGAGATTTCAGCATGGTAGTTTTACGATTTTACATACTCTGTGCGATTAAATTCCATATAGGATCAATGTACAACACAAAATCCTAAAAAACATGTAATTGCGATTTTTTTTTAAGTATAATTTTGTTCAAAATTAATGCAATTAAATTCTGACATTGATACGTGTTGTCACCTAACACCACCTAACTAAAATTAATGGAATGCAATTAAAATTTAAACAAAAAATAAAGAGTCTCTTTACCCTCACTCCTCATTCCAACCCCATTAAAATTAATGCATTAATGCAATTAAAATTTAAACAAAAAATAAAGAGCCTCTTTACTCCTCAGATAAAGAGTCTCATCTCAAATCAAATTCAATCAAAATAAAACTAAATTAATTTAATTAAGTCAAATGAAGAGTCTCTTTACTCGTCCTTCTTCTTATTACTTGATTGGGTTTTATTTTAAATCTAATTAAAATAAAACTAAATTAATTTAATTAAGATAAATGAAGAATCTTTGTTCACTCTTTTTTCTTGATTGAATTCCATTTTAATTTTAATTAAAATGAAACTAAATTAATTTAATTAAGGCATTTTAACCATCTCTTAACAGTCACACTCACATATCCAAAGTCATTTGAGCATACACTAACAAGATTTTCTTGGACTTCTCCTTATTAGCCAGAAAAAAAAAATCACACTCCACAACTCACACACTTGGGTAATATAGTTTTAAATGATACTCTTAATTCAAATGAAGATGATGAACACTTGGTTGACGGTCAAGTCCAAGGTGGTGTGGAAGATGATGATGTTCTTGTCATCCCAACTTAGAGGAGGATAATGTTTTTATTGATGTGCTTTATGAAGGAGATAAAACTAATGAAGATTCTTTTAATTTTCATTTTAATGTGAGTGATTTATATTAGATGAACTTAAGTTTCATTAAATATTGTCAAAGTAGTTGATTTTATAGACTTAAGTTTGATGAAGTACTAACAAATGAATTGATTAGTTATGTGTGTATATTTAGTTTGTGTTTATAGGGTTGGTGACTTTAATTTGAACTCATTTGGGCACTAGATGTTTTTACATAGATTTTACATTATCATTACTCCTCCATAATATATCCAACATATCAATTAATCTTTTTAATTATTTAATTACTTTTCATATAATAGATTAAGTACAATAGAAAAAATGTGACTATATAAACTTAAATAGTTTTGTATTAAGGTTGAATCATCTCTCAAATACTTTTTTTAATTTCTCTTATTTATTTATTTTTTTACAAAAAGTATTATTATTATATATATATATATATATATATATATTTATATATTTATATATTTAAAACAAAGTAAAATCTATGATTCGTGTTACGATTTCACGATTTACGATCTTATGAACCTTCTACGATCTTACTCAAAATCTTGATTTTAACTACCTTGGATTTCAGGTAAGCATGTTCCGTATAAGTGTGTGAACGGCGATACAAGTGAGGGGTTATGAGTAATGTACTCAGGTTTGAGATTGCTTCCACTCGAAGGGGAGTTTAACAATGTAGTGGAGGAGTGACTCTCACTTGAGGGTGTTAGGTATTCAAGTGTGAGTCTAAGTCCCATATTAGGTATGAATGAGAAAGTTGAGCAACATATAAGAAAGAAGATCCACAAACCCAACGCTTTAAGGTTTTAGGTTGGAGGTGGTATCATTTCCTTATATGGGTTTGGCTCGATTCTCATTCTTGTGAGATTTTCCCAGTTTTGCCGGTTTTGCTCCCTTGAATTACCCAACAAGTGGTATCAGAGCTGTTGGTTTACGGCTTGGGCAAGTACAGTTTGACCCGGCTTGGGCAAGTACAGTTTGACCCTTATCGAAAGTCTTCTTGATTGAGGTTTCAAGTAAGCGTGTCCCGTATAAGTGTGTGAACGGCGGTACATATAAGAAAGAAGACCCATAAACCTAAAGCCTTAAGGTTTTGGGTTGAAGGTGGTGTCATTCCTTTATATATTGGCTCATATCTCATAGTTAGAGATCTCTCTGGTATTTTCTATTTAACTTTTATGTGTTTCATATAGTGTTTGATTTCTTTAAATCGGATTTTGAGCATGATTTTTTTAAAAATATTATCCTAATAAAATCGATAAAACTCTGATCAATATAAATAGACATTAATAAAAGTAAGAATAAGACAAAAGAAAATAAAATTGATAAACTTTGCAGCTCCTCTTGTCTTAGATTGGATAGGCAACATGTGACTCATTCATTACCTATCTCCAAACACCTGGTCTGAGATACCGTACTTATAGATATATTAATTTTTTTTGTTTTTTTTTTAACAGCTTATAGATATATTAATTATTATGTCACACACTGAATCCATGACCATAAGTGAATCAGTTTTTTCTATCCCCTGTATGTTCTTCTGTAAATACTTCATTCCTTTATTTATTCATACGTACCCTTGATTTATGAAGCATAACAGTTTCTCCATACATCATACTATAATATATATTTTGCTGATCTTTTATATAAATCTCATTTATCTTCAGCAACAATTATAACTAATTAAAGAATTGAACACAGTGAAATGATATTGATGAACTTCCTATGCAAACTCAATTTACAAACAAGGATGAAACAAAAGAAAGTGTTGATACTCCTTTGGTGTAAAATATGTAGAGGGTGGGGCTCCATGCATGTGGTGTACTGGTGTAATTAACATAGGTTTGAAGTAAATTTCATGATGGAACTTTCCAAGGTATTGTTACTCCCAGTCTTGTGATGAGATGTTACTGATAAAATTGACTGGGGAACGTTACAAGCAAAACCAAAAATAAGAAAGTATGTTAGTTCTGTTGGTAAGAACATGCGAAAAGTAATAACAATAAAAAATGATAGCAATAATTACAAAATAAGACATCAATATTTTTAATATAAAAAGTAAAAGATTACTTAATCAAGCTCTACTGACATATAAGAAAGTTAAATTAAATATACAAACAAATATTTAAAATCAATAAATACATCAAAATAATAATAACTTTTTTAAGATTTGAAGAGAGAAAAGCGAAATCTATAATAGAATAATAGTACGAAATTTATTTTTCCAAGCATATATTTTCAATAGACGATTCCAACAATTAAAATGAAGAACAGTATATAACAGTATATCGCAAAAGTGGTATCAAACTTTTAACTAATAATTTTATTGAAGCTCCTTGATAAATATACTAATTGATTTTTCTCTCTTCTTTCTTTTTTTCTAAACACTGTCAAAATTAAACATTTTTATTAAGTTACAATACTTTTTTTTTTCACTTGAATTAAATGAGTCAAATTGAATTTGACAAATTTAAATTATTTAGATATATAATTAAAAGATGAATCCAACAAAAATGTTAAAATATAACTTTTTGAGAGGATTGTATTTTTTTCTTTTTAACAGCCAAGAGAGAGGATTGTAAACTATATGTGAAATATAATATTTTCATGGTAGATGACACTGTTAACTTTCTGCTACAGCTTTACCATTTCAATTTTACAGTTGACTAACTTCAACTGACCGCAAGGATGAGTCATTTTCTGGTGCTTCTAGAATCTTTAATAAGTGACTGCAATGACAGATTAGCATGATAACGGTGTTAATGTGATCAATGGTTTATTATTCAGTTTATGTGTATAGAAATTTTTTTATAGTGTAATTTAAAAATAAAATATTGATATTTTAGATTATGGATTTCACTATTTGAGTTAGAAAAAAAAAAATGCGAATACGTTAAGCATAGGTTCAAAAATTATTAGGATGAATTTCCATAAATTCATTTGTCGTGTATTTATCAATTATCTATTTTTCTCGTCAAGTATAATATATTATACCTTTTTATACTCTTCAATATTATACAAAGAAAATATTGTTAGAAATCTCACATTGACTATAATTTATAAATAGAGTGTAAATCTCATTTTACAAGTCGGTTTGTAAAATTGAGTTAGACTTAAATTTCATTTCTCGATATGATATCAGAATCTATCTTAGTATAGTTGTTGGGGTCATCCGCTATCGGATCATCTTTAAACAATATAATCTTAGGCACAAGTTGAGCAGTCTCGAAATAATAATAGTTTATAAATAAGGTGCAAATTACCTCACTTTACAAGCCAGTTTGTAAGGATTTGTAAGGTTGAGATAGACTTAAATTTCACTTGTTGATAAATATTAAATAATAAAGGCTAGTTTAATGTTGTGAAAACATAAAAGGTCTTTTATTTTTTTCCTATGAAATATTATATAAGAATTCAAAAAATAATTATTTAATTCTTTTAATTTTAGAAAAATAATTCCTCATTATAACATTTTTATAAATAACAATAAAAAAATGAACCAATTTTTTTTGGTAAAACAATCTCAACTAACTTATTTTTTTTTTTTGGATAATTTACTTTTACTAACTTTCAATTTTTTTAATGGTATAATTTGCTCTTAGAGAGCACTTGTATATGAAAAAAGAAATGAGACATTATCATTATCATAATCGAAAAGGTAGATAAATATAAAAACTTCTACTTAATCTCTCTTTTGATTAGAATCATGTAAGTCTCGTTTAACATGTGAGACAATAAAAAACATTAAGTAAATTTCTACTTAGGCTGTTTTTGTAAGTTTGATTTGATTTGCCACTTGCAAAATTCACATGTGAAACATAAAGAAAATAGTTCAGAAAAACCAAGGATGGTTTAAGAATGTTAAAAGGCAATAATCGTTTTCAATTAAGAAGAATTTTACATTTGGTTGTAAAATTTTTAATCTCCTTCCTTTAATATGATCCTTCATAAAATATTGATCATATTCAGTATAAATATTAAAGGAGAATCACTCTGGATGGAGGAAACACCTTATATAAAATCTTTTGGTCATCTTCTTAACTTTTTTTTAATTTGTGATTTGATATTTCTAACTAACATTAAAAAATCTTAAGATCAGCGTGTAAGTTTTATATTAGCAAGAAATAATAAAATGATAAAAAAATAATAAAAAACATATAAATATGATCACAAGAATGATAAATTTATTCTAATTAAAAAAGTTACTTTTTAAATTTAATCGCAGCTAAGAATCTAGTTATGAATTTTTCTGTAAATAATATTAATAACTAATTTTATTATTAAGTATATTTTAATATTAATATTAATAATAGTAATAATATTATAATAATAATGATAATAATAATAATAGTTATAATAAAAATAATAATAATAAATATATTATCAGAAATCATTGCTGTGACTTATATATATATATATATATATTTTTTTTTTTTTTTTAAAAATTTTGTC
>Ga0209489_100692_pt1 | contig 65814 bp, 25 predicted proteins | sample SiratrowhiteBW_FD_187527 | JGI IMG/M metagenome (GOLD analysis project Ga0209489, IMG submission 187527) | Root nodule microbial communities of legume samples collected from California, USA - Siratro white BW (SPAdes) (version 2) | ecosystem: Host-associated > Plants > Roots > Nodule | place... | reverse complement strand
ATATATATATATATATATATATATATATATATATATATATATATATATTATTTTAGGTTGATGGTGATTATATGTGAGTTAACATTGAGAATACTTGCTAATTTTAAATTAAATTTTCTTTTATTTATTATTTTATTGATTTTATATTTGCGAAACATATAGTTTTTTCAAACTATTAGAAAATGACCTAGATATGAACCTAATCATTAAATCTATAAACAGGGATTTTAGTTATTAAATCAAGAAAATAAAATTATTTCTTAAAATAATCCATGTATATATTAATAAAAAAAACAACAATTTTCATTCAAAATAGTTATTATTATGTAATTACACTTAAACAATCTTCAATAACAAAAACATAATAAAAGTTTATTACAATTTATGACCATTCTAAAACAAACCTTGAATAATACATCAGGAAAGAATATAGAATTACCAACAAAATATATAAAGAATATACTAATAAAGGATATAAATAATTATATATACATAATCTAAAATTTATTTTTCATTCTATAACTTTTTTTTAAAGTTTACAGGAGTGACTCCACAAAGTATCTGGATAATTGTAGAGATTGAATGAAAGTTGTTAATAAATTATAATTAGCATTTGTTCTCTACAAATATTAGGTTTATACTTTATAATAAAAATTAAACTCATAAACACGGCCACAAATATTGAACAGGAGAAACATTTATGAATGAAAGTTAGTACAACATCCCTCAACTATTGTATTCAAAGTATGTATAAAGGTTTGAAGGTCTGTTCTTACAGTGGGGTGAGAGTATGACAAAGAAAGAGACAAAGGTGATTACAGTGAGTGAGAGAGAGAGAGAGAGAGAGAGAGCATGTGCTAGGAAGGTACAATTTTACAGTTAATGCATGTGTTGGTCCCTGCTTCTGCACCATCACTTTCTATTTTCATTTTCATGTCCTATATTTCTATCCATAAACCTCATCTCAATCCACCCGTGAACACACACACCATAAAACTCGAGAAATTACAAATAACCTTTTCTATCAGGCCAATCCTAGTAACATCATTTTTATTATTATTCCATCATCACAAAAACTGCACACTCATTTTCCTTTCATACTTAGCTTTAAAAATCACATTTTCACATAAAAAAAACTCTACGGCAGACGACAAAGCTGCATATCTGGCAAACAACCATTCTCTTTTGTCTTTTTCTGCTGTCCTCTTTTCGCTCATTCTGCAGTATCTCCCAACACTCCAACTATACGTATATATATTTTTTTTTTCACTGTATGTATATGCGTATATGCCACTAAAAAAGTTCATAAACACCTCTAATATTGTTAATAAATAATATCTTTCAGAAGTTAGGTACTGAATGAGAATAACATTACTTTTACTACTCTCCTTAAGTACTTTTCAAATTTATGTTTATTTTAATATAGTAGTGCTTAGATGGACCATATGGATGGGAACAAGGACAATAACATGTAACTGAAATATATATATATATATACTATTAAATTTTTTAATAGTGAAAATAAGCAAATAAAATATTACATATTTTATGTTTAAACTTAATTTTGATATCATATTTTAACTGTTTCAATCTTGTCATTCTTTTCTATTATATGTGAAAATAATTATTCAAATCCCAAGAAAAAGCTAGTAATTTCTAGAACTCTTTTACGCGTCCTTATCCATATTTTTATAAGTATTACTGTTTTTTAGAGGAAATGACAATTATATATATATATATAACAAAACTAAATCTATTTCTCTTTATCTGATGAATAAAATGTTTTAATTCATTGAAATCTGAAAATTACAACACAAGACTCATTTGTCATTCTTTTGGATTTCAAATTCCGTCTGTCTTATAAAGAATCAAATTATCAAATTAATCAAAATGTTTTCTATCGTTTGAGTGTAAAAGATTCTGATATTATGAACACGTAGCTGATACCGACATGACATGATTTAAGGAGGAATGGTCATTTTTATGGCTGTAGAAAAGCAAACACTAGAAAATAAATGGTAAGTGAGATTTTTGTGTTTTATTATATGTAAGTCCAAACTCCTCTCAGTTATCGAAAAAGCTGTTTTCTGATTCAGAAGAGCAGTTCTGAGTTTCCAAAAATGGATGAGGTGGTGGTGCAGCTTCACACCCACCCAAAAGGAGATGTGTTTATGGTTTGTTTGATAGTGAAGATAGTCAAGAAAGAAAGCAGAGAAAGCTCATTAATATTTATTTCTTGAGCAAGAATAAATTTTATTTTTTACTTTTAATATTTTTTATTAAATCAATCAAATTATATATTTTTTGCATCTATTTTTGTCCACTCTACTAAATAATTAAATGTTTAATTTTTATTTTTCATCTTTCTTTTACTTTTTTATCTTTATTTTTTTCTTCATGTTTACCCGCCAACACTATAATGAAATCTTCAAATCCTAATTAGATTGCTACATAAGAAAACACTAAGAAGCCAAGAAAGAGAAGAAATTTTCTGCGAAAGATAAAAAAGATTACAAAATATAAAAAACTAAAAATGTTAAATAAGTTAAAATTACTGAAAATGTTAAATAAGTTAAAATTTTTGCATAAACATCTATAAATTACCGCGACAAGTTACAGATTAGTTTTGTCTACAACAAAAAACAAATTGATTATATCAAAATTATTTTATAAATATTTATAACATATTAAAATGTAATCAATAGAGAATATTTACTTATTTTTAATATTACATAATCTTTAATATTTTGTTAATATTTTATTTTATTTTAATTAAATAATTTTAACTTTTCTTTTTATTATTTTTCAGTGTCTCACTTTCTATGATGTGATTAAAATAAAGCAAAGTTTTTGAAGACAGAAAAAATTCCTGTTGCCAAAAAAGAATTTTAGACCACATTATCATAACTTTTGAAGGCTGAAAAAAAACTCTACTGTTTTAAGCAAGAAAGTAGGATCTCCCTATGAATCATCTTTGCAGAGTCACTTTCAGAGGGATTGGTGTATCAGAAACGAAAACAAAACCAGAGAGACAGAAAACCATAAAATAAGAAAACCAAAAAGAAGTGAAAAACCAGGGGAGGCACTATGCATTTATGCCATTCATTTTCGAACCATTCATCATTTTAGTTGCATAGGGATGCAGTAACTCAGACCCAGCAACACAAAAAGCTTTGATTTCAAACTCAACCATAATGAAATCTTCAAACAAAAGGCCATCTCAAAAGTGCTGAACTGGGACCGATGGATTTGATTGACACCCCAAAAAAAATAAACAAGGAACAATGAAAAAAAAAGAAAAACAAAATAGTACCCATCAACACTCCTGTAGCCATTATACTGTTAGACAAACCAAACCTGGGTGTATCGTTCAAAAAATTGAAACTTTAGATGATGCAGAAAGAGAGAGGAAGAGAGAAGCATGGAAAAACAGGAAAAGATTTGATCTTTAACTGATTCAATGACCAAACATGACAGTACCATACCACCCAAATCCTCACCAAACATACAAGTTAAAAGGAGAAAGAAAACTAAGATTAAAAGCACCTAATCTAGTCTTATATATGTATATGTACAAGAAGTTTTCTCTTGATGAGAGGGTTGAGGATTTGGGTTGGGTTCAGTAATACAACTCTAATCGCCTGGCACAGTGGGTACAGAAGTACTTTCTCTTGATCTTGAAGCAGAGGGGCAAGAAGCAGAGCTTGGACTGGATCTCAACATCCATGGCTTGAACTTTGGCTCCACAGAAAGGACAGGAACCAGGGGCCTGTTGCCTCCCGAGTTCTTTCTCTTGCTCTTCGCAAATGTACACAAACCACATTTTTCTCCTGCAACAGCTGTTTCCCTTGGGTAACTTGGAGTTTACGAGAGTTTGGTTGTGGGACAGTGGGAGAAAGGGAAGGTCCAAATCTAGAATTTGTACAAGTTAAGGGGAAGTAGTAGTGCAGCTGGCTCGGTCGGTCCTCTTTATAGACAAACGGCTAAGGTTGTTGTCTTGTGGGTAATCCTGCTAAATCAACAACCCATTTTTTTTTTCCTTAATAGCAGATAACAAAAACAGTGGGCTGAGTTATACATATCCTCCTCCTCCTGTTATGCTTTTCAATTTTCAATTCTTTTGGCACTATGTATTTATTACAATATTTTAATTTTAAGAGATTTATGCCTGTGTATTCCTAAACTGATTTCATGTATTGTATACGATGAAATGTCATTGTCATTGGTGATGTATTTGGTATGAGTTATGGGCTTCATTTGGATTCTCAGACAAAAAATTCGATAAAGGAAGTTACTTGATGCTACTCTTTTTTTCGAACAAATAAATCATTGTGCATTTTATCCACCGTCATTTCTTATAAAAAAATTAATTAACTTTTAACTCTTTCAAAAATCTACATGTTCCTAAATAAATTTTTATTAATTTTTTTATATATAACTTTATATAAAATAAGTAAGTAAAATAACTAAACAACATATAATAAACCCATGATGGGAGAAAATAATAATAATATTACTTAATTAATTAACGGTGGGAGATGTCGTTTGATATCTCCTACATTCGGTGTTTTTAGTTATTAAGTAATTCAAGACTATCGATGTAATGTTCCTGTATCTCCGTATTTTTTTTCTTTCTTTCTCTTTTTTTCTCTCTCTCTTTCTCCCAAGCTCTTCTTTCTCTTTAACTTTCTCCCTCCATACATCATCTGTTTTAGAATCTGATCACACCCTGCAGTATCTGAGGAGTTAAGGATCATTTCTAACCGATTAGAATTTCAAACAGAGTACGTTCATATTTGCTCTAAAGATCCCTTAATCTCTGTTTTTCCTTAGGCTTTTGTCATCAATCTTAGTAGGGACAGTTGAGAAAAGTATTTCTCTTCTCAACTTAATTAAGATTATACTGAAATTTGTTTTTGTTCTGATGACTTGTTCTAGATCCCTAAAGATTGGGTTAGTGCCACTAGCTAGTTTGAAGAAATTGTTTTGGGAAATTGTCACCAGGTAAGGGAAGCTAGTAACTTATTTTTATACTATTTAGTTATTTTTAAATAGAACTCAGATAAAGACTTGAATATGTGACTATCAGTGCTCAAGTCTTTCTTGCAGGTCTGACTGGTCCTTGAGCATTGAATAAGTTTGATTATCTTGATTTTTGTGTGATTAATAGACCTTATTTGAGTAATGATGTTAGAAAATAGTATGTAAAAACTTTTGATTGTTGTTTGATGGATTGAATATGACTTGTGATAAGACTTTGAAATGTTTTAGAAGTTTGAGATCAGTTATTGAATAAAATATGTCTTTATGCATGATTGATTGAGGAATTGTTTTTTAATGAATTTGATTGTTTGTTTTGACTTAGTATGATTAACTTAACTGTGTTTTGAGTAATGAAGTATTGTTTTGATGATGAAAAGATACTTGTATAATATGATTTGTGGTTTGAAAAAGTATTAATGTGAATGATTGAATAATGAAGTTGATGCCATACATTTGGGATAATGTATGAGTTGTGCTTGTTTGTGTACATGAAGTATAACACGCCTATGTTTAACAGAGATCCTCAAGCTTAACTGATGATCTAAGTTACATAGACTAAGATATCAGGTGGTGAGAAGCTGAGGGAGTTCATACACACCGATACTCGGTATTGGATGTTTGAGCTTACTTTGATCCTTTCTCTTAGATTCGAATGGCAGTCTAAGTCTTGGGTATTGGATTAGTCCTTTCTCTTAGATTCGAATGGCAGTCTAAGTCTTGGGTACTGGATTAGTCATTTCTCTTAGATTCGCTGGTAATCTAAGTCTTTGGTATTGAATTGATCCTTTCTCTTAAAATTGCTGAATCTAAGTCTTGGGTATTGGATTGATCATTTCTCTTAGAATTGCTGAATCTAAGTCTTGGGTATTGGATTAGATGTTAGTCTCTGCTAGGGGCATACTTAATTGGTTTTCAGGAAGACGATAGGTCAATGTGTGGCCTATATGTGTGATATGGTCTATGTGTGGCCGATATGTATTGATGTGGTCTATGTGAGACCTTTATGTATGACGTTTGACATGAGTACTTGAAATGAAAACGGAAAACTTGTATTGAAACTTGATATGCTAGACTTTAAAGAAATTCTTATGACTGAGATATTCTGTTCTGTTTACATGTATTTAGTATTGAAACTTATATGTTAATCTTTTAATAAATTCTTGTGAATAGCTAATATGGTTTGCTCTTTTTGGGTGTATTGATTATATTATAAAATTTTATTTTCACTAGCTTACCCTTGTTTTTCTTGTTGTTTTGTAAACTGCGATGATTGTACTACGTACATGAGCAGATATAAATGTAGATGCCGGAGTATGTGGAAGAGTGTAGACTTTATTTTGGAAATTTGATTCTTTTTGTTGAATTCACTGTATGTTAAACAATATACATTTTTGGGATGTTACAATCGAACTAATTTTGGTCACTCCAATATTCTCTTAAGATGATGTGCATGTATTTCTCAAACATTAATAATATTAAAGTATATGCTACAATGGTGATCCCATACTCTTGATATTTTTCATAATAGATTGTTCTTATATATTATATTTTATCAGTTAAATTTTATTAAGATATAAACTTAAAGCTTATTTTCCTTAAATTTTGATTTAAAACATTATTTAAAATTTTTAAATAAATTATGATAAAATATCATAAAAAAATTCAAATTACACTTGTGTCTTTTAATTATTATCATCGTAGTAATATCTAGACAAGGACTATAACTAAGCATAACCAGGATCAGTAATAATTATAAAAACTTATCTTATATAAAATTATTGTCTCATTACCTACAAGTCACTTAGTAGATACACATTTGAAAAAATAACAACAAACTAATTTATATTTATTAGTGCACACATTTGAATATTTTTAATTAAAAAAATATTATTTATAATATAAACTTGAATAAAAAATTATTCTTGAAATATAATCTATATGAATTCCTTAATAAAGTATTAATATAAATAAAACCTTTCTTTCTAAAAGTTAAATTCAAATGAGTTATATAATAAAATACAAATTTAATTAAAATTAATCTATTTAAAAATTATTTAATTTCATAAAATTAAATAAAAATATATATATTTTATTAATTGTCACTTAATTTTAAAATATAAAAACTTCTTCCTAAAATATAAGTTTAAATAACTTAATTTTATTATGTAAAATATAAGAACCGCCAACTATTTCCGATATAACTTGATCTTAAATATTTTGATAATTATTATAATTTTTAAATAAAATAAATTTATTCTCCATTTCTTTTCAAATTCAAATTATAATATTTTTAGTGACATAAATTTTTAAATTACTGTGAGATTCTCCTACATTCTAATCAAAAGCTAGCTTTATCAGTACTGTGATATAATATATATTTTTATATTTATAAGATTACTATATTTTACCATTCTTCAAGAAATTAATTAGTTGAATGAAGTAAAATGAAAAATAAGTTAAAAAAAAATCTTCCAATATTATGTGTTAGAATGAGAAAAAAACGAAACATATATTCCAGAAACAGAAAAATTATCATGCCACTTGTTCTTTATTTTGTTTTGAATCTAGAAATGCACCAGGAGCTAGCACGAGGTTAATAAAATTCCAAAAGGACGTAAAATCTCACCGACTTTTGATAATCTGAATATATATTCTTTCCATTTAGACAATATTATTTTAAATTGAATCTGAATGAAATTATATAAATAAACGTGTTGACATGTAAACATGATTAAGAAAAAACTAAGTTAAAGACGAAGTTTAAGAAAATAATAAAATCTTTTTATAAAAAATCATAATAGAAGAAAAGAAGTTGATGAAAGTGTGAGATAACAATTCATAAGTTAAGTAATAAATAAATAATTTTTTATATAACAAAATTCCTTTTTTTATAGAAAAAATTTTGAGTTATTGTTATTATTGTTAAAAAGTGAAAAGAGAAATCATTAAAAAAGAAAATAACAAAAACAAAAAATTATCACTTAAAAACATGTTAGGAGAATAATTATTTAAATATTAGTTGATATCTATATAGCCCGAAGTTAATCTAACTCGACTTATTATTAATAAAATATTTTAAAAATACTACAAGTTTACAATTAAAATAAGTGTAATGTATTGTGATGAATAAAACTGAACTAATATGAAATAATAAAAGAATAAAAAGTAAATTAAAGAAAATACTGTGTCCAGTGTCACTACAGGATTAAAATAAAACACACACATGTATATTATGAAAAATTAAACTTTAAAAATTCCTATTACTTCTCAAATGCTCCAACTTTACTATCTATTGAAGTACATGGTACTATAATTGTAGTTCGAATATATAATCAAGAGGACAAGGAAAAATTAGTAATATATAACATATCAACGTAAAGAATTTAATAAAAACAACTATGACTATTATAACATAAAGTCAAAATACCTTAAATAGGAAAGTATGACAATTCATATCAAATTTTTGCAATTTCAACATTAAGCACTAATCTTAATTATTACAAACTTCACACATGAACTTTTTGATCGCATATAAAAGCTATACATGAACTTATCATCTATCTTCTGAAACGATGGTATTAAGTTGGCTACTACCAGATAACATTTAACCCCACACACAAAACTTTGATTACCATAAAAATCTAAGAAAAAGGGTAAGGGTAAGTTTGTATATCCAAAACTGAGTGTCTACGAGTCTTATAATGTATGAATTATCTCGTCAACTTCTCACCACCTGATATCTTAGTATATATGACTTAAATCGTCAGTGAAACTTGAGAATCTCTGTTAAAACATAAATATCAAAACTTAATACACATAACAAGCATAACTCATACATTGTTACAAATATATAACCTCAATTTTTATCATTCACAACAATATATCTCATTCAATCCACAACATCAAAACATGCAAAGATACATCTCACATTAAGACAGTTGTTATTTACTAAACATTCAAACATTCATTGTCCTCACAAGTTCAATTAACATAAAATCAATCATTTAATAGAACTGTACAAAATTTCATTATCAGTGTTAGAGAACATTTAAAATTAAAATTACATCTCATTTCACACGATCAAATACTCTACCCTAGTGTATTATAGAATATTTTTAATATTAGTTTCCCTGTTTGTGTTGAAAGTATAATACTTCTAAAAGAGCTCTAGAAATTAATGATAGTCTAACATGCACCATAAAATTTTGATTAATGATCAAACTATACCATTGAGACATTGAACTAATAAATATGCAACCTATTGTACCAAGGTAACTAAGAACACTTTAAAACCACTTTAAGAAAAAATGAGTAAAATTTAACTTACTCTAAACAAATTTTTAATGGGACAGTTATGCTTTAATCGCTGCCACAAGTTCAATGGTAGACTCTAATCGTCAGCTTCATAAAAGACGGAGTCAGACATCTAGAGAAAAAAAAAAGAAAAAAATGAATTCTATTTGAAAAAAATTATAATTCCATGATAAATGAAATATAGATAACTGAACTTTTTTATTTATATAAAATTTTTAATTTGATATTAAAATATCTATATTGTATTTTAATTTTACCACTTATACTTAACTACTTTTAGGTCTTATATTTGATAAGGCAGAAATCTTATACCATTTGAAATTTATTTAATATATTTATTGCATTACAATAAATGTGATTTGACTGAACTCACTATTTATAACATTATAATCAAAATGTTCACTTATTTTATCAAGTATTACTAAAGATAGTAACTAAAATTAAAATGTTATATTATATAATATATAATTAGACAAACAAATAAGTAATATATAATTAGAGTTATTGATATTATTGTTAAATTTATTTAATATATTTATTGTAGTAGAATAAATGTGGCATTATACTTATTTCATCAAATATTACTAAAGATAGTAATTGAAAATCAAAATATTATAATATATAATATATAATTAGACAAACAAATAATTTAAGCATCCAAATCATTTTAATATTGTTTATTTTGGTCACCATAATTTGTATTTTTCCTTGTAATTTTTTTCTTTATTATTTTATAATATATTGTCATTTATTTTTTCAGCTAGTTATTTTTTTATCATTTATTTTATTTTTTCACTTTATCCTAAAATTTGAATTGCTTGCTCTTTATCTTATGTTTTACATTTATCTTGTTCATTCATTTTCAACGTTTCTTTGAAAAACTTTAAGAGTTACTTGTTTTTACAAGTTTTATATAATTTTTTTCTTGCTTTCAATTAATCTCTTTATTTAAATTTTTGTTTTAAAATTTTCATTTTAGCCGTATCAAATCGATTTTCTTAAAGATTACAGTTCAAGTATCTGAATATTTTTAAATTATGAAAAAAATTACGAATGGATATTATATTTTTATAATTATAAAATATTGAACATGTTGTTTCAAATGGTAATTCGTAAGTATTGCTAGTGCAAACAAGAAAACTCACAATATTTTATATTTTTATTAGCAAAAAATTGCATTGATAAAAAATCATCAAAAAGAAATTGACATGCTCGGGAGGACCCTGTTTTGTTTATTTATTATACAGAATTACAAAAATACAAAGTGTTTTGTTTATTTTATTACATAAAATCACAAAATACAAAATTTAGTGTGATTATATATATATATATATATATATATATATATATATATATATATATATATATATATATATATATATAGTATTATGTGTAACTTTTAATAGATTAAAGAGTGGAAAAATGACATTGGTCACCACTCAAATGCAATATAGTCAAGAATGTCCACAAAAATATGAATATTTTAAAAAATAATGACTAATATGAATGTTCAAGAAATAATGACAAATGTATTAATTAATATAGTTGCAAATGCAATAATGATAATATCTATCAATGGATTGATTTTAAAACTATTATTGATTCAAAGAAGTTAATTATGACTAGTTGATGTAAATAAATTTGTATGTTTTATGTACATGTTATCACAAGTAAACTTTGAAATAATTAGTAATTAAAGAGTTTGTAAACTTGCACATGATGGTTATGTTTTCTTTGTTTAGGATATATTCAAACTCTTGAAGAATGATAAAAATAAAGTAAACAAATTAGGACATAAATTTGTTAATGATAAAAAACAATGGACATTCTTATAATGTGGTAAAAGTATTCTATTAGTACAAAAGAATTTCAAAACTTGACGCAAAGAATATCCTAATTGATTTGTTGTGTGAATGGATTCAAACAAATGAAACCATAGTTGCACATAGAAAATTAGTAGGATGAAAAGAAATGATGTTGCTTTTACCAGGGTTCAAGATGTTGGAACTATGTAGGGGAGGTTGAACCAGGGGAGGAACGGCTTTATTATAAGATTTGGATTATTATTTTATTTCAGTTATATAATGAATGCATAGAAACATTATTAATGTTTAATTAGAAGAGACCAACACCAGTGTATTTAATTTAGGGTATTTAATTTCATTAATTTAATAAATGTTGTTTTTTTTCAACTTATAGATTTTTTTTTTAATTTTATAAAACATATTATTTATTTATTATTAATCATTTTACATATTTTAAACTAGCATATTTTATTATTACATACCAACACATTCTTATTAGCATTTATATACATATAAATATATTTTTCAAATCTTTCATTTTTTAAAAACTATAGACCCATTAATCCAAAGACATAATGTACAATGAATTTATATACGTGGATGTGTTAAGGATAATGAATGTAACAATAGAGAAAAAAAAGTAAGAACAAATATCACCAGAAAAATGTATTAAATAATATAAAAATAGAAATAATGTTTATATAAAATTTCTATTTTATTTTAGATAGACAAGTATAAATTATTTTTGTATATTCTCTTAATATTTTTTATGAAAAGGTAAAAATGTTGAAGTTTAAATGCTCACAATTATTAGCTTTTAATTAATTTATTAATTTAATATTAAAAATCTTTTATTGGAAAAAGGAGTAAAAATACAACTAAACAAGAGAAAAAAACAATAAATAAAATCACATTTATTAAATTATTTGATATGTTAAGAAGTACATTATAATAATTTATTAACACTAAATCTACAAAATTCAAACTCAAATAGTTAAGATAATTAAATACAACCTCAAAATTTGAATGCATCTCTTTAGCTAAAAATAACCATGATTTTTGCAAGCTAAATTTAATTTGTTTACGAATAAGTTAATGGATTCTCAATCTATAGAAGAATGTGATGAATAACTTAGTTTACCCTTTCCCACTGTTTTTTACTTCAACAAAAATTATTTTTATATCGTTAAATATATTTTAGAGACATGTTTAAATTAACATTGATAAAAATTTTCTATTGAAATGTCTGCGGAATATAAAAAATAAAAAAATAATATCAATATAAAACAAAATGGGTCCTTATTTACGGATATTGCTACCTCACACGCCAGTGGCTATATCTTGAATCGAAAGGGCACCAAAGGTATATGAATACCACCCCTTCAAAACCAAAGAAAAAGTTGTATAGTGCACAAATATTCTTTTGATAATTATTTTTATCTTGTTTTCTAATTAGCTATATATTTTTTCTACAATTATATAAAAATATTAATACCTGACTCCACGTAAAGTTAGAGGTCAATAATAATTTACATATTTTTTTCTAAATATTTCAGACTGTCTTTTAAGAATAAAATTATGACAAATTTTAATATATAAAGCAAATAATATTTTAAAACTACTAAAACTACTAATTAGTTGTTAATGGCATTATCTTAGGATCGAAATAATAATATTAAAATAAATAATTTCTTTCAACTTTAAAAAAATATTTTTAAAATGCTACACATATAAATAAATTTTACCGTCAACTATTTATTTTTCATATTTTTGGAACTGTTTATCAACATTTTGCCAAAACAAATAATGTGTTTAATGATGTAAGATTTCATCCTAGGGATGATTGGTCCTTGAATTACTTCTAAGCAAATATTTACTTCATTCAAATGATTTAAAATTTGTATTCGAAAGAAAATTCTAAAAATTTGAGAAAATTTGAACTTTGTGAAATTTATGATTGTAAGTGTTTTATTTATTTTAAACCATAGTATCAATACAAATTATTTATTGTTGAAAAGTATTATTATAACCTTTATCCTGTGTTTGTTTCCGCAACGAAAACATAATAAAAAATAACGAAAATTCCTTTTACATGTAACTTTGACATGCAAAGAGTTTTTCAGCATAAATATTTTATTATAAATAAGAACTTAATCGATTATCCATAAACTTAATCAATTAAAGATGATATTTAAATATAATATAATAAATTGTCTCTTTTATATTATAACATAATAAATAATTAAAATAAAATGTTGTAATGATAAATAAAATAATTAAACTTTAATATTTTAATGAAGTGAATTATTTAATATTTAATAATTCAATAATATTTAATAACTAAAGTTAGGTTCCACCTACTTATTTTGCAAGATTTAAAAACAATGGTTAAAAATACTTCTTAAAAAATAGTTTCTTGAATATGTTATCTTTTGAAAAGTAAATCAAGTACCACAAACATACTTTCCAGAGTTCAGATTTTCGAAAGATTAAATTTCTTTTTCTAACAAACATTTCATTAGTTCTCTTTTTGAACCTCCAGGAAACAACACAAAAATATAATTGTTTAAAGAGGATTTTTAAACTACAAAAATTTCAAACAACTTTTATTTTGTGTTGAAAGCTCTTATTTTGAGTTTTAATTTTTGATTAGCTTCTAAACCCAAAAATGAACCTAAAATCTAAATCCTATAAACGAATTAACCATTCAGTTTACGTGTTTATCTTGAGTTTATATGTTACCCTTTTTAGTAAATTGAGTATCACTCCTTGATTATACAGAATTCTGATTTTGATCAAATATGAGCATCCTATTCTAATTTTCATTTATTGATTCAGTTTCAAATTTAATTTTGTCCATGTGTTTCATGGTGTTTGTATTGTCAGATAGACCTTTGCTTTTAGCACCCCTATTATTATTACATGTATCGCATTCTAACAGCAAAAAGACTATAATGCGTGTTTCCAACATTGATAAAATTGTACCATACAAATTTTCGTTATTTCTCTTAGAAAAAATAAGTTATATATTTCTTCAATTCAATAAGTTGAGTCAATAATATTGATGGTGCGTCATTTTTATTTCTTTATTAACTTATTAATAACAAATTATTAATATACTTATAATTTTTAGAAGTAAATATTTTTTCTAGCTCTCATAGTCAATTATTTTTGTCTATTTTTATTTTCTCACTATAGTGATATATTATAGGGTTATAATTAAAAAATAAAGTAAAATGAATAATTTTCTCTAACAAAATTTTTTGTTCATCAGGTCTCGTGTCTTGTTAAAAATGTTCATTTGTTATTGGTTTAACTTCTTCTTTCTCACTTTATACTTATATTATTGAGTTATGTATTCCTTTATCCAAATTATTATTATCATAACTATCGATTTGTAATCATTGTTCAGTTTTATTTGTATTCCAATTCTGGAAACATATCTTTATCAAACACTATATCACAACTAATAATAAATATCTTAGTGATAAGATTATATAATTTGTATGTATTTTATTATTCATTAATCCAAAAAAGAATGTATTTTTTTTTATTGAGCTTCTTTATTTTTTATCTAGAATATGAACATAAGCGACACAGTCAAAAATTATAAAATAATCAGTCTGATTTTTTTATTTATTTTTACTTAAAGCCTTCTTAGGTGTCATGTTTTAAACAATAAAAGTTGAACTTTTATTTAAAACATAAACACTTTAATTTATAGCTTAATCAAAATATTTTTGGAACTTACCCTTGTGGTGATAAATTATTAGAATTGTTCTATCTTCCCTCTTCTATACATCACCATCTCGTATGTTGTGGTGTATAAGAAATTGTAAGTTCTTTATGTCATATTTTTTCAAAAAAAAATATTAAAGTCATTCGAACAAATTTTTTCACCACAATCTCTTTTGAGACTTCTAATAACATTTTTTGTTTTTTTTGTTTTCTTTCGACTCTTACATAGACTATTTTAAATATACATCAAAAGCCTATGATGATCTATCATGTAAAAAAGAACCCATAATTTCTTAAAATAATAATTAATGAAAGTATTTAAACACTTTTTTACCTCCATTAGATAAATATTTTACTAAGCCACATGTACAAGCATTATTTGTTCTTAATGATTTTTCTAATTTGAAACTCATATTGATGTTGTTTGCTAACAACACACCCTCTAAAAAAACTTGAGAAAGAACAAAAAATTTGGGAAATAGTTGTAATTATTTTTTTTCTGTATAAGAACTTTAATCCTCCCAAATTCAAGTGTGTAATTATCACAAACAACGTAGGGTGTAATTGATTCTCTAAATTTTATTTGAATTGTTTTGAACTCGAATTTTTAGTAAGAGACTATATGAAAATATTTAACACTACTGAATCATAAATAAATTATATATAAGATTATAATATCATTTATAATTCAAAACTTTAAAGCTATTTGGCGTGTTAAGTATTTTTTCGTATATCATATTTAATCACCTTTTTTCCATAATTTTCCATCCATAATCTACTATTTTTAGAAACAAATTGAATATAAGTGGTGGGAGAATCCGAAGGGGAAAATTCGGAGAGATCTCACTAGAATGAGAACAGGGCCAAACATATAAGGGAATCAACCTAAAACCTTAAGGTATTAGGTTTGTGGGTCTTATTTCTTATATGTTGCTCAACTTTCTGAGACTTAGACTCACTTGGATACCTAACAAATCTCCCCCTCAAGTGAGAGTCCCTTCCACATTGGTACACTCCCCTCGAGCGGAAGCATTTTCAAACACGAGTACCTTAATCACAAAGGACCCTCACTTGTACCGCACTTGCACCGCCGTTTACGCACTTAAACGGGACATGCTTGCCTGAAACCTCCGTCAAGAAGACTTTCGATACAGGGATCAAACTGCACTCGTATGAGCCGGTCACCGCCACGAACCTTTGGCTCTGATACCACTTGTTCGGGGCAAACTGGGGAGATCTCACAAAGAATGAGAACTGAGCCAACATATAAGGGAATGACGCTACCTTCAACCCAAAACCTTAAGGTATTAGGTTTGCGGGTCTTCTTTCTTATATGTTGCTCAACTTTCTCATTCCTATCTCATGTGGGACTTAGACTCACACTTAAATACCTAACAATAAGTATTTGTGAATATTTTTCTTTATATAATACTTAACTTTATTATTTCTATTTAATATGAGATTTTTAAACTCATACTTCTATTCTTAATCATCTTTAAAGATATATTTTAAAAAACTAATATTTAAAAAAAGTCTTAATAATTAAGCGACTACAAGAAAGATTTTAATAGTAAAGAGATTAAATCAAATAAAAAATTAAGAAAATAAAAGCAAATGAATAGGTTAGAGACTAAATTTTCAAAAAATATTGTTAGGAGAAAAAAAAAAAAAACAAAAAATGTCTATCTTTATCAATTATTTTATATAATTTTTAATTTTACTTTGTACATAATCTAATTTTAATTTGCGATTTCTTTTATACAAATAGTCATGTTGAAAGTCGTCTAAAGGAGCTCTTGTATTACTGCTGTTAATATATAGTTGAATGTTTGCTTCAAATTTGAAACTAGGCTTACTTACACACACTAGTATAATATCTGTAGGTGTTATTCTTTAATCATATCTGGAATTTTACTATGCAATATAGTATTTAATAAAATGAAAAAAAAGAGAGTAATGGATATGAATACGTACCTTAATTTTGGTAAGGCCGAGTCTTCTTGCTCTTCTCCTTCTTGAGTATTGTTAGTGTTTTTTGTACTGAAAGTACTCCCAAAATCCAAAATCAACTGTTTGGTACCTCACGATCTTTGAAGAACCCTAGTCTCTACACACAAACCTTATTCGCTATCTTCTTCTGAATATGCTCCGAAGGATCGAGCAGTTTCAGTTTCAGTTTCGATGCACAATGAACTCAATTTCAAATTCAATTAGGCTTTATTTCGAGGTCTGATTCTTCAATCATGTGGAATTCTTTCTGGAGGTCCAGAGATCGTTTCTCCTTGGACCAACTCAGGTCACTACTGTATCTACACTAACTTCATTTCCTTCAAATTCGCTCAAGTTATTACCAATTGCTCATTCTGATTCTTGAAGAATCTTCGCTAACAAGTTAATCAGCTGTATGCTGTGGATATCTTCTGAAGCCTTAAGTCAATTCTATTTCAGAGAAATTTTATAATGAACCATTGATTATTTTCTTACTGCGTTTTGGTTTTCACTGTTAAGGTACTTGACCGATCAATTGACGAAGGTCCAAATTATTAATGAGGTTAATAAGGTAGGAATTGGTTAGCTCGTCTTTGCTGTCAACTTTCCTTGATATGTTCTTCACGGTTTTCCCAATTTTCTTAATTGTGTTATGTGTGGAAGGGTTTTGTAATTGAGGCACTGAGATCAATTGCGGAGTTGATAACATATGGTGACCAACATGACTCGAGTTTTTTTGAGTGAGGTTCCTCGGCGCTCATGCTTTTTATTGGTATAATTTTTGTTTGCTGGAAGTTCATCGTGTCCTAGTTTGTGACAGATTCTTCATGGAAAAGCAAGTAATGGGTCAATTTATACGTGTTCTGAAACTAACCAGGACTGTGAGCGTTCCACTTCAGTTGCTGCAAACAGTGAGCATTATGGTCCAGAACCTAAAAAGTGAACATGCTATATGTTAGTTGAAAACCAAATTGAGTTTTGACTTTCATTAATTTCTGAGTGAGGTGTATAAATGTTGCGGGGTAACTGTATCTTCTTTGTTTTTTTTTGGGCAGACTATATGTTCAGTAATGAATATATAAATTACCTGATAACTTATCCGTTTGACTTTCGAAATGAAGAGCTGCTGTCGTACTACATATCCTTTTTAAGGTTCGTTTTGACCTTTAAGCTATTTTTTTATTTATTGAACTGGTGATTGGTGGTTGATGATTGCACTCATATAATCTGTTTTGTGGTGGCAGTATAATTTGTCTTTCTTCACTTCCCATCTCCTTTCTATAATATTTCTTATTACTTTTCTGTTACATGTCTTTTGGTTATCGAAGAGCAATAAGTGGAAAATTGAACAAGAGTACAGTTTCACTGCTTGTGAAGACTCATGGTGTAAGTTTGATGTTCTCTTTCTTATTCTAATGTTTTTGAATTATAGCTCTTACGGTAGTTTTAAAAGGTTGTCTTCAATCCATTGGTTAGTGGGCCTGATGTTCTTGACATTGGGATTGTAAAGGAGACCATATAGTAGTGGGGTTTCCTAGGTGTTTGCTCTCAAATGGTGATTTTATAAGGTGGATAAATAATACTGGTTTTTGTACTTCGAACAGAAATTCGTTAAAATTTCTTGATTAGGAGAAAGATAAGAAAGGAAGGAAGAGAAGCATAAATACAATAAATACCTATTGTATATTCCAACAGGATGACTTGGACAGGAAAGCCTGTCGGAAAGTTGTTCATGTTTATTGATAAAATCTTGTGAGATCGTTAATGTTTTCCACATATTCATAGTTTGGTCATTTGTGTCTATTTTAAGTATAGTTCTTGTTCTTTTGGCTGTGGAGGATGTTATTCTGCTTTTAATTTTGGGCTATCCAAATGTGTTCACTGTATCTTCTGTGTTTAGGATGAAGTAGTTTCATTTCCACTGTATGTAGAGGCCATACATTATGCTTTTCACGAGGAGAGCATGGTTCGCACTGCGGTACGAGCTGTAACTCTTAATGTCTACCATGGTGAGATTTTATTATTTTACATAAGCCCTCTTCTGTAATTTTTTTCCTCCCTCCCATTTCCTCCACGAAAACATGAACTCAATTTATGCTGACAAAAATTATAATTTTGTAATACATTTGTTGTACAATTTTCAGTTGGAGATGACTCTGTCAATAGATATATAACCAGCACTCCTCAGAAAGATTACTTCTCAAACCTAGTTTCATTTTTGAGGAAGCAGAGCATGGATTTAAATAAACTGCTTTCTGATACACAGCTGTAAGCAATTTCTTTTCTCTTGTGTTTGAACTGTACATTAAGATTCCTTTGCACCCTGAAAAAGCAATTTTGGTTCCTGAATCTGAGACAGAAATCCGGGCCCAGATTCAATGTCTGCAATTATCGCTGCTGTAGATGAAATTGAGGATAATCTGTACTACGTCAGCGATGTTGTCTCTGCTGGAATTCCTGATGTTGGTAGACTAATTACTGATGGCATTATGATGATTTTGATATTCCCATTACTTCTTCCTTCCCTAAGGGTTATGCCTAATAATGTATGAAGCTTCACTTTATGGCCTTGTCAGTTCTTTTTCAATCTACTTTGGTTTTTGTTCAAGGGTCTTTAAAAAATTACGGACAGATTTTGATTCTTATTATGCAACTTATCTTTGTTATTGTTTGATCTACATTATTATAGGACATGCAAGATGGTGCTGCTCCTTCTCTGTACTTACTTTGTTGCATCCTGAGGATTGTCAAAATCAAAGATTTGGCAAATACCATTGCTGCTGCTCTTTTTTATCCCTCAGAGGCCTTTACAAAGAATTCTCGGGGTAGTTTCAATTGCTTTATATCTGATTATGGTTTCACATCTGAATGCCAAGGGTTAGATAGTGATAATCTCACCAAGTGCGATACAAGACACACAATGTTTAATATTCCATATTCTTTTAGTTCTTCAGGTTTTCATTCAGATGGTGTTCTAATGCAAAATGATTGTACCAGTTCAAATTTGTCTTTAAGGTAAAATCCCCATTTTTTGTTACGCAATGTATTGTGTTTTTTCTTACTATTTATCACAAGTTAGATATAATAGTTTTTTTTATTTTTTTATTTCTATCTGTCACCAGAATTGGAAACATTTATTAATATGTCATGCCAGCATAAACTACCTTGACTATAAGTTATTCAAGTGAAATATGTAATACTGTTTGCTATCCAAAAAAGAAAAGAAAATGACAGCCCTTGGCTTCCTGTTACATTCTTCTGATGCTGTCTCAGAATTGAAACATGTTTCGATAAAATATTCGGTAGCATTGGAGTAAAATTATATTTTATCATTTTATTATTGAAAACCAAAAGCTAAAGTACTAGAGTGTTATGATGTTGATCTGATAGCATTTTAGAATAAAGAGAAGCTGTATTATATTTTTGAAAATAAAAAGCCACAGTTCAAGAGAGTGAAGTCAGCTATACATAGCTGATCTAGAGAGACTAACAGAATGTAACTGTCTAAGAAGAAGATCTTTAACTAACTAGAGTTAGATACAGAGTACAGAGTACACCTGTCAATAACTTCAAAGAAATGAAAGGGTCTCTTTACAATAGGAGTAAAACTATGCTCAAATAGGTAGTAACTGGGTGTTCATGTAGGCTTAAATTGATATTTTTGATGTCTTATAATAGTTGTTGTTCTAGTTTAACTTGAGAGTTAAACTTTGCTTACAGGAAGTCTTTTTGCATCTTTTTCCTAATGACTTTTATGATTGATGTAGGGAGGTTTTGCTTGCTTACATAACAAAAGGAAATGATATCCTTGTTTTGGGTTCTTTGAGTGTGCTTGCTACTCTGCTGCAAACTAAAGGTTTTCTCATTGAATTTAGGTGTGCTTTACTGTTGCATTGTTTTCTGTTTACGTAGTTTGTATTGTTCTGTAGAACTTGATGAATCAATGCTAGATGGGCTTGGAATTCTTCCACAACGAAAACAGCATAAAAAACTGTTATTGGTATGTTGTATTCTTCCATTTTGATCTTTTTCATTTTATGAACCTTTGATGGTTGGCTTTTGTACATAGTTTTGGGGGTGGGTTTTTGTGAAACCATTTGTTTCAACTACAACACTGACTTGATATTTATACAATAAATATAATAAATAGACCATTTTCTAATTTTCTTTATTGCTAGCAATCTACACTAAGTACACAAAACAATATACATTTCTAGCACTTTCCTTCAAGTTGGGTCATATACAAGTCACATGTGCTAGACTTGTTATAAAGATAACTTATCAGAGGAGAAAAACCGTGAAGCACATCAATTCAGTTCCAGCGAATTGGTCTTGTGGCACGCTATTTGATTGGCTTTTCATATTTTTTGCAGCAAGCTTTAGTTGGTGAGGGTTCAGGTGAAGAACAACTTTTTTCATCCAAAAGCACTAGGGATGGCATTGATAATGATATCAATGTCTATCATAAAAAGATCAAGGTTTGCACTTCCATCTCTTCAATAGCAAATTTATTTAATATTCACAACCAATGTTTATTTAGATTTTGGAATCGCTGTTGCTTGAAGGTTGACTTTCTTAAGTTTGCCATGTTTTACAGGAGCAGTATGGAGTATCTTTTCTGCCTTCGGATGCGGGAACAAGTCCTCATATACATAGGTTTCAAGTAAATGTTTGTATATGGTGGAGTCTTGTTGACATGCTGTTTTTTTGTTATAGTTTCTCTATACCTCGTGAAAGTCCTTGATTGCAATTAGTAGGTTTATCCTTTCATTTAAAATAATGGAACCGTAACTGTTAAGCTCAATGGGGAGGGGGGCGCGGGGAAACATGGCCAGTTGATTATTGTTGTAGTTTTTGTGTATTAAAAAAGGCAAAAGTTCCACATTTCCTAGTTCACTCTCTTTCAAGGATTTACCATACACTCTTTATACTTTCAAAGTGGGGTAGCAAGTGTTGAAGGGCTCGTGTGCGAGAAGTTGGGGCATGAGATAGGCACATCTCAGCTCGAACTCCTGTTGATTCCCCTCCTTGTGTTATGAATATGTGCTTAATATATCACAACCAAAGCAGTTTATAAAACATTTTTATCCTTTTTTCAAGTTATTCTGTAAAAGCTTAATGTGAAAAACTTCAGACTATTGATGTAAAACTGGAGTTACCAGACTTTTACCGTTTACTCAGGATAAGTGATTATTGTATATTTTTTAGTGTGAAAACACATGCATACATCTCTGTTTTTTGTGAAATAAATTAGTTTGATAATTTTCATTGAACTTAATCTACCATCTATTTGTAATTATCAGAGGTTGAGTCTTAGCACAATGGAAATATTGCCTTATGACTTCAAGGTCCTGAGTTCAAATCCTGGAAATAGTCTCTCCTTGGTGGAGTAAGGCTGTGTGTGTGTCTAAGGACCTAACCTTCCCGCACCACACTAGGTGGTAGCCTCATGGACTGGATTGGCCTTTTATATTAGTGTAAATTTCAGAAGACTTCATACTGAATGTCATGCTTCTGCAGTTCAAACTATTTCTTGTTTGGGCTTTAAAAGATGAAATTTTAGTGGCATCATTTCCATTTTCTTCTTCGTAATACTTAAAAATCCATGTTTTGGTGCCGCAAGCATTGTCCGAAACTACTATTGACTAAATACTTGTTTCCAACTGCCTGTTTTCTGAGGAATAGTTTTTCCTCTTCTGAAAGAAATTGGAAGTCATCATGTAGTTTGTTAGGTTTGCGTTTATTAATTATGAATGCTATGTTTTTCAGGTGATTGATGCACTAGTGAGCCTCAGTTGTCGCTCTAATATATCTGCAGAGATACTATGGGATGGTGGTTGGCTTTTGCGCCAGTTGCTTCCTTACAGTGTGTCAGAATTCAACAGCCATCACCTTGAATTACTGAAAGTAAGAACAGATGAGGCTTTTCTAGCAACACCCTTTAGAACTTAATACTTTTTGTTGTGGTGATGTAGTGTTTACAAAAGTATTGAAGTGCACATGTTTAAAATGATTTATTAATGGCAACCAGAGAAGGCAATTCTTCTCTAAGATACTATTCTCAGTCCTCAAAATTAGTGCTTATCCCCTCCCCCAAACTTCTCCCCCTTCTTATACCATTCTCTCATTATGCCCTCTATAACTATGGCATATTGCCAAATTCCAGTTACAGGAAATTTCATCACTGTTCTCACCTCCTTCTAGAGTATATTTTCCACTAGATGCCTCGGTACAATCCAGGTGCAATAGTCATTCCTCATCTGAACCGTTTACATCCATCAAGTTCGAAAGAGAATAAATTCTTTCTGATATATCTCATTTCCTACGTTGGATATATATATATATATATATATGAGTTGGGTATTTTTGGAAATAAAAAGTGTCTATCCCTTAGATTGTGGGACTTTTATGCTAGAAATAAAAACAAAATACAGCAAAATATATAGATTTAAAACCAATAAATACAAAATTAAAGGTAATAAGAATAGGATCTGAAACTTTCCAAAATATCTCAACAACATTGTTTAATCAATGGTTTTTATCAATATCAATTTAGTAGATATTTTAAGGAAGCTATTTGAGATAAGATATCAGTACAAAATTGCATAAAAATCTAACCTACTTTGCAAATTTGGTCATGTAATCAAAATTTTATTAACTAAATACTGACATATTAATAATTTAAATGATAAACAGTCAATTAATGCAAACAATATATGGTTATAATTTTATAGATATGAATTTACCATTCCCAATTGAGTGACTCCAATTGAAAGTGCCTGAAGGATATCTAAGTTTAAATAAAGGATATATTTAGATCAAAGCTAAAGGATAGGAAAGTTGATGCTGAAGAGAATACAAAAATTGAAACACAAAATAAGATAATATTTGAAAGTTCCTTAACTCCTTTATTTATCGGCTTTGTAGAAATAATAAATGCATTTGCTTGAAAGATTGTACTTTTTGATAAATCATGCCTTGTTCATGAATAGTCACATTAGTAGCTATGATTATAGAAATTAATGAATAGAATATGTATCAAGAATGCAAAAGAGATTATCTAATAGAAACACGTAATGGAAAATGAAAATGCCTATCAGTCCTACCAGTATCATCTGCAGTATTTTCATTTCATCTCCTAATGCAATTATAAAAATATTCTTTTCTAATACAGGTTTCATACAAGAATTATGCTTCTGTTCTTGTAGAGGAGGCTAGAGGTAGTTGGTCCGACTTACTTATTTCTGTTATCTGTGATGAATGGAGAAAGTGCAAAAGAGGTGAATTTTTAGATCACATTGGTCTGCTTGTTTGTTTGTGATAGTTGTACTTATGTTCTTGAACAATTTCTTTTTTCTACCTGTAGCAATGGAGTCGTCATCTCCTCGGAAAGAACCAAATTGCATACTTTTTCCACCATGGAAGATTTCTTCAGGAGGTAAGCTTGTACCTGTTTCAATTCATGTTTCCCACGGAGAGAAGAGTTAGAAGCCCTTTAAGTGATCCCTCTGATTCTTGTCACTGCAGGTCATATTCCAGAAGGGTCATCTTTTGCCGCTGGAAAAAGACTGCACGAGTTGGTGAAGGTCTGCAGCTTTTTTTCTATGCTCCCACCCCCCACAGACCTTTTTTTTCTTTAGAAAGGGCAGTGTGGCATAAAAATGAGAATTGGAATTCTCAATTTTGTTTCTTCCTGGATTATGTGTTAATGTGTACCTTATATGATGAAGAGCTTTTGTTGTCATTTTCCCATTTAGGCATTTGTACTTCTGCACCAGCTTCAAATATTCACTCTTGGCAGAGCTTTATCAGAGCAACCACTAATTTACCCTCCTGCTGGTCTCCCTGCAAATTGCCGTGCCCGAGGTTCTGGGCTTGATGTCTCAGGCCCAAAGGCAGGAACTGAAGTCAGCCTTGGTCAGTTATCTGAACTGCAGTTTCTTTTATTTCTACAATGTTTTTACTTAAGTAGAGGTTTATTCTTTGCTATAGGATGGACAGAAGAGTAAAAAGAAGGAAGAAGAGAATAAGGAGGGAAAAGGGGGAGGATAGAAATAAAAAGAGCGAGAACCATTTCAATTGTAATCTCAACTGCAAAACATTTTCTGATAACCCAATCCGAGTACATAGCCAAACTTAATAGTCTAACCAATCAAATAGTAACAAGTACCAAATTTATACCAATTAATGAAAAGACAAGTGACAACAAAGAAAGAAAGCTCGTGTCGACAGTCATGAGTGACTTGGAGAGACTGGTGTGCAGTTTTTAATGTTTCATGCTCTTAGTCTCTGATTTTCTCTTTTTCTCTTCTTTGTTTAGTTTTTGAGGGTTGTTCTTTATTTCCTTTTCTTTCTTAATACATTCTATTGTATCAAATTAAAGTAACATGGTCATTACTGGCTTGTTTGGAATTCTATAATTGACATTGGGCATGTGTGAAAGGATTTTCGCCCTTCTGTACTTCTGAAGATGGGAATGTGTGTAGACTGTAGTGGTTCAGTAAATATAGGAACTGATTATGTTACAAAGTATTAGGTTGAAGGGATGATTTTGAGACTAAATTGGCAAAATATGTTGTAAGCCTTCATGTCATGATCACAGATTAAAAGGGTTACTTAAACCACATATTTATTAATTTCTGGCAATAAACCTGACAGTAGGCAGCTAATGTGTAAATTCCACCTTTTGAAATTTGAAGAAAATGTTGGTATCTTCTAAATAATAATTATCACTAATTATAGTTTTCTTTACTGTTTTTTTTTTTCTTGGTGGGGGGTCTTTTTGATTGTATATGTATTTGGTGGTTTTCTTCTGTTAAGTTCTGTTACATGTTATTCCTTTGTAGTCTGCAATCAACTAATTTGTTAAAATTCTCTTATTTATTTGCCATTTGCCATTTGCAGGCAATGCCCTGCCTTGTAGGATAGCTTTCGAGAGGGGAAAAGAGCTCCATGTTTACTTTCTAGCAATCTCTATAGGAATTTCTGGGTGGCTTGTTCTTGCAGAAGAATTGCCATTGAAGAAGTCTCATGGAGTGGTTCGGTCTCTTGCCCCTTTGGCTGGGTGCAATGTATGTATACTTCTCTTCCTTTGAATCCTAATCTTGAATTAATTTCATTTGGTTATAAAACATTTCTTTTAAATCTGACAATCATGATGCAAATTCATTTAGAAAAAATAGAATAAAACATTTCTTGGAAAATTATTTTCAGCTTGTGATAAATGATTCTCAATTGGTTGACGAATTACTGTTTATTGACTTAATTACATATATTACTGGCTAGTGTTTTGAACTTGAAATATTGTGCCAAAAATTTGTTTATTTTTCTTAATTTTCTCATTTTATTCTGTTGGCGATGATACAAAGCCAAACAATTGATGTATTTTGAAAATTTGTTATGATTATTTTTACCTGGTTATCAAAGTTGTCCTCATTGTATAGCCCAGGATTGATGATAATCATGCAACGTGGTTACACTTGCGGATTCGAGCTTCCTCTTTACCCTTTCTAGATCCTGTCCAATTCAAAGACTATGGGAAAAAGAAAACAAAAGCTTCGGTAGATGGCAGATGGACATTGGCGTTTAGAGATGAGGAGACTTGCAAGTCTGCTTTTGTCATTATTGTCGAGGAAATCAATTTTCTGAGTAATGAGGTTCATAGAAGACTAAAACCTTTGCTCAACCTTGAAACAGCAGTAGATTTATCAGGTTCGTCTTTATGTTTTCCAGAGGATTCCTCGTCGTATAGAACACATCCCAATTAATTTCCAATCCCTTTTTGTGTATGCCTCCAAAAAAGTATATATTTTAGATTAGTAATTGCTTTAGTGTCATTCTTCTGTATGCTAGCTATATATCAAGTTTTGCAACAAATGTAAATGCAAGGGAACCTCGTATTCAAGGCTTTTTGTACTCCGTAATTTATTGTTTGGAGGGTCTTTTTGTATAGATGTGTTAGCGCTAATTATATGGAGTGATGAAAGCTTTTTTCTTTTTTTTTTCTTCGCCAATTATTCCGTCTTGGGTTGCTCAGTGTGTTGGATTATTTTATTGCAGATATTGTTTCTTTTATTCGTGTTTCGGCTTTATTGGATAACCTTGTTATTTTAAAGTATTTTAAAAAAGTGTATGTTCCATACTCGGGTTAGTCCATCTTATATATACCAATGTGTCGTGTCTAAAGAGTGAAACAAGCAACAAATTGTTAGTAGGCTCGTAAATTGATATTATTTTTAAAATAGCATAGTCACAGCATAATCATACTTTATCTAGATTGGATATTGGGTCAACAACAATTTCAATTTCCTGTAGTACAATCCATTAATCACATTACTTTGACTGAGAACCATACCTTCGAACCCTCTCATCAATCCACTCCCTCATGTCGGCCAACACAAGGTTGGCAGACTCATCAGGCTCTCCCTGAATCAACGAATGGTACATTCCATCATAAAGCTTCAACGTCTTATCCTCACTTGAAGCCTTCTCGTAAAGCAGCTTGGACGAAGAAGGGCACGTAACGCCGTCAGCAGTTCCGTGAGCAGTGAAAAACGGTGCCGTCACTCTGGAGAAATTATCCTGCACATACTGCGTCACCCTGAGAAGCTCCCGCATGGTCCCCACCCTAGGTGCTCCCGTGTACCTCCTCGGGTTCGACGCTATAATCTTCAACTTCTCAGGATCCCTAATCGCCTTTCCCACCATCTTGTTATCGGGCATCGCCGCCCACGTGTCAGCCAAACCGAACAACAGACCGTACATGAACAAATGCACCTTGCTAGGTTTCATATCCTCCGGGATTACGAAAAGCGGTGCCGAGAAAATCAGGCCCGTCCACGTCCCCGGATCTGATTTGAAGTACATTAGGAGCGTCGCTAAACCTCCCATAGACTCGCCGAAGAGGAACGCGGGGAGGGTTTTGTAAGCCTCGCTGCGGCGGACGTCGAGGAAGAAGGAGAGAGAGGTGGCAGCGATGGTCTCCATGTCACCGAGGTAGCATTGGAGGCCTTCGGAGCGGCCGTGGCCGAGGAGGTCAGCGGCGAAGACAGCGTAGCCCCAGGTGGCGAAGTTGATGCAGATTTTCTGGAAGAGCCAGCCGGTGTCGGAGCCGTAGCCGTGAGTCATAAAGACGGTGGCTTTGATGGGTTGGTGGAGAGGGAGGAAGGATTGCGTAAAGATTTTACCATTGGGGGTTTGGAAATAGGACTTGGTGTTGCTGACGCCTTGGGAGGTGTAGTACTCCTCTTCGGGCATGTGGCCCCAGAAGTTTGGGGGAACCTCCGATGATGGTTCCGGTGGCATTTTTGTGTGTGGAGTGGAGAAGGTGTGGGAGAGATGAGTTGAAAGAAATAGAAAGGGAGAAAAGAGTGTTAGGTTTGGTTGGGTTGGTAAGTGGGACCCAGGGAGTGGGTGAACCAACCAACCCCTCCACTACAAGGAACTTGTAAGTGGCAGTGCACAAGAGGTTGGTGGTGATAATTATGCCTCATTACACCCTTTCTCATGCTTTATTTTATTGGTGACTACATTTTTGTGTTATCAATTCATGACTTTCAAAATAAATAAATAAATTCTATTCATGACTTTGAAAATAAATGAATTCAATTCATGACTTTGATAAATAAATAAATCCGTGTAGCTTAATCTTCTTATATGCCTTGTTTGCATTGAGGGAGTCAAGATGAGAGGCAAAATGTAGGAAGAGAATTGGAAGGTCACGTCATTTGGATTCAGAGCAAGTGACTTAAAATGAGTAGAAAAATTTGGTTTAGTTTTTTAAAAAAGTATATATTAATTAAAATTTAAAAATGATTAATTGTAAAATATTTAATTTATAAATTTGGAAATAATATTTTTTTGTTGATAGCATTGTATAAAATATATGGATTTAAATAAAAATTACAATTTTAATATAATTTCATATTTTTACAAAACTTTAATTCGTTTTTGTTAATATTTATTTTATAAGAAGTAAAAGTTATTAATATTAAATTAATGTTCAATTAAACTCAACTTTATTTTAACTAAGTCCGGAAGAATATTTTAGAAAAATATGAGCAGATAGATATGAGATTAATTGTTAAGTATGATGGAGTACTTATTGTGATATTAGTATTTATTTATAGATTTTCTGGGATCTGAGTTATATAAAAATTAAGATGTTTAATACCAGAATAAAAAACATAACATCAATTATCATAAAGTATAATCATAGAGATTAAATTACATCAAATTATATAACTAATATATGCGAGTAGGTACATATATCATAATTTTTTACGTTATAACATTTTTATTTCTCGTTTTTTATTAGAGTTAATTTCATATTAATTTTATGATATGTTTTTGTTTAGACTAACATATTAGACAATTGATAATAAACATAGACGATTTTATCAAAAAAGATGCCGATAAGGAGGAGCATAATCTATTGTACCTTCAGACATAGACCTAAGTAAGTATTTATGTCATCCAATATATTTGTTTCTCAAACAAAGTAAATAAAAAACATATGATATAAACATTATTTATATTTGAAATAACAATAATAATTAAAATGCAAGCAAGCATTCGACAATGAAAAACTTATGTGAAAGCAAAATTGAATTATTCTAGTTTATATTTTATAATCTCTTCCGGTTAATCATTAAAAAAAAAAAGTTATTTTTTGTCCAAAAAAATTGAAATTTCTATATACCTGGGAAGAAGAATGAGATATGGGGTGCAGGTAGCAATTATAAAGGTGTAGAAAGCAAAAACTGTGCACAAAACCGACAATGGGCGTAACTCAAATCTGTCTTTTTTGGAGAACGAAAAACAACAACAATCATAAGGCTTCTTCCTGCACCTCCATAGCAAATGCTAAAAATACAATTTTATCCTTTAAAAATATATTTTAAACAAATCATACTCTTTATCCCTATTTACTCGTGGATGCTAGAATTTTGAAGTCATTCAATTTGAATGACTTACGGATGGTATAATTTGCAAGTTATTTGATTTTTCAAATGACTTGTATATTGTGTAATCCGCAAGTTATTAAATTTTTCGAATGATTTTCATAAGTAATTCGAGATTTTTATAATCTGTAATATTTTTTTCATACACCTCTATTATTATGGATTGTATAATTTAGCTTTTTCGATTTTTAAATTACTTATGAATTACATAATTCGTAACAATATGTAAGTATATATCCATAAGTGTATATCATTTACGGATTCTATAATGGGTAACTTATATTCTAAGACCAATGATATTTATGTCTTTCACTTATGTTTAAACTTGGAATATTAAAAATTATGGAGATGCAAAAAGATAGTCCTCTTCAATTACGAGTAAGAACAAAATTTATATGGTTCTTTAAATTATTAGTAACTTATACATAAATGTTAATTTAGCTTATAAAGAAGTTGATCTATTTTTTTCTTCTAAATTTTTTTATAGTTTTTTTCTAAACAAGTTTTAGCAATTTAAGATCAAAATAGTCACCTTAAAATAATGTTTGTAAATTCTTTTGATGTAATTTATCTCATTTATCTCCATCTAATATATAATTTTCAATTTTATATTTGAATTTTTTGTATAAATATCATAGTATAATCATAGTGTGAATACAAAGTTGATTCATTAATTAAACATTTTTTTTTCTGTGGTGGTAAAGGGTAACAGGACTTTCTCTTAATTAAATAAAAGAATTGTACAATGGGAAGTAATGATTTGAGGCTCATTGTGGTAGCACCTTTTGCTGTATTTAACTTGTATTCTTTTAAAAAGCTTTGCAATTAACAGCATTAATGTGAACTTTTATTTCAACTGAAGACATTTGCCAGCTCTAACATCAAAAGAACCAAATTGGAGTTCCTTCAAAGGAAACCTGGGACAAACTTTTTTGGAGAAACTAAAAAAAAAAAAATATCACAAATTCTTTGTTTATTTCCACATGGTGGAAGCTAGATTCAAGAAAGTGGCACCCAGATCATAGGCATGTAAACAAAAGTTAAAACGTTGGACTCCCCAGATTTATTTATTAGAATGATTCAAAAGATGTTGGCACATTCTTATTCACAACAGTTTTCAAAACATTCTTTACTTTAGGATAGAAGGTATCTTATTATATTGATCCAACAATAAAGGATGCGTAAACAAGATATCTTATTCATACTTTTCTTCATTTATATTCACTTAATAAGTACCAATTACTAGATTCTAATCTTCAATTATTCTTATATTTATTAAATTAAAATGAAATTATATGTCATCATTTTATCAATGCCATCCAATACAATTTTTTTTTCTGGTAGATACAGTTAATTTGTCCTCACCAGTTATTTTAGTCACAAAATAAATAAAAAAATAGTGAATGGTAAATTTTGTGTATTGATTATTGAACAAATTTTAGATTTTTATTATTTTAAAGTTTTTTATTTATTATTTTATCTTTGTTAATAAAATTAGTATCTTTTATTTGAGTTGAATAAAAATTCTTATGAACAAAAACCTAATGTAAGGGGAAGTGCTACGGAATTTTGACTGACGACAAGGTAAAAGAAAAAAAAAAATTCAAAGTAACAACTATAAAATATTTCTCCAACATTCTTCTAGGATCAACTTTCACCAATTAAAAAGTAAAAACACGACTGACTAATTTCATAAAAAATAAAAAGGATTCTTAAAGTAAATACTGTATTAATTTTTTTTAATATAGTTTGATGATATCTATAATCAATTTAATTTTTTTAATAAAATTAGTTGATAATAGACTACAGTTTCATAAATTGTGATGTCTCATTTATCCACATGCAAAATTTGTCACACGCGTTGGTCGATTATTACGAAGAATGGTAGAATGAGAGAATATGATTTATGATGATTCACTTATCATGGAATAACTTTACATAATTAAAACATCAGGTTTTTCTATCATAAAGAATCGATATAAAATTTGAGTATCATAACCTCAGAACACCACAAATCAATGGTGTTCTAAAGAAGAAAGAAAGGAGGCACTCATGGTGGTCAAAGCAATGATGCATTTCAAGATTTAAATTGGAACCAGAAGGCTTCAATTTTGTCGTTTTTGAGTTTCTTCTTTCTTCTGTTGGGAGCATATCTTCCTTTTGTATATTTGTGCATGGAAGCCCTACAGAGTAATGATGAATGTTCTTGGATTAAATCACATGGAAGTAAAATGATTAAGGGATAATCAAATACAAAACAACTTACAAAAAGTAACTTAAGACCTTTATGTCATTTAATTCTTTGTTTAGATGTCCACCTCTCATTTTAAAGTTGGAAAATGATTTTTTTTAATTCAAAAATGTTGAATAAGAGGGATCAAACATTATCCTTTTAATTCATATATCATCTCACTAGTTGTGCAATTTTTTATCTTCACATTATATTAGGATCCGCCAACAAATTATGTTAGAAAATCTTTTTCAGCATCAAGATAACTTGACTAATATTATAAAAAAAACAAATGACTTCACTTATTTTGTTTAAAGCATATACTTAAGGCAAGGAAGTAGAGTGGGATGATTAATGGGCAAGATTATCGTGAATTTGCGCAATGAAATATAAATTTTGACTCAGTTTTTGTTTGAATTAAATTTGGACTTTTTAAAAGTTAAGTTCGGTCAAGATTTGGCTTTGTTATTTCTTTTCGTTTTAGCGAAATTAACTCTTAACTTTCTTTAAAATAAAAATTTGACAAAAATATCTTAGAAAAATGTTTGTCGCACTTATTTTTTCAAAATTTTGTCGACATACACAATGATACATATTTGCATTATTTGCATTGTGAATTTATTTGGACAACATCTAACAAGAAATATAATAGAAACGTATCTAATTTTTAGTTAAAATTAATGTTCTACTAGTTCAGAGCTGATACTTTAGTTTTAAAAAAATTGAAGAAATGAGAGATTTGTTAACGAGAAATTGAGTTAATAAATATAGTATAACTAATAAATTTCACCAAATATGAAAGAGCAAAAAAGTGTTGAAATTGTAACATTAAAATATTTGATTTCAAAATTAGGATTAACCATCTATAGCACATGCACAATAAATTAGGTTTTTTCCAAAGAATTTGAGATTCCTATTAGAAATTGACTGATAAAAATTATTGAAGAATTATCCAATCAAAGAGAATAGAATTTTGCGATACTTGTTTTCATCTTCATGTGATTTCTATTTAATTTTTTCTTATTTTATTGAAAAATTTCCAAGTAATGAATTTTCTAGGTTTCTAAACGGATAACTCCATTAAAGCAACTTCCATTAGGTTTCTAAACATAGGTTAACAAAAGACCAACATTACCTAGAATAAATTATGATGTCTAATAAATGAAAAGCAAAGTTGTGGAAATAAGAAGTGATGAAGACATAGGTTAATAGAATGAAAACAAAGCCATGCTATTATGAAAATTAGCAGTTACACAAACTATTCCATTTTACACCATGTGGGACAATTTTACAAGAAAAGCCCTCAGTACCCAAAATTGCTCACTCTATGAAGTAATTAAGTTGGATACTGTTGGGCAGAGAAGAACTGAAGAAGCCACTATCTGTTGTATCTCCTTTACCACCCCAACAAAGTCTAAAAACTATACCCTCTTTCCCTCCAAAGTTAAGCTTTTTTAAGCTGCTTTGAAAAACCTTTTTCAGCCATTTCTCAAACATCTCATTGGTAAAATAACCACACCCAAAACACACATCCTCAATCACTCTCTCATCTACACTTAAATTCTCCAAACATTGCTTGCCACAAACCTCCTCAAAAGACCCTTTTATCTTGCACAAAAACAACTCTGCCATCTCTCTGTCTTTAACTGGACTTGTGTTAAACTCAAACCGGTTTTCAATCGAGTCAAGAAATCCCTTTTGGCTCAGTGGATCAGCTATAGTTTCCCTAGTCAAATCACTTGAAATAGGGCTGCTTTCTCCTGCTTTACCCTCCTCAACCCCCTCTTCATCAGCTTGCATGTTCAGATCAAGAGTGTTAAAGCTTGTTTGTCTCAAACACACTCTCTTCTTGCTCCCTTGAAAACTCTTGGTGTTAGCAAACAAATCAAGTTCAGCTCTTCTTTTGTTGCCCAAACAAGGCTCTATAATCCTAGGTGCTACAGATTGAGTCTCTAAGTTAGGCTTGGTTTCACTAACCTGCCATAACAACTTGATAACCGATCCCTCATTCTTGTCCTCCATACTAGTGGATCCACCACTTGCCAATATGAGTATAACTTGGCTTGAGTTCTCTTCTGTGGAAGTTCCAAACTTTCCTGTTTCAAACCCATCCGAGAGGAATTTCATGAACTGGGCATCAGCAAAGTCAACATTTTCTATTAGCACCACAAGCTGTTGGTGGGTTTTCAGCGCTCCTGACAGCATTTCAGAAAATGGGGCAATTGAAGTCTCTCTCTTTAGCATGTCAAAGTGAAGGAGCACATCAGTTGAGCCAAAAACTGATTCTGCAACTGCAAGTGCCAATCTTCTTTTCCCAATGGTGTCATTACCTTGCAGCAGTAACCAAGTAATATTGTTACTTTGCTTTGCTGATATGGAGCCGATCAAGGCTTCTGCTATTGAAGGAACAGTCTCAGACTGCCATGGCACATTCTCCTGCAACAGTTTACAAATATGAGCTCTTTGTAGTGTTCTATCATCAGTTATATCCCCCACCGTCTCACCTGAACCGCCATTGCCAAGAGCAAGAGTAGTCTTTACTTCTTTACCTTCCATGCCCTCCAGGGAATCTAAGACTGGCTCTGTTGCTTCCCTTTTGTCGCCGAAATTGAACTCAATGATGCACGATTGTTGGCGCCGGAATCGAGGAACAAGTTTGGAGGTGGAGCAATGTGTCGCATTGTTCGCAAAAGATATAGAGCTTGCTGAATTATAACTGTTGTTCCAGTTCCATGGGTTATGAATCTGTTTGCTTTGGTGTAGACAGTGGCATAGTCTGTTCCACTTTCTTTTCAACTGGATTAATTCATCCTGAAAATGTTCGATTGATATATAGTATAAGTCATAAGTCATTATGATTTTTCAAATCTGAACTAATAGGATCAAGAGCATGCATGTGCAGAAGAAAGATAAAGTTGTTGCAATTGTTGGATTATAAATATATAAAAAAATGAATTTGGCTTTCAATTTTCAGCTTAATAATGTTCTACCTTTTTATGGTCTTCTGTGCTATGAGATCGAAGCCAGAATGGCATCATTTTCTTTTGATCTGGCCTAAGAAATTGGGCCTCTTTTTCATAATTGGAGGCACATTCTTCACAACAATTGAGCCTATCCTGCTGCTCCATGTTACCAAAGGGCTTTGTTTCAGGCACATGAGACTGGTTTTGGGAGATGGTCATCTTTGAATCAAGGACACTGAAAATTTAGAGCAAAATATTCATAAAGTTACATCCAAAATTAAACAAATAGTCACTGTTGAGTTTACAGTATGTGGCTTCCATTCTTTTCACTTAACATCACAATAGGTCTCAATTATTCCCAGTGGGTGCAATAAGGCATATGTACAAAAATATGTGACTATTTTTTTCCTTTTAGTGGTTTCAGTTTTTCCAGCCCAATATCATGTGCATGCGTAATTTGTAAGAGGTTGGTTATATACTGACAAACTAAAGTAAGGCAGAACTTGAAACAGAAAGGCTCTGCTTCACATCTGCCTTACCAACCAACCAACCATGCTTTTCACAATGGTTCTGGCATAGCTCAGTTACCGTACGCACTCCTCAACACAATGTAAAACAAATTAAGCTTTCATCAAACCATCATGCCTGGATAACTTTTATGTACTTATGTTTTCCTTTCTTCATTTCTTTCTTTCTTTTTTATTTAACTTTTACTAGTCATGCATGGAGTTTCTCTTCTTCTTTTTGCATTAAATCAAACAAATTAAGCAAGAAATTTTCATTAATTGACTATTGTTTTTGGCATTAATTTAAATCAAACTGATTATTAAGCAAATGATTACCTGGGAGCATGAAGACTCAAGTCAAGTCCACCCGATGGAACAGGAACAGCCTGAAGAGCCCACTGCTTCTCAAGAGGGGGTTGCCTCATTTGACACCTCATGTATGTTTGGTAACTAGCAGTGGCCATGAGCCACACCTTAGCATTATTTGAGGTTCCACAGTCACAGAACAACCTTCCAATTTCTGAAACTAAATGATCAACTGGATTGTAACCACAATTTTCTCCTTCTGGGGACCCTTCCTCTTTGTCACTCAAACCTGCCTCCTCCACGGTCCATTTCAGGTCTCCAATATAAAAAATGCCACCCCCTTCTCCTGACGCAACGGAATTCACCTTCCTTTTCAGTTCCAAGAGTTTCATTTCAACTTCATCTCTTTTCATGCAACTCAAAGAGACAGGAGAAATCTGGAATTTGATAAAATGGGTTGACTTTAACTCATCAGGCACTTCTGACCTTTCTATCCTTCTCATTAGCTCTCCCACAAGGCCCTCAGTTAATGACACAGAGTCACCTACAATCACAGTGTTCCTTTTCTTCTTCCTCAGGAGAATATCCAGAACAACCTTGATATCATCCTTACCAGAAGAAGCTGCACCAGAGAAGGAACACGCTGGTGCACTAGTTAAAGGAGAAAAGAGAAGTGAAGGGTGGAACTCAGAAGCATAAGAAGTTAAGAAATGATGAGTCTGTCTGAAATTGGCAGGGTTGGTGGTTGTTTCCCTGTGGTTCTCACTGGCAGAAGGTGAGCAAGGAGAAGAAAAGACACCACCAGAGCTATTGTAACACTGGAAAACAGAATGGGGTGAAGAATCCTCTATGTTGTTCTTAACAGCAGTGCTAGAGAAACCAGCCTCTCTCATAACCCTGCTAACACTAGGGTCATCAAGGATTGATGTGATGAGGTGTTCCAGCTCAACCTTGATGACGAGAAGAGGCTGTTGTTGCTGTTGCTCTATGCAGCCCCTTCTCTGGTGAGCCTGAGCTCTCTTCAATGCAGCAATGAGAGCATTGGAGAGAGAGGGCTGCGTGTGGATCAAAGGAGCTGGTGCTGTTGGGAGCCTGTTGAGAGCCACATTGAAGCACAGCTCAAGAGCCCTGCATTGAAGAGGATGAGAAGCTTGGTGAGGCTGAGACTTGAGACAAGCCCTTCTCAAGGAACTGCCTCTTAGGCTGAGCAAAGTGGCAGCAACATGCAGAGGAGTGACCTGTGCATGGCCCCTCCTCCGAGCCAACCCCAGAGAGTGCTTCAACACTGAAGCAGCCTCAGCTGTGAGGGTCTGCTGTAATGCACAAACTCCTGAGCGCATCACTTGGCCAAACACCACCCCCCTCACCACCCCCTTTGTTGCTCAACCTTTTCTTTTGAACCACACTTTGCTTCTCTTCTTCTTATCCTTCTCTTTCTCTCCTAATCTACACCACCCCTACACTCTTTCTTTCTATGCTCAGATGATTTTGGACGCTGCCCTTTGCTCTCTCTGTGGATGAAAGGAACGTGGAACTAACTGAAAGGATTTGTTTCAAGACAGGAACAGTGTAAGCTGAAACAAAAACACAAAGAGAGAGAGAGAGAAATTAACTCTAGTGAGAGTCGTTTGGCTTTAGAAATACCTGAACTATGTGCCTCACCGCCTTCTTTATACTTCTTGTCACTCATCATTTTTATTCTTTTCTTTTTCTTTAATTCTCTCTTTTGGTTTTAGTTTAAAGAGGCAGCTTTTTCTTGTCTTTATTTATTATTTCTCCAATTCTACTTCATTGCCTTTCCTCTCACTCTCTCATCTCCTCCAGTTTACATTTATCACTGCAATATCCTCCCAATATATCTGTTTTCAAGAATGCTTCACCTTCACCCCTCAACACTTATAAATTTTGTCTCTAGATGTCATTTGAATCTATATTTTTACTTTCTGCCAATCTTATAATACTGTATTTTGGTTATCTATGTATTTTTTTTTCATATACTTTTTATTTGGACATTTATTTGTAGTATTAATAAGAAGAATGATAATAGATACACATATAAGTTTCTATCTCTTTTTTCTTTTTTCTGTTTCTCTCCATACACTATAGGTGTCTAAGATTATTACTATTGCATACAATAATAATACAAGCTTACTTATATTCGTAGAAGTGTAAATGAAGGATATTAATCAATGTTTATGTACATACCAGTTGTTATTAACTTATTTTGAACATCTTTAAGCAATAACTATTTAACTTATCTACTAAGTTAACAACTTTGTGAAAACAATGCGTATGTGAGAAGCATTGCAATCATGCATTATAAAAGTATGAAACATTTTCTTCGGCTACTCATCTATCTGCTACTTGCAACAACAATGTGCATGCATGCATTTTCTTTTTGTCATGGTTAATCATCATTTTTGCCATAATACAAAGGGCTAAAAGAACTGTCATTCTGGGGTAAAATGATAAATTGTAGTGTTATTTTCTGCTACATTGTAAACAAATAAAGTGGCATAGGAAATTAGAGAGTGCAGTGGTGTGGACCCGCAATTCAAATTTTTTACTCGGACTCATAGAGCTTCCCACCCTTTTCCACATCATCTTTTGAATAGACAGACAAGGCCAGAAGAAATTCAAAAAAAGTTACTAAAGGGAAAAGAAACCAGTGGCATGAAAGATTTTCTTTTAGAAAGCAAAGCGGTAAATTACATTTTTTTTTTTCAATTTATATAGAATAGACTTAACTAAGTTATGTTCAGTTTACTATTTAGCCTCCTTCAATTCCATTTTTCTCAATAAACTCATCGGTTTGGTGATGCTGGTTAGCTTTCTGACATGATATCAAGAAGTTTGCATATATTCTTAAATATGCCTGAAAAAGGCTTTGAAATTCATGCCACTAAAATTTGAACTGAGACATAAACATGCGCTTAGCGTCTTTCAAAATTAACACCTAAATTTAACTTGAAGTCAAATTTGAATTAAAAGCACAAAGGTTAGTTTTAGAAACTATACAAGATGGAATTGATTCAAACTTAACATGCATAAAGGTTAAGTTTTACATTGTGAATTATAGTGCTCCAACATTAGGTAGCTATGTTGGGGTCTCTCTTTTCACGCCAATCCTCGTAGAGAGACAGTAATTTATTCCCCAAGTACCCAAAAAGCAACCCTCTGTCTGCTATCCCCTGTTAGAATTATTGGTTCTTTTTCAGCCTCACTTCTCTCTCCTCCTGCAAACTGCAATCACCTTTTGTCTTAATCTCATCTCCCATTCCAACCACCCACTTAAACCAACCTTTTGTTTTACCAAATAAAGCAACGAAAACTGATCTATATTCCATACTGTTACAGAACTTGGACACCCATTTGTGTTCCCGTCTCGTTTTTTCAATTATCACAGTATACGTGTCTCTATTTTGTGCTTTCTTGGAAGCCTGAAAGCACGTTCTGCAACAGTTTAATCATCAACTTTTAGTAGTGCAACCATTTCACTACTTTGGTCTAATATTTTACCCCTCGCCATTAATTCCATTTAATTATGTGTCTTTTCTCTCTTGCTTTCATAATCGAGCTATTTCTTTTGCAGGTTTTATTTTATCTATACTAGACTTAGATTCTCATTGAGATGTATGAAAGGTGTATATATGATCAGGTAGATCTCGAGATTATATACATGTATCACATGCACCTCTAAGGGACACTGTACATACACTATTTGGAGAAGAGAGAGAGGATAAAAACCAAAGGAAACAATGGCAATGGTAAATAAGGATGGTGTGTGAAGAAGATAGAAGACAGAAATAAAAGAAAAAAGTGTGAAATTTGAGGTTGTATGTTACTTGAAGTAATAATCCATATCAATATAAATACATGTAAATGAATGTACGTTTCTATGTAGTTTCTTGAGTTGCATTGTCACCTTCTGAAACTACATTCACACTAGTTCGTTGAGACGTCTTCCCATGCAAAATAGTAACTGGGAGAGGGCAGGATTAGACATAACTTTGACCAACTGTTCATGAAGGAAGCATATGGGTCCTCACGTAGTCACCTTAATTTGACCCTTGTAAGATTCGAAGCATGATTCATATGATAAGAAAAATGAATCATTGTAGCCTTTACTTTTACGTTAATAATTCCTAAAAGAAAATGAAAGAAGATAACAAATCTTGAAAAGGACTGGGACCTAGAGGGAGAGCTTCATCTTGGAAGTATTGCATCGCGCGAATTCCTAGACTACTATCTGTTCAAGAGTTTAAGGTAGATTGAAGAAAAAGGAAACAAAAAAGGAGAAAAATAAAAATGGAATAGAAGCATAATAATATTCTAATTGTGTAACTTCCTTGTTTTTCATTGCACCATAAACAAGGATGGAAAAGCCATTAATATGGCCTATATATAACTAAGAAGTGTTTCTGAGTGCCAATGATGAATACTTAAATTTAAATTTGAGTACCAAACACAGTAGATAAATGTATTTTATTGAACGGTCTAGGTTGCCTTGCAATTTATGTAAAACTGCAAAGTAATCACCTTGTAAGTGCTTTTCGTTTTGAGCACACTGAAGGTTCAAAAGTATATATAAATAAACAGTTGTTCTGGAGTGTTTAAACTTTTGAGGTTAACATTGAGCATCTATTTTGCAGTCAAAGTCACCGATATGTATCGATTAGGTTATTACTTTGTAAAAGTCTAATTTATCGAATATGTAGCTCAGTGATACTGATACCTGTCGCTCTTACATTTATCATCACGAGATTGGAGGCTTCATCAGTACATATGAGACAAATATACCATGAGAGTTAAAAAAAAAATACTTTCTTTAGTGTGATTGATGAAAAGAGTGTGTTTTATTATTAATTTATTAAGTATGTGAATTTTTAAATGGTTATGTGGCTTGTAATATGTAATTTTGACTAATCCCATTTGTTTATCTCAATATAAAATACAAGTAAATATCTGCAATAAAATTGTACATTTAATTTATTTCAAAGTTTACATATATGTAATTATCAAGTTTATATTAATCAACCAAGAGATACGACTTGTTAAATCAATCTTGTGAAATGCAATTCACTAAATGCATTTGTTCATAACACATTATTTCGTATTTCATGTTCAATTTTCTCAAAGACATGATTGGAGTAATAGCTTCACGGGGCACTCCACCATGCAACCCTACTTTTCTATCGTTTGTTATCTTCACTTTCACACACAATTTCGTCCCCGCCACTGACGAAAGCGTATGTGTTCTTCTGCCTCTACCACTTGACTTTGTTCCGACTTCTTTTTTTCTGGAATGAAATAACTTCCATATATATGATTGATCTCAAGACAAAAAATAACACGTAAGTGTTTTGTGTTTGACAGAGTTGGCACGCCATAATTCTGCTAAGTTCATAAAAGCTAGATAATTTAGTATGCATGCTACACAGAATTATTATACTTGCAATATATATATATATATATATATATATATATATATATATATATATAATATGATAGTATGTGTGATTAAGTTTTCCTTTTGTTTCGGGGGTGGGGATATGGAGGGCATCTTTGTTCTCTGAGCAGTCTATATCTTTTGTTCCGATTAAAGACAAAGGCAGCACTAAGTAGGTAATTATGAGCTGCTGAGGCTCACTGATCATTTTGGTGTCATCAATGGCAAACCCTTTTAACAAAACAAAAAGGATGGTTTTGATTGAAAGGGGGAGCTCAAATCATTGGAACATTATATTTAAAAGTTTGAAAAGTGAGGAAGACAATAGGATTTCTCCAGATGGAAGAAAAGGATCCTTTTGTGGATTAATTGCCAATGTGAAGCTTACTCATCCTTCTACTTAATCCAATGATTTGGTTTGCATGTTCACTAACAGATTTTCAACAAAGCATTAAAGAAAACCAAGGGTTCATCAAGAGACAGATCAGGCCCACGTGTATTCCAAAGGGCTTATTGACTATCAAGTAATTACAACGTTTTACCACAAGTTACATGATTAGGCAGATTAAACAATAAACATGAAGCAATTCCACCTATGATTTGGAATTTACAATTTTATAGCTTTTATTGTGAAAAGGGTCATTATTATTATTTTTTCTTAAAAGAAAGGAAAAAAGAAGAAACAAGTCTGTGATGAATTGTGGTTGACAGCTCCTACTCCTAGGGTTACGTAGCACTTATTTCACAGCTAGGAGGAGCTCCTATAGCTTTGTTTGACAGAAAAGACAAGCTCATGTACTTTCATCAAACCACCAGTGATAATTTTTCTAGTGATGATAGGTTGGTTACCCAAAACATTAATCAAATATGCATTAATATATTCATTCAATCTTTTTTTGGATACATTTGCGAAGATCAAAGGAAAAAATCAGATAAAAATAGAAAGCAGGATTTCAGTATCTCACGTATACGTTTGAATTCTTATGTGAAGGTATTGATCACAGTTCAAATTCATATTATATCACTGAAGTACAAAGTTTCACACCACTCGTATCATGAGAGGAATGCATGAGATTGCTTATCAGAATGCCTTGGATGGTATTTTTTTTACCCAAAAATAATGCAAACATAAACTGAAAAAGGTAAAAGGTAATGTTACTCGATAAAGGATTTTAGTTTTTTTAATATTTTTAGATATTAAGGACTTATATTAGGTTCTGATTAAGTTCTGTAAACTTTATAATTCAAATTGAGTTAGGTGAACTTACACGAGTTAAATTTTTTCCAATATCTGATTTCTTCTGCTGTAAAACTTGAATCAATAAATTTTATACATTCTACTCAGGATCAACTTAATTAGACTAATAAATATAGATTTAATTTTAATATCTACGTTTCAACTTCTCAACCACTGCTAGGTTTCTACTAGATAAAATCTTATATATAGATAATATACGCATATCCCAGTTAATTTACATCTTGCAAAGCACTGGCGGATGATAAAATTATTGAAGTTGAAGTTTAAGATTTAACAACAGCTAGTGTTGAATCAAATTGACCTTCATGCACACACAATTACCTTAAGTATCTGTGATAAAATTGTTAAAGGAAGAAAGAGTGGTGAGATAAAGGAAAGGGAATGTGTGTAGGTGGGAGGCACAAAGAGAAGGACAGTGGAACCCACAAGTAGCATAGAGCCTTTGATTCTGAGATGCATAAGTAACCACATTCCTCACTCAAAAAAGTTAGTATTGAAGAGGTGAAAAGAAGGCCTAGCGTGCTACTTTATACATTTTCCCCACCAATTATCCTCTATATAACTATATTCTATTCTTTTATATTATATTCTTTTTTACTCGCTCTCTCTCTCTTACTCTCATGCATGCATGATATGTTTAGATTATGGATTATACTATAAAATATATGTTCAAAAACTCATGTAATTTTAAGTGCTTGTTTTTAAACATAATACAATCACTTTTCCAACTAGCTTGATTAACAAATTACTTTAGATATAGTAATTGTAAATGTTATTATGGGGTAGCTAAGTGCGAGGCAAATAATTTAATTATATTTTTTTTTACATAAAATATTGTTTATTTATATTATTACTTTAATTTATTTAATCCTAATTTATTAGTTATTAATATCAATCTTTTATATTTTTCTAAGTTTGAAGTTTTACAATTTTTTGTTTTAGTACATTATATGAAATTAATGTACACATAATTCCCTTTTGTAAGATTTTTTTTTAATGTTTTGAAAGTTATCTAAAAACTTGATAATATGTGTACAATACCTGTTCCAAAATTTTATTTAGATTTGGGATTTAACATGTGTTTTCTACATCTGTCTGTACTTCAAAAGCAGCAGAGAAAAATATGTGTAACCCTCTTTTCCCTTCCTGAACCTTTATTCCCTGAAAGCACACACAGTATTTGATAAAAATTCTGTACATCTCCGTGATCGTCACACAGAAACTTGTCTCCTGGCTACAATTCTGTATTTCATAAGGCTGTTTTTTTTTTTCACTAATATATATTATGTTCTTCTCAGTGGAATATACAATTCTTAAATTACATGTTCGCTTTTGTTTTTTATGGCACTATAGATTTGTGATGTCACACGACAAAATGATTAACCTGACATTCAAAAAGGCCTACGATATTCTCATCCTAGTAATAACTTCATTTGTAATTCATCTCAAGCTCAACGCAACTCAAAGATGAACAGTTATGTAGTTATGCAAGCAAATATTGAAGCATTTATCATTCAAGAACAAATAAAAGTTTCAAAGTTATTCCATCACACCATTAGGAGATCAGGTTGAGAGCATTTATGGCCATCATTATTCATAACAAATGGATTTGTTTGATGGTATTAACCTTGGAATTAAGTGGATGAGTGTGTGAGAGAGAGGTGAATATGAAAAGTGAAAGCAGGGAAGTAAAGGAGAAAGGAGAAAGGATAAAGGAGGAAGAAGCTTTTGTTACTGAAATCTAAGAGAGTGATTAAAGCAAATGAGGGAAGTAAAGCAAAGAAAGTGAAAGGGAAAGTGATGAAAGTATGTTCCTTTCTTTCTCTGCTCATCTTTCTATATTGCATGCAAAACGATGACAACCTAAAACCATCATTGCTGCCACTCTCTTTGTGCACTAATCCCCATAAAAATGTCATGGATCTCTTTCTTTTCTTTCTTTCTCTTTGTTTTATCAGAGACACTCCTTTTGCTAAAGAATTCATTCATAAATCAACAAATTAAAGCGGCTGTGTTTAATCACAAAAGCTGTCTAGAATTAAGAATAGAAAGATTTGTTGGTGAAAATGATCCAACATGTCTTTGCATATTGTCTCAGCCTATACAAATGAATATAATATAAAAAGGCATTATATGGCGCCTAATGTATAATTGCGAGTTTAAGTAACCTCCCCAAATTCAACCTACATATCTTCCTATGTTAATTTTTTTAAGTTGATTTTAACCTTATAACTTTTTTATCTATAAAAATTTACTTAAAAAAACAATGTTTATATAAAGAAGGAATGTAAAACCCAGATAAGTAACTCTAATTAACTTTTTTTAAAAAAATATTTTAAAAAACTCAACAATAATAAATTATAAGGCTCTTATATAGAGACAACAACCTTAGTAGAGAAACATTGGAGTAATCTCATCCACTTATTTGTTCCACCAAATAGGCATTCATCCTTTTATTACTTACATGAGTATCCATTACAAAATAATTCATGGACTTTTTATTTTTATCTTCCAGTACTATGACATGCATGCATGCGTTGCAACTATTATTATGAATTTATAAATCAAACATTAATAAAAAATGGTCATTTTAATACAATTTAATACTTTTTAATTGTTATATAAATTAAAAAAAATAAAAATCCACAAATTTGTATTCTTCTCCCATATAACAATATAAATTTCGATATATTTATAAAAAAACATCAAAATATTGAAAATATCTAAAAATTATTCTTTATAGAAATTCAAATAAAATTATACCTTAAAACATAAATTATCTTGTACATTATACAACTCACTTAAATTGTTTACAGATATCTCTATTTTTTTGTATGCTACCCTTGATTTCTTGTGTTTATATTTACAAATTATTTTATTATACTTCAGCTTGTATCTTAAAATTAATTTGTCTCCTTTAACTTTCACTTTTTTAATAATAATACGTCTAAGAGTATATTTTATGAGGTGAATCCAAGTAAACGATATAAAGTAACGCTCATTTTTCCTAGAAGATGAATGAGAAAATAGGAAGTTAGAAAATATATAACACCTTGAATCTTATAATTTTTAAGATTTTATCGGTTGATGATTTAATTAGAGCAAATTATAAAATAGATTAAAACATCATCTTTAATTTAAAATATTAAGATAATTAACTTGTATATTTTCTTTTATTATATTATTAATTTTGTTCAATACACGAGACTTAATTTCATATTTGAAATTCTAATAATATTTTCTTCATGTATAAGTTTATACGCTTCTTTTAAAAACAACTTAATAAACTTATTTTTATCATTATTTTTATTAGAACTTGACGTATTTATTTAAAACTTTATTTATGACAAGAAATTCTTAAATTTAAAACTTTTCATCCACTTATTATTAGTTAAAAGGAATAACAGTTTGTTAATTAGTTTTTCTAAATGGCATGTCTTTTTTTACTTTTGGAATGGACTAAAATAATCTATAAACTTTACATCTTTAGGAGGACTTCTCAGAGAGATTTGATAAACTGGACTGATATTACCAAAACCGAAAAATTTCAACATGGGGATGTAGCTCAAATGGTAGAGCGCTCGCTTTGCATGCGAGAGGCACGGGGTTCGATCCCCCGCATCTCCAAAGATATTTTAGTGTTATTTTTACAAGCATTAGATATTGTTAGCTTCCACTTCTTAATTTTAATGTTGTTTTGTATTCTTCTTTCATTTTGATGAACCTAATCCCCAGAGGGGAGACAGTCACATGGCTTGAATACATCACAATCAACTGGTCCCAAGTCAAAACTATATATTGGCTTTTCTGGTTGTTCTATGTGTAGTGCATACATACACATAACCAAGTAATGGGACCAATAGTTCCCATCCAATTCCAATTGCATGTTTTGTTCTATAGTTTCTTTTTAACAAGTTCCTTATAAATCATTTTTTATTATCAGATTTTTTTTTCATTTTATTTATAAATTTCATAAAATTTCAATTTTAAAGGAAGATTAAACGGGAGAGGAATTAAAAGGGTGACAAACACAATTTTTTAAGACCCTAAAACTTTTATGCAATGAAGATAGAAGTTACCCAGTTCCCAATCTGAAAACTTTAACCTTGTAAATGTTTATTCCGCATGTCATGGACATTTATGGATATGTCGTGCCCAATATAATGTTCATGAGTAATACACGGTCTTATTTACAATTCCAACGCAGTTTGCATGAAAATATAGGAAAATTTACTCAGAACTAAACTAATACTAAATACTGAACCAACTAATTAAGTTTTTCCAAATTTCTAGCAACAGATTATAATTTTTGACCAACATTATATTTGGAAACCAAACCAACATGAGCCTAGTGATTTTATTCTCTTTAGAGTGATCCCTTTTGCAACCTTTTGCTAAGACAGTTAGACAAAAGAAATTATAGCACAAAGATGGTCGCACATTAGTGTGTAAATTGATAATGTATAAAAAGTTTTCTCTGGGCTCGGTTGTCCATAACATTGATTGATAGAGAAATTGGCAGGAATCGGGTAGCACTTGAATAACATATATGAACAAAAAACACAAGAGAACAAAACAAAAGCTAGCTATGGCATCTATATCTATATAAGGTAACAAAATAGGTCAGGGATGACTCAGAACAAACAAACTCTGCATGTTTGTCTCTGCTGGACTGAAAATAGACCTTTCAAAAACATCACTTGTTTCTTCAGAAATAATACATTTGGGTTCACAGAATGCTGGTTAATGAATAGACCTCTCACTAACTGCTTTCCTCTTCTTCAACATAATATTCTATTCATCTAATGTACTCACTGCACATTACCTGCTTTTTCTTAACTTTATACCATTTAAGCGTGCCATTCACCATGACCATAAATAACATTACATTTACCTTTTATTTTTCCCTCTCTTATTCACCGTTTACACAATTTCATATTGGGGCCACTTGGCCACGACTCTGTCAGTTTCCTAAAGATGGATCTTAACTCAGACAACGGATGAGATTCTTGATCAAATTTGAAAAAACAAATGTGCTCTTTACCTCAACTTTGGTAGTTTTATTTTTTGGATGTGCAGCATAGTTCATATCAGTCTACATTTTTCTTATGGCAGAAGTTTTCAAATTTAAACTCTGTCTTTAAATAAAATTTAAATCATTCCTAGTCAAGTTTATAAATATTCCTCTGAAAACACTTGAAAATGATGAGTATAAATGAGACCACCAACATTTTACTAAAATTTGATATCACGAGGTGAGAAAATAAAATATGACATGGAGAGTGCAAAGAAAGAATGTGACAGAAGTAGGAAAAATATAAACGGTTTTTAGTTGATATATGTCTGATTCTAATAATTGGTGCCTTGTCTAGCACCTCTTAAATTGGAAGGCTACCAGTGCTCTTTTTAGTTGGCCTTGGCCCATATTTATCTGTCACCTATATAAAATTTATCAACATTATCATTCTATGGATCTGAATCTATATATGTTTTAGTTATAAGGGTTTAACAGTTTTTATCTTTTGTAATGGAACTAGAACATCATTCTGAAAAAGAACAATTGAGCAGGGAAGTATAAAGATCCTGTCAAACGGGATTCTTCTTTGATTAAGCCAGTATTGTTAATTAATCTTTTGACATGAAATGTGTGATTGTCTGTTACATGCTTCCTCAAAGATTAAAGACAGAATAAAACGTAGGCAAAGAACTTTTTTCTGTATTATTTCAACAATGGTCAACTCTGAACACAAACATCAGCTTACAAAAGTTTAACTCTATGGATACATATTCAATGATATGTATTTCAATACTTAACTCTATTGATTAAAGTCTCGAATTTGCATTTTAAATAATAAAAATAGAAGTTATTTAAATATATGAATCAGGCATTACATTTAACTTTGACTCTCTCGATACTAAACATGCATGAATACGTTTTATACATTTAATCGATAGTGATTGTTATTGTTTTGGATGGAAGTTTCAACAATGATGATGATAGTGTTTGGATGGAAGTTTCAACAATGATGATGATAGTGATTGGTAGTATTATCTGTTGGATTTTAAGGGCTGAGTTTTGTATCATATATACAACAACTCATACATTTGTGATGAGATTTCAGTAATGTTAAATATTGCAATTCTTGTTGAGGTGCACTTAGATTCTTTTTCTCTGTGTTCATCTTGTTATATCTTCAAGCTCACCTAACCCTGTTAGAACAAGTTAATATAATAGATATTTAAATGGTAAATCAACCAAGAAGCCATTAATATCTATCAGAAGACTTGGTAGAATCACATGAGAAAGTATCCAGGGACATATTAAAAAAATTAAAACTGGTGTGAGTTATCATTTTTATAGTCAGTGTTACTCAACTAAATTACCTCTCTAAAACATTAATATCAGTAAATTTTGAATCAGAAGAACAAAGAAATCTGAGTTTTCGAACTTGGACATCTCATAGTTGCAACTAATACACAAGCATTTACAACTATGCAAAAACGAGGTAAAAAAATAAAGTAGTGGTCTCTGTTTCTACCTAGGAATTTACACCCACATTTATCCTACTATTTCTCAAAGGAACAACTCTAAACTACTTATATTCAATTCGACCTTCTTTTCTACCGTGCAAATGACGTGGAAATTCCTCTTCTGTGTCACCACTCTCTTCATTGGCAATTCTAGTCATAATTCTTAAAGGGTGAGCCTCCGTGTTGAACACCCATTCATCGAGGGAAATGACTGATGAAGGCGAAAACAAGAGATAAAGATACTTGAGTGTTTCTGAAAGGAAGTAGCTCTGCATCATATTATCTTTCGTGCCAGTAGTCACCTAAGCATTTAGTCAGTTATGTTTAGCAATGTATAAAGCAGTTAAATGCTTTTGCTTTATAATGTATTTGCATTGAAGAAAATTAAAGAAAAAAGTATATGAATATGATCAAGTCTTGATAGAACATGCATAAGCTTGCAACACAATTATACATGTCAAACTAAATAATGAGAACAGTTAACAAATGCATGCACAACTTTTCCAAGGGTGAGAGTTAATCATGTAAGAGAAAATATTGAAGCAGTTCATGAATTTCTTACATCTTTGAGTCCAACATATCCTGTCTCGATCCGAGAATTGTTTTCAAATGCTTGGAAAATGTTCCAACCCCATTCTTGGTATGTTTTGTTTCCAGTGAAACGCCAGAGGTAGAATAATGACTCAATTGTTTCAGGCCTCTGGATATTCCACGAGGTACCAACACTCATATCCTACAGTTTTCATAAAACCTCAGAACACAACATCTTAGGGAATTTGACAAACAATGTGAGAATTAAAGGTTCAAACCTCTCCATTGCGAAAGTAATAGTTCTCTCCTGCCAATTTAGTTGGTGTTGATTGGTAAAAATTGTAACAAGTCCATACAAGCTACGAGGCAAGATGAATTGGAATTCAGTATAAGTGTGAAAGAAAAATAGCAGCTCAAACCAATATATTTTAAGCTTAAATTAGTAATTATTGTCACGATAAAGCTTATTCCTTTCGGAAAAATTATTTAATATTCAGTCAAATCTGAAACCTTGGATGTTTGTGATTTGGTTTGAAAGAGAAAATACAAATAGAACCTGGTTCTTCATTATGTTCTGAGTAATGTTTCCAATTCCAAGGGAAGATGCAAGAAAAAGTGTGATGTTGATTTTCAGAAAAATCACCAGCATATCCACTTAATAGCTTAAGTTTTTAAGAGAATATGTACTCTAGTATTATAAAGCAGGTTCACCTCCTCTGCAAGTGACATAAACTTTTCAGCTTCTCCAGGGTCATAGCTTGAAGATCCCAAAGCCAACATTCCAGGAACAAAACAAGCTAATTCATCCATCTGATAAGGAAACAAAATCAAATATTCTTTTAAAGACATACTCAGCTAAGACTAAAATAAATTTCTTTTTCAAATAACACCTTATCAAAGACTGCATTTCCAAGCCTCTCGGATATGTATGCAAAAGACGAAGGTGTTGACCTTTTAATCAAGCTTTGAAGACCTATCATTGATTTCTCCCACATTTCCCTGATCCACCATTAGCTCACATTTAAAATATGGTTCAATATATGTCTCTTAACTCAAAGTTTGAACTTTCATATTAAAGTAGTGTCGAAAAGAGTCTGCTAAATGTGTGTTTTGTAGAATATGCATTTTGGATGAGAGGTATTCCATTTTGCAATTTTGGTTTATTCCATTCTTTCAAAAGCTTATGGCAACAAAATATATACATGGTGGACTAGAGTAAGGCAGAGTCAAGTGTATGCTTTGTAAGATGGTTTATTCCTTAGTTAGGTACATAGTTTCTTACAGAGGTAATAAAATTATTTAATTTTCCAAAGAACAATCAACATTTAAAGCTCATTACCTGTAAAATGTCACAACTTCAGTTTTATTTCCTTGTATCCAGGCCTTGAGTAGGTACTCATAAAAGCTGCAACATATAAATGGGTAACCTTGTAGTAGGTTAGCATATTAAGAATCATTATGCAACATTTCAAAATAATTAATCAATAACTCAAGTTTGTTCCACATTCCCAAAAAACATAGCACATGAATAAGGGCAACTCATAGAGATTGCTGAAGTCATTTTTACCATATTATCTATATCAAGAGTTTAACAAAAACTTATACAAAATTGGAATTGAATTTTATTTGAAGACCAACAATTACAAGATCATAACAATAATGATGTTAGCAAATTTTATTGGTATCATTACCTGTCACCCATGGCACCAAATGTAATTGATCCACCTGTTTTAGTTCCAGTAAGTGGATTAAGGTATATAGGAAGTAAGCCATCATCCGGAAAATTCTCATGAAGCTCCTTGATGACCCTTTCTGCCTGAAATTATCATTGTGGCATTCTTGAAATCAATATGCTTAGTAATTTTTAGTAATGTTTTGGGTTTGAATCCACTGACAAAAAACTAACTTTAACATTTACTGATAGAAAATGTTTAGTAATATGAAGGAAAATGATAAAAAATGTTTAGTAATAAGAAGTAAAAGACATATAAAGTTGACAGTTTTTATTGCCAAAAAAATAGTTAAGTAACAGATAAAGTAGTAAATGTCACCTTTTCTTGGTACGTGGGGTCTTTTGTCCTTTGAGAGAGAGCAATAAATTCGAGTTGTTCGGAACCAGAATCCGCAAGAATACTGCTTCCCTAGTGATAAAGAACGACCAATCAAGAACATAAAATATCTACAATAAATCAAAATATGTAACAATGAGATGGAATTAGTCGCAAATAAGATTTGATATCTTTTAATTAAATATTTGCAAGAAAGAACACCGTATGATATGTTGTATTACCAAATGCAATATGATCATTTAAGCAATCAAATGACACTGATAAGATCACTTAAGCAATCAAAGGATATCTTACCAATCAATGATGTTGGAGGTGAACATGATCCAAATATTCAAGTCAAACAAAAATTGAAAAACATAAACTCAAGTCATCATGTTATAAATCTCTAATAACAGAACATTATCAGTAATTAGAAATGATTTTGATACAAAGCTGAGATTCTGTGTTATGACATTAACTTCAGATAAATAAATGAAGTAACATAATGATGAGAAAACATACCCGCGCCCATGCAGGGTTATTTGTACTGCCAGATGCTAAGTTAATTCTATTATAGGGGATTCCTGAAGGTGTATTCCAAGCAGGCAATAACTTATCTGCAATATCTCTAGCCTTCTCAAGGAAAACATTGTCACCAGAGAGATCATAAGCACTAAGAAGGCCACCCATCACTCTAAACCAAAATGATAAATAAATGAGAGAAAATGAATTAGAAAGAAAAATTGTTGCAATCTACGAAGCTACAACAACTGCTAGGTGGGGGAGGAAATTAGCATTTCAACAAAACTAAGATTGAACCTTCTAATTCAACCTTATGGTTGTCTCGAACACACTAACTTCGATGTTCTTGTCGAAAGACAATGACTGAGCAACCCACCTGCAATTTTATCTCATTAGATGCTCTGAATGTATTGTATTCTTTAATACAAAAACGATATTAATAGAGAGAATCCTTTCTCTTTTTCTTTTTTTCCAATTCAACTTGTAGCAAAAGTGGAAAAGAAAGAAGACAAACATTTTCAAGCAGAAATAGTGGATTGCAAAATCGAATGTACTAGAAATAAAATACAACTCACTCTCTAGCTCTATTAAATTGATCATCAAGACCCATTATAAATAACGTGTCGAGTGAATCTACTAAAGTTGCCCCTAGACCGCCAAAATTGTCAACACCATTCATTGATTGTGGCTGTGCAAGGAATAGCAAACTAATTAGTTGCATAGTTTAAATTTGACTATTCCAAACTGTGTGCTATTATAGCATAAAACATAAATGGATTTAGAAACGAACATGCAGACACATTTTGTTGTTACTTCTCCTAATGTGTAATATAGGTGAAGTTCAGTTGTAGAAAGAATCTGCATATATTATTGTGTCTTGTAACGTAAAACTTCATATATCCCTAGATTGATCAAAATTTGAATGAGGTTTCATTTCTTATTATGTCAAAGATATATCTATTTTTCAAGGTTCAATGGCTTATACAAAAGGGTTGCCTCCACCTCGTTGTGAAAATAATTTCAAAGCTTTGCAATCATAACCTAACCTATTCTACCTTGTATGGGGAGAGTTTGATTTGCTCTACTATGGAAGAAGAGGTGGAATAATGTTGTGGTAATGAGAAATGCGATAGATAATAAGTTTTTACTTGCTACTCTCAGTTACAAGCTTTACTTGTTGATAATCACTTTGCTGATTAAAAAAAGTACAATTGTGCAAATGACTCGAATGTCAATCTCTGAAATCAACTTAATGAGTGCAATGAAAGGCTATAGTTGACCAACTTAACTAACTAACTTATTTGTTAAAAGATAATACAACTCAAATCCTACATAAGAAGAGGAAGGTAGAAGAAAAACAAGCAACAAGAATATAAAACTCATCATATCAAGTAGTGGATTAACAAAAAAGTTAAGAAAATATTATGAAAAACCTTAAGTTCATCCCTTCCCCATGCATACGTTTCATAAGAAGTCCAAGCATGAAGCATGGCATCTTTTATTTTATCTCTTCGTTGTAAGCTAATAGGGTCATCTTCAACAGAAAAATCCTTGGTGAATTTATTGACTTCATCCTCCTTTTGAATACTTTCTGCCGAGTCTTTCATATGGCCTCTTATATCTTCTAGCTGCAGTATCAAATAACTCAAACCAAGTCAATTACCACCAAGGCACAAAAACAAAATTTTGAAAGTATAACAAACAACCCTATAGATAATAAAAATCTGCACATCTTACTGTATTCTGCAAGCGTGTAACCTCTTCTTTTAATTTCGAAATGTCATCCTAGCTCCACAAAAGGAAAAAGAAAACAGCTTAAAGAACTGTATTTCAAGAATTCCAACTATCAAAAGATTACATAACCAAGTTTAAAATACTTAAATTAAATGATCAAATAGACTATTCAAATTGAAAACATTAACAATGTGCGAGATGAGACCACAATACAAAGCAACATGGTACCCCTTCAATCCATTTTAACATCAGAACTTTTTCTTTTATAAATGCAATATAAAAGAAGAAGAAAAAACTCTTGTAGAATTTATAGAAGAAGGATATTGGTTTCACATTCATAATGAAAATGGAACTTTCTTGGTTAATTTAAGAGAACATTAGAATAGACAATGAAAGAACCTGTCCGCTGGTGAGTGATTTGCGGTCATAGAGTATCCATGTAAGTAAAACGCAGAAGATAAGGACCAATGCGAGTCGTTTAGGCCTCTTAATGTAATAACGAGGTTGCAAATACCTCCATCTAGATGTAGACGATGATGAATGAGAAGATTTTTTACCCATTTCTTTAACAATCTTGAATGAACCCAGAGGCAAAGTGAGTATGAGAAAGAGATGAAGTATTAATAGTGTATTATTGCATGCGAAAGAATAATAAGAAAGATATTATTTGTAATGGGTGGTGGTGCAAAAGCATGCGTAGGTTGTAACCTCAACGTAAAATTCGGACGCAGTAAATGTCGGAGGACTTTTCCTTTTTTTCTAGAACCTCTCCCATCTCTCTCTTTATCTTCATCATTCTCAACCTTCACTTAATTCATCTTCTAAATTCAATTCTCAAATGCTTTTGTAATTTAAGATATTTGTCCATAAGAATTATTTCACCCAGTATTTAGCTTTTTGTTTTATTTTATTACACAATAAATTTAATTAATAAGAAACTTATTATGTCATCTTAATTATGTCTTTGTTATATTTTGAATTATTAAATAAATATGCTTTTGTATGTTTTAAACTCAAAAACACATCTTTTTAATCCCAATTTTTTTGCATTAAGATTATATATTCTCATCTATTGTTAGTTAGCTGAATTTAGTTGAGTTCTTAGGTTAGTGAACATTCAATGCTTTTTTTAAATATTTATAACTTCATTCAATAAAACGTTGAATGGGTTAAAAATTTAACACATTATTTTTGTTTTTGTTCTAATTCAAGATTTTTAGAAATAAATTATAAATAAATATATTTTTAGTCTCAATAAAATGCTCAAGTTATAATTTTTATTCCTATTTTTTTCTTTTTGAATGGTATAAATATGCATATTTTTATATAAACCTTATTTATTGCTAATATGAATATTTATAGATAAAATTTTCTTCGTGATTAATTTTTTATAATTCCAGGAAAATACATTTCTGTATAAAATAATATAAATAAAAAATAAATTAAATTATTATAAATTTCAAAACTAAATTAATATTAAAAATAAAATTAAAAGGATTTGAACTTGAACGTAAACTATTATTTTAGAGATAATATGATTTATTAGGACTTAAAATAACATAATATCAATTTAAATTCATTAATAACATTACTTTTATTATTTAAAATTATATATATATACTTCTACATTAGACTAAATTAATATTATTTGCATAACTAAATTATTTGTGGGTAAATATTTTTAAGTATATAATTTGTTTTACAAATATAATTCATAACAGATAAATGTTTTTAATATAGAAATAATAGTTTAGATCTACAATTAGTATTTTAAGTTGTAATATGAAGATCAACATGTTGTTAGTCTGACACTGGACTTGTCCGCTTATATGGTTATAAAAAATGTAATATAAGGTTGTTTTCAAATTAAGATATTTTTGGCTAGTTAAGAAAATGAAGTACAAAATGTTTCTTTGAAGAAGAATGCGCGTAGAAAATGTTTATTTTAATTTTTCCTTAAAGGAGGATGGTAAAAGTTTCATTCTTCAATTTATTTATTCTAATTTACTGAATACGAATATAATTTAATTAAATATTATACTTATGACAAGCATAATTAAATCTGAAATATTTATTTTAAATGTGTAGACTACATTTCCCTCTATCCACTCTCTTGTGTTTTATATAGTTGCCTTCTTCATGCAAAAAAATTCCAAGTTATCCAAAATAAAATACTTTTAAAATATGAAGACGGAAATACTTCTGAACCCTAAATCTTTATCCCCTCATTCTATTTGTACGCTGCCACCTCCAACTACTTCCAACCATTCCATTTTGCGTTGTGTTTGTCATTTTGATTTAGTGATTTATCAATAAGTATTTGAGATAGTATGATGTATTGAAGTATTTGTAGTGTATTTGGGAATTTCATTTGATTTTTGCAATTTCGGTGAAGGATTTTTTGTTAAAATTTATTTTCAAAATAGAGTATTCCAGGTTCTCCATGTTTGGAGAATAACTCAGAAACACCTTGTTTTAAAACTGAATTTTAATAAAAAATAAATTTCGAAATGAAGTGTTTTAGAACTATATTCCGAAATACGTTGTTCGGTAATACATTCCTACTTCCAAAATTATATTAAAAATTTCAAAAAAAATTGTCAAATTAAATCACATTTTCGCACCATGTCAATAAAAAATAGAATACAACAACAGAAAATAATAGTATTTCTGGTTTTAGTTATTATCCTCAACATATTACCTGGATACGATTGTCTGAATTATCTAAAACCTGGTCTCAAACTCCTCCTTCCTGTGCAGAAAGAATAATTTATTTAAGCATATTCAAAACTACAATTGATTATCTCTCACTGGGAACTACGCCATACATGGTGCAGTGCCTGTCTATATTCACGGCAGTGCCCTGTCGATCTTCACCGCGTAGGCTTTTGAAAGAGATTACTTAATACAAAACTGGTTACAAAATAAAAAAAAAAAGGCGTAGCAAATGGAAGGTCAGAGATTGGATTTTAGTCACTTCCAAATTTTACACAAAAGAAATGGGGACCAATTTTTACCATGAAAAAAGTTTGTCATTAGCACCAACTCCAAAAATAAATAATGTAACAGATAGATTTAGTTACACATATATAAAATTTTGATGTGTTGATGTTCTACCGGATCATAAAATTGTTTTCAGTTTTACACTAAAATTCTTCTTTATATATCCTTTACCCTTTTTGTATGGGTGGAATATTTCATCACAATATTATCAAGTCCTCTTTCTGAGCTGTACTATTATATGTATATCTGCAACAATAAACAATTTACAAATTTTGATGATAATATCTATCTTATTACTCAGTCTAAGAAGATATATCTGAAATTCAAATAAAAATTGAATTAACAAATTATTTTATTGTCTCATTTTCATCTTGCATTTAGCTGCCATCATAACATGTCATGAATGAAATGCCAAACATACGCGTCTAAGAATTTTCCAGGGTCAATAGAAGATAGCATCTAAAAACCAACACAGTTCACAGATTTTTATTTATTCTCTTCTTTCTATGTTTTTTACACTATTTCTTTTAAAGCAAGCAAAACAATTAGCGAAATAATTTCGACACATACGACGTCGGATTTTTAACCATCAAAATTATATATGTATATATATATATATACATATATTGAGTAGCATGAAGTGTGTGCATGTGAGATATGGAAGAAATAGAAAGTAGAAACTAATGAAGTAGGTTGGATAATGGGAGAAATTGGGTAATTGTGAATAATTGGTCAACTATTGCGTGTGATTTGTTTTACGCGTGTCCTTCTAATGCTACTTTAACTTCAATCCCAAAAACCATAACTTCTCTGCTTCGCTGTGCCACTCTAAAACACTACTTCAATAACATAAAGTAATGCAATTTCTTTTCTTACCACATCGTAACTACCACGGTTAAACATATGTCCCAATCAATGCTCTTCAACAAACATTTCTTCTTTCCAAGTAGTGATATTTGCCTAACTACCATTAAGGTTACTTCCTGCTTTTTAAGTTTATGGGGCTTTCAACCAAAAAAGTCATACTAGATTCCATAACGTGTCAGATCTTTCAGATTCTTATTCTTATGCTATTTTCAAAATCAATAGCATGATAAGCCAAATGTTTGAAGTGAAGAGGGGGTCGATTCCACGTAGTTTCTGAAACGAAAGAGATGTACGTCAACGAAGAATCTGACTAAAGCGTGTTGCACCTTGTTACATTAATTAAATCATACTTCAAACAAAATGCATTATAGACAGCCTCATCACAGTTATGCATTCAAATTCTGTATGAAAATCATTTTTCTAATTTATGTTTTCTTCAAGGTTACACCTATTCAACCATCTCTGTTTGATGGCTTTATTTTATTTTTACACATCAAATTATTAAATTCATCGTGTAAACCATTATTTGCTTCATCTTATAATTATTATTTATTAATAATAAGAACGAGATCCAAATTGCTTTAAGAAAATAACAAATAATAATAGGGGTTATCTTTACTGTATAAGAGAATTATATTTTTTAATTTAAATGAAATAAAAATAAGATCGGCGTATATTAAGTACGAGAATTCTTATAATATTCTTTTACATATTTTAAATATATGTCACACATTTTAATTTTAATTTAGTTTTTATTGTAATGTCCAATGTTACTAAATTAATAAATAAGAGTAATATAATCTTTCTATCCTTTTTAAAATTTAACCATTTAATATAATTTTTTTGTAATTTTTAAAATAAAATATACCACTTTTATTATTACATAATATTCTTATCTATATATAAGAGGTCTTACACATAATTATACTAGTAATATTATAGTTTAATCTCTACAAATAAACAAATTAGCCATACAATAAATTAGTAGTCATTGCAGAAATTATTAACTTAATGGTAATAGGACCCATTACAAATATAATAGTCGATCGGTTTAAGAAGTGGAAGTGTTATGAGATACAATCATTATTATTTTTTATAAGTCATCGTATTATTTTTAACATTTACGTTCCACTCCATATGAAAAAGTGTTACTTATATTATGGTAGATAATTGTTCAATATAGGATGAAGTCATTTATACAAGGTGTATGATCATTTTTGTTTATCATTTTTATTAAGAAGAAGAAACAATAAACTTAAAATAGTGAGAATAAATACTATGTAACTAAATTAAATAATACAAAAATAATTAATATATATATATATATATATATTCATATTTTCAATTATATGTATTTATTTTTATTTTTATTTTTATATATTTAAATTATTTTTAATTTTAAAATAGATAAGATATACAAAATTATTTTATCTTATTCAAATTTTACTGTTTAAATTTTCACAATGAAACCTTCAATTATCCGCGTAGAATATTATTAATTATCTATATCCAGATTTATGAATTGAAATAAATTATAAAACTAATTTCCTTATTTTCTTATTAGATGAATATATATATATATATATAGAAGAGACACGTAGTATTATTCTGAGATCCTTTTAATTAGGTAATATTTTCTATTGAATTGAGAATACATTTCTCCTATATAACAAAATTTGTAATGATTATTTTAATTATAATTTGAATGGTTTAAACTAAAATATGTCATTTCGTTATGGATGGGTTTAGGGAAGGATAAACTTGCACTACGTATCTTATCTCTTCCACTTTTTTTTTTTTTTTCAGACGTTTTTGAATTTTTAAAATTTTATTTTATTTTTAATTTTTATCTTTTTGAAAAATTTTAAATTATTTTGATATTAATTAAATAGAAATTTAATATATTTCACCTATAAGATATTTTAGAAATATTCAAATATTTACATTATTTAATAATAGTAATAATAACATAATTAACATATTGTATAAAAATATTGTATTATAAATACGAGAGGTTAAACTTATTCAAATAACAATGACAGTTAATCTATTAATTCAGTAATACATTTTCAATTTGATCCTCAAAAGTAAATTAAAATATGCTATGTGTACAAATTAACATATAACAAATACTAAATTAATAGTATTTCAAATATATATAAAATTATTTAATAATTTTTTGTAAGTTAGCCTAAATTGTTTAGTCCAGAACCTTCCTTTTATGAACGCTGTTTGCGTTTACATTCTTCCGTTTTTTTCTCTGTAGTTGTCTGAATTTTAAAAAAACCAAATTAAAAAATTGAGAAAAATAACACAAGGCCAGGTATGATAGAGATGTCATGTTCCTTGGTACTTTTCCTTATCTATCTTTACATATATTTAGCTGGTAATTAGCTCTGTAAAATAAATGAAATTCACGTAATTTTTTAGTTAGCAATACTTTGATTTTGTAAAATAGATAATATAGTTTAAATTAAATATAAAATAAAATATATTTTGAAAAATTATTAATAATCTAACATTTTTATATATTATACAATTTTATTTCTTTCAAAAATATAAATTCTATGTATTCTCTTTAAGTTTTTAGATTGATGAGTAATCACTTTTATGCTTATATCACATGAGAAGAGTTTATTATATTGATGTATATACAATTATTGTATTGAATAAAGATATGTGACAATATAAATTAGAAAAGATAAAATAGAAAAAAAGATAATTATTTGAATAATAATTTGAGACCGAATTATAATTTATGAATTTATTAAGAAAATAATATATTATAATAATTTTACTAATAATCTAAATTATGTGGACTAAAATATCAAATAATAAAAAATTAAAGAAAGTTTTTACACGTTTTAAAAGATTCTAATATAAAAAATCTTGAAGAAGTTAAGGTTAAATTAATTAAAATATTTCTGATAGAATAAACTTAATATAAATTTTATTATGTGTCAGATTATAACAAATTTTTAATGTCACGAAAGGTATAATTGAATATTATTATAGTTGTAAATTATGAGTTAGATACATTATGTAGTTATTATGAGTTTATTTGAATCAAAATGAATTCTGAGGTGATGATAGTATACTTTTTAAGATTATATTTCATTATTGATATAACATATTTATATTAATTAATCCTTGAGTATTTATGTTGTATATCTTTTATGATATAGTAGTGTAATATCAAATAACGTTATATAGACAACCCTTCTAATAAGTTTAGGAATCTTATTGTACTATTTTTTAAAATATTCAATGTACATATGTGACTTGATGTAATTAGGGTAATATATATTGAACTTGCAAATTTATTTTTACATATATACATATATTTACACGTCAATTGCTTTATATTTTATAAGTCATTATACATTATTTTCTATAATAAAATAACTAATTTTGTAAATATTAAAAACGAGAGTTAAATGTACAAAACTTTACTAATATCTTAATATTTTTATAAAATATTTTTCTTATAACAAAAAGTACGCAGTATAATGGTGTAAAAATCATATGTACAAAAAGTACATATATATATTTTTTATTAAAGATAAAATTTATTTTTAAAAAATTGTTTAGAGTTATTTTTAAGGAGTTTGAATCACATGCTTCTTTTTGCTCACTACTTAAAAATAATTTTTAATAAAAAAAATTAAAATTCAGCATCAGATAAAAAAGGCAAATTAAATATGAAGTTGCCTTAAAATTATACTTGATTACATCTGTCCCATTTCCCACTTTCTTTTGATTTATTTGACTTGGTGTGATTCAACAATTGTAAGATACAAATTTTAAGACTTCCCAAGCGTGGAGTGTGAACATGAAGAAGTATTTAGCAAAGGTACCATCATGTCATGTAATTGTTGAGTGAAAGTGAGTGCATGTCTTGGTTTTCTTTGGAGGAACAGTTGAATGACGTAACATGGCTTTAAAAAATAAAACACCTAAACAATCATATTATATAACTTTATCATTTAAATTATATATAATACTAAAGTAGTAGCTTAGGGCTTTCTAGACAGTGATGCAAACAAAGCTGGCCGGTGGAAATAAAGCCAACCATTGTCAATAAAGTCAATGCCACCGAAGGTCATGTGCAATTTCAATTTATATTTTAGACAAAAAAAAACTGAAAAAATATAGATAGATATGTATTATAATTGGATGAATTTAAAAACCACAAATGAAGTTAAAATATTATTTCTCTGTTAAAATCGCTCATTTATACGGATACTAGTAGTTTAAAAAGCTGTAAAAAGTTAATCGATTCTAAAACACCCTATTATTAACTTTTATAAATATTGTCTTCTGGAGCATTTTAAATGAAAAGTACGTTTCAAAATTTATTATTGAACAAATTTAATTATGGTATACTAATTTAATTATCAAAAAGAACCTTTTGCAGATATTTCTTTAACTCTATATATAAAACTAAAACAACTGAAGGAAAAACTATTATAAAAAGATATTTAAAAACCTATAAAAAAGTATAAATTTAGCTTATTAAATAAATTATTTGTAGTGTATTTATATAATTATTATATTAATACAAGATTCAGATATCTTTTCATCCTTAAAAAAATGGTTTTTGTTTTTGTATTACACATTTTGTTTTTTTCTTTTTAATTATCATTCTCCATTTTAAAAATATTGATGGAGTTGATGATTATTACATCACGATAATATCATGATGATGTCATTAAATGTCAAGTCAGTAAATAAGAATAATTTGTAAGGATTAAAAATAAAAAGGATATATATATAATAAAATAATTTCAGAGACTAAAAAAAGAACATTATATGAAAAAAACATATTTATATGAAAAAAAAACATTTCAGAATTAAGCTAAATATTAAAGTAAAATAAAATTTCAAATATTAATATGTTTTTCATCCCATTTTTATTCTCTCTTTTCTCTTTTCTTGTCTTTTTTTTTTCGTAGCTCTACATTTTCAAACAGTATCATGTATAAAGGACTATACAATAATAAAATGTTAGGTTATAAGGGTAGCATTAAACTTTGGACATGAAGTTAGACTGCACAATCACATAAAAATTGGCATTGATTAACTTAAAGTTGTTCAAACATGTATTATTGATGTATTTTAAAATAAATAACTTCTTGGATATATTTATGTCTAATGCGCATTAAAAAGGCAGTTAGAACAGATTTCCAAACGTAAGTATAAATGTTGAGCTCAAATTTAATTCCATTTTAGAGCTAAATTAAAAATAACTTATAGAATAAAATAGTTATTTTATTATAAAGTATATATATTGATATTAATTTTTGTAATAATTATTTAAAATATAGGAGTATGTGAGAAAAAACGAAGAAAGGAAAAGAAAATAAGTGATGGAGACCTGAGAAGCATAAAATAAAAAGCATGCATCCTTGTACAGACTACCATCGCGTATAAACAGTTTGACCAGAGTTAGCGCCGCAATACGTAGAAGAGTTTGATATATTATTGTATATCACTAAATATACTATTTTATATATATATATATCCTTATGGTGGAAGATATGATTGTAATAGAATATAATAAAAAATTTATATAACTGATATTAGCGTAGTATGATTATTCTTAACTAACAATCAGATGAGTATTAAACTAATGTAAATTCTGTAACTATATTTTTGTTATTATTTTTTTTTAGATTTAATAGCTTAAATATATATTAATTTACTCACTTAATTCTTTATATAGTTTTTATCGAACATCAAATAATATTATGTAAGTGAATTTTTGTCAAACTTTTTTTATTAGTTTGAAGTTTACATATGGGAGAAGATAACTCGGATTCATGAAAATCTCATTCACTCCACCTCAAAGTAAGAACAATATAAATAAAATAATTAATGATATTAATATTGTCATATTATTAGTAGAAAAGTCACATTATATGTCTCTATAAGTTTTAAGAAAAAAAAAGAGTTAATTAAGTTTTAATTTATTATAAATTTAGTTTTTTCAATTGAGTCTTTGTTAAACAAAATATTTTATAAATTTTATTTTTTTATATTTTTAATTAAATCCTACTTAATGATACATATTTTTATACATTTATATTTTTATTATACATTGAAAGTATTTTTTATATGCTTCATTTTTAATTTTTAATTAATTTCATTATACAAGTAATAAATTTAGTTTAATATGCATATTTATTTTAATTTTGTATTTTGACTAAGCGATCTTTGTTTATTGTTTTAGTTATAATTTTTATGTAGATATTATTTTGATTTTAGTTGCATTAGATTTTATGTTTTCAGGACTTTAAAATAGATTTGTTAGATTTAAAAATTTTCACTATTTTTTTTATAACTTTTGAAAGTTGATACATATTTATTGAATTGACAATGAAAAAAATTATAGAATGTTTTCAAATTATAAAACCCTTGGACAATTATAATAGAAATATATTATGTGTTTTTTTAAGAAATATTATATGTTTTATAAAATATATTAATAATTTATTTTAATAGAAGTATTATATGTTAAGATTTGTTAAGTTATTTTACTGGTTGGTTACTTAGTTATATTTGAAGGGTTGTTCTGTTTTAGTCAGACCACGTTATTAGGAATTGTTAGACGTGGGTTTTTTAGTTTTTTTATGGTTTTTAGCTTGTTAGGTTAGGCTATATAATAGCCAAGTTTATTATTCAATAAAACAGATTCTCTCTCAATTCTTTTATCTTTTTATAAAGCTTTTCTGTTTTTAACATTTGGTATCAGAGCCCATCACGGGGCCTGATCAAAACTAGAAGCAGCAGTCTTCTACGAGTGTAGTCATTAAAGCATGATGGCAGAGAATTCATTTGTGCATCCATCAATTCCGAAATTCGATGGGCACTATGATCATTGGGCAATGCTCATGGAAAATTTTTTGCGTTCAAAAGAGTACTGGGGCTTGGTGGAGAATGGAATTCCTGCAGCAGCAGAAGGCATTGTTCTTACAGATGCCCAGAAAAAGCACATTGAAGATCAGAAGTTGAAAAATTTAAAAGCCAAAAACTATCTATTTCAAGCATTAGATCGTTCGATTTTAGAGACAATCATCAATAAGGAAACATCGAAGCACATATGGGATTCTTTGAAGCAGAAATATCAAGGTTCGACCCGGGTAAAGCGTGCACACTTGCAGGCTCTTCGAAGGGAATTTGAAACTCTTCACATGAAGACAGGAGAATCCGTGAATTAGTATTTCGCACGGACCCTTACCATAGCTAACAAGATGAAAGCAAATGGTGAGAACAAGGGAGATGTTGCTGTAGTTGAAAAGATTTTGAGATCCTTGACTCCCAAGTTTGATTATGTTGTGTGTTCCATTAAGGAGTCTAAGGATATAGACACCTTAACCATTGATGAGTTGCAAAGCAGTCTGCTTGTGCATGAACAACGCATGAGTTCTCATGTTGAAGAAGAACAGGCTTTGAAGATTACTCATGGAGAACAATCTGGAGGAAGGGGTCGAGGTCGTGGCAGTTTTAGAGGAAGAGGACGGGGACGAGGTAGACAAAACTTTGACAAGACCATAATTGAGTGCTATAATTGTCACAAACTAGGACATTTTCAATGGGAATGTCCAAACAAAGAGAAGGAGGCCAACTATGCAGAAACTCAAGAAGAAATGTTGCTGATGGCGTACATGAATATGAATAAGGTTAATAGAGAAGACATGTGGTCCCTTGACTCAGGGTGCAGCAATCATATGTGTGGGAATAAGGAATACTTTACAGATTTTGATGGAAGTTTCAGAGATTCAGTGAAGCTGGGTAACAACTCCAGCATGGCCGTAATAGGTAAGGGTAATGTACGACTGCAAGTGAATGGAATAGCACAAATAATCACAGGAGTATTCTATGTACCAGAGCTGAAGAACAATTTATTGAGCATTGGGCAATTGCAAGAAAAAGGGCTTACCATTATGTTTCAAAACGGAATGTGTAAGGTGTTTCATCCTGAAAGAGGCTTAATCATGGAGACAAAGATGTCT